>Ga0209536_100016547_pt1 | contig 10480 bp, 9 predicted proteins | sample DeeMarSeWOR28_12_FD_187461 | JGI IMG/M metagenome (GOLD analysis project Ga0209536, IMG submission 187461) | Marine sediment microbial communities from White Oak River estuary, North Carolina - WOR-2-8_12 (SPAdes) (version 2) | ecosystem: Environmental > Aquatic > Marine > Intertidal zone >...
GTGTGGGTGGATGCGCTGACCGGTGATGTCGGTGCCATGCAGATCCGTTTCGTAGGCCGGCCCCTTTGGGAGGACGATACCGAAGACGACGACGATGCCGAATGGGCGAACCGAATCCTGTCGGTTACCGCCACTTTGCAGCAAGGGCTCTGGGAAACACGCTACTGGCTCCCCCACACACAGGAACTGGAGCTGATGATCAAGATCCCCTTCATCGGCAACTTCGCGGTTCCTGTGGTTTTCCGCAGTGATTTCGGCCACTACGACGTCAACACCGGCGAAGCCATTGCCTGGATGTCGCCGGACGATATGCGGACTAGCGATGACCCCGACGCTGATTACGGGGAAGGGACAACTCTGACCATCAAGGTGGGAGGGGACCAGGAGGAGATAGATACTGATACAGTGCGATATGGCGACCACTTCCCGGAACGCGCGCAGCTTCAAGTACGCGCGGGTCCGGCCCACGGCGGCTGGGAGATCATCCGGCCACCGGACGACTCTCTTCTCGCGTACGACGACTGGGACCGCCCGCTCGAGGCACCGCCAGAGCTTACCCTTCCCTCGTCGGAGGAGTTGGAGCGGCGCGCTCAACAGCTGGCGCCCGACATCGTCGGGAAGAAGATGTTCTTCGTTCAGTACGACCGCATCGGCGACTTCATGCGCTACAACCGCGTCGAGGCGCTCGGCCTCGGTCTCGACGTCCGGTACGACATCCCCCGGCGTCCGTTCTGGTCCATCGGTGGCGGGGTGAGTTTCGGCGTCGCCGATCTGGAGTTCAAAGGCAGGCTGGGCTTTCGCTACGACTCACCCAGCAAGCGAATCGACCTCGCTGGATACAGCGAGCTGCATCGCATCGGCACAGCAATCACCGACGAAAAACGCGTCGGCCCGCCCGCCGCACTCCGCGCGTTCTTCCTCGGTCGCGACGACGCCGACTACTATCGATCCAGCGGTGTCGCTCTGACTTATGGCAAGCGCTGGGGCCGGCTGGCCGGTCGACTCGGCTTGGGTTGGGAAGACCATCGATCGGTGGAGACGAACACTCAGGTCGCGATCCCAGGGATCTGGCAGGACACAGTCTTTCAATCGAATCCACCGGCGATCGAGGGCGGGTTCTGGCGCAGTGACGTGGCCGCCATCGTCTACATCGGCGATTGGACGCGGCCGACCAATCGTGCCGAGCTGCTGCTCGGACTGGAGGGCGGCAGTGGGCCGAACGCCTACGACTACCTGCAACCCCGCGCCAAGTTTGAGGGCCGGATCGACTTCGGCACCAAGGTCGCTATGGCGTTTCTCACTCAGGGCGGCTGGTCGGCGGGTGATGCTCCGCTTCAGCGCTTCTGGGGGGTCGGCGGCCTCCAGACCGTCCGCGGATTCACGTTCGGTACGCAACGCGGCGACTCCTACTGGGCCGGAAGGCTCGAAATGAGTCCACGACGCAAGGCCATTACACCTGTCCTGTTCGGCGACATCGGTTGGGCAGGCACGACGGAAGATTGGCCCGGGACCGATCCGCTCTGGTCGTTCGGCCTGGGTGCAAGTTTCCTTTATGGAATCTTCCGTACCGACCTGGTATTCCCGAAGGCCGATGCCGTTTGGCTCGAACTCTATTTCGCAGGCGCTCTCTAGCATGCGCATTCTCATCATCGACGACGAAGGCAACATCCGGCGGATGATCGCCAGCTTGCTGAAAGCCGAAGGTTTCACGACCGACGAAGCGGAATCGGGCGAGGTGGGGCTCGAGCGAATGGCCGCACAGGAACCCGATGCCGTGATGCTCGACTTGGCCCTACCCGGTGCCAACGGCCTGGAGATTCTGGAGAGGATCCACACCAGTTGGCCTGAAGTACCCGTCGTCATGATGAGCGGCCAGGCCACGCTAGGCGATGCCGTACAGGCGACGAGGCTCGGGGCATTCCAGTTTCTGGAAAAACCTCTAACGCCCGAAGCCGTTCTCATCACCTTGAAGTCTGCCCTCGAGCTCGCGCGCCAGCGCGATCTCAACCGAACGCTGCGTCAAGAACTGGAGCCGGGTCAAGAGCTGGTCGGTAGAAGCCCGGTCCTCGAAGAAGTGAAGGCGCTGATCGGGCGCATCGCATCGACCGATTCGCGCGTACTCATCACGGGCGAGAGCGGTACCGGCAAGGAGTTGGCGGCGGTCGCGATCCATAGCCTCTCGGAGCGGCGCAGTGGCCCGTTCGTGCGCATCAATTGCGCCGCGATCCCCCGCGACCTCATCGAAAGCGAGATGTTTGGCCACGAGAGGGGGTCGTTCACCGGCGCGACCAAGCAGCGTCGCGGCAAGTTCGAGCTGGCCCATGGTGGAACGCTGTTTCTCGATGAGGTCGGGGACCTCAGCCCAGAAGCCCAGGCCAAGTTGCTCCGCGCAATTGAGGCCGGCGAGATCGAACGCGTCGGTGGCAGCGAACTGATACCCGTCGACGTGCGGATCGTCGCCGCGACAAACCACGATCTGCAAACGGAAGTCCAGGAAGGTCGGTTCCGCGAGGATCTCTTCTTCCGACTGCACGTCATGCCCGTCCGAATGCCGCCGCTGCGAGAGCGTAGAGAGGACGTTCCACAGCTCGTCGCACACTTCATCAAGCTGTATCGGACGCGCCACGGTCTGAAGGCACCCAACTTCACTGACCCAGCCATGAAGGCGCTGTCGTACCACGACTGGCCCGGCAACGTTCGCGAGCTCGCCAATGCCATCGAGCGGCTCATGATCCTCTATCCCGAGCTCCCGGTCGGCGCGGACGAGGTCGGTTCCGTGCTGCCTCGCATCCGGATGCCGGCGCGCGCCCCCTCCCTCGAGGCCGGGCCGCTATCTGAGATGCTCGAGTCCTACGAGCGCCAGCTCATTCAAGCCGCCCTCGATGCCGGCGACGGCAACATCGCCGAAGCCGCGCGACGGCTCAGCACCGACCGACCCAACCTCTACCGACGCATGAAGCGCCTGGGCATCCAGCGTGAACGCGGCGGAGAGGAGCCCGACCACGCTTAAGCCCATGTGCGCCTGAGGCACGCCTCCCGTCTCCAACTGACACGACTCGCACCGCCTCCTTTCCTATAAAACGCTGGAATAACGGGCTTTTACGACGGTCTCCTTCGGTACCGGGTTTGCCTCTCGACAGGTATGTGTCGCAGTTTGCATATCTGGAGGACTATATGAAAGGCGCGTACAAATCTCTCATCGCCGCCGTCCTTCTCCTCAGCGTCCAGTCACCGCTCGCCGCTCAGGACACTGTTGCCGTTGGGGTGGTTACGCCACTTCCTCCGGGGCAGGAGTTGCCGCAGCGGGTCGCTGACGAGCTCGTCGCGTTCTACAACCGCGAAAGCACCATTCGGTTTTCGGGTCGTACCCGGATACCCGCCGGTCAGAGGATCACGGGTGATGTGGCGGTGCTGAGCGGGCCCGTGGAGCTCGCGGGCATCCTCGACGGCGATCTCGTTGTACTGAACGGGGACATCACGCTTGAGGAGGGCTCCCGCATCATCGGCGACCTGACCGTCGTCGGTGGCATCATTCTGGGGGCCGACCGAGGGGAAGTCGATGGCGTCGTCACGACCTACACGGCGGTCTTCCGCTACCGGCGAACCGAGGAGGGCATCGAGTACCTGGGCTCGCAACCGCGCGAAGGCGCGACGCCCACCGGTACATCGATAGCGCTGCCTAGCTGGACCCAAGGCTCGAGCCAGATCTTCCTGTCGGCCTACGCCTACAACCGGATCGAGGCGCTACCCATCGCCGTCGGCCCTCGGATTACGACCGGTGGTCGCAATCCTCTTCGTTTCGACGCGTTCTTGATTTATCGAACGCAGGCCGGTTTCAATCCGGACGAGACCGACCTCGGGTACAAAGTCCGAGCGCGACAGTGGCTCTTCGGTCACAAGGAAGTGTGGCTCGAAGGCGGAATTCATGACGTCATCGATCCGATCGAGCGTTGGAAGCTCACCAACCTCGAGAACTCCCTCACACTGTTCTTGGCTCGAAAGGATTGGCGCGACTACTACAGCCGCATCGGCTGGTATGCCCTACTCGGTTGGCGATCCGAGGGCGGTGTGTTCGGCTCGGTTCAATATCTCGACGAACGACATGAGACCCGCGAGACGAACAACGTCTGGACCATCTTCTTCAACAAGGACCAAGAGCTTCGCCCCAACGCGGCGATAGACCAGGGTAGGCTGCGTACCGTCCTGCTGACATTGGGAATTGACACGCGCAATCAACCAAAAACGCCGTCCTCCGGCTGGTTCAACTCTCTCACCGTCGAGCAGGCCGTCGATGGCGAGTTGAGCGGCCGGAAGCCCGACTACACGCGACTCTGGCTGGACCTGAGGCGCTGGCTGCGTGTCAGCTATAACTCGGCCGTGGCTTTGCGGCTTGTGGGCGGCGGTCGGTTGGGCAACAGCGAAGTCCCGGCGCAGCGCCAACACGCTATCGGCGGCGCCGGTTCACTGCCGGGCTACAGCATGTTCCAATTCGACTGCGGAGCACACGGGGACCCGACGTTCGGAGAACAGCCGGGCTACGGGTGCCAACGCTCGACAGTCTTTCAGGCCGAATACAGAACATCTCTGAACTTCGACTGGCATCTGGATCAAGAAGATCCCAGCCAAATCAAGGGCGACATCTTTAGCATCGACTTCAATCCTGCTTTCATCCTGCTCTTCAATGCGGGCGCGGCGTGGGACACCGACGAGAACTACTGGGACCACCTCACACGAAGCGAGAACTGGGTAACCGATATCGGTGCCGGCCTCAGCCTCGGCGGCCTGGGTTTCTACCTGGCCTACCCACTGGTCGGATCAGGCGGATTAAACTTCCTAGTACGTCTCGCCGCCAGGTTCTGATCGCGTTCGGCATCCTCGCGATCACGGCCGCAGCCGCGCCGGCGGCGGCCCAAGAGCCTCATCTGTCCTTGTCACCCGGCAACGCAGAAAACGGCTGGCGCGCCGCCGTACAACCCGTTGAGCTGCTGGCTGACTCTGGCCTGATTCGACCCCTACTCTCGGGCCTGCCTCTTCGCTTTCACTTCCAGATCGAACTGTGGCACGACAAGTTCGTCGCCGACGCGCTGCAGCAGCGTGCGACTTGGTCGCTCATCCTGTATCAAGAGCCACTCTCGGGTGATTTCAGCCTCACTCGTAGTTGGGACCCCGACCGTCCCGAGTGGTTCGCCACACTCGCCGCCGCAGCGCAGGCGCTAGAGCGGGTCTACCTGTCGCCGCTGGCGGGGCCGCAGCCCAACTCGGGGCGCTACTACTACGACGCACGCCTCGAGGTCGAGGCCCTGTCGCTGGGCGACCTTGACGAACTCGAGCACTGGCTACGTGGCGAGGTCTTGGACGAGAATGCAAGCTCGGGTGGCGGACTGGCCCAGGCTTTGGGGAGAGGAGTCAAGCGATTGTTTATTCGGCTCATCGGGCTCTCGGCGAGAAAGTACGAGGCGAGGACGGAACTGTTTCGTTCTTGATGTTGGTAGTGGGAGTGGGTGAGCAAGCGAGCAATTGAGTAATCGAGCAATTGAGTTAGCAGTGGGGTCGTGCGAGATGGTCACGCCTCACTCGCGGTCTCGATGGCTCTAAAACTTCGCTTGCTCACCCACTCCCAGCATCGATCACTGGGTCGGGCACATACTCGAGCAGATCTCCCGGCTGGCAGTCGAGTTCCTTGCACAGTGCTGCCAGTGTCGAAAACCGAATCGCTCGCGCCTTGTTGGTCTTCAGAATCGACATGTTGGAAAGTGTGTTCCCCACGCGGTCGGCCACCTCCGTGAGCGTGATCTTACGGTCCACCAAAAGCCGATCGAGATGCACGATGATCGCCATGGATGCCGTCCTAGACCGTGAGCTCTTGCTCTTCACGCAGTTCGGTGCCCTGCCTGAACACTGAAGCGATCACCAGCACGACCAAGCCTACGAGTATCACGCCAAGATCGGGTCGAGGAGCAAGACCCAACGTGACCCCCTCCACCGAGAAATTGTCTCTCACGAACACCGAGAACAGCGTCAGGATAACGAGCCTCACGATCTCCATCAGAATGATCACCATCCCGATAAGATGGATACGGACGGCATTCGCTCTGACAAACGGTTCTCCGTCTACCAGGGTTCGAAAGACCTGCCGAAGCTCGTATATGATCGCCAGGGCAGCCCCGAACCATACCAGGAGCACGCCGAAATAGAGAAAGAGCAACGAGACATTGGTACTGCCAAACACCAGCTTACCAACCGCATCGGTGACAAGAGCCTGCTCGACACCGTACGCCTCCGACGTCACCCGGTAGCTCCCCGGATCCAGTTCGAAACGGACGGCCAGGTCCAGCCGCCCCGCGGATACCCCAACGACCCCTCCCAAAACGTCGACGGCAACCAGTACCGCGAGCACGAGTGTGGCGTACCATGCGATGTCCAGCGTGAGTTTGACCACCCAGGATATGGATGCACGCCCCAGCATCTTCATGATTCCCTCCAGCATGGAACCCGCACGAGGCCTCGCTCTTATTATAAAACAATAAATGATTATTGGCAATCGATAATAGTTTATTGATAAACAGCAATCACTCTATCACACGTCCAGGCATTCTGTCGGGAGGGACTCGGAGAGCCCACAGTTACATCGCCTCTCTAATGCTCTATTGTTCTGTTGCTCAGTTGCTCGACATTTCCAACGCACCAGGCGGACTTCGAAGACGATGAAGAGGAACTACCACCATATCGGCATCCCCACGGACAAGAGCTTCCCCGACGAGCGGTACCTTGAGGACTACCGCATGTACGTCTCGGGTTTCGAAACGAGCCCGTTCGGCGTGGAGTGGATGAGATTCGAGCCCGATAGCCCGCTACCCGAGCTCGTGAAGACCGTCCCCCACGTGGCCTTCGAGGTCGACGACCTGGAAGCCGCCATTGCCGGACACGAGATCCTGATCGAACCGAATTCGCCGTCGAAAGGTGCGCGTGTCGCCTTCATCATACACAACGGCGCGCCTATAGAGCTCCTGGAACTCTCCTAGCTCGACCGCCCGCTGCAAATACCGCTGGCGGGCCCCGGAACCAGCATCGCTGTCGTCCTGTTCTTTCGACATGAACAGAGCCCTTAAGAACGCGACCATGGTCCTCATGTTGACGGGTGCGGCTCTCCATGTGTTCGGCGGCCGGTTGGTCGCCCAGGAGAGCTTGGAGTCCGTTCAACTCGACTTCGAGGACGGTGAAGTCGAGCGTTGGATCGACATCAAGCTGGCTGACCGGGCGACACGTTTCACCCTAGCCCGCGAGAGCGAAGAGTCCGTCTTGAGGGCCGACAGCGAAAATGCGGCGGCTGCTCTCTGGTACGAACTGGATCTACCGCCAAGGACGGATCACGTGGTGACCTGGCGCTGGAAGGTGGCCGGTGCGTTGAACGGGAACGCTGTCGAGCGCGAGAAGAAGGGCGATGACTACGCGGCGCGGTTCTTCGTCATCTTCGAGGACGAGCCTTTCAGCAAGAAAGCGCGCGCGATCTGCTACGTTTGGTCGGCCAGTGAACCTGTTGGAGCCGCGTACCCCAACCCCTATTTCTCCAGCGTAGCCACCATCGTCCTGCAGAGCGGCGACACGAACGCGGGCAGATGGGTTATCGAGGAGAGGAACTTCGTGGACGACTACATCGGCGCCTTCGGTCGGGCACCTCGCACCATCACAGCGGTAGCGGTGATGGTCGACACCGACAACACGAAGCAAACCGCGACGGCCTGGTTCGACAAGATCAGCGTCGGTCTTCGCTCTGCCGATTCCCCGAGGTCCGGATCATCAAACTCACAGGGTACTTAGTATTTGAGGCCGGTGTCACACAGAACCGTTGCTATGGTCGGTGATTCTCCGAGTCGTTCGCTCTCGATCAGTGTGACGGCCGCACAGACGTTCGCTGCCGCCGAGTATCCGACGTGCAGCCCCTCGAGAACTGCCAGCCGGCGCCGGTAAGCCGCGGCGTCTCTGTCCGAAACAGCGAGGAATTCGTCAGCCAGGTCCGCGTCCCACTGCGGAGGAACCACGGCGTATCCGGTCCCCTGGAGTAGGTGACACTGCTTGGTGACCTCTTTCCCGGACAACACCTCTGCTCCTTCCGGTTCGACGGCCACGCAGTAGATATCCGGCTTCTGTCGCTTAAGGAACCGGCTCGTCCCGACAAACGTCCCGCCCGTCCCGACCGATGAGACGAAGGCATGAAGCTCGCCGCCCGTGGCATCCCAAATCTCTGGGCCCGTACCCTCCTCATGGGCGAGCACGCATGCGGGATTGTTGAACTGGTCGACGTAGAAAGCTCCGCGCGCTTCGGTCAGTTGGAGCGCGCGTTCTTTAGCCACGGCGATGTCCGCACCCGTCACCTGGTTTGGGCAACCGTCCACCTGCGGGACAAGAACGACCTCGGCACCCAACGCCTCCATCATGCGGGCCCGAGCCGGGCTGTTGCCCTCGGACATCGTGACAATCAGGGGGTGGCCGAGGACGCTACAGACGACCGCGAGTCCGGCACCCATATTTCCGCTCGTCATTTCAACGACGGGCTGTCCGGGTGTTAACTGTCCCGATTCCCGGGCGTCTTGTATGATGCGGAGCGCCGCGCGATCCTTAACGCTTCCGCCGGGTTGCACGAATTCGGCCTTGGCCACTATCACGCCGGGGCCAGGGTGGATTCTGGACAGTGAGACCAGCGGTGTGTTTCCGATGAGGTCGAGCGTGCTGGGAGTAATCTCGGCCATATCCACTAGTTAGCGGCGGAGTTCACAGGTTGCAAGCAGCGCACGTCGCGGAGAGAGACGAAAGGCGGTTTCGATGTCGCTTCCAGGTATTACAGCTATGTTGCCGATCCTCCTGGTGGGAATGGGTCTCCCGCTGCCGGGCCAAAGCCAAGATTGGCCCCGCAGGGTCCTGATCACCAACGATGACGGCATCGATGACAGCGGCTTGCTGGCTCTCGCTCGCGCGTTCGCCCCGGTTGCCGAGACCTACGTCGTTGCACCGATGGAGAACCGCAGCGGCAGCTCCGCCTACCTGTCGGCCATCTCACAGAGGCAACTGGAGGTCCAGAAGCGTGATTTGGGCGAAGGCATTACGGCTTACGCCGTCGATGGGTACCCCGCCGACGCGGTGACCTTCGGACTTACGGCACTGCTGGCCGACGACCCGCCCGACCTGGTGATCTCGGGGATCAACAGTGGACCGAACCTCACCGACGATGCCTATCTCTCCGGCACGATTGGCGCCGCACGCATCGCAGCATTGCTCGGAGTTCGAGCGATGGCGGTATCGGGGCACAACGGCGAGCCCGAGACTCTGGCTTCTCTGGCCGCCTGGATCGTCCAAGTCGCCGGCAGCCCGTTGGTCCGCGGCCTAGAATCACGCCAGTATCTGACCGTTAGCATCCCGCGCGTCCCCGCAGCGGAGATCGGGGGTGTGGACGTGACGATTCGCGGCCCGCGGACTTGGAGGTTGGACTTCGAGCCTAGTGACGAACCTGCGAGCCAGGCCGACCGGGAACTTTGGGCTTTCACAATCTCCGGCCAGGCCGCAGCGACGCCGGAGGGGACCGACACCCATGCCTACGGGGCCAACCGGATAGCCATCGTCCCTATGCGCGTTGACGAACAGGATTATGATTTGCTAAAGAAGCTCCAAAGGGATGGTTCCCAGATCCCGGATTGGCCACCATCCGGGGGATCCCGCTAGGGTCGAAACCAGAGGAGCCTTCCTCTCGTAAGAGGGGGAAGCAGGAGGGAATACTAATGCTGAGGCTACTTAAACCAGTTCTTCGTGTAATCGTTAAGGTCCTGGAGTGGATCGAGCGGACGATCTGAGCCGCTCGAACACCCCCGGTCCCCCCACGGTCCGCCACTCTCTCCAACCTGTGCGCTGACCCTACCGAGGCTACCGCCCCGGCGCCCTACGCCAGGCGGATGATGTCGCTCTCGGCAAACAACCGGCCAACCACAAGGCCGACGCTCGGGTCCGCGTAGAGCGCGGGCGGCACACTGATATCCGCAAGATACAGCTCGCCGGTGAAGGCTTCGGCCTCCGCCTCGCGAAGGCCGCTTTTAGGCAGCGCCAGCGTCAGCGTCGCGGTAGCCCGAACCGTTGGATCGAACGCCGTCCCGCTCGTCGTCTCGAGACCCGACGGCGTATCGAGTGCCAGTATCGGGGCTGGCTGTTCGTTCGCCCAGTGGATAAGCAAGGCAGCGCTCCCACGCGGTGCACCCGAGAGACTGTACCCGATGATCCCATCGACGATGAGGTCGGCCCCACTGCCGGCATCGATCGCGCTCATCTCTTCGGCCTGAGCCACCGGGACGTTCATGCGCTGCAGTACATCCAACTGATGAGCCGTCACTCCGGAATACGCCTCGCTCGGTCGAGTGAGCACGACCCACACATCGGCGCCCCAATTGGCGAGCCGACGAGCACACACCAGAGCGCCGCCACCGTTGCCGCCGCTTCC
>Ga0209536_100016548_pt1 | contig 10480 bp, 7 predicted proteins | sample DeeMarSeWOR28_12_FD_187461 | JGI IMG/M metagenome (GOLD analysis project Ga0209536, IMG submission 187461) | Marine sediment microbial communities from White Oak River estuary, North Carolina - WOR-2-8_12 (SPAdes) (version 2) | ecosystem: Environmental > Aquatic > Marine > Intertidal zone >...
CACTTCGGGTATGACGCGAAGCGGTGAAGTGATGACGATAAATTTCTCTGAATCCAGACACAGCTCATACAAATCGCGCAATCGGCGCTGAATCTCAGCCCGGTCGACCATGAACTGGTGATAGTCTTTGAGCTGAAAAATGCCCGGTTCGCCGTGCGAGGCAATAAATTCAAGAACCTCAGCAGGATCCATTCTCTTCGCAGCGCCCCTATCGGGAGGGTGAAGGCCACCGGTCAGAGACCAGTTCCAGATTGGCAGCCGGCTTTGAAACAATCGTTCCGAGATGTCTTCGAGAAGCATCTGGATACGCCCTTCCTCGGGAGAGCACACAAAAACGAGTGGGCGCCCGGCTTGAAATACTTCCTTGAGAGCCTCGTAAGACCTGCTTTTTCCGGAAATACTTTCATTGGAATTCATAGCGTCCATCATTAAACCATGGAATGGTCCTGGTTCGCATAGAGAAAATCTTGCGACCTCGGGCTCATAATATTAGCCTATAGGGTATGAACATTATGAAACCTAGATATGTTGCCTCCGGCCTTCTTATCTTTGCGCTTCTTTATGCGGTGTGGGCGCAACGCTCCCCTTACACTTCAGCAGATTACACTAAGTATGAATACCGGATTCCGATGCGCGATGGCAAGAAGCTCTTTACGGCCGTTTACGCACCCAAGGATGATTCGCATACCTATCCCATCATGCTGAATCGGACGCCGTACAGCGTAGCGCCCTACGGGGTCGATAACTACCGTTCAAGCCTGGGGCCTTCAACGGAGTTGGCCAATGATGGATTCATTTTCGCTTATCAGGATGTTCGCGGGGCCATGATGTCCGAGGGTGACTTTGTCAATATGAGGCCCTACAGCAGCCGGAAAGATGGACCTCATGACGTTGACGAGTCCAGCGATGCCTATGACACGATCGAATGGCTGGTAAACAACATCCCCAACAACAACGGCAATGTGGGATTGTGGGGCATCTCATATCCTGGCTTCTACGCGGCGTCGGGCTTGATTGACGCCCATCCGGCATTAAAGGCCGTTTCTCCTCAAGCACCCATCGCGGATTGGTTTATCGGTGATGACTTTCACCATAACGGAGCCTTTTATCTGGCCCACTCGTTCGGATTCCTTTCGACATTCGGACGCCCACGCGAAGAACTCACCCAGAAATTCCCGCCCCGATTCAATTTCCCCTCCCAGGATGGGTATGACTTTTATCTCAAAATGGGCCCCCTGCCGGAAGCCAACAATAAGTATCTTAAAAATGAGATCCCTTTCTGGAATGAGATCATGCAGCATGGGAACTATGATGATTTCTGGAAATCGAGAAATCCAGCACCGCATCTCAACAATATAAAACCCGCCGTCATGACCGTTGGAGGCTGGTTTGATGCCGAGGATCTGTATGGCACTTTGAGCGTTTATAAATCCATAGAAGCCTCCAGCCCGGACGCCTTCAACATACTGGTTATGGGACCCTGGTATCACGGGGGGTGGACCCGCTCCAAAGGGAGAGTATTGGGTAAAGTTGACTTTGGCGCCGACACCGCGGATTTTTATCGCAGGGAAATTGAATTTCCGTTTTTTAGATACTTTTTAAAGGGAGAAGGAGATCTGAGCCTTCCAGAGGCTTATGTTTTCCAGACGGGCAAAAATCTATGGAAGCAGGAAGACGAATGGCCGCCCGCCAAAGCCGAGAAAAAAACTCTCTATCTGTGTTCGGACTGGAAGCTTGACTGGTCTCCGCATGCCGTCCATTCAGGGGATGCCTTTGATGAATACATAAGCGATCCCGGCAAGCCCGTGCCCTATACCAATGAAATTTCCATGGGAATGACGCGGGAGCACATGATCGATGATCAGCGTTTTGCCAGCCGCCGCAGCGATGTATTGACGTATGCCACCGATGTGCTCAAACGTGATATCACAATAGGGGGGCCGGTTATTGTAAATCTGAACGTATCGACCACAGGCACGGACTCCGATTTCGTGGTAAAGCTTATCGATGTTTATCCCGATAATGCCCGGTTGAGTGGTTTTCAGCAGCTGGTGCGAGGAGAAGCATTCCGAGGAAAGTTCCGAAACAGCTATTCAGAACCCGAACCATTTGTGCCCGGTCGTATAACACGCATTAAATATCAAATGCCCGATATCCTTCATACTTTCAGAAAAGGGCACCGCATCATGATTCAGATTCAAAGCAGCTGGTTTCCTTTGGTAGACATGAATCCTCAGCAGTTTACCGATATCTACCACGCCAAGGCGAGCGACTTTATCAAGGCTACTCAAAGAATTTACAGGTCCAGCAGTTCTCCTTCCTTTATCACTGTAAATGAAATCAATTGATTGGCTCTAATCAATCTCAGCTTTTCTTAGCTTTGTTGATCTCCGCGCGGATAAAGTCTTTTCCGGCTTCTATGGCCCGATGAACTTCGCCCACTTTTTTTTCGGTCCAGTCGCGCCCCCGATCGATTTCGTTCTGCAATCCATCCCATATTTCATCCGCCATATTGTCGATCGATTGACTCAATTCCAAACGGAGCGCTTCGGTTTTGTTCAACGCCTTTTGGCCCATGCGACGAAGGTCGCGCCGCGTTTTCTTGCCGGATTGAGGAGCCAGAAGCAGAGTGATACCGGCTCCCATAAGAGCGCCAACGGTAAAAGCAAGCAGCGTATTTCCCTTTTGATCTTTTGATGTCATGCCGTCCTCCTCCTCTTATAAGAATACCAAATAACAATTACGGTGACAGGCTACATGTTTCCCGATTTATCACTTTTAGAGATAAACTACCATTTCGCTGGCCGGTCCCTAGAATTCAAGCTTATTTTGCCGCCAGAAGTATAAATATTTCCCAGAACAGGAAATTTATACACCAGCATACGGTTGTGGAATTTGGGAAACATGTAGCCTGTCACCGTAATTGTTGTCGGATTATTTCAGATAGGCGCGAATGGTGCTGAGGAATCCGCTCATGGATCCGAAGGCGTCATTCACGGCGCTGGCTTCGTAGCCGCTGTGAACCATGCAGTCACGACAGCGGGGATTGCCTGACTGCACACCGTATCCGTCCCAATCGGTCCGCTCCACCAGTTCCGAGAATGTCTTGAAATAGCCTTCCTCGAGCAGATAGCAGGGCTTTTGCCACCCAAACAGGCTGTAGCTGGGCATCCCCCAGGGCGTGCAATTATACGAGCGAAGACCCATGAGGAAGTCAAGAAAGAGCGGGCTTTGGTTAAACTTCCAATCTTTGACACGGTTACTCAAAATACGGGTGAATAGCTTAGTTGTCTCCGCTCTGCCCAGAAAATGGCCCTGATCCGGAGCCCTCTCATAGCAATATCCGGGAGAAAGCGTCATTCCTTCCACGCCGAGTCCCATCATTTCATCGAAGAACGCCCGAACACTGGCGGCATCGGAATCGTTATAGAGGGTGGTGTTTGTCGTGACGCGGAAGCCGCGCTTTAGGGCTTCCCTGATCCCATTCACCACAATATCATACACTCCTTCGCGGCAGACGGAACGGTCGTGGAATTGTCTTTGGCCGTCCAAATGAACATTGATAGTGAAGTACTTGTCGGGTTTGAAACAATTCAGTTTTTCCCTTAGTATCAATGCGTTTGTGCACAAATAAACATATTTTTTGCGGTGGACCAGTCCCTCTACAATTTCGTCAATTTGAGGATGTAATAGCGGTTCTCCACCGGGTATGCTGACCATCGGCGCACCGCATTCTTCGGCGGCTTTGAAACACTGCTCGGGAGATAGATGCTGCCGGAGAATATGAGCCGGATACTGGATCTTGCCGCACCCCTTGCAGGATAGGTTGCAGCGAAACAGTGGCTCCAGCATTAGCACCAGCGGGTAATGCGTGTTTCCGGCTCTTTTTTGCTTAAGTACGTAGGAGCTTACGGCCAGCATCTGTGAAATCGGAACACCCATAATATCTTTCCCCTAAAAATCGTATATTATTGATGGTGTTGCCGCAAGTCGCACGTGTCAATGTCTCTAACGTCCTTAACGTCGCTAATTTTATCGGTTTCCCCAAACGTTGAACCTTGAATCCTTGAACCCTGAACGGTGAACGTTGAAGGTTGAAAGGCTTCCGTGATAGCCTTCGGAGTCATGAAAGCTGCGACTCTGCCCGATGGCGCTCTTACCCTGATAGGGAATACACCTCTGGTGCGCCTGCAACGCATCTGTCCGAATCCCGGAGTCGAAATCTGGGCAAAGCTTGAATGCACCAATCCGGGCGGCTCCGTAAAGGACCGCATTGCCAAGTCAATGATTGAGTCTGCCGAGACTTCGGGAGAGCTTACTCACGACAAAACGATCCTCGAGGCTACCAGTGGCAATACCGGAATCGGTCTGGCTCTTGTGGGAGGGATAAAGGGCTATAAGGTTCTACTCGCCATGAGTGAAGCCGTGAGTCAGGAGCGATGCCAGATTCTGGCGGCTCTCGGCGCCGAATTTCTTCGCACCCCCGCCCGGCTTGGAACGGACGGGGCCATAGAAGCCGTATATCGCCTTCAAAGGCGGGAGCCGGGCAAATACTTCATTCCCGATCAATACAACAATCCCGCAAATCCCTTGGCACACTACAACGGTACGGCTATGGAGATTTGGGAACAGACCGAGGGCAGGATCACCCATCTTGTGGCCACAATGGGTACTTCAGGAACTCTGATGGGAACCAGCAGGCGGCTCGGAGAGCTGAATCCCGAGATCCGTATCGTGGGAGTCGAACCCTATCTGGGGCATAAGATACAGGGCCTCAAGAATATGAAGGAAGCCTATCGGCCGGGCATCTTTGACCGAAAGCGTCTCAGTGAGAAGGTGAATATAAAAGACGAGGATGCTTACGAAACATCACGGCTTCTTGCAAGAGAAGAGGGCTTATTCGTTGGAATGAGCTCAGGCGCGGCCGCATTCGTTGCGCTGCAGCTGGCTAAAGAACTGCCAAGAGGCGTCATCGTAGTAATTCTTGCTGATGGAGGAGAACGCTACCTCAGTACCACGCTTTTCCGTGCATCCGAGCCGGTGGTGGGTCGTGAGCCAAAACTGGAGCTTTACGATACGCTTACCCGGACACAGCGGCTGTTTGAGCCGATGATTCCGGGCAAGGTTTCAATGTATTCATGTGGGCCGACCGCAAATGCCGCTCCGACACTCGGTCTGTTGCGGAGGATTATGGCTGCCGATCTTCTGCGAAGATACCTGGAGTACTGCGGGTTCGAGGTCAAGCACGTGATGAATGTAACAGACCTCGACGACAACACAATTCAGGAATCTCTGAAGCAGGGAATATCATTGAAGGAGCTGACCGACAGGTATACGGCGGAATTCTTGGAATGCTTTGATCGGCTGAAGATTAAGCGCGCGTGGAAATACCCTCGAACCTCCGAGCATGTAGATGACATGGTTGCATTCACGCAGCGGCTTATCGACAAGGGGTATGCGTATGAAAGACTGCGCAGCGTCTATTTCAATATCGGCAAGCTGCCCAAATACGGGGCTTTGAGCGGATTGGATCTGTCCAAGATTAAGATGGGCGCCACGGTTGATCTTGAAGAGTACGATAAGGGCGATCCAAGGGATTTTACGCTCTTCAAACGTGCCACCCTGGCGGAAATGTCACGCGACATCTTCTATGAAACGGACTGGGGCAATGTAAGACCCAGCTGGCACGTTCAGTGCGCCGCCATGTCCACGCGCTACCTGGGTGAGGAGTTCGACATCCACACAGGCGGGAGTGATATCCTCTTCCCTCACAATGAAAACGAGATTGCGCAGTGCGAGGCCCTCCACGGAAAAGGTCCAGCCAAATACTGGGTGCACTCAGAACTCGTTCTTGCCGGAGGGAGGAAAATGTCGCGCTCCTTCGGGAATTCCGTAACGCTCACGGATATTCTAAGTTTGGGATATACAGCGCGCGAGATCCGTTACCTGCTGATTTCCACACATTATCGTCAGCCGCTTTCCTATTCCGAAGAGGGATTGAAGGCTGCCCGCGCCGCAGTGAAAAGGATTGATGGGTTTGTCGGCAGACTTAGGCGATGTTCAGGCCGGCGTAAGAGCGATACGATTCGGCTTTTCGTGGAAGAAATGAGTGTTTCTTTCGAAAAGGCGATGGAGGCAGATCTTAATGTTTCCAAGGCTCTTGGAGAGGTTTTTGTGTTGATCCGAAATGTCAATCCGCGCCTTGCAGAGGGTAAAGTATCAAAAAAGGATGCAGATCTTATTATCGACGCACTCTCCAGAATCAACTCCGTACTTGAGATCTTCGACTTCAATCCTTCCGGCACGGAATCTGAGGATCCCGAAATAGAAGCCCTTGTAAACCGGAGGGAAGAGGCCAGGGAGCGGAAGGAATACGAAGAAGCGGACCGTATTCGAGATGAGCTCAAAAAGAGAAATGTCGTTCTTGAGGATACCGCCTACGGAACGCTTTACTGGATGGATCCCCCTCCTGCGAAAAGCTAGCCCTAGGTGGCGGCAGCGCCCTTTGAAGTAAATATTTCAAATGAAGGTGGATTTTCCAGGTGCTTCTTTATCGAACAGGATTCCGCCGCCCTTATCACGGCTGAATTGTATTGCTCAGGGAAATCCTGGGGTAGTTGGATTTCCATTGAAATTTTGCTGACCATTTTTGTTTTTTTATCCCATTCCATTTTTTGAATCAGCTGGATGCCGTCCATAGGAATGTTGCGCTTCTGGCAGAAGCTTTGAACGTAGTATCCGGCACACGTAGCCAGTGAAGTAAGAAACAGCTCAAATGGGGCAGGAGCCGTATCTTCTCCGCCATACTTTACAGGTTGGTCTGTTTCAATCGTAAACGAGCGGAGATTCGCATTAACACGAGCTCCTCCTGGAAAACCGACGGTAATTTCCATTTCCTTTGCCTTTCGGATTTTGTGAAAAGGGATTTTTACGGCACCCGGCCGATCAGTTTTTAAAGCTTCAGCCGCCGCTGGGAGTGCAGTTGGCGGCAACTGAAGCGCCACCGCTGGAAATGGAGGCAAAGCTGGAAACCTTTTCCTCCAGCCTTTTCCCGCGGCACGAAGGACAAGCAACCTCAGAAATTTCGGAGTTTTTCATTACAAGTGATTCGAATTCAATGCCACAATCCAGGCACGAAAATTCAAAAAGCGGCATATTTCCCCTCCAACTACTCTTACGACTTACCAACTCAGGCTCTAAATGCGGGCCCGCTTATATCTTAACATCCCGAATTCGCCGCGTCAGGCCTGTATCCCAAAATTTATGCTTCCGGGATCCTTGTCGGTAGCAAAATCGTCTACGGAAACCCACTCTGCAAAAAACTTGTGGCGGAGGCGAGCAACCTGCAACCTGAAACCCAATATCAGGCAGTGACTTCTAACTAGAGAATACGAATAGTATCCTGCGGAAGCCATCCGTTCCAACCGTTAGGCAAGCTGATCTGAAGCCAGCCGTTGGTCGATCCGTGAACTCGGACCTTGATTCCTTCGTGAATTGTAAACACGGTGATGTTGTCCAAACCCGGTCCGCTGAGAACATCAACCTTTTGTTCTACAACCACGCCGCTCCTTCGGTAATCCCGCTCATAGACCTTCCATGATAGCGAACCCGCAAAAATCAGGAAAAGGACGCCGGTTCCGAAAAAGACAATCAGTGCCCGGAAGGCGTTGCGGGGATTCTTTAAAAGCAAATAAAGCGTGAACAAGATGTTCGTGGCAAAAAAGAAGGCGAGAACGATCCAAACTTCCTGACTAATGGTAAGCAGCCCCATTACGCGCTTAAGCCACTCCAGCGGCAATGGATCTGGTGGAATTTCAATTCGATCCACAAGCAGCAGGCTGGCCAGCTCCAGATTTTCCTCGATTTCACGATCCCCAGGCAATGTCTGCTTGGCCTTTTCCCAAAAGTAGACGGCTTCCCCAAGCCGTTTTTGCTTAAAACACGAGTTTCCCAGATTGTAGTAAATGGGTCCGCTTTCAATGCCCAAATCGAGAATCTGGCGGTAGTGCTGCTCGGCTCTTTCAAAGGCTCCCTCTTGATACGCGGCATTTCCGCGGGCAAATAGACCTGTCGCCTGTTCCTGAACATCATCGGCAATGGCGCAGCCGATACCCTGGGCAATAAGCATCAAGAAAAAAAGCGATAGCCTATGATTCATCATTTTACGAACCGCAATAAGTCATGTTAACGCGAGATTCCGGACATGTTTGATTGTTCCAGCCTGCCAATGTTTTTTCGAATGCGTGCACTCAATTCACGCATCTTATCGGCGGAATTGGCTGCACTGACAAATCTTCCGAAATCGCATTCTTCAAGACAGGATTTGATTTCCCCCATGGTTTCAACCGAAACAGACTTTTCTGACAGCATTCGCTCCAGCGTATCACCGGTCAGCTCAATCTCGGCGAGATTGAACTTGTCGGCCAAATAGCCGGAAAAGGCGTTCGACGCCAGATCATAGAATTGGCGAGAGTCCAATTTGCCTGCTTTTTCTGCCGCCTTCAGTTTATCGAGAGCGATGCGCTTTGCTCTTCGGTTTCTCATAAGACCCACATCCTCGGAGAGCTTGGAGCGTCGTCTTTGATATACAACCGCACACGCATTCAATATCAACGGTATGGCCGCAATCAGGTAAAACCAATAGTTTCTGTAAAAGGGTACGCTTTTGGATGTCAGGCTTCCCGGAACCAGCTTTATAAAATTGACATCGGTCCCCCGCCGGATGAGATCCTGTTTTTCGCCGCCCGACAAATCAATCGGAGCTGAACCATTGACGGCGCGTTTAACATTAAGCGCCAATTCAGGGGTGGCGACGGTTTCATACTTTTCATTTTCTGGATTGAAATAGGAAAAGGGGATCGCGGCGACCGTATGCCGTCCGGGAGCCTTGGGAACGATTACGTATTCCCAGGTTTTTTCCCCACCCAGCCGATTTCCGGCAAATGCCCGGTGGCTGTCCGAGCGTCTGGATGAGTATATGGCAAAGTCAGGGAAATCGGGGATGGAGATGTCTGGAATCATTTTCAGGTTTCCCTGTCCCTTCAGCCTGATGTTAAGCGCTACAGCCTCTCCTGTAGCCACCTCCTTTTTGTCTATTTCGGCATCCAGTTCGAAGGTTCCTACCGCGTTGCTGAAATCTGCCGGCTTGTTTTGTTCGGGCAAGGCTTTTGCCTCGAGAGTCAGCTCTTGCGTTTTGCGATAAAGGGTTTCACTTCTGTCGAAAATGCTGAAGAAATCACCCGGGGAACTCGCCGAGATCGCGAAGAGGCTCGAGGGAATCGTGAGTTTGCCCGCTGTAGTTGGAAACAATGCCTGCTTCCTGATTGTAAATGCCTGGTACTCCCTGCCATCGATTACCTGTAGTTGACCCTTTGGAGTTTTGTCGACCTCAAGGTCCTCAACCCAAAAGCCCGATAGTGAAGGGCTTTCCTGAAGCTCGATTCCCGTAATGCGAACCTGCGTGTAAATCCTATATAGAATCGTTACCTGCTGTCCTACAAAAGCGGTTTTTCGATCGAGCTCGGCTTTGACAAAAACCGCATCCCCCAGAGCCCGTCGATTTTGAGTTCTTTCTTCTTCAAAGGGATCATATGGATCAAATGGACGGATGCTGCGCTGCGGCTGCGGGGTTGACGGACCGGGAGCTGGACGGCTTGGTGCTGAGGTGACACGAATCTGCAGCTGCTGGGTTTTATAGATAGTGTCTCCAACAGGAACTTCGATCGGATCGATGGTGAATTGGCCTTCCTTTTCCGGGATCAAAATGTAAATAAAGCTCTTGCTACTGCTTGATTTTCCGTTAATCCATTGGAACTGGGAACTTATGCTTGGACCGGAGACTACCCTGAAATTCTGCAGTGAAGAGAGTCTCGGATTCTGTGCATCATCGCTATCCTTTCCCGAAACGGTGATTACCAGGCGGAACTGATCCTCGACTCCGACTGTATCGCTGTCCACCAGCGCCGCCACTTGCGCATCCTGCCCCAGGACCTGAGATGCCAAAAGCAACCACCCCACAATAAAAAACGAATATATGCAAGCTAAACGCATAATAGACATGTATGTTTTTAATTCGTAATTCGTAATTTGTCTCACCAGTCTCTCTCATTCGACTTCCGTCGGGCTCGCTGATTCAGCAGTTTTCGCTGTTCTTCGAGTTCCCGGTCCTGAACGGCTTCGAGTATCTGCAGGGCCTGTTCCTTGCTCATTGGGAATTCCCGCGGATCGGCTTGGCTGTTCCGTTCTCGTTCCGCGCGATCCGGCTTGTCCTGGCTGTTCGAGTTTTGGGGATTGGGTTTGAGCTCCTGTTGGTCCCCATTCTCGTTCTTTGATTGGTTTTGATCTTTCGATTCCTCCTGCCTTTGATCCGAATCGGACTGCTGCTGTTCCTGCTGCTTCAGCTCTCTCAATGCCATTTCAAGGTTGTGTTTTGCGTCCTGATCGGCCGGATTTAGCCTGAGCGTCTGAATAAATGATTCAA
>Ga0209536_100016550_pt1 | contig 10480 bp, 5 predicted proteins | sample DeeMarSeWOR28_12_FD_187461 | JGI IMG/M metagenome (GOLD analysis project Ga0209536, IMG submission 187461) | Marine sediment microbial communities from White Oak River estuary, North Carolina - WOR-2-8_12 (SPAdes) (version 2) | ecosystem: Environmental > Aquatic > Marine > Intertidal zone >...
AATTCATGTATGGGACGCTTCTGTTCCTACATCATCTTTAGTTACTGTACTTTCTAATGCTTCTGGCGTAGTTGACGTATCTGACGGTACAGCACTATCAGTTGCAGACGCTGACTAAGTTGTTTAATGCAGATTGGGTAGGTACTTCGGTGCCTACCTATTTGCACATTTAAAGGAAAGAAAATGGCTACAGGTGATACCGATATTAGAATATGCTCAGATGCATTATTGATGCTTGGCGCAAGTCCTATATCATCTTTTACTGAAGGTACAGATGAATCTAACATTTGCGATCGACTTTATCCAGATATTAAGATTCGTGCATTAACCTTATACGATTGGTCATTCTCATTTAAGAAAACACAATTAGCTCGATTAGTAACCACACCGGCTAATGAATACAAATATGAATATCAACTACCCTCTGACATTATTGGCAGACCGAATGCCGTATATGATTCAGATGACGTAGGCGCACCTCCACGCAGAGAGTTTCGTCTGATGGGGAACAAACTATTAACAGACTATGAAGTCGTATACATTGATTATCAATACAATGTACCTGAATATGCATTACCACATTACTTTGTGCAATTACTCAAATATGAAATGGCTTGGCATTTAGCTTTACCGATTACAGATCAAGCAGACAAATCAGAATACTGGAGAACCATTGCAGAAGGTACACCCAGTGAAAATGGTCGTGGTGGGTATATGAGACAAGCAATGACAATCGATGGTCAAGGACAACCAACAAACGCGATACAAGATTTCTCATTAATTAACGTGAGGTACTAATGGCACGTTTTGTTAGCATACAAACTAACTTTACAACAGGCGAGTTAGATCCGCTTCTTAAAGCTCGTGTTGATTTAAAGGCTAGACAAAATGCATTAGAGACAGCTCGTAATGTTATTTGTCAACCTCAAGGTGGCGTTAAAAGAAGACCGGGAACTAAGTTTATCAATGAATTAGGTGGCACTCCAGCTGATGGTGTACGATTAGTTCATTTTGAATTCTCAGTTGATGATAGCTACATGCTATGCTTCACAAACAATCGCATGTATGTTTACAAAGATAAAGCCCTTATTACAAACATTAATGCATCTGGTAATGATTACTTAGATACCACAGGATATGGATTAACATCAGATCATTTAGATCATTTATGCTGGACACAATCTGCTGATACTTTAATTATTGTTGATGAAGATGCACAACCAGTCAAGATTGTGCGTGGGGCTACTGATGCATCATGGACTATTTCTAATGTCACTTTTGATTCTGTACCACAATATGCATTTACTATTACTACAACTAATCCAGCTGCTACGCTGACACCATCAGATGTATCTGGCAAGATTACATTGACAGCATCAGCTGGAGTCTTTAATTCAGGACATGTCGGACAATACATTAATGTTAGCCCACAAGGTAGAGCAAGAATAGTTAAATATAACAGCTCTACATCTGTCAACGCAGTGACTGAATTTCCATTCTTTGACACTACAGCAACTGCATCTGGTCAATGGGAATTAGAAACAGGTTATGAAGATGTATGGTCAGCAACAAAAGGATGGCCACGATCAGTAACATTTCATCAAGGTAGATTATTCTTTGGCGGATCTAAATCAAGACCATCAACTATTTGGGGTTCTAAAGTAGGTCTATATTTTGACTTTGAAGCAGTGGAAGGACTAGACGATGATGCTGTTGAGGCTACTCTTGATACTAATACTTTTAACGCTATCGTTGACATTATTTCTGGTCGTGATTTGCAAGTATTTACGACGGGTGGTGAATTCTATGTTCCGCAAGAAGGATTAACACCGATTACTCCAAATGATTTCTTTTTATCATCGACATCACGTAATGGTATTAGAGAAGGTGTACGCGTTAAACAATTAGAATCTGGTGTGTTATTTATACAAAGACAAGGTAAACAGTTATCTGAGATTGCCTACTCTGATACACAATTAACTTATATTACATCTAAGATTTCATTGCTTGCTGGACATTTACTGAAAGGTCCTAAGCACATGGATATTCGTCGTGCAGTGGCTACTGACGAAAATGATCTGTTATTGATTGTCAATGAAGATGATGGGTCTATGGCTGTATTCTCATTACTTCGTGCGCAAGATGTTATTGCCCCATCAGAATTTACTACACAAGGTAAGTTCTTAGACGTAGGTGTTGACATTACTGATATTTATACAGTTGTAGAACGTGATGATGGTGGTACATTAAAATACTATGTTGAAGTCTTTGATAGTAACTATTTAACAGATTGTGCAAAACAAGGTGGTGCTGTTGCTAGTTTGGATATGTCTCATATTGATGGACAAACAGTGAATGTGTTATCAGATGGTTATGTAGAAGAAAATCAAACAGCAGACAGTGCAGTCACATTCATCAATACACCAACAACATCTTGTGAAGTAGGATTACCGATTGATGTAGAGATTAAAACTATGCCGCTTGAAGTGGCTACACAAACAGGTACACGTATTGGATTTAAAAAACGTATTGTAGAAGTTAATGCATTAATCTTAGAAACACAGAACTTAGTAATTAACGGTAATCTTGTTCCTATTCGATCTTTAGGTGCTGGAGCATTAGGTAGTCCAGTTCCAGAGTTTACAGGTACAAAGACATTACATGGAATATTAGGGTATAATAATGATGGGCAAATTACAGTGACGCAAAGTGCGCCATTAAAGCTTACATTATTAGGTTTAGAATATAAAGTATCAGTTTATCCAGGAAGGTAAAAAATGGCATTAGAAGCATCCACCGTCATGACCGCAGTCTCCGCCGCATCTAGTGCGCTTGGAGCTTTACAATCATTACAGCAAGGTCGATACCAAGCAGCAATGTACGAACTGCAAGGTGAGATGGCTTTGGCTAAATCACAACGTGATGCTGTAAATGCTGAGATACAAGCAAATGATGTATTACGTAAACTCAGACAAACTAACTCAGCAGCGATTGCACGTGGATTTGCTGGTGGCGTATCTGGATTCTCTGGATCAGCTAAACTTGTTCAAGACATCAATGAGAAGTTTGCTGGACGTGACTTTAAAAACTTACAAATTGCAGCTAAAGAAAAACGATCATTTGGTGAAATACAGAAGATGATGTTTGAAGAAGCAGCAGATGCAGCAGAGTCAAGTTCAATGTTTGATGCATTAACTAAAACAGCAATGGCCGCAGCTGGTGCATATTCATTAGCTAAAGGTGGTGGATTGTTTACACAAACACCAGAAGCTGTGCCGGGATTCCAAAATGCTGGCGCACAAATTAATGCAATGAATACATATACAGGACCAACATCCATGTTTGAAACATCTATGATTAATCCAGTTGGCAATAGCCCATTTCAGGCATTTCCGGGGAGATATTAATAAATGGCTAGACTACCTACATACGAACAACAAGCACCATTGATGGCTGGTATTGATACCATTCAAACTCCTAATCTGCAAGAACAAATTAGAAGATCAAAATCGATTGAAGGTAGTCTTGACGTTATTAGTAAGTTTGCTGCTGGTCAAGCAGAAGTTGCAGTCAAAAAAGAAGCAGCACAATATACAGTCGCTAATCCATTAACTACAAAACAATTAGAAGAAGCACAAACAAAAGGTGTAAATCCGATTGAAGCTGCACTCAATGGTGGTATGGTTTGGAATGATGCAGTTAGAAAACTATACGCACAACAAGCTACATCTGAATTAACTAACAGTGCATATAAACATTATGAAGATGTTTATGAAAGAGTTAAGAATGGCCAACTGACTGATGCAGCAATTATTCAACGAGAGTTAGAAACACCATTAAAGTCATGGTCAAATGTTATTGCACAGATAGATCCTGAATCTGCTAATGCATTTTATCAAAAACGTATTACAGATGGTAATAGTTACTATAAAGCATCATTAAAAGAATTACGCAGCAAAGAACAAGAAAGACAAGATGATTTAGCTAAAGACACTATGTTTGGCATGGTTAGGCAAATGGAAGTAGATATGAAGAATCAAGAGCCTAGTGTTATTTTTGCTAAGTTTTTAGCTGCACAACAAGAAGCAGAACAGTTATTTGCAAACAGTCCACGTAAAGAATCGTTTAAAAACGATATTCAAAAAGAATTCTCAGAAGCATTATATAGACACATTGCAGATGAATTACAATTTGAGTTTGCAACAATTGAAGAAGTATATGACCAATTAGAAAAAGGTGAGTTAGGTAAATATTCAGATGTTTGGAAACATCTTAAACCTACTCAAAAGAATACATTACAATCTCGTATTGAATCAAAATACTCACAGATAGCATCAGAATATAAAGCTGAATTAAAAAGTATTACTGACCAAGGTAAGACAATTAGATCAAACCTTGAAGAAGGTGCAAATGTAAATAATTGGAGAGTAGAGCTTGCATCATATACTGATAAGATTGCTAAGTTATCTGGTCCAGCAAAAGCAGCGGCTTTAGAAGATTTCCACACTACCATGTCTTTAGTACAGATATCTAAAGAATTTCAAAGTAAATCATTACCAGAAATACAAGCTTTAATTTCACGATGGGACAATGATCCTGAGAACTATCCTAAATCATACGTAACGCTTGCAAAAGATCATGCTAAGAAATTAGAAGAAGCAAGGGATAAAGACTTAGCACAATATACACTTACACGATCAGGTACTAATCATGGCGATATTGATCTATTGTTAACTGGAAAGTCAAAACAATTACAGATGTCATTTGAAAAGCAATTTAACGCAATTAGATCTCAGCCAGATTATATTCCTGGAGAGACTAATTTCTTAACTAAACAACAAGCTCAGCGATTAACACGTATTATTTCATCTGATGAAATTACTAAGGATCAGAAAATTTCAGTTGCATCTCAAATAGTTGATGCGTTTGGTGCAGATGCTTTATCCGTATTCCAGCAAGTGTCTCCGAAAGATCCTGTGTTTGCTCATGTTGGCGCGTTAGCGGTTAATGGAACAGATCCAAATACACTGGCTACTATACTGGAAGGTCAGCAATTTATAGTAGAATCTAATTTAGATATGAAGAGCAAACGTAAGAAAACTAAATCTGCATTAGCTTTAATTGATGCCGTCTCGTTACATCCTGGAGAGTCAGATAGAATACTACAGGCAGCTGATGCATATTATGCTAGAATGTATCCTGATGCTGCTAAAAGCACAAATGTTAATGATGCCAAATATAAAGAAGCAATTATGGCAGTAACTGGAGCAGAGGGTAAAATGGGTGGATTATCTCAAGTTAATGATAGATTTGTAATCATTCATAATGATATGGATTTTGAGGAATTTCCTAAGTATTTCTCTACCGCAGATGCAAATGATTTCTTATCATCTGTTGTTGTAGATACAGGGGAAGTGCCTTCTATTACGGCACCAAATAAGCAACAACACATTACAGAAGATTTAGCTAATGCTACACCAAAAAGAATTGGCGATTATTACATTTTAGAAGACAAAAACGGACATCCATTTACTAATGAAAATAATGTGCCAATTAGATTTGATGGACATGTATTACAAGAAATTTACAAAGCCAAAGAACAGTTTGGATCATTACAACAAGACATACCATTAGCTGGTAAGAAACGTGTAAGAACTGGATTTAGTTCATACAGATATGAGCGCATGGGTGGTGATGAGTGAAATTATTAAGTGCGCCTGATGCATCACTGATTAACTATAGAGAACCTGTCCTTGGTGGAGAATATAGTGGTGGTATAGAAAACCTTACTGCATTTGCTAAAGGTACGTTTGCATCGTTTGGAGCTGATGCAGAGCGTGATTATATGTCAGACATACTTCAACCGCTTGTTGAGCAGTATGCATCAATGACTAATCAAAATAGTATTGACATGACTCAGATCATGGATAACCCAACTTACTTGCAAGATCCAACAGGTAAGCGTAGCACCGGCATTGAAAGCACAATTAATAAACTATATTCATTAGCTGAAAACAATCCAGAATACAAGACTTATCTTACAGAACAAGGGTTTGATCTTAATAGTACAGATAGTTTTTATAGATCAGCTCAAACTAAAGCAGCAACTAATGCAGAAGAAACAATACAAGAACAATACCGAGTTGGTGAAAAACAAAGCATATTAGGTAAGATAGGCGCTTTTGCTGGATCAATGATTGGCGCGGCTTCTGATGATTTAGATTTAGCAAGTATGTTAATTCCTATAGGATCATCATGGAACTTAACCAGAAAGATTGCTACCAACTCTGCAATTCTTGCGGGTGTAGAATTATATGAATACGATCAAGTCAAGCAATGGCATCAGCGCTTGACAGGTGAAGATTATACCAAACAAGAGATGTTGCAAAACATTGCATTAGGTTCTGCATTTGGTGGCGCTATTATTGGAGCAACTCATCTGCCTATTAAAGAATACTTTAAGTATACTGAAAACAAAATCAAAAGAGCATTAACACCTAAAGAGCGTATTGAAGGTATTGAAGCTCTTAGAGCTGCACATGCAGATAATCAAGGCTATACATATAAACCTGATCCTGAATTAGAAATGGGGTTAGATAGACAAACAGCATTGGATGTAAATGAAACTAATAACTTCTTTCCTAATGATCCAAACAATACTGCTCATCATGGCAATACAATACAATTCTTTAGACATTTGTTAGACAATGATATGAAGGCATTAGACAAAGGGCCTAACGCTGGATTAAATGTACCGGAGGATGTGAAGTTAACAGAAAAACAATATAACATGGCAGAAGAGGTAGACTCTAAAACCATTCAGATAGATGAAGATAGATTTCAGTTTAAACAATTTAAAGAGCCTGTTCCTAAAAATGTTGTATACGATCCAGTCAAAGCTGGACATATTATTGTATTTGAAGATGCTAAAGGAATACGAACTGTAGTAGATGGTCATACAAGATTACGTTTAGCACAAGAAGCCAATCAACCTATTTCTGCAATTATATTAAAAGAGTCATCAGGATTTACTCCAGAATTAGTAAGACTATCTAGTATTGTACGTAATGCATTAGACCGCACTATCTCACCAAAAGATATGAAGGTATTTAAAATGTATCCCGGATTAGAGGATATTATTGATGATATGTTGCCTACATATAAAGATAATAGTGAATTGGCTAGATTGTCTGCAAAAGGATTTGTAGCATTTACTCGTGGAATTGTGAGTGAAGATGTTGCTAAGATTGTAGCTAGAAAATTTAAAGATGAAGCAGAGCAGATTGCTATGTTTGATATCATTAACAAGTCTGGCTTAAAGAATGTAGACAATATTGAAAAGTTAGTCATGGAGACAAAAGACTTATCATCATATAATATGTCTGAATTATCTCTTGACTTAGAGGGTCTATACTTTACGCGTGAGCGTAATGCAATTATCAATGATATGGTTAAATACTTAGAAAGAGAAAGCGCTGCTTTAAGTAAACAAGAGCCAACAACAATCAATAAATTTAGGAGATCAGAGAATGAAAAACTCATCAAACTCATTAGGTCGTATGGGGACGAAGCGGGAATCCTCTCGAATGAAATCACAAACGCAGCAAAAGCAATTAGACGCGGAGAAGACTTCGATGTCGTCTCAAACAACACAGTCCTCAATCTCAGACAGGGATTATCAGAAGGCGCTTTTGATGGCCAAATATATAGGGGAGACATCGCAGCAAGCAGTTTTATATCGGAAACATCTCGAGTCGCTAAACAAATTGCTAGTGACATAAAGACATTAGATGATTATAGAAATGGTGCAGCATCACAAAGCGTTAAGAATGAAGTTAAATCAATGCGTGAAAGATTAGTCGCTGATGATGCTGATGAAGCAATACTAAATCTTAGAGTGTTGACAGATGAAAGCGGACAACCAAAAACATTGCAAGAAGTCTTAGATGATTACGCTGAAGTTGATCGTCATTTAGAATATATTAACAGGTGTAGAAATTAATGGCAGAACAAATAACACATGGATTAGAATCTTGTTTAGCAGCAGCACAAGGTGTGCTGAGTGAAAAGTTTCGTCAAGAAGCAATAGATATTTATAAACAATTCTATGAATCATCTGAAGCTGCATTAAGAAATCCAGAAGATCGAATTAAGTTTGCACAAGACAAAGCGATTGATTTTATTGAAGGACGTGAAAATCATAAGATGCGTGTGCAACTACAAACAGCATTAAAGAAAATTGAATTGCGTAATAAGCTACATGCGTCAGAAGATCCATTTGAAACACTTAAATCTATTATGACACCCGTTCCTGAAACTACTGTTGGTAAGAATTTATACTTACAAGAGAATGTAGTCTTTAGTCGCATCATTGCGCCATTAAACAATTTAATACTTGAAATGGAACAGACAGCGCTTGGTCGCACTGGAACAGACTTTACTCGCAAAATCATACCTAGTCAAAAACGTAAGCAAGATTTAATTGATAATGTATTAGACGAAGTATTTGAGCCTGGATCAACAAAGAATAAAGAAGCCGCAGAGTTTGCTAAGGCATGGAAAGAAGCAACAGATTATGCCTTCATTGTATTTAATCAGCATGGCGGAAACATACAATACAATAACAAATGGCGTATGCCACAATCACACAACATCGGTAAAATTAGGAAAGTGCCTAAAGCGCAATGGGTAGAAGATACTGGAAAGCTGATGGACAAAGAGGCAATGATTAGTAAGCGTACCGGAAGTCAAATGACAGATGATGAGTTAAACACAGTTTTAGGTGAAGTGTATGATAGCATTACATCAGAAGGTAGAAACAAGTTAGACAAATCTATTTACGCATCTAACTACACTGCTGGTTCTGCTGTATACCTTAGACATCAAGAAGAACGTATCCTTCAGTTTAAAAATGCATCTTCATTTAAACAGTATCAGAAGTTGTATGGAGAGCCTCAAGTATACGACTCTATGATTAACTACATGCGTGGCATGGCTAAAGACATTGCTAAGATGGAAGTGCTTGGCCCTAATGCAGATTCTACAGTAAGCTTTTTACAAAATGAAATACTTGACTTGGCAAGAAATAATGACTACTCAAAGTTAAAGAGTAAATACACAGGACGCAAGAAGTATAAAGATCCAGATAAAACTGCACAACGAACAGCAGAGTTCTTTGGTGATATGTATCGCGTATACAACGGAGTACAAGAAGGTGGCGGAGAGTTGCTCAGAAATTACAGATCATTGCTTATGTCTACCTCATTAGGATTTACTTCATTACTTGCTGCACCAACTGATGCTGGCACAGTCGCTCGTATGTTTAAGATGAATAATATTCCTGAGGTCAAAGCAGTAGCTGGGTATATTGAAAACTTACTCAACATTACTAACGGTGCGGCACGTAAAAAAGAAGCAGCTGAACTAGGCTTAATCAATGAAGCAGTGCTAGGACAAACAGCATCAACATTAAATAGATATTTAGCTGAAGATACAGCAACTCCATTGTTTAGATTTATCGGCGATTCTTCATTACGTCTGACTGGATTAACAGCAGTAACTGAAAGAGGTAGACAATTTGCTGGTCGATCATTAATGGAAAAGTGGGCTAAGCTTGCTGATACACCATGGGATAAGTTAGCTGATGGTGATAGAGTTGCATTAAGTAGATATGAAATTACTGATGATATGTGGAACAAAATGCGTCAAGCGAAACAAGGTAGTCGTCAGTTTGGTGATGTTGAATTTAAATACATGAGTCCAAGAGATATTGAAAAGATTAGTGGATTAGAATCTGGAGAAGCTCAAGAGATAGCAGATGCTTATATGCGTATGATCTTAGGTGAAACTGAACGTGGAGTTCCAACAGTTAGTTTATTAGAACGTACACAATTAATAGGCACTACAAAACCAGGCACCATTCCTGGAGAAATTACAAGATCATTTGGCATGTTTAAATCTTGGCCATTTGCATTTAAACATTTACATTTAGATAGACAACTATCTGAAGCTAAAACTCCATTACAAAAGATGCGAGCAGTCGCTGATGTTGCTATTATGATGACTATACTAGGTGGTGTTGGTGTTCAACTGATGAACGTTGCTAGAGGTGTTAAGCCACAAAGTATGGATCCAACAACTGAAGAAGGTCGTATCTTCTGGGCAACTGCATTTACACGTGGTGGAGGTCTTGGCCCTCTTGTAGATGTAGCTATTGGATTAGGTGACTATCGTCAAGGTTTATCAGGTTATGTTGCTGGTCCAGTTATTGGAGCAATAGATAGTATTGGTTATGCTTTATTTGGATCAGCTAAAGATTTTGCTGAAGGCGACGAAGATGCTGAAAGCAAATTTAGAACAAGAACATTAAAGACATTAATTAGACACACACCATATCAAAACAACTGGATGATTAATACAGCAATGAAACGTATGGTATGGGAACGTTTATTATTGTGGTCTGATCCTGATTATCAATCAC
>Ga0209536_100016551_pt1 | contig 10479 bp, 8 predicted proteins | sample DeeMarSeWOR28_12_FD_187461 | JGI IMG/M metagenome (GOLD analysis project Ga0209536, IMG submission 187461) | Marine sediment microbial communities from White Oak River estuary, North Carolina - WOR-2-8_12 (SPAdes) (version 2) | ecosystem: Environmental > Aquatic > Marine > Intertidal zone >...
CGACCCGCCCTGGAAGGCCCGAGCCGGTCTCGGTGGAGGAGGAGTGGCGCCGCCTGGAGCCGGTGCTCCACGAGCTGACCGTGCGTCACCCCGCCGTGCCCGTGAGCGTCGATACCGTGAAGGCCGAGACCGCGGCGAGAGCGCTCGCGGCCGGGGCGTGGGCGGTGAACGACGTGTCGGGACTGCGGCTCGATCCCGAGGTCGCGGACGTGTGTGCCGAGCACGGGGCCGGGCTCGTGCTGATGCACTCGCGGGGCTCGGTGAGCGAGATGGCCGGGTACGAGCACGCGACCTACGACGACGTGGTGGATGACGTGATCCGGGAGCTGGAAGCCGCGGTCGAGGTGGCGTTGGGCCGAGGGGTGGCGCGCGAGCGCATCGTGCTCGACCCCGGGCTCGGATTCTCCAAGCGCCCTGAGCAGAACTATGCGGTGCTGCGCGGCTTGCCCTCGTTGGTCGCCCTGGGGCGGCCGGTCATGGTCGGGCCCTCGCGCAAGCGCTTCCTGGGCGCCGTGACCGGTGGGGACGTTGGGGAGCGCGATGCCGCCACGGCGACGGCATGCGCGGCGGCCTGCCTGGGCGGCGCATCGCTGTTCCGGGTGCACGCCGTACAGCCGGTGCGAGATGCGCTTGCCATCGCGCACGCGATCCGGAGCGCCTGATGTCGTTCGAACAGCTGCGGTTTCTGGTTCCGGGTCCGTACGACATCCTCGAGATCCTGATCGTGGCGTATGTGGCCTACCGCTTGCTGATGTTCCTGGCGGGCACGCGCGCGCTGCAGATTCTGGTGGGTATCACGGCGCTGTTCGTGATCTACTTCGTCGCGCTCGTCCTCAAGCTCAACATGATCAGCACCCTGCTGGGTGTGGTCTTCACGTACGGCGCCTTCGCGGCGATCGTCGTGTTCCAACCGGAGCTGCGACACGCGCTGGCGCGCTTGGGGCGCTCGCGGCTCGTGGGCTTCCTGGCGAGCTCGAGCAAGCGTGTCGTGGCGGACGAGATCGCCGAAGCCACGGGCCGACTCGCCCGCAACGGAACGGGGGCGATCATTGCGGTGGAGCGGGACGTCTCCCTGGATCAGTTCGTCGAGTCCGGCACCCCCATGCGCGCCACGGTGTCGGCCGATCTCCTCGCGACGATCTTCACCCCCTACTCCCCACTGCACGACGGGGCGGTGCTGGTGCGCGGTGACCAGATCATCGGCGCCGGGGCGGTGCTGCCCCTCACCCAGTTCCCGGTGAGTGACAAGTCGCTGGGCACGCGGCATCGTGCCGCGCTGGGGCTCTCGGAGGAGAGTGACGCCGTGGTCATCGTGGTCTCGGAGGAAACCTCGAAGATCTCCATGGCGCTGCGGGGAATGCTGCGCCGCGGGATTACCCCCGACCAGGTGCGCACCGCGCTGGCCGGACCCGAGGAAGCGAGCCTTGCGCTGACCGCCGCGCGTAGTGACGCTTCACCGGCCTGAGCACGCAGACGACCCCAATTGAGCAACCCGCCGATGGCATCCGAGCACGTCGAGAACGGAAGGATTCCGTACCGCGCCGCCACCGCTGTCTTCGTGGTCGTGTTCGCGGGCTACCTCTGGACCCTCGCCCCCACGGTCACGTTCTGGGATGCGGGGGAGTTCATCGCTACGGCGAGGATCCTCGGTATCCCGCACCCGCCGGGCACGCCCCTCTTCGTGCTCATGGCCAACGTGTGGGCGGCCCTGGTGCCCATCGGCGAGTACGCCTATCGCACCAACCTGATGACGGCCCTGTTCAGCGCGGCCGCGGCCGCCGTCTTCTTCCTCCTCGTGGTGCAGGCGCTTCGCGGATGGAACGCCAAGGACGAGGATCAGGGCGGCGCCGGCACGGACAAGCTGTTCACCATCGGCGGCGGGGTGGCCGCGGCGCTCCTCGCGGCCTTCGCCTTCACGGTGTGGCAGAACTCCAACGAGACCGAGGTCTACATGGTCGCCGCGTCGTCCATCGCGGTGATCTGCTGGCTCGCATGGCTGTGGCGCCGGCATCGCGGTGGAGAGCGGGCGCCACACGTGCTGCTGCTCATCGTGTATCTGGGGGCGGTGTCGCTGGGAAACCACCTGCTCACGCTCCTGGTGGGGCCGGCGCTCATCGGGTTCATGTGGCACGTGCTCAAGACCGAGCCGCTGTCCCAGGAGGCCGATCGCAAGACCGAATGGGCGCAGTGGACGGTGGTGGTGGGTGTCTGGGCGCTGTTGATCGGCGTGGGCCTGGGCAGCAAGGGGCTGCTCCTGCTGGGCGGGTTGGCGTTCGTCGGGGCGGCGGCCTATGCGGTGTCGGTGGGGGCGTTCCCCTTCGCGGCGACGGTGCTCCTCATCGCCCTGGTCGGGGCTTCGACCTACCTGTTCCTGCTCCTCCGGGCCAAGGTGGGGCCGTTCATCAACGAGGCCGATCCGTCCACGTGGGAGAGCCTCTGGGCGGTCATCGCCCGAGAGCAGTCCCCCCCGCGGTCGCCGATCGACAACCCGATCTACACGGTGCGGCAGGGCACCGGCGCGATCGAGCGCGTCGGGGCGTTCCTGGCGTGCCTCCCGCGCTTCGTGGACGGGCCGGTACCGCCGGACGAGGCGATCTTCGGTATCCCGCGGTGCTACACGGTGCGGAGCATCCCGCTCATGCTGCGCCAGGCCCAGATGTACCTGCAGTACTTCGACTGGCAGTGGTCGATGGGGCTTGCACCCACGGACTACGTGTTCGCCCCGGTGCGGATGCCGATCACCCTGGCGTTCATCAGCCTGGGCGTGTATGGCGCCAACGTGCTGCGGCAGCGGGACCGCTCCGTCTTCTGGCTGCTGGTCCTGCTGTTCCTGACCACGGGACCGGCACTCGTGGGGTACATGAACTTCAAGCCGGGCTTCTCCCTCGCGTGGGACACCTATCCTCAGATGGACATGCACGAGGTGCGCGAGCGAGACTACTTCTTCACGGTCTCGTTCGCCGTGTGGGGGATCTTCGTGGGGCTGGGGCTGGCGGGACTGTACCGCCTGGCACGCCAGCAGTTGGGCGTGCGGGGCCCCGGCTGGCGCGACCGGCGCGGGCTCGCGGCGGCGGCGGTGCTGCTGGTGGCGCTGCTCCCCTTCGCGCTCAACTTCCGGGCGGCGAGCCGGGCCCATGCCCCCGAGGCACGGCTGGCGCGCGACTTCGCCTACGACATGCTCCAGTCGGTCGAGCCGTACGGGATCGTGTATACCAACGGCGACAACGACACCTTCCCCCTCTGGTACCTGCAGGAGGCGGAGGGCATCCGGCAAGACGTGTGGGTCGTCAACCTCTCCCTCGCCAACACCGACTGGTACATCCGGCAGTTGCGGGACAATCCCATACGTCCATTCGACCCGGAGCAGGCACCGTGGTACGCTGATCTGGCGCCCGAGACGCCTCCCGGCGGGCTCCACACGCTGACCGACGCGGAGATCCAGGAGCTTGGAGCGACGCTGCTGTCCCGGGACATCACCTTCCGCGCCGGTGACGTGCGGGTGCTCCTTCCCGAGAACACTCCGCTCTACCTGCACAGCTTGGTCGTGCTGCGGACGATCCAGGAGAACTGGAACCAGCGTCCGATCTACTTCTCGCTGACCTCGGGGGGGGACAACTGGGGCCCGTTCCAGCAGTATCTCACGCAGGAGGGGCTGATGTTCCGCCTCAACACCGTCGGGTGGCCCGACCCGGACAAGCTGACGCCCGGCCTGTTCGGCGTGCCGGTGAACGTGCCGCGCACCGACTCCCTGGCCTGGGAGGTATACCGCTACGCCGACCTGTTCCGGGGTGACACCCTGCGCGTCGACCCGACGAACCGGAACATCACGGTCAACCTGAGCTACCCGTTCTTCGCGCTGGGCCAGGCGTACGAGGTGCGGGGCGACCGGGAGCGCAGCGAGCAGAACCTGCGCCGCGCGCTCTGGCTGCAGCCGATTGCCGAGCTCCAGCGGATGCTCGAGGCGGGGGAGTCGATCTTCGACACGCCACCGGCGGCGGATACCGCGAATCAGTAGCCCCCGCACCGTCGGAACCCGCCATCTTTGCAGGGGGTGCAAGCCCCGCTAAGTTCACAGGTTATGACATTTGCCGCCCTCCCCGGCAATCTCGCCCGCGTTCGGGAGGAGATCGCCGGTATCCAGGCGCGAGAGGGCCTGCGCGGGGAGGTGGCCATTGTCGCGGTGACCAAGGGGCATCCCCCAGAAGCCGCACGGGCCGCGCTCGCGGCGGGCCTCGGCGACCTCGGTGAGAACCGGGTGCAGGAAGCGCTCGGGAAGCTCGAGCAGCTGGCCGAGCTCCCGGTCCGGTGGCATCTGATCGGTCACCTGCAGACCAACAAGGCCAAGCACGTGGCGGGGAGATTCGCCATGGTGCACTCGGTGGACTCGGCGCGGCTCGCCGACGCCCTGGCCCGAGCGGTGGACGAGCGTGCCGGTGGGAAGCCCCTCCCGGTGCTCCTGCAGGTGAACGTGGCCGGTGAAGCGCAGAAGAGCGGCTGTGCGCCGGAGGAGGCCGAGGCCGTGGCCCGGCGCATCGCGAGCCTGCCGGCCCTCGTGCTGCGGGGACTGATGACGATGGCCCCGTTCGTGGACGACGAGCGGGTGCATCACCGAGTGTTTGGCGATCTACGCGAGCTGCGCGACCAGCTGGAGCGATCGGGACTCGAGCTCCCGGAGCTCTCGATGGGGATGTCGGGAGATTACCGCGCCGCCGTGGCTGAAGGAGCGACCATCTTGCGGCTGGGTACCGTCCTGTTCGGGGAGCGGCCCTCATGAATGACGAAGGATTCCGACTGACGCCGGTGGATGTGCGGACGCAGGAGTTCCGGCGCTCCGCCTTCGGATATGACGTGGCGGGCGTGGAGGACTTCCGCTCACGCGTGGCGGAGGAATTGGAGCGACTGCTGCGGGAGCGTGCCACGCTGGAGGAGCGACTGCAGAACCTGCGGGAGCAGCTCAAGTCGTACCGCGAGCGCGAGAAGGCGCTCAACGACGCCGTGGTCATGGCCCAGCAGGTGCGCGCCGACACGGAACAGGCGGCCAAGCGCGACTCGGAGGCGGCCATGCGCGATGCACAGGTCAAGGCCGAGGAGATCCTCGCCGAGGCCCGAGCGGCCGAGGCGGAGACGCGGCGCGATATCGAGGAAGCCCAGCGGCAGTTCAGCGCCTACCTGACGGCGTTCCGCCAGCTCCTGTGGCGCCAACTGGCGGAGGTCGACGCCCTCGCCGAACACGAACGCGACGGGACCCCGCCGGGCAAGTCATGACCACCGACTCGCTGCGGGAGGAGATCGGCCGCGCCGTCGACGTGGTACGGCAGGCCACGACGTTTGACCCTGACGTCGCGCTGATTCTGGGGACCGGCCTGGGCGCGCTGGCCGAGGAGATCGCGGTCGAGACCGAGATCGGCTACGAGTCGATTCCCGGATTTCCGCTCTCCACGCTGGAGTTTCACGCCGGGAAGCTGCTGTTCGGAATGCTCGGTGGGCAGCGTGTAGTCGCCATGCAGGGGCGGTTCCACCGCTACGAGGGCTACTCGATGCGGCAGATCACCTTCCCGGTCCGCGTGATGCGGGCACTCGGGGCGCGCACGATGCTCGTGTCGAGTGCGTGCGGCGGGATGCATCCGCTGTGGGGTCCGGGTGACTTGGTGCTGCTCGCCGATCACATCAACCTGCTGGGCGACAATCCGCTGATCGGACCGAACGACGACGAGCTCGGCCCCCGGTTCCCCGACATGTCGGAGCCGTACGATGCGCAGCTGCGGCAGCTGGCCCGCGAGATCGCGCGCGATCGCAAGCTCACGCTGCGGGAAGGCGTGTACGTGGCGGTGCCGGGTCCCAATCTGGAGACCCCCGCCGAGTACCGGTTCCTCCGCGCGGTCGGGGCGGACGTCGTCGGGATGTCGACCGTCCCCGAGGTGCTGGTGGCGGTGCACGGCGGCATGCGGGTGCTGGGGGTCTCCATCATCACCGACCAGTGCCTGCCGGACGCCCTGGAGCCCGCGGACATCCCCACGATCATCGCGACCGCCGCGGCGGCGGAGCCCAAGCTGACGAGCCTCCTCACCGGAGTCCTGGAGCGCCTGGGCTGATGCCGTACGATCCCTTGCCAGCCGGGACGGCGGACGCCTTCGAGCGCGAGGTGCTCGAGTTGTGGCGACGGGAGGACCTGTTCCAACGGACGCTCGAAGCCACGCGCGGCGGTGCGCCATTCGTGTTCTACGAAGGCCCGCCGACCGCCAACGGCCGGCCCGGCGTGCACCACGTATTTGCGCGGACGATCAAGGACATGATCTGCCGCTACCACACGATGCAGGGCCGCTCCGTCACGCGCATCGCCGGGTGGGATACGCACGGCCTCCCCGTCGAAATCGAAGTGGAGAAGGCGCTCGACATCAGCGGGAAGGCCGATATCGAGCGGTTCGGCGTGGCGGAGTTCAATCAGCGCTGCAAGGAGAGCGTGTTCCGCTACAAGTCCGATTGGGAATCGCTGTCCGAGCGAATCGGGTACTGGCTCGACTACTCGCGGCCCTACGTCACGTACACCAACGAGTACATCGAGACCGTGTGGTGGTTGCTGAAGCAGCTGCACGATCGGGGACTGCTGTATCAGGGGCACAAGGTGCTGCCGTACTGCCCCCGCTGCGGCACGGCGCTGTCGAGCCACGAGTTGGCTCAGGGATACGCAACGCATCGCAGCCCGTCCATCTACGTGCTGTTCCGCCTCGTGGAGGGCGCGAACCGGCATCTCCTGGTGTGGACCACGACGCCCTGGACGCTGCCCTCGAACGTGGGCGTCGCCGTCCACCCCGACTTCCGCTATGTCGAGCACGAGGTGGATGGCCGCCGGATCATCGCCGAGAAGGTCATTGCGGAGACCGCGGTGATCCCCGGCGCCACCGGTGGGAAGCCGCTCGCCGGGTTCCCGCGCGTCGGGGAGTACATGGGGCGCGACCTGGTCGGGCAGCGCTACGAGCAGCTGCTCGACGCCGTCGCCGTGGAAGGAGACCAGGGCTTCCGCGTCGTGGCGGGGGACTTCGTCACGAACGAGGAGGGGACCGGACTGGTCCACCTGGCGCCGGCGTTCGGTGCCGACGACTACGCCGCGGGCCAGCGGGACGGGCTGCCCTTCGTCAACCCGGTCGACGCGGAGGGCCGCTTTGCCGGTACCGGGTGGGATGCGATCAACGGAAAGACGGTCTTCGAAGCGAATCCGGTGATCGCCGACCGGCTGGTGCGCGAGGGAAAGGTGTTCGGGCGCTACCAGCCGGAGGGGTACGAGCACAGTTATCCCTTCTGCTGGCGCTGCGACTCGCCGCTGATCTACTACGCGCGGGAGTCCTGGTTCGTGCGGACGACGGCGTACTGCGAGCGCATGATCGCGATCAACCGCGACGTGGCCTGGTATCCGTCGGAAGTGGGGGAGGGGCGCTTCGGGGAGTGGCTCGAGAACAACGTCGACTGGGCGCTGTCGCGGGACCGGTATTGGGGTACCCCGCTCCCCGTGTGGATCTGCGATCGGGACGCGGCGCACCGTGTGGTGGTGGGGTCGTACGAGGAGCTGCAGCAGCACTGGGGCCGGCCGCTGCCGTCCGAATTCGACCCGCACAAGCCCTTCATCGACGAGTACACGTTTGCGTGCGGCGAACGGGGCTGCGGCGGCACCCTGCGCCGCGTGTCGGCGGTGATCGACGCATGGTTCGATTCCGGCGCGATGCCGTACGCTCAGTGGCACTATCCTTTCGAGAACGCGCCGGAGTTCGAGCGGCACTTCCCGGCCGACTTCATCTGCGAGGGACTCGACCAGACGCGCGGCTGGTTCTACTCGCTGCTCGCCATCGCTGCGGGAGTCTCAGACAGCCCGGCCTACCGGCACTGTCTGGTGAACGGGATCGTGCTCGACGCCGAGGGGCGCAAGATGTCGAAACGCCTCGGCAACGCGGCCGACCCATGGGACACGGTGCAGCAGTTCGGGGCGGACGCGGTACGGCTCTATCTCCTGGCGTCGAGCCAAGTGGGGCTCCCCAAGCGGTTCGACCCCGAAGCGATCCGCGAGGTCGCGGTCGGCTTTCTCAACCGGCTGCGCAACACGTACGGCTTCTTCGCCCTCTACGCCGAGGACTGGACGCCCGAGAGGGCCCCACCGGTGGCCGAGCGCCCGCTGGTCGATCGCTGGCTGGTGAGCCGGCTGGACGCGGTGGCGGTCGCCGTGGATGGTGCCCTCGCGGCGTACGACGTCACCGGTGCGGTGCGGACGCTCGTGGAGTTCTGCGACCACGAGCTCTCCAACTGGTACGTGCGGGTGAACCGTGGGCGATTCTGGGCGCCCGGCGCGACGGCCGATCCGGCGGCGCTTGCCACGCTGCACGACGCCCTGGTGACGGTGAGCCGACTGCTGGCGCCGGCGGCACCGTTCACGAGCGACGCCATCCACCGGCGGCTCCAGGGAACCTCGGTGCATCTGGCCCCGTTCCCGGTGGATCGCGGCCGCAACGATGCGGATCTCGATGCACAGATGGAGGCGGTGCGGCGCCTCGCGTCGCTCGCGCGCGCGGCCCGCGAGCACGCGGGCCTCAGGGTGCGGCAGCCGCTGGCTCGGCTCCGCGTGGCGGTGCCGGAGCGGCTCCGTGGTGGGGCGCTCACGGCCTTTCTCGACGTGCTGGCGCGCGAGGTGAACGTCAAGGAGATCGACGTGGTGGCCTCGGACGAGGAGCTGGTGCGGCTCCGGCCGAAGCCCAACTTCCGGGCCCTCGGAAAGGTCTATGGCAAGGACACGCCCTTGGCCGCCAAGGCGACCCGGCACCTCACGGCCGAGCAGCTGCAGCAGCTCGAGGGGGGCGGTGCGGTCTCCGTCACAGAGGACGGGCGCACCTGGCGATACCGTCCGGAGGATGTGGTGGTGGAGCGGGAGGTGGTGACCGACTGGCCGGTGCAGAGCGAGGGAGCTTTCGTGGTCGCGCTGGACCCCGAGGTCAGCGAGGAGCTGCGGCGCGAAGGATTGGCCCGGGAAGTGGTGAATCGGGTGCAGAGACTACGAAAAGAGGCGGGGTACGATTACAATACGCGGATCGCGTTGGGCATCTCGGGCGCGGCGGACGTGCTGGAGGCGGCCCACGCGCACCACGAATTCATTGCGGGCGAGACGCTGGCCCGCCAACTCGAGGCAGGCGAAGACCTGCCCAACTCGGATGTCCGCGAATCGGTGGACATTGACGGCCGGTGCGTCGTGCTCTCCGTGAGGAGATTCGACGCTGAGCGCAGTTAGGCTCGGGCCGGCATGACTGGCAGGGTGGTCGAAGGATGAAGAAGAAGCAATTACAGCATCTCGAGAAGCGCCTGCTCGAGGAGCGCAATCGCGTGATGAAGGAGCTCGGTACGTACGACGAGCAGTTCAGCGGTACGCTCCAGGCCTCGGACGGCGACCTCTCCTCCTATTCGTTCCATATGGCCGATCAGGGGACCGACGCGATGGAGCGGGAGAAGCAGTTCCTGTTCGCGTCGAAGGAGGGACGCTACCTCTGGCACGTGAATGAGGCCCTGCGCCGCCTGTATTTCTCGCCCGAGAAATTCGGGGTGTGTCAGGAGTGCGGGGACGAGATCGGGTTCGAGCGACTCGACGCGTTGCCGCATGCGCGGCTGTGCATCAAGTGCAAGGCCAAAGAGGAAGATGGAAAACGGGCTTAGCACCCGGCGGTTCTGGGGGATTGCGCTTGGAGTGGTCCTGCTCGATCTCGTCACGAAGCAGATCGCCGTGGCGGCCCTGGCGCACGCGCCGGTCCCGGTCCTCGGGGAGTGGCTGACCTTTCGACTGGTCTTCAATCCCGGCGCGGCGTTCGGGATCCATGTGGGCGCATACTCGCGCTGGGTGTTCATGATCCTGGCCCTGGTGGCGTTGATCGTGCTGGGGTCGATGGTGCGTCAGACGCGACCGACGCAGTGGATCCGCCTCACGGCGCTCGCACTGGTCTGTGGTGGAGCGGTGGGCAACCTGCTCGACCGGATCCGCAGCCCGCGCGGCGTCGTGGACTTCATCGATGTGTGGATTGGCGCGTTCCACTGGCCCACGTTCAACGTGGCCGACATGGCGGTGACGTGCGGTGCCGTGACGCTGGCCCTCGTGCTGTGGCACGAGGGACGGCATGGCGGTGAGACCACCGCGGAGCGCGCCGGTCCCGCCGAGGCGTGAGCCGATTCGCGCCGTCACCTTCCACGTTGCTACCGACTCGACGGAACGTCTCGACCGCTTTCTCGCCGACCAGCTCTCCCTCTCCCGGACCCAAGCAGCACGGCTGATCGCCGCGGGTGACGTCACCGTCAACGATGAGCCAGCCCGGGCCTCCCGCACGCTGGCGAGGGGCGACGCGGTGCGCGTGGAGATCCCCGAGGAGCGGCCCCCCCGCGAATTGACGCCGTATCACCGTGCCCTCACCGCGGTGCACGAGGACGACGCCCTGCTGGTGCTGGAGAAGCCGGCCGGGC
>Ga0209536_100016552_pt1 | contig 10479 bp, 7 predicted proteins | sample DeeMarSeWOR28_12_FD_187461 | JGI IMG/M metagenome (GOLD analysis project Ga0209536, IMG submission 187461) | Marine sediment microbial communities from White Oak River estuary, North Carolina - WOR-2-8_12 (SPAdes) (version 2) | ecosystem: Environmental > Aquatic > Marine > Intertidal zone >...
GCCACCCGCAGGGGAATGCCCCCGGGCGGGCGGTAAATCATGATCGAGAGGATGCCCCCATCGTGTCACAGGCGTTGGTAAAAACACCCCGATCCCTCAGTTATTCATCAACTTTTTTTTTTGCGGAATCCGGAAAAAACCCAGTAAAGCGTCCATCCAAGCGCTACGGGTCCAAGACCGAGGTATAAAAATGGAACCAGATCGTGCTTCCAGGGCTGTATATAAGCGGCGATTGCTGCCGGCCACAAAAGGGAGGCAGCAATTGCCAGCCGCATTTTTCCGGTGACCACGAAAGCCGGTTTCGCTTCAAGCGGCTTTCTTTCCTTTCCCCGGTTCAATATTCTGGGCAGAAATAGGATCACCAGAATAATTGCAACCAGTACCAAGATTTCCTGAATGCCTGTGAACATGAATCCTCCGATCAAGCCCACTGGTTAGCACATCGGCCGTATTTGAACAAGGGCCCAATACAACACAGCTGAGCCGTATCGACACAATACTCGTCTCTATCGCATCGCAGCTATCAAGCCTTAGATGGGGCTTTGAAATCATTTCTAAGATCGCAATCGACCCCTGTAGAGCGAAAAAACTATCCCAACCCCACACAGCGTTGAAAATATTAAATAGGCGATTTTTACGCTTTTGACCAATACCGGATAGTATTGCGGGGAGATCTCTGCTCTGCCGATAATAAGTGCAAAAATTAATGTTACAATCCCCATGCTGAGCATCTGCCCCAGCAACCGCATGGTTCCAACCGAACCCGAGGCAATACCGTAATATCGCCTGTCCACCGAACTCATTATGGCGTTCATGTTCGGGGAGGAAAAAAGAGCAAAGCCGAAACCGATAACCATTAGGCTGGCGATAATAAACCACAAGACGGTGTCCTTGCCTATGGATGTCAGGAGGATTAGACCGCCCGTGGTCAGGGCCATCCCCAGGGTGGCTATAATGCGAGGCTCGATTTTATCGGAGAGTTTACCTGCCAGCGGGGAAAAAATGGCCATCATAATCGGCTGGGCCATCAAAACCATACCAGCGCTTTGGGGACTCAGTCCCTTGATGTATTGCAGGAAAAGACTCATTAAAAAAGTGCTGCCAAAGGTCGCACTGTAATGGACGAGCGCCGCCAGGCTGGAAAATGTAAATACCCGATTGGTTGTAAAAAGTTTGAGCTCAAACACCGGATAAGGAATCCTTTTTTCCCATATGACAAATGCCGCCATGGCCAGGATTCCAAAACCAATCAATCCGATACTCGCCAGGGAAGGAATCACGGTAATCCCGTACATGATGGCTATAATAGCCAGGCCGTAGATTATCGATCCCATAAGATCGAATTTTTGACCCTCGGCACCGGCCCATTCGCCCTGCAGCTTGGTCATGACGAGAATAATAACGAATATGCCCAGGGGAACAAGAATATAAAATATGCCCCTCCACGAAAAGTGCTGGGTTATCCAGCCGCCGAATAATGGCCCGCAGGTAAGGCCTATGTATACTGCGGCCACCGTTATTCCCAGCGCTTTACCGCGCTCTTCCATCGGAAAAACCGAAGTTAAAATCGCTAAACCGGTCGCAAAAATCATCGCCGTGCCCGCACCCTGGAGAATTCTGAATACGATGAGCATGGGCACCGAGACGGATACGGCACAAAAAAACGTGGTTCCCGTAAAGAAATATGTTCCAATTAAAAGGATTTTCTTTCTTCCGTATATATCAGCCAGCTTTCCAAAAGGCACCAGTGAAATTGCGGCAGTTAGCAGATAGGAGGTCGCCACCCAGCTCAACAACACCGCATCGATCTTAAACTCCCTTTCAATAGCCGGCAAGGCCAGGTTGACGGAAGACCCCATAAAGGGCACCAGGAAAGCACTTAGGGACGCGACGATCAGGGCAGATGTTTTCGCAGCTTTGTCATCCATGCGGATTTCTTCCTCTCATTTGCGTGAAAATGCAGGTAAAAACTTAATGCGAGCATCTTGTAATCACTTTTAAAGCGAACTCGAATAGCGTCGACAAAATTTCATCACTACCTGTCTCGGGCCAAAAGCGCAAGTATTTATGCCGCTTGTCAAAATAATGTTGCGATGAAAGGATGCCGGCATAAGTGATTGTACCCAAAAAACCTCCCCCAATCGGAACGCTTTTTTTTTTCGACAATCACGATGAATCCGGGAAAAGGGCAAAAAAAATGATTCGACCGAGGATTGACTTGACAATGATACCACTATGTGGTAGGTGACACGCGCTAGGCCTCGCCCCTGAATGCTCATTCAGATTGCTATCAGTAATGTACTGCGCAAATCGGAAATTGCGGCGAATCCTGATCTGAAATGAAAATCCATTTTTCTTGGCCGCTCATTCAGATGTTAAAGCGCCCCGGCTGACATCTTCATAGAAAAAAATATCGTTTATTTTGAAATAAAGCCAAAGTCTGGAGGACGCCCCGATGGCAGGGACATCAGATAAAGAAGGGTTTGAACACAAAAAGCAAATATCCGTAAATGATATTGTTGGCGACATAGAAAAATTTCCACCCGCAAGTGGCACGAAGATAAAGATCGGCACACGCAAAGCGCCGGCAAAAGAAACCCGAGAGAACATCGAACAGCTGAGGATCGAGCGCGATCTTTTCAAAGAAGCAATCTCGGCAGTATCGCACCCTTTTTATGCCATCGACGCCAATAATTATAAAATTCTTATGGCGAACCCGGCCTCAAGAAATCTTTTTGGAGACCTTTCTGCACATCCTTTCTGCTACTCCTGGACACATGGCCGAAATCAACCATGCGCCGGTGCCGACCATCCCTGTCCATTGGAAATTTTAAAAAATACAAAACAGCCCCTGACGCTGGAACATACCCATTATGATAAACAGGGCCGTCCCCGGTATTTTCAAATTCATGCTTACCCGCTTTTAGGTCCCGGAGGAAATGTAAACATCATCATCGAGTACGCTTTGGAAATCACTGAACTCAAAAAGGTGGTGGAGGTCCAGCGAGAGACTGAACAGCGTTATCGCGAAATCATTGAAAACGCCCATGACATTATTCAGAGCACCCGGCCGGATGGAACACTGGCTTTCGTAAACCAAGCCTGGCATGATGCACTGGGGTACACAAAAGATGACCTGCTCTCGCTCAACCTATTTGATATCATTCATCCCGACTCATTACCGCAATACCGCGAATGGTTTGCCAAGATTCTGGCAGGGCAGCGTGTTACTGAAATTCCTGCTGCACTTTTGGCCAAAAACGGCCGAAAGATTTTCTTGGAGGGTAATGTAAGTCCGCGGATGCTGGACGGCAAGGTGATTTCAACCCACGGCATTTTTCGCAATGTAACTGCGCGCAAGCAGGCCGAAGCAGCTCTCTGGGAAAGCGAAAAAAAGTATCGAAGTATATTGGAAAGCATTGAAGATGGCTATTACGAGGTCGACATACTCGGGAATATGACCTTTTTCAACGATTCGTTATGCCAGCTGTTGGGTTACCCTGAAAACGAATTGCGGGGAATCAATTATCGGCAGCTCATGGATGAAGAATTTTCACGAAAAGTTTTTAATACCTTCAATCACGTATACCGAACCGGAAATCCTGAAAAAGCTTTAGACTGGCAGATTAAAAGAAAAGACGGCACCACCCGCTGGGTCGAGGGCTCGGTGTCTTTAATAAGCGATGAAGAAGGGTTGGCTGTCGGATTTCACGGAATTATTCGCGACGTTACCGAGCGCAAATCAGCCGAAGAAAAGTTGGCCCGTTACAGCAAACACCTGGAAAAGATCATCGCGGAACTGAACGTGGCCCAGGAGGTGCAACAAAACCTATTGCCACACCATCCCCCCACGGATAGATGCTTTGACATCGCGGGCACCAGTCTTTACTGCGATGAAATCGGCGGAGACTATTACGACTATATTCGATTGCCCTGGCTGGGCTCCAGAGTTTACGCGGTCGTCGTCGGTGACGTCAGCGGCCACGGCGTCTCATCGGCTTTGCTGATGGCCGGCGTAAGAGCCTATCTTCGGAGTCGGGTTTTGCTGCCAGGCTCGGTGGCCGAAATTATTACCGATGTCAACCGACTGGTTTCTGCCGATACACTGGAAACGGGTCAATTCATGACGCTATTTTTCCTTGTATTCGATACTCAGACCGGCCTGATAACCTGGGTTCGGGCTGGCCATCATCCGGCCTTTTTTTACTCCCCATTTGCAGGATGTTGCGGGGAATTAGGTGGCGAAAGCCTTCCCCTGGGCGTAACCGGAGACTGGGAATACAAGGCGTATCGCGCGAGGGCCAAACCGGGTGAAATATTTATCTTGACCACCGACGGGGTTTGGGAAGCCCAAAATGGCAAGGGGGAAATGTTTGGCAAAAAAAGGTTCAAAAAAATCATTGCTGAAAAAGCCTCTCTGGGTGCTGAAGGCATCCTCGAATCGATCATTGCGGCAGTGGCAACCTTTCGGGGAGATGCGCCGCAAAATGATGATATCACCCTGGTAGTTATAAAATATTTGAAGTAAATTTTGTATCGGCAAGACAGGCTTTTCGGCGGTTTTTGGCGACGACGCCCGCCCGGGGGCAGGCACTTATCGCGGTGCGGGCGTTGGTAAAAACACCCCGACCCCTTGTATGTCAATTTTATGCTCTGACATTTGACACATGATACATTGTGGCATATCATTGGGCGTGAGTCGATAACCCTTTTGACCCATTCGCATACGAGGGCTCATGGTCATCTTTCGCCATACCGGCTCTGGGAAAGGTCTTTTGAAATGCTTCGCCGCATAATTTCCAAAGTCCCCTTAAAAATCTCCGTTCCACTGCTTTTGACGGCTCCGGTTTTGGGAGTTGTTGTCGTGCTTTCCCTGCTATTTTTTGCTCAGGGAAGGATTTCTGTAAACGATTTAATGGAACAAAACCTTACCCAGATTCATGATCGCATCAACAAAAGAATCGACGAACAAATGAAAATGCCAATTCGCATCGCACATATCAATGCGAATCTGTTCGAGCGGGGCAAATTCAGCGCGTTTCATATTCAAGAACTGGGGTTTGCCCTGTTCGATCAGCTGCAGGCCTTCGATATGTTAAGTGCCATCGTCTGGGGCGATCTTGATGGTCGTGGATTGCGGGTAGAAAGAGACGCCGATGCATCGGGCTGCGAACTGACGCTTAAAGATAGCATCGACACGGGTGTGACCAGCACATATCGCCTTGACGACAACGGCATCATCAAAAGCAGCAAAACGACTCAGGCTGACTGGGATCCCCGCCTTCAGCCCTGGTATAAAGCAGGGATAAACGCTGATAGACCGGGCTGGAGTGAGGTCTATTCCTTGGATTTCGAACAAAGATCCGGCTCTGCTCCCAGAATGGCGTTTGTGCGGCCCCTGCGCGATGGTACCGGAAAGGTTGCGGGTGTCATCGGGGTCGAGTTGAGCCTGAATGATATTTCGAGCATCCTTGACAAATTGCATGTCGCAAAGACCGGCCATGTCTTTATTATAGACCGCGAAGGCAGGCTTATCGCCAACTCTTCAGGGATCCCGGTCACCAATGCAAATAATAACCTGCTGAAGCTGTCGGCATCCCATGACCGGCATATTTCGGCTGCGGCCAAGTATCTTGAATCGGTGTTCGGTTCTCCCGAAACGATTAACATACCGAATCAGATCAGGATTCAAGTCGGCGATGTTCCCTACATTCTCATGGTCTCTCCATCCAAGCATGACACCGGTCTGACCTGGATTATTGCAACCCTTGTGCCCGAGAGTGATTTCATGGCGGAAATGGATACCTGGCGCCATCAGAGCATCAAAATCGGAGCAATCGCCGTAGTGATCACGATAGTGCTGGGCGTCATATTTGCAACGATTTCTCTTTGGCCGATGCTGGACCTCATTGCTCATGTGCGCAAGGTTGGCCAGGGTGATCTTCGGCATGAATTAAAGCTTCCTTATGCCAGTGAATTCGTCCAGCTTTCAAAGGAGATCAACACCATGACGGCGGGGCTGAGAGAGCGGTCGCGGCTGCGCAACTCCATTGCTTTAGCGCAAGAAGTTCAGCAGAATCTGCTGCCCAAAAATCCCCCTCGTAAAAAAGGCATAGATATAGCGGGCACAACCATCTACTGCGATGAAACCGGCGGCGATTACTACGATTATCTGAACATCGGAAAAAACAACAGCGATAAAATTGGCATTGTGGTCGGAGATGTGTCTGACCACGGCATTCAGTCGGCTTTGCTGATGGTTTCGGCCCGGGCCCTCATTCGCCAGCATGCATATCATTCAGAAGATATCGTGAATATCGTAAGTGGCGTCAACCTGCATCTTTCCCGCGATCTCAGGGAGTCCGGCCACTTCATGACGTTGTTTCTTTGTGAAATCGATCTTACCAAAAAAAACATCCGCTGGGTGCGCGCCGGGCATGACCCGGGCATTTTTTACGACACAAAAACCGATTCTTTTGACGAACTCTCCGGAGGCGGACTTCCGTTGGGGGTGTTTGAAAACTCTGAATATGAAAATTCCCAGATGCCCATTGCAGCCGGTCAAATATTTTTCATTGGCACAGACGGTATCTGGGAAACACGCAATTCAGAGGGCATCAGGTTCGGGAAAAACTCCGTCAGAAAAATCATCCGCGCCAATGCCCACAAAAAAGCAAAAAAAATCCGAGATGCCGTCATCGATGCACTGGAAAAATTCAGCTACCCGTTGAGAAAAGAAGATGATGTAACCCTGGCTGTGATTAAGATCAATGATGATTTTTGAAGGCCGTCAAATATTTCTGTTATTCGCTTCGGGGGAGGGTAACCGTAAAAACACTGCCCCGATCCGGGTTGCTGGTGACGGTGATATCACCCCTGTGAGCGCGGGCAACAGCCCGGGCCAGACTGAGCCCCAGACCGGTGCCGCTTTGGGTTCGACTGGGATCGCAGCGATAGAAGCGCTGGAAGATGCGCGGAAGGTCTTTTGCGCGGATTCCGATGCCGTTATCTGCAACGGAAATCTGTACGCACCGATCGCCTCCTGAATGCACTTCGACATCGACCCTTCCGCCCGGAGCGCTGTATTTGATGGCATTGTCAAGCAAATTGGCAACCATGCGCTGAATCAAACGTGTATCCCCGTGGAAGCGCAATTTGTCCGGTGTGTCGCAATTCAGACTGATCGCTTTATCCTCGGCCGGTGACCGAAACAGCTCACAGGCGCTGCGCACAAGCCCGGCAATATCCATCTCCTGAATTTCAAGCTGGCCTACACCTGCCTCGGTTTTGGAGATAACCAGCATGGTATTGATCATGTCCAGCAGGCGGTCGCACGCCTCGATTGTCCCTGCGGCAATACTCTCATATTCTTTCTGAGAAGCGCCTGTGGTGAGAGCAACTTCCGAGGTTCCCCGGATTCGGGTGATCGGGCTTTTCAGATCGTGGGCGATATTATCGCTCATTTCTCTTATTCCGTGGATCAAGGCTTGAATGCGGTCCAGCATTTGATTGAAGGTAATGGCCAGTTGATCGACCTCGTCTTCTCTTTTCTTCACCGGAACTCTCTCGTCGAGACTGCCGTTGGAAATTCTTCTGGCTGTTTGCGTCACAGTTTCAACGCCAGCCAGAGCCCGTTTGGCCATAAACCAGCCGACCACGGCCGCGAAAAGAAAAAGAATCGCCATGGACAAAATAAATATCTTGCGAAAAACTTCAATAATCCGGGTGTGGTTTTCCATGGACTGGCCGATTTGCAGGATGACAGTGGGACTGACAAGGGCATAGAGCACCCGGATCTGGTGCCGGCGGTCCGGTGTTTTGATAGTATCAAAAACCGGCTGATCATCTTCGATCAGCCTATTTATTGCAGCTTGCTTGACACCGATATCCTGCCAATAGTTCATGTTTGAGGAAGAAAATGCAATTCCGGTGGGATAGAGAAACCGGAAAAATATCTTTTTTTCGCCGGCCGCCTGGGCCTCAAGAACCGCCTGCCGTTTGGCGGCATTAATGCCCTGCGCATTCCTAATCGAAACGAGGGCGCGAACTTCTTCCATTAAATCCTGGTCGGTCGCATCGTGAATGACTGTCGTAATCAGGAAATAAAAACAAAGAAAAGCCACGCAGGAAGATACCAGAAATATGCCGGCGTACCAGAGCGTCAGCCGAAAAGCCAGTGAATGGGTGAACCTAAACCGTTTGTCCTTTAATGACATATCCCACCCCGCGCACGGTGTGAATTAATTTGGTCGGGAATCCTTTGTCGATTTTTTCTCGCAGTTTGTAGATTCGAGATTCCACAACATTGGTCTGCGGGTCAAAATAATAGTCCCAGACATGCTCCATGATCATGGTCTTTGAAACGACGCGTCCTGCGTTGCGCATTAAATACTCCAGCAAAGAAAATTCCAGCGGCTGCAACTCAATTTTTTTCCCGGCCCGAACCACCTCCCGGGCAATCAGGTCCATGGTGACATCGGCCACAACAAGCCGGGTTGGTTCGGCCTGATCGCTGCTTCGTCGAATAAGCGCCTGAATCCGGGCCAACAGTTCGGAAAATGCAAACGGCTTGGTTAGATAATCATCGCCGCCGGTCTGCAGTCCTTTCACCCTATCATCAACGGAACCTTTGGCGCTCAAAATAATGACCGGTGTCTTCACTTTTTCCCGGCGCATGTTTTCAATAACCTTCAAGCCGTCCAGTTTAGGGAGCATGATGTCAACAACGGCGGCATCATAAGTCTCACTCAGCGCCAACCCCAAACCGTCTTCGCCATCAGCAGCGTGATCGACTGCGAAGCCCTCGGCCTTCAAGCCTTTAAGAATAAAAGAAGCAATCTTTTTATCATCTTCGATCAGAAGAACACGCATACCTCCCCCAGTTTTGATAAACATCGCACAAAAGCGCTATGTTCTCAAGCGAGCAGCTATTGCCACCCATTCATCTTGTTGTTGCGTTTCGAGTACTTCAAATCCGACTTTTTTCAACCTGGCGATTACCGGTGCTTTGCTTTTTTCGATGATTCCGGAACATACGAATACGCCGCGGCTATTGAGGACCGTCTGAATAACGTTCAGGAGTTCTAAAATCACCGGGGTTAAAATATTTGCAGCCACAAAATCATATCTTTTTTTCACAGGTTCCACCAGATGGCCGCAGCACAGCGAATACGGACAGAGCCCTATCCGATTTAGATCCAGATTTTGTGACGCAATTGCAACCGCCGCCTCGTCTTTGTCAACCCCGCAGACTTCTGCAGCACCCAACTTTGCGGCGGCAATCATCAGGATGCCTGAGCCGGTGCCCACATCTAAAAAAGAATCCCCCTTTTTGAGGTGACTTTCAATCAAACCCATAGACAAGACCGTGGTCGGATGAGTGCCGGTGCCAAATGCCATGCCGGGATCCAATTCGAGAACAATGTCCCCGGGCCTTGCAGCATAATCCCGCCAGGTCGGTTTCACGACAATCTTCTGGCTGATTCGCTTGGGCCAGAAAAAAGCTTTCCAGGCTTCGGCCCAATTCTCTTCATCTATTTCCTTGTAGCTGATGCGGTGATGGAGACCGGGCTCTATATTAAGATCGGCGAGTTTTTGCGCCAATATTTTACATTTGGTTTCAGACCGGCTGTCTTTCCTGAAATAGCCGATAACCGCATGATGCCCGGGCCGCCAGACAGCGCCTTCGGCCCAGTCTTGGCCGGACTCCAATTCAGGATCTTCAAGCGAAACTCCTTGAATACCGAAGCCGAAAAATATATCGGATATCAGATCCGCGGCAAGATCCTTGTCCGGATGCTCAAAGATAACTTTTGCTTCGATCCATTTCATTTGATTCACCATAGCGCACGCGGAGAAAATATCCTGCTGATCTAAATCGCAATATTCTATATCGGGTGAAACTCAGGTATGCCCTATTGTCCGCTGCAGGTGGTCCGTGTCATTGGAACCGAAAAGACATTTATGCTTACTTTTGCAAGACGCTTATCACCAACGGACAGGGGACGGCGGACCATCGATAGCACCCGATTATAACCATTTGACATTATACGAAAATTATAATAATTTCAAGTTAAACAAACCAAGACAAGCCTGTCCTCGTATTGAATCCTCATGAACTGCAAATGGATCGACAATAATTTTTCAATCGATATAGAAACACCCGCCGAATTCAGCTTTTCCCAATGCTTGAGATTTCTGAATAGATCCTCCCGTAGCCCTGTCAGGCGATAGGTGACAATAGGCTTTACAAGCTGATGAAATTCGAAAATACCCCCGTGCTGCTGAAAATCGAGCGCCGGGGAGATAATAAAATTTTCAGCCGGACGGAAAAACTGGCAGGCCTTTGCGACGTTTTGTCTCTGGAATTCACTGATTTAATATGTGAGGATTGTTCGCATATCGCCTAACTCCGAGATAGAGCCTCAGATGCAATTGCGCACCGGCTTTTAAAATTTTTCTTTGGGTGGATTGAAGTAG
>Ga0209536_100016553_pt1 | contig 10479 bp, 5 predicted proteins | sample DeeMarSeWOR28_12_FD_187461 | JGI IMG/M metagenome (GOLD analysis project Ga0209536, IMG submission 187461) | Marine sediment microbial communities from White Oak River estuary, North Carolina - WOR-2-8_12 (SPAdes) (version 2) | ecosystem: Environmental > Aquatic > Marine > Intertidal zone >...
CGGCAAGGAGCGACAACCCCATCGTCCGCAGACCAAGCCGGAGTATGTAGCTTCCTTCGAGCATTTGAGCGGCCGAGGCATATTTCTCGCTCCCGAGGATGACGTAGTAATACCCTCTCAGGCGACCGTCTTCTCTGATCGGTGCTGCGGAGAAGACTTTCTCTCCGTCAATACTCCGGGGGTCATCTCCCATCAGAAGTGATGTGGGCCCCTCGGTGACAAACCTCCGGATCGGATCCATGCGCACCGCAGTCCGCCTGATGACCGAATCGGGCGCCGAATAGGCCAGAAGCGTACCCGCCGTATCGATAAGGTATACCTCAACGCTTGGATTGATGATCATGACCTCACTGAAGAGACGGCCCAGCGAGTCCCGGTCGATACCGGTGGCGGAGAATGGCTGTGTGTGTTCGGCGAGGTAGGGGCCCAGCATCGCATTGAGTCGCTGGGTAGCCTCCTGATAATACATCTCCGCCGTGAAGGTGGTGATGAAGACATAGGCGACCGCCAGAACCACCAGAAGGAGCAAAAAGACGCCCGAGAGCTTCCAGTAGAGGCTACGGAATCGCCACAAGGGGCCGTGAGCAGCCGGAAGCGTCATGTCCCCTCTGGAAGTTCATCACAATCTGCGAAGCGGTACCCCACTCCCCACGCCGTCAGGATATACCCGGGAGTGGCCGGATCGGCTTCGATTTTCATGCGGAGCCGGTTGATATGGGAATTGACTGTGTGGTCGTACCCCTGAAACTGGGGCCCCCAGATGGTGTGGAGGATTTCTTCGCGGGTGAAGGTCCGCCCCGGATGCAACGCGAAAAGGAGAAGCAGTTCATACTCTTTGGGAGTCAGCTCGACTTTGATTCCGCGCATCTTCACCCGACGATTCATCCGATCGATCTGAAGCTCTCCATGATCGACGGTGGCCTTGTCACCGTTCTGGGAGCCGGCACGGAGGGCTTCCACTCTCCGGAAGACAGCCTTGACGCGTGCGAGAAACTCCCTGATGCTGAACGGCTTCGTCAGGTAGTCGTCCGCGCCAAGTTCCAGCCCCAGGACCCGATCGACCTCATCTGCCCGCGAGGTCAGCATGAGGATCGGTGTGTAGTTCTTCTCCTGGCGAAGTTCCCGGCAGATGTTCATCCCGTCAAGCTCCGGAAGGGTCAGGTCGAGAACGACAAGGTTATACCTCTGGCTGAGAGCCTTTGCCAGGCCGACCTCGCCGTCGGAGGCAATGTCGCACGTGCAGCCCAGGTCGATCAGATGGAGCTCGACGAGTCGGGCGATATCGTGGTCGTCTTCAACAATGAGTACGCGTCGCTGCACGTCTGGGGTTCCCCCCGCTCTTTCTGCTGGTTGCCACCTCGTATCTGAAAACACAAAACTCTCCCAATACGTTTCTGTCCCTGCTTTAGGGTACTGATCGATTCTCACAAGAGTATCACGAAAGTATCCAAGAAAAAGAAACTTCCTGTGAGGCTATTGTGACCCCCGGACCGTATGCTTGGCCTCACGGATTCCTGAATGAGGTTCAGGAGCCGGTACCTGTTCTATCACACTTCTCAAGAGGAGGAAACATGAACTACAGCAGATTTCTTGGGGGAGCCGTCCTGCTTGGTCTCATCGCGCTGGCAGGATGTGGAGACGACCCCGACGGTGACCTGGTCACAGGGCCTGAGGATCCGCAGCTGAGCGAGGCAACCGAAGGACTCAGCGCAGATGTCTCCGTGCTCGGAAAGGGGTATTTCGGCAAGGGATCGGGGGCAGTCTACACGCTCTCCAATGCTCCATCAGCGAACAGCATCCTCCGATTCCAAGTATCAGGCGACGGTTCGCTCACCCCTGCCGGCAGTTATGAAACGGGGGGCGCGGGGACGGGAGTCGGGCTCGGCAGCCAGGGGGCCCTCGTAAAGAAGGGAATTCTCCTGTTTGCCGTCAACGCGGGGAGCAATGACATCTCTGTATTGAGGGAGCACGGGAGCGGGCTGCAGCAGGTGTCAATGGTGTCCTCCGGAGGGACGATGCCGATCAGCCTCACGGTGAGAGGGGATATTCTGTACGTTCTGAACGCGGGTGGCGCCGGCAATATCTCCGGATTCAGAGGTGCCCGCTCCGGCCATCTCCGGCCAATCCCGGGCTCCACGCGGCCCTTGAGCGGCGTCGGTGTTGCCCCCGCCCAGATCCAGTTCTCCCCGGCCTCAAGGATACTTGTGGTGACGGAGAAGGCAACGAACAAGATTCTGACCTACAAAGTAGGCTTCGATGGGCGCGCTGGGAGTCCCTTCGTGCAGAACTCCGTCGGGGACACGCCGTTCGGATTCGACTTCACCAGACGTGGACATCTTGTTGTGTCTGATGCATACGGCGGCAACCCCCTGCAAAGCGCTCTTTCATCGTATCGGATAGCCCGAAACGGAATGCTCAATCTCGTCACCGGACCTGTTGCCAACATGCAGACAGCGGCCTGCTGGGTGGTCATCAGTCCCGATGGGAGGTTTGCCTACACCACGAACACCGGCACGAACAACATCTCTGGCTATCGTATTGGACACGATGGGGGCTTGACGCTGTTCAACGACGGCGGGAACACCGCCCCGAGTGATGCGGGGCCCATCGATGCGGCTCTCTCGCGCAGTTCACGAACACTGTATTGCCTGAACGCAGGGGGAAATTCGATCACTTCCTACCGGCGGGACCTGCGTAGCGGAACGCTGTCGCCACTGGGTAGTGTGACCGGGCTTCCAGTGGGTGCAGCCGGTCTCGCCGCTAACTAGCAGAGCTGGCATCTTCCTCCCGGGCGGAGAGCTGCTCTCCGCCCGGGGGATCTCGTTCTGTCCATTGCGACATCGCACCGATACCGCTTCTCATCTCGCGGGGTGTTCCCGTATCAACAGCAAAGACACCCCCGATGATTCATCGATGATCCTTACCGTATGACTTTCCGCAAAGAATCGTCTCTTCCTGTCTGAAGCGGTAGACCTTACAGGTGAATGATTCTTCCTCTGAAACAGACGTTCGTGCCAGCACCCGGCGTGCTCTCGACTGTCAGGGTACCACCGATATGCTCCGCTCGTGCGCGGATGCTCTTCAGTCCCCGCCCCGTAGTTGGCGCTTTACTGTCAAAGCCAGTGCCGTTATCGGTAACACATACATGGATTAACCCGTCCTTTACCTCAATGAGGATCGTCGCTTTACTTGCGTGCGCATGGCGCACAATATTGTTCAGGATCTCTTTATACATGAGCAGGACATTTCGTTTGAACTCCATTGCGACCGACACAGCGCGTGGGGTCCAGCGAACACTCAGCGACACTTCGAGTCCGGCAAGCAAGGTGCGTGCCACCTCCTTCATGCGCCCCACGAGATCTCCGAGTTTCTCCTGCTCGGGATTCACGATCCAGACGACATCGCGGAGCTGTTCTGCAGCGCTGCGAACTGCCCTTCCCACCTCATGCACACGCCGGCGTTGCTCCGGCAGTGTGTTCAGCCGCCGGGCGATGAGATCGCTTTCGAGAGCGATGGCACTCAGCTCGCTCCCGATGTCATCATGAAGGTCGTTGGCGATTCGGAACCGCAGTTCTTCCACCCCTCGCATCTTCAATTGTCGGTATCGAGCGACTCCCGCGACGACTCCCGCAACCAACAGCAGAGCGGTTGCACGGAACCAGAATGTCTCCCAATACGGAGGAGTGATGACGACGGGGATGGAGATACCCTCGTAATTCCAGACACCATCATTGTTCGAAGCCCGTACTCTGAGGAGATACTCTCCAGGGCTCACGTTGGCGAAAGTGACTCTCCGATCCGTGCCGAGATAGACCCAGTCTCCGCCGGCTCCTTCGAGTTTGTACATGTATTGATTCTGTGTTGGATTCGTGTACTCCAGCGCAGCGAACTCAAACGAGAAGGTGTGTTCCCGGTGACTCAAGCTGATCTCAGGAATGCCGACGGGAGGGAGCTGAACAGGCTCCCCGAAAATGGCAAAGCGAGCCAGAATCACCCGGGGGATCGTTTTGTTCTCGGGCATCTTGCCTGGATGGAACCATGTCAACCCTCCGCTCCCTCCAATATAGATGGTCCCGTCGTCCGTCTTGAGGAATGCATTGCGGCGCGCCTCAACGACGACGATCCCCTGCGACGGTCCATACATACGATGGGTCCCGTCGTCCGGGTTGAACTTGATTATGTTCGCCCCGGCCGCTACCCAGAGGTTTCCTCCCGAATCTGCAACGATACCGTTGGTTGGCGATGCGGTGAACATCGTGGGGATCTTCGACTCGAAGGGGAACGAGACCGGCGGTGCAGGAGAGAGCCGATAGGAAACAAACGAATTTGTTGCTTCACTATATCGGGCAATGGCATCTCCGCGGCCCGGCACCCACAAGGCACGCCGGGTCTCATCGAAATACAGGCACCAGACCGAATTCGTGGGGAGACTTCCAGGATCGTTCGGATCATTGCGAAACCACGTTACTTCATCGGTCCTCATGTTGAGGCGGCCGAGTCCGCGGCCGGCTGTCGCAAGCCAGAGGTTTCCTGCACCATCCTCTGTCATCTGTGCCACCGACCCCATCCCCCCCAAAGTCTCCCGGGACCAGCGAATGATCGACCGAAATGTCCCTTCCTCTGCATCGTATCTGTCCAATCCCCCAAAATGGCCGACCCACATCCTCCCGGATCGATCCTGATGCAGAGCAGTCACCGTGTCGCTTCCCAGACTCCGCGGTGTCTTGCTCCGTTCAGAAGGACGGGAAAAGACTCCGGTTCGCTTGTCGTACACACTGATCCCGCCGCCCCCGACCATCCCGATCCAGACTCGATCGGGGTCGATGTCCCGGATGCAGTTGACCCAATTGCCTGGCAGGCTCGACGGGTCGTGCGGATTGTGTCGCAACGGGAGAAACCGTCGCGACCCCGGCGGCAGGTAGTTGAGTCCGTCGGTCGTTGTTCCGACCCAGAGGACCCCCTCTCGATCCTTCCACGCTGAAATAACATTGGACGAACTCAGCCCGGAAGGGGTTCCACTTTCGGGAGTGCATGAGAGGAATCTGCTCGCTGAGCGTGTGAAGCGGAACAGCCCCTCTCCACTCGTCCCAACCCAGACATTGCCGCTGTTGTCGAGGATGGCGGCGGTCGTATGGACCCCCCCAATGAGGTCCGGGCCACGGTCGCGCATCAGGTAGGAATACCAACGCTCCTTTCGGGAATCCCACCTCATGATTCCTCCCAGATGGCCCTGGGGAACCCACACATCTCCCTCCCGATCTACGCATATCGGTCTCCGAAGTTGGAGAGACTGATTTCGAACCGCAGGGGCACAAGCCGTGAAGGTTGCCGTCCGAGGATCGATCAATCCGAGTTCGCCTCTGGCGCCCAGAACCCAAATTCTGCCATCGGTTGCAAGCGCAAGCCCGCTGACATCCTCGGCCGTAACGCGCTGTAAGGGCGAACTCCCGGTTGTGTCCTCCTTAGATTTCGTCGTGTCAGCAGTGAGCCGTAGTACCCCACTTGATGTACCGATCCAAAGCGTGCCGCTTGAATCCTCCACAATATCGGTAATGGCTCCTCGGGTGCCCTCCGGAATTCGAGAATCAGTCGGAAAGATCTTCTCAAAGCTCAGTGTTCTGATCTCCAGCCTGTACGCGTCTCCCTGTTCTGTTCCTATAAGGAACCTTCCCTTCGAGTCCTCTGTCGCACACGACATCATATTTGCTGTGTGGATCCGGCTTTCCGAAGCCGGAAGAGCAAGCACGGTCGCACGGTTGATCGCAATGTCGTAAAGAACGAACTCGTTCGCTCTCCCGTACAATCCCAGAACGCCGTGTCGGCCTCCGATCATGCTGTGCCAAATCCACGACCGCGGTATGGTGGCTCCGGACGGATCTGGTGAAATGCTCTCGAAGGTGAGGCCGTCGAATCGCCAGAGTCCGAGATTTACTATCCAGATGAACCCGTAGCGACACTGTACGAGATCCACCTGGGTCGGACACGGGATCTCGCGGGGATCGTAGCGCTGAAACGAGACCGGGTCATCCTGGGCAAGGGAGTGATTCGCAGTGATCAGCAGCAGGAAGGCGACGTGCCTCCATCCGAAAGCAGTGCCACCGGACCAGCGACAGAAAGGCCGAAGACCATCGAGAAGGAATGCCATGCCAGGAGGAATTCTGTGTCGAGTTGCCAGCGCTAGCTGCTCGATCGGGTGTCCCTAAGCAGGTAGTTGCACTGAGCGAACGACGAAGCCATCAGGTTACCCCGCCATGAGAGATGGGAGTGCAGAAGACGAGACGGATTGGATGAACAAAGGTGCGCTCTCCGGTTTGGCGGTAGTACCACCGTCTGGCTGCATGCGACCCATGTCGGGATGGGAGAATACTACCACGCCCTTCGAGAAATGTCAACGAAAATCGGTCAAAATCCCTGGGGAGCCGCCCCCTGTGGCATGGTCTCATGCACTATACGATGAGGCCTGAATTGCCTCACGATGACTTTGTTGGAGTGCACGAGATCGCCAGCTTTGAGAACAAACAGGAAGCCTGGCGGTGCGGGTTCTGATACTGATTGAATCGTTGCGGGGCTGACGGGACTCAAACCCGCAGCCTCCTCTGCAAGGGTCAGGAATCCCTGAGCTCGCCAGTGGGGGGCCCGCTTACCTCGAGGCCGCGGGCTGCAGCATCACGGGCGCGTCGGTCGCGTGCGGTCGTCCGCTGCTCGGCCCAGGGAAAGTGGAGGGCCGTGGATCTCTGCTCAGGCGGAAGGCCTGCATTCAAGATGAGAGCTCGCCGTGGGATCGATGAGCGGTTGGGGGGCGTGTGGTGCAGCATGTAGGGGCCGTGAAATGTCGCCCCGCCGGCAGGAAGCGGACAGCTGACCACTCCGGCAACCCGCTCCATCGCCTCCGGAGCAATCTCCAGCCCGTGAATTCTCGGATCGTTGTTGATGCTCCGGTGCTGGAGGATGTCCAGACGATGGCTCCGGGGCACAAACTGCATGCAGCCGTTTTCCTCGGTTGCTTCCTGAAGTGGCACCCAGATGCTGACCGAACGATACCGGAGTTCCGGACTCCAGTAGGCGGCATCCTGATGCCAGGGAGTTTCGGCACCGTGGGCGGCCGGCTTGAAGATGGCATGGGCAAATTCGCAGGTCGCCTCCTCTCCGAGCAGCTGCCGTGCCACGGAGGTGGCGTTGGCCAGAAGTCTTGAGCGGTTCATCTCGGGCGCGTAGCGGGCCGGATGCAGAATCTGCGGAAGCGATGCCTTTGACCCCTCTTCATCCGTTCCGGCGAGATCGAACTGGTCGCCCACCTCACGCCCGGCCTGCTCGGAGAAGATGCGGTCGTAGGAGGCGCGCAGGAAGGCAACGTCCTCAACATCGGTCAGGCGCGGAATCGACAAAAAACCCTGGTCGTTGAACTGCGCGATCTGCTCCTGCGACAACCTCACACCATCCATCGGCGAGCTCCCTCGGTCTGTTCACGGAATGCGCCAGTGGCGACGCAGAAGCCATGATACCGAACGCGGGAACGATCCGCAAGGAGATCACGCGCGGCCGCCGGAGAGGGCCTCACGGGCCGCACGCCGAAAGTCCACCTTCCAGAGCAGAAGCAGACCCCCAAGGAAGAACACGGCCAGCGCCAGGACGGCCAGCCGGTAGCTCCCCGTAAATTGTAGTGCGAGCCCAAATGTGAGCGGGCCCAGCCAGCTCGTCCCCCGCTCACTCACCTCATAGAGGCCGAAGTAGGCCGCCTCGCGCCCGCGAGGAACCATCGTGGAGAATGCCGCCCGGCTGAGTGCCTGGCTCCCCACCAGGACCAGCGCGATGATTGCCGCCAGAAGGTAGAACTCCGCCGTGGAGGTGAGGAACCGGTAGACGTAGACCGTCACGCCCGTATAGACCAGAAGCGTAAGAAGCAGCGTGTGTTTCGTCCCGATCCGTCGGGAAAGCGCATTGAAGAGAACAGCACCCAGGACACCGCAGAACTGAACGAGCAGAATCACCCTAGCCAGCTCTTCGGCACCCAGCTTGAGTTCTTCCTGGCCGAACTGGGTGGAGACGGCCGTGATGGTCTGGATTCCATCGCTGTAGAAGAGAAAGGCAATGAGAAAGAGCACCGTCATCGGAAACCGCCGCGCGTCGCGCGCGGTGGCAAGGAGCTGGCGCACGCCGCCCGAGAATCTCCACGCTCCCGGCGTGCTCACCTGCGGAGGCAGGCGGAGCAGGATCAGATGGAGGAGAGTGAAGCCCCCCCACCAGAAGCCCGAGCTCACGATACAGATTCTGGTCGCCTCCAGAGGCGAACGGTCTCCGGAGGCATACGCAAGGAAGAGGTACTGCCCGAGGAGGAACAGTCCCCCGGCCAGATACCCCGTGCCCCAGCCGGTCGATGAGACCGCATTTCGTTCATCCGGCGGAGAGAGCTCGGGCAAGAGCGAATTGTAGACCAGATGCGCCGCACCGAGGCAGACATTGGCCACAACAAACAGAAGCGCCGCCTGCAGGTATGAAACCTCCAGCCCCACGGCCAAGAGGGCCGCGCTTCCCAGGAGTGCAAACGATCCGATCATGAGCCTCTTACGCCGCAGCCGGTCGGCCACCGCGCCGATCAGAGGCAGGATGAGGATTTGAAGAATGACCGAAAATGATATTGCGTACGGATAGACCGATCCCGGAGGAAGATTGATGCCCAGCAGGTGGAGCATTCCGGACTCATCGGCCGCAGCATGGGCCAAGAGTGCAAGGTGAGGACCCATGAAGACGGTAATCACCGATGTGCTGAAGGCGCTCGCGCCGCACTCGTAGAGGTACCACCCCAGAAGATTTTTGCCAAAGAGCCGCCCGCGCACCCCGGTGGTCTCACCCCCGGGGCGCGCGGCGACTGGTTCGGTCTCAATCCCAATGCCGGTGTGACGTTCCGTGGCCGCCATAGGCTTCCCGGGCCTCTAGAACTGGTAGGCCAGCTGTGCACGGACGAGGCGACCGATCTCCGGGCTGGCCACGAACTCACGATGGCGGTGATCCAAGACATTGAGTGCCGAGATTCTCACCGTTCCGCCCGGCACGAACGCCAGCGGGTAGGCGAGGCTCACGTCCACGAGCGTATAGGCGTTCACCGTCCCTTCATAGACAGCCGACCGGACCCGGAAGCCGTCGACGAACCTCGTCCGGAGGTCGGCCGAGAGCCCCGTGGTCTCCTCACGGTAGCGTATCCCGACGGAGGCTTTGTGGCGCGGGGCGTTGAGCGAGAGATCGCCCACCAGGGTGGCACCCGGGAAGTAGTTATCGCTGATGTAGCTGTAGGTCCCGTTCAAGGCGAGGTTGCGCGCAACCGAGAGGCCCAGCGAGAGATCGATACCCCAGTAGGAGATATCACCCGCATTGACGGGGGCGAGCAGGATTTCTGTCCGGTCCGTTGCCTCACGCGGGGAGACCGTCCCGACGGGGACAGAGGCCATGCCGGCGATCAGCTGTTCGGCAAGCACGGCCGCCTGCTCCGGAGGAAGTCCGAGGCCGTCGATATAGGGCTGGAGATAGGCGGCCACATCGGCGGGCCCCAGAAACGCATTTGGCGTGAAGACCTGCTGCGTGGTCACAAAGTCCTTGATCCGGGAGTAATACCCGTCGATCGTGCACTGAAAGCGGTCGCCGAAGATCCCCTTGTACCCGAGTTCCACAGTCTGGTTGATCATCGGTTTCAGGGGCGGGAGATCCTGAAGTTCCGCGACCGGGACAAAGGAGCCCGTCTCCAAGTTCAGCATCCCCATGACGCCACCGATCTGATCGGGCGAGGGCGATGGCACAGACCGGAGAAACTGCTCCACGAGCGGATCCTGCGCCTGCGCGATCACGACCTCGCGCGCCGCATCCCAGTAGGCGCCGGCCTGGCCGAGGGGGATACCCGAGGAAGGATCGGGCGAGAAGGGAGAGAAGAAGAGTGGCCCGTAGCCGGGATCGCGCTCAAAGCTATATCCCGAGAGCGGAACGCCTGCGCCCCGCAAGGGGAAGGGAGCTCCCGGGATGCCAAAGAGATCCGGGGCCGCCAAGAGGTCGAGGAAGAAGTCCCCCGGCGCCGGGGTGGCATAGGCGCGGTTGTAGGTCGCGCGCACGGTGTGCCGCTCAGCCGCATGAACGACAAGACCGGCACGTGGGGAGAACACGGGGTCAGTCAGCATGCTATTCCAGTCCACTCTGCCGGCCAGGACCAGCGAGAGCACCTCGGGCAGGAGCTCGGTGTCGGATTGTAGATAGAGGCCGTATTCGTCGATGTTGTCCCGGTCTTCGTTTCTGCCGAAGATCGTGCCTCCGGTTTCCGGTCGCGTGAAGAACGCATTCGCGCCGTAGGTGAATCGCTGGATGCCGGCGAGCTCTACGCCATGCTGAATCTCGGCAACGTACTTTTTGGAATTGTCCACGACCTTCATGTCAGTCTCGAGCAGATAGGTGTCGCCGGCGTCGTTCGCATTCATGTAGAGCTGGGCAAAAAGCTCACCG
>Ga0209536_100016554_pt1 | contig 10479 bp, 4 predicted proteins | sample DeeMarSeWOR28_12_FD_187461 | JGI IMG/M metagenome (GOLD analysis project Ga0209536, IMG submission 187461) | Marine sediment microbial communities from White Oak River estuary, North Carolina - WOR-2-8_12 (SPAdes) (version 2) | ecosystem: Environmental > Aquatic > Marine > Intertidal zone >...
CCCATGAGGCGGCTATAGCCTTCAACGTCAGCACTGAAGATTGCGGTCAGCTTACGTTTCACATCTCCTGTAGCCATCAGATCACCTCCCCAAACGAAAAAACCTCCGAGGGAATAGAGAAATCCCTTAGAGGCTTTACTTTTGTGGCCTTCTGCTGACACATACCCACAACTCACTCTGGAAGGTTAGGGCTTATGTTTTTGAGTTAATATGCAGCCAGATTTATTGAGGGTTCACAGGATAGCCTTTTTTGGGGAGAATGTCTATATATTGTATGTGGCTGAAATGGCTCGAGATTGCATGTTTCTGCTATACTTGTTGAGTTCCGAAAGGCCAAAAAACTTGCGACTAGCAAATGTAACCTGCAATGAATTGTGATTCAGCCAGATTCAACCTTTTGGCAAGTATTTTTGAATTTTCGTGAGCAAAGTCTAACCCCGATATATTGTGTAACCCTCCTTGTCTTCCTTGGGTTTCTTCTATCAAATTCAAATTGACCTATTTCCCTTTCTTGACTATAAATTCTTTAACTCAATCAACCTCTCCTCAACCCTCTAAACCCATAAAGGAAGGCCTCCCATGGAGAAATATCATAAGTCTCCTGTGCATGAATTTTCTGTATTCAAGCCTATCCTTTTTTTACTTCTCTTTATTTTGTGGCCTGCATGCGCCGAGAAAAAAATGACCTTGGAGGAAGCAAAGCAGGTTACCGTTTCCATGAGTGAGGAACCATTTGTCCCGCCGCCCCGCCACATCGACGATATCCTAAACCTTCTCCATGAACAGGAACAAGTTGACACAGAGGTTGTAGAGAGGCTTAAGGCCCGAGCCGATCCCTTGCCGCCAGAAAATGCAAGCAATGGATATCTGGCAAGATTTTACTTTCGCAGAGGATTTGCCGCCTGGGAGCTCGGCCGCGAGAGGCAGGCACTTGAAGATTACCGGATGGCGTTACAGTATGTGGAAAAAAGCAGCTTGAAGGGAAGAAAGATACTACTAAACCTTGCAAAAGCAGAGAAAAAATTTGGAAATTTTCGCCAGGCCAGGGAGCTTTTGGAAAGAATGCGCGAAGATTCCAGAAGCACTGCGATGTTTACCAATCTCGTCTCCGTATATGCCGAGATTGGTGACATTGAAAATGCAAAAAAGGCCAAGACAGAAGGCTTGGCAGAGTGCAACAAACCGGGAAAACGTTCTAAGCCTTACACGATCCAGCATGCCTCGAGTATGGAGGCGAGAGTTCTTGGGCTAGATGGCAGATGGAAGGATGCCGAGCCTCATATTCGGAAATCTATAGATACTTTATCAAGTAAAGGCAAATATAGACCCTCAGAAATGATCGACCACAAGATTTGGCTGGTCAATAATTTGGTCAACCAGGGGCGCCTGTTGGAGGCTGAACTGGAGGCCCGCCAGACCTTAAAGCAAGCCGTTCAATATGGTGGAATTGGATCCAATATGACCTGGAAAGCCTTGGACGCTTTAGGGAAAGTCGTTTTGGCCCAAGGACGCTTGGAAGATGCAGAAATACTGATAAGAACCGAAATACGTCTTCTTGAGGATTCTGGTTTTTCGGATGACTCAAAATTTATGACTAGGGCGAGAATGTCACTTGGCCATATTCTGGCAACCAGAGGAGAATTTGAGCAGGCAATGGATCAGTACGATATTGTCTGGGGAAAGATGCGTGAAGACGAGTACATCTACGATAGATGGTTTGGGAAAAAACTAAACATGATGCTATCTCTTATCATGGTGGGCCGTGCTGAAGAAGCGCTGCCATGGCTCAGCAAGGCCCTAGAGAAATATGAAAAGCAGCTAGGCGTGGAGCACCTCCGAACCTCAGTAACGCTGGCGCTCAAAGGATTGGCATATACCAGGATAGGAAACCAGGAAGAAGGGCTACAGTATCTTTCCAAAGCGATTCCCTTACTATTGGAAACAGATGTTGATGAGGGAGGTGCCTATGCAAAAACGTATCCAAGGATGAGGCGATTTAAAATCCTCCTTGAGGCGTATCTGTTTCTCTTGTCCGAAATTCGCGGCACGGACATGGAGCGAGTTTTAGGTGTAGACGCAGTAGCTGAGACTTTCAGACTGGCCGATGTATGTCGCAGCCGCTCCGTGCAAAGGGCCCTTGAGGCGAGCGCGGCAAGGGCGTCGGTCCAAGATCCGGATTTGGCCGACATGGTACGCAAAGAGCAGGATACGCAGAAACACATTCATGTCTTACAGGAACTACTTCTTAACCTCGTTATTGCGTCCCCAGACCAGCAACTTCCACAAGTCATCGAGGACCTGCGTGCCAGGATAGAGACCTTGACCGAAGCTAGATTGGCCTTGAGAGCGGAAATCCAAAGGCGTTTTCCAAAATATTCAGAATTTGTCAATCCGAAACCTGGCTCAGTTTCCATGGTACAAAGGCATTTACGTCCCAGGGAGAGTTTCATTTCCATTTACACCGCCGAGGACCACACCTATGTCTGGGTTATACCTCAGAGGGGTAAGGTCCAACTATTCGTTTCGGAGCTAGCAGGAAAGGGGTTAGATCAAATTGTGACACACCTGCGCAAAGCCTTAGATCCTAACCCGCAAACTTTCGGGGACATTCCAGACTTCGATCTGATCCAAGCGTATGCGCTTTATGAGAAGTTACTCAAACCTGTTGAGAAGGGCTGGTACGAGGCTGATGATTTGGTGGTTGTCACTCATGGGACATTAGGACAGTTGCCTCTCGGAGTTTTGCCTACTGTACCTTATAAGCGTGATAAGAAAAGGGATGAACTGTTTAGTAACTACAGAGAAGTTCCATGGCTCATCAGGAAAGCCTCCGTAACAAGACTGCCTTCGGTCTCTTCCTTTGCCACCTTGCGGACGCTCCATGATGGGGATCCAAAAAGAAAGCCTTTTGTCGGGTTTGGAGATCCATTATTCAACCGGTCGCAACTTGCTCAGGCGGAGAGAGAGAAGTCCGGCGGCGCGGTGGAACTTGCCCGCAGAAGTGGAAATCTGCACATTAGAGGTATCCGCGTCACCGGAAAAGGCAATCTGGACAGCAAAAAGATTGTATCAAGCCAACTAGGTCATTTAACGCGGCTTCCTGACACAGGGGAGGAAATAAAAAGCATTTGCCGAACATTGGGGGCTGATCCTGCTCGTGATGTCTTCTTAGGAAAGCGTGCTAGCGAAAGTCAGGTCAAAACGATGGATTTATCGAATCGACGGGTTATCGGTTTTGCCACCCATGCTTTGGTGCCAGGGGATTTGGATGGCCTGCATCAGCCGGCCCTTGCCCTTTCCTCACCCACAGTTACAGGGGATAAAGACGATGGTCTCCTGACCATGGGTGAGGTTCTAAGAATAAGACTGAATGCTGACTGGGTCGTACTGTCAGCTTGCAACACAGGGGCTGCCGATGGCGCTGGTGCGGAGGCTGTATCGGGTCTTGGACGAGCCTTTTTCTACGCTGGCACCCGGGCTATTTTGGTTAGTATGTGGCCGGTAGAGACCACATCTGCAAGAAATCTGACCACCGGCGTTTTCCGTTACCAGAAGAAAGATGGGAGCATTTCACGGGCGAGGGCGCTTCAGAAATCTATGCTAGCCCTAATGAATGCCCCAGGGTTGAAGGATAAGGCCACAGGCAAAATAGTCGCAAGCTATGCGCATCCTATTTTTTGGGCACCCTTTATTTTGGTGGGGGATGGCAGATAAGATGCCATCTAGATGAAAGTGGAATCATAACGCCCTCATCGTTTTTGAAATGTCCATATATTGTATGTGGCTAAAATGGCGCGTAATAGTGGATTGCTGCTATGATTGTAGAATTTTGAAATCCCGAAATTTTCAAGTATAGCAGATTTAATCTACTACTATAGCGTCAGGCCGACAGGTGAGAATTATGGCAAGAATCATTCAATCCAAAGAGCCTGTTATTAATAGCAATAGCCAGAAGGATTCTTGCATTTTCTTCTATCTAAATCTTCAATTTTTCCTTTCTAATTAACTAGACTTCGCTTCAAATAGTTGATACTTACTCTGCATAGCTCTTGCTTATTTGAATCTCTATTTAGGAGGCTCTTATCATGATAAGAAAGGATAGAGGTCTTTCTCGACGCGACTTCTTGAAGCTAGCAGCAACCACAACAGCAGCACTAACTGTTGACTTCACCAGAATAAAAGCTTTGGCTGCTCAGAGCGGGCCCAAAGAGGAAATGCCGGTGGTTGTTATTGGTGGTGGTCTTGGAGGCCTCAGCGCAGCTGCAATCTTTGCAAGAAACGGTTTTCCAGTAAAGCTGGTGGAACAGCATGACAGGCCTGGCGGCTATGCAACAGCTTTTGACCGAGCTGTAGGCAAATTTACCTTTGATGTTTCGTTACACGCCACAAGCACAGTAAAGGGTGGTCCGATGAGGAAGGTCTTTGACGAGACTGGTATCCTTGATAAGGTCCAGATGGTCGAACTTCCAGAGCTTTGCCGGATTATTACACCGGATCATGATTTCATCTGGCCCCAGAGAGATCCAGACCGCATAACTGACCAGCTCTGTCACACCTTCCCAACTGAGACCGAGGGAATTAAGGGCTTCTTCGGTGAGATGCTGGGTATAGTTGATGAAGCGATGAAACCTTTCGATCCGGATTCTTGGTGGGACAAGCTCACCTTTCCTTTAACCCACAGGAAAATGTGGGCGATCCGAAAACAGACTCTGTCCGATCTGTTGGACAAGCACGTCCAAGACGCCAAGGTTCGCGCAATCTTGTCAGCCTTCTGGGGTTACTATGGTCTTCCGCCATCTAGGCTCTCCGGCTTCCTGTACGCCATAGCGACTGCTTCGTTAATTCGCTTCGGTGGTTATTACGTGAAGCCTCGTTCTCAGGATCTAAGCTATGCCTTGATGGATTCCATCGAGAAAGCCGGAGGACAGGTCTTACTTGAAACTGAGGCGGTTGAAATCACAATGAAGGACAGGGCTGTCTCGGGGGTCATCCTCAAGGACGGACGCATCCTGCCGGCTAAGCTTGTCGTCTCCAATGCCAATGTTCCTGCAACAATGAGGATGCTACCCCAAAAGCCTGCACTGAGCGATTATTCTGACAGGGCTCGCAAGTACTTGGAAAAGCTCAAGACCTACCGGCCATCTCTGTCCACCTTTATTGTCTGGTTAGGGCTCAACAGAGAGATTCGGGGCAAGGTGAAGGGGTACGAAATTTTTGCTACCCAGCATTACGACCCGGAGAAGGCCTATCAGGGTTGTCTCGCTTGTGATCCAAAGCGGGCAGGTATCGGAGTGGCTGTATACGATAACGCCTATCCAGGGTATTCAAAACCGGGGACCTCGACTGTGACTGTGATAACACTTAGCGGTTATGATCCTTGGAAGCGTTTTGAAGCTGACTACTTTGCTGGTCGGAAGCAAGCCTACCGGAAAGAGAAGGAACGTATTACCGAGGAGATCATTGATCAGGCTGAAAAATTGGTCATTCCAAATTTGCGCTCTATGATCGAGGTTAAGGAGGCGGCTACTCCGCTGACCAACCTGCGTTACACCAAAAACCCTGAAGGTGCCATCTACGGTTATGAGCAGTCACTTGATAACTCCTACATGAACCGAATTAAAAGCACCACTCCCTTCAAAGGTCTCTACCTTGCTTCGGCCTGGGGAGGCCCTGGCGGCGGATACCATCCCTGCATGGAGTCGGGCCTCAATGCCTTCAGGGCGTTTATCAAGGGTTAGAGGGGCAAAATATAGGCAAATCCTATATCTCATGCCAGATTCCAATCTAATCTCCTGTTTATCTCTTGCGTTGCGGTAGCTGCTGAAAACCTTGAAAATCTGAGGCTAAAAAGGTATAGAATACCTTTTTGTTGAGGATCGGCCGGTTCAAATGTTCTGTACTTCTGAAGGCCCGAAATTTTCAAGTATAGCAGATGTAATCTGCTATGGAGCTGTTAGGAAGGCGAGTTTCGCTTATGGCAAGAAATCTACACTTTTAGACTTCAAGAGCCCACCACAATATCTTGAGAACTTATCTCCTTTTTCGTAATTCAGAAATCGCTATTCTGAGGCTATTCTGAGGGCCAATTTGTCTTGACTACAACTGCTTTTTGTAGCAAGTTTTTCCGTCTATTAAGCTTTATTTAGGAGGTGCCCTATGGGGGAAAATGATCATCTCTACATTTTATGGACCAATGGTGACCCGATTACTGCTGAGAAAATGGTTTTTATGTACGGTGTGAACTCCCTACTCAACGGGTGGTGGGACAAGGTGACATTGATTATTTGGGGTGCGCCTGCCAAATTGTCCGCAGAGAACACCGAAATCCAGGGAAAAATCAAGGGGGCGCTGGATGCAGGCGTGCACGTAACCGCCTGCAAGGCGTGCGCAGACCAACTGGGTGTGACAGAGACCTTGGAGAAAATGAATGTAGAGGTAAAATATTGGGGTGAGCCGCTTACAAAAATTTTGAAAAGTGGTGAGACGCTTTTGACCATCTAGGTGCTGCAAAAGGATCGTCGTCTCTCATGACGTTTTTGAACTGCAGCAAACGATTTCTTCTATAAATGCTCAGTCTGGGAGAGCCCAAATTTTCAAGTATTACATATGTATCCTTCACCTTTCCTGGGCAAGTTGGAAACTCCAATTAAGTAAAAACCCCTGAAAAATCAGCTTCTCCATTTGCATCATGTAACCTCAGGTTCGAGAGGTCAGTGGGGTTATGATTACTATCTGTATACTTGCATGAATCCTGATTCAGCCCAATTCCACAATATGGCAAGTATTGTGCAATTTCTGAGTAACTTGCCCCACCACAAGATGTGGTGCTTGACCTTCCTTCACTTTAGCCCCGCCTTGCGTAAGCCACTGATCATGAGCTGCAAATCTTCGGGATTCTTGTACGGCATCGTTTTAGCCCAGTGCCCTACTGAGAACTTTGGATTTATTCTCATGACTTCTTCAGCTTCAATACGTGCCTCTTCTTCCCGACCATGTAAACTATAAGCAGCGGCAAGGAAGGCGTGGGCAAACAGATTATCGGGCCCGAGATGGATAGCTTTCCTACCTACTTTTATGGCTTCATCATACTCGCCTGTTAAGAAGTAGATGTTTGTTAAGGTTTGGTAGTAATGACTTGGAGGGAAAGGGTTGAGACGTATCGCCTCATTAAGCATGGTAAGGGCTTCCTTATGTCGACCTGCCCACCTCAGAACATCTCCAAATGTGAAATGGGCACCGGCAGAATTGGGTTCTAGGCTGACAGCTTGCTCACACTCAGAGATGCCTTTGTCATGTTGTCTCATCAATGTTAATAATAATCCTAGCCAGCTATGGGCCGGGGCTAAAGAATTATCTAGGGCGAGAGCCTTTTGCAGTAAATCCATGGCTTTCGCCATTGACTGTTTAGGAGACTTAGTCAAACCAAGCGGTATATCAAACCAGTATGTCAAAGCCAGCCTTACGTATGCCATAGCATATTTCGGATCCAGTTCAATAGCTCTCTTGGACATTTGTCTAGCAAGGACAAGACCATCCTTATTCATCCGTCTTGCCTGCTTACTCGCTTGAAGACCCATCAGGTAAGCATCAAGACTATTAGTGCCCCTAGCGTATACACGGGCTTGCTCCCCTTCAGTCAGGTTTACTTGCAGGGATGTAATGATATTTTTTGTGATTTCATCTTGAAGGGCAAATATATCTTTCAGATCCCTATCATACCGCTCCGCCCATACATGATTCCCTGTTTTGGCATCTATGAGCTGGGCAGTTATACGAACTTTGTCACTGGCCCTCCGGACGCTACCCTCTAATACATGTCGGACTCCCAGCTCTCTACCCACTGTTCGTACATCTATCTCCTTGCCTTTGTATTTAAAAGATGAAGTCCGGGCAATCACAAACAGCATAGGCGTCTTGGAAAGAGCAGTTATAATCTCCTCGCTAATTCCGTCACTAAAATACTCCTGCTCAGGATCGCCACTCATGTTGACAAAGGGCAGAACAGCAATCGAGGGTTTGTCGGGGAGTGGTAAAGGTGGGGTTTCAGGCACGCCTGCTCTGCGGAGGGCTTCGACGACGAGTTGGTGTTGAGCATCCTTGTGTTTTGATGGAAATCCCATTTTGCCAACGCGCTCAAGAGAATACCCGGGACGCCTTTTGAGTAACTCTTGGACCTCATTGCGAGCCTCTTTTTCGCGGCCAGCCAGTCCATAGTTGACAGCCAAGTTCAGACGGGCCAGAAAATCATTTGGGTCTCGACTGAGAGCTTCCTTGGCTGGAAGAATAGCCTTATCGTACTGGTCTGTATAGCGATAGGCGAGGGATAGGATAAGGAAATAATTCTTGGGGGGAATGGGGTTGAGACGAATCGCCTTTTTAAACACGGGGATGGCTTCCTCGGGCCGACCACCGAAAGTAAGCGCCATCGCCAAATAGGCATGCGAGTCGGCGGCATTTGGATTCACAGCGATAGCATGTTCCGCCTGTGCAATGGCTTTTTCATGTTTTCCTATCATCGAATAGAGATGACTCAACAGGCAGTGGGCTGGGGCGAAGGTGTCATCGAGATCGATTGCCTTTTTTGCGAACTTCATTCCTTGCATTATGGATTGCTTTGGAGATTTACTGACCCCCAATATCACTTCGAGCAGGTGTGTACCGCCCAACCACCTGTAGGGCGCGGCATATTCGGGATCAAGTGCAATGGCTTCTTTTAGGCGGGGCCGTGCCATATCAAGACCTTCTTTGGAAAAACGATAGACCAACTCCAGCCCCTGCAGGCATTTAAGATACGCCTCGAGATTGTCAGTCCCTTTTTCGTATAGCCGTGCTTGCACGCCATCGGTGAGCTTCACCTGAAGCGAACTCATGATTTTCATGGTGATCTCATCTTGTAGGGCAAATATGTCTTTCAGGTCCCTTTCATAGCGCTCTGACCACAGATGATGACCATTTAAGGCGTCAATGAGCTGTGCCGTGATCCGCACTCTGTTGCCAGCCCTGCGGATACTACCCTCGAGGACATAGCGAACGCCGAGTTCTTCGCTTACCTGTTGCACCTTTACCGGCTTCCCTTTGTAGGTGAATACCGAATTGCGCGCTATCACAAAAACCCTTTCGCTTTTAGAAAGGGCGGTTATGAGCTCCTCAGTTAATCCATCGCTAAGGAATTCTTGTCCAGGGTCCTGGCTCAGGTTGTCAAAGGGCAACACGGCGATGGAAGGCTTGTTTGGCAAAGGGTAGGCCATTTTCTCTTTTGAGGCGCGCTCTATCGGTGGATGACGAAAATAGGAGGTCCATATTGCTAAGGCTCCAACGACCAACACTACCGCCAATAAGCCTCCCATTGCTGCCACTCGCCAACGGCCTGGTTTTATCCTTTTTTCGCCAATCACCTTGCCGGCATATTCAGGCTCTATAAGGACTTTATAGGCGCGAACGGGCCGTGGAATATTCTTGACCGACTGTTCACCCAGGTACTCATAACCCAGGTCCAATTTGTCCCTTACATGGTCAAAGACAGTGCCTGAAATACACAGACTGCCTGGTTCTGCCAAACCCTCCAATCTGGCTGCAACGTTAACACCATCTCCATAGATGGTTTCTCCTTCCTCGATTACATCGCCTAGGTTGACGCCAATGCGGAACTCCATCCTGCGGTCGTTATAGAGTTCGGCGTTTCTCTCCTTCAGTTCTCTTTGGACCTCGACAGAGCACCGAACTGCGTCCACCACGCTCGCGAATTCGGCCAGCACGTTGTCACCCTTCGCATCCACAACCCTGCCGTCATGCCTTTGGATGAGATCAGTCATTACTTGGCGGTACTCGTTGATCGTGTTCACAGTGGCTTCTTCATCATCTGCCATCAGACGGCTGTATCCCTCGACGTCGGCACTGAAGATCGCTGTCAGCTTTCGCTTTTTCTTCTCCTCAGCCATCGGAACACCTCCTAAAACACAAAAGCCTCCGAAGGGTATAAATATCCCTTGGAAGCTCTTTTCTCGGCACCTTCTTGGAACGACTTGTCACAATAACTCCAGAAGGTTAGGGGCACATTTTTGAATTGATTAGCCGCAAGATTTATTGATAGTCCGTAGAATAGCGTTTTTTGGCCGGAATGTCTATATCTTGTATGTGGTTGATTTGATGAGATATTGAATGATTGAGATGGAAGTAACAACCTTGACCGACTTGTGGAGGGTTACGACTTTGCTATCCTGTACGTAACAAAGCCTGAATTTTCTTTTGATATTGGTAGGTTAGATAGGGTTTTCTACTTTACCTTTTCACGCTTGTCAAGTCATTTTAGCATCACCTCCCATCCTTTGCATGATAACATCCATGGCTTTGAAGTAGTCCCTCTCCACCTTGAGGTTTGAGACCTTGCAATACCTCTCAGTGGTTCTGATCCTGCTGTGTCCCAATAAATCCTGGATAGTAACAAGGTCCGCATCGGCATTGAGCAACTGTGTTGCCATG
>Ga0209536_100016555_pt1 | contig 10478 bp, 7 predicted proteins | sample DeeMarSeWOR28_12_FD_187461 | JGI IMG/M metagenome (GOLD analysis project Ga0209536, IMG submission 187461) | Marine sediment microbial communities from White Oak River estuary, North Carolina - WOR-2-8_12 (SPAdes) (version 2) | ecosystem: Environmental > Aquatic > Marine > Intertidal zone >...
GGGTCCACCGTTATCACGTCTGAAGTCATCCAATTCTGTACTTGCATAGGAGGGTATCCACAACGAAGTGCCTAAAGTGTCTAAAGTGAGCTAAAGTGACTAAAGTGCCTAACGTAGACCAACTTGAGCCAGAATGCCTAGAGTTAACAAGAGTGCGCCGCCGTCGCCTGTTCAGCCAGAATACTGGAGCATGTCCAAGCCGTGCGATATGAACAGCCAGAAAGAGTAGCCCAGAAATGGCTATGGCGGGCATGCTAAAGCGTCTAAAGTGCCTACAGTTAGTAAAGTTGGAAATTTAGTGTTTTCTTAAATCATTCTTCATTTGATATCAATGGAATTCTGAGAGGACAGTTGTAGGTAGTCAGTAGCCCGTCGCAAAGTATATGAGAAAGCTGACAAATTAAGTTCCCTTCCTTGACCGACAGTATCGTGATTCGTCAAAGCCGTCATTCCGGGCGAGCCTATCAGTTTAGGGCGAGACCCGTGGTTCGGCATGCTCACCACCCTGAGCGAAGTCGAAGGGGAATCCAGGAAGATGAAATCATTCTGGATCCCGGCTCGCGTTCCGCTTCCGTCTTCGCTGAAGCTTCGCCGGACAGGCCGCGGAACTTGGCCGGGATGACGAACGGCGACAAAGTCTTTGAAGGGGGAGGACGTTATCTTCCCATAAAGAGAGATTCCCCGCGCGTAAGCGGGGGGAGGTTTACTTAATAATCGTACCAACGGGCCACGGACTACTGACAACTGACAACGGACTAATTTATTGTCCATTGACGGGACGAGCCGCTCAAACTATATTTTTGCCATGCCCATCTCATCTGATCCCATTCAAGATATCCTGGGTCCCGAGGGTTCCATGGCCAGATCCCTTGAGGACTTTGAATTTCGTGCCTCACAGGTTCAGATGGCCCACCTGATCGAGAAGGCCATGGAGCAAAAGCTGTCAGCCATTGTGGAAGCAGGCACAGGAACAGGCAAAACCCTGGGTTACCTGGTGCCCCTTGTACTCAGCGGCAAAAAGGCCGTCATCTCCACAGGGACCAAAAATCTTCAAGAGCAGATTTTCTTTAAAGATATTCCTCTCCTCTCCAGAGCCACAGGTATTGAGGTGGATTGCATGCTCATGAAGGGGAGGAAGAATTACCTCTGCCTGCACAGGTATTTTCAAAAATTCTCCCAGTCTTCCCTCCTAAGACCCGACCAGGAGGGGATAAAAAGAAAGGTTGAAAAATGGCTTGGAAGGACAGAATTTGCTGATCGTTCCGAGCTTGCCTGGATGAGGGATGATGATCTTCTCTGGGATTCCCTATCCTCCACCTCGGAGCAATGTTTGGGTTCCGAATGTATCCATATGGAGGATTGTTATCTGAATGCCCTGCGCAGAAGGGCGGCCCGATCCAAAATAATCATCGTCAATCATCACCTCTTTTTTGCTGATCTTATGATTAAGAAAGAGGGTTTTGGGGAAATCATTCCTCGCTTCCAGGTGGTCATCTTCGATGAAGCCCACAAGGTCGAGGAGATAGCCACAACCTATTTTGGTGAAAGTCTGAGTACGAACCAGCTCATGGAGCTTGCCAGCGATCTGGAAAAGGAAGGAAAGACTCTCCAGGAGACAAAAGGGCAGGACCTAAAAAGACAAATGGATCTATTAAAAACAAAGACTGAAGAGCTTCGAGGGCTCTTCCAGGACTCAGGTGAGAAAGGTCGATTGGACGAGGAGGCCCTTGAAGTGATTCAGATGGGACCAGCCCATGATATCAAGCGGGTTCTGGACTACGTCCATGAAAAATCTGGCCTAAAGGAATTGGAAAACAACTCCTTCCAGACTTGTGCGATAAGGGCGAGTGAACTGAAGCAGCGTTTGGAAAAGGTCCTATCCTTCCAAGATCCGGATTGGTTGAACTGGTATGAAAAACGAAAAAAGGGGGTGGTTCTTCATGCCTCCCCACTGGATATATCAGAACAGATGAAAGAGTTTCTCTACCTTAAAGGGAAAACCACCATTTTTGCCTCAGCAACACTTTCCACCAATGGAAATTTTGATTATGCGCGCTCCAGATTGGGCCTCTCTCAAGAGGCGCTGGAGGGAATCTATCCATCCCATTTCCACTTTGAAGAACAGACGCTCATGTATGTTCCCAGGGACCTGCCCCCTCCCAACGACCCGGACTTTGGTTACAAAGCGGCCGAGAGGATCCTAGATATCCTGAAGCTGTCCTCAGGACGGGCCCTTGTCCTTTTTACCAGTTATCACAATCTCAACCTTGTCTATCAGCTCCTTCATGGAAAAGTGCCATACACCATATTCAAGCAGGGAGAGGCCCCCAGATCATCACTTCTCGAACAATTCAGGGAGGATACCCACTCGGTGCTTATGGCCACAGGTTCTTTCTGGCAGGGCGTGGACGTACCAGGAGAGGCCCTCAGTTGCCTGATTATTGACAAACTCCCCTTTGATTCGCCAGGAGATCCCCTGGTGGCGGGTCGAATCGAATCGGTCCGCACCCGCGGAGGAAATCCTTTCATGGACTACCAGCTGCCTTCGGCCATCATTTCCCTGAAGCAGGGGCTGGGAAGACTCATCAGGAACGTCTCGGACCGGGGAATACTTTCCGTCCTGGATATCAGGATGCTTAACAGCAGATATGGCCGTTTCTTCTTGGGCAGCCTCCCCCAAGTCCCCCTAAGCCATGAACTTTCCGATATCGGTAGGTTTTTCGATCAGTCATAGAAATGATTTCCCTTGAGCCTATGAGCCTTTCTACACTATATTCCCCTGAGCAGACGACATAACGCTATTTTGAAAGGAACGATTGCCATGCCGCCAAAACCATGGAAACTGATCTCAAGCCAACCCAAGGAATCGTTTAAGATCTTTAGCCTCCGAATCGATCGGGCTCAATCTCCCCGCACCCATGAGGCGCACAATTTCTATATCCTGGAGTCCACGGATTGGGTCAATGTGATTCCCCTGACTCCACTGAATGAGGTGGTCCTTATCAGTCAGTACCGCCACGGCATCAGGAGGGCCACTTTGGAAATCCCCGGGGGGATTGTAGAACCCAACGATTCCCCTGAAGAGGCGGCGCGCCGGGAACTGCGTGAGGAGACGGGTTATGAGGAATCAGAGATGATTCTGTTGGGGAGCGTGCTTCCCAATCCCGCCTTCCTCAACAACAAGTGTTATACCTATCTGGCACGGGATGTATCCCTGGTGGGAAAACAGGAGCAGGATGAGAAGGAGGATATTGAGGTACTGCTCAGGCCTATTGATGTCATACCCCGCCTCATTCGTGAGGGGGAGATCTCCCATTCCCTGGTCCTTGCCGCCTTTTATCGGTTTTACATGGAGTATATGCCCCGCCTCTCCCTTTAAAGGCCACATTTTGGGCAATTCCTAATTCACCACCCGCTTGTCCGCCTCCGGCGGCCTACGCTAGAGACACGGAGAACACAGAGAAAGAGCCTCGTGAAAATACGAGGATCGCTAAAGGCCCCTCATAAAATGAGGGGTCTCGATGCAAAGCATCGTGACCCGTGTGGAGGGTCTTGGGGGAGAAACTAAGCTTGCTTATTTTATCCCCCCAGACGTCTCCACATGGAGCCTTCAAGCGATCCCCAGGAATAAGCATGATCAACTCTCCAACTGCTTAAAACAACTCTGAGCTCTCTGTGTCTCTAGCGCAGCGGGTGGTGAGTCTTCTACGGGATGAGGGCCTTGTAGCCAAAGAATTTGGGTATGGCCATGATGAGCCCCTCCCAATAGGTGCAGATGATCAGAACGGCGATGGAGGCCACCAAAAAAGGGAGGATAGCTCGGGAGAGCCTCTCCAGGGTGGTCTGGCCAAGGGCGCAGGCCACAAACAAACAGACGCCCACGGGAGGGGTGGTCAGGCCGATAACCAGATTGAGAACAAGAATCACGCCGAAATGCAGGGGATCCACACCTATTTTCAACATGAGGGGGAGCAAGACAGGCGTCAGGATGATGAGAGAGGCCGTGGTTTCCATGAACGTGCCGATAATGAGCAAAAGGATGTTCATCAGAAGCAGAATAAGGATCTTATTTTGGGTCAAGGCCAAGATGGCGTCTGTGACCGAGTGAGGGATCTCCTCGCTGGCCAGAAGCCAGGAAAAGATGCTGGCCGTGCCGATGACCAGCATGACCAGTGAACTGGTGGCACCGGTTCTGATGAGAATCCGGGGCAGGTCTCTGAGATGAATGTCCCGGTAAACGAACAGGCCAATGAACAGTGCGTAAAAGACGGCGATACATGCGCTCTCTGTGGGCGTGAAGATACCACTGAGGATACCGCCTAAAATGATAATCGGCATCAGAAGGACGAGGAACGCGTCCAGGCTCACCCTGATCGCCTCCCGAAATGGGGGACGACTGCGCTTAGGGTATTGCCTCTTTTGGGCGTAAAACCCGATCACGATCATCTGGAAGAGTCCCAACAGGATGCCTGGCACAAACCCGGCGAGAAAGAGAGAGGCTATGGAGACCTCGCCCAGGACGCCATAAATGATGAAGGGGATGGAAGGGGGAATGATTGGCCCGATGGTGGAAGAGGTGGCGGTCACGGCTGCAGAGAAGTCGCTGTCGTAACCCTCTTTCTTCATGGCTGGGATGAGAATGGAGCCCACCGCGCTGGTGTCGGCTACGGCTGCCCCTGTGATACCGGCAAAAAGCATGCTGATGGCCACATTGATGTAGGCCAGGCCACCCCGGAGGGGGCCCACAAGGATATTGCAGAATTTCACCAGACGCTGGGTCATGCCGCCGGCGCCCATAATGTTCCCGGCCAGGATGAAGAAAGGGACAGCCATGAGGACGGGCGAGTCCATGCCGGTGAAAATTCGCTGGGCCACCAGAACGAGGGGGGTTTCTCCCTGGGTGATTAGGGCTACCAGAGGCGTGAGTCCCAGGACAAAGGCGACTGGAACGCCGATGATCAGAAAGAAGAAGAAGGATATGAACAGGGTCAATACCAGCATGGGACCTGAGATCCTCTCGTAACAGGGCTAGCCCACATCTTCTCCAGAGGTCCTGCCCAGCCTTTGCATCAAGGAGCTGACCACGTGGAACAGCATAATGAATGCGCCGACGGGTAAGGCCAAGTAGGGAACCGCCATGGAGATGCGGAGGGCCGGGCTAATCTGGGCACTCGTTACCAGAACCAATTTGATTCCGCCCCATACCATGACCGTCAGGATAAGGATGACCGAGACTTGGGCAACCATGGTCAAGGCCCTGGCCGCCTTTTTGGGGAAAGTATCCAAGAAAAAGGTGACCGCGATGTGTTCTCCTCTTTTGAGGGCAACTGCGGCTCCCAGCAGGGAGGCCCAGACGAGGCAATAGCGGGCCAACTCTTCTGTCCAAAATAGGGGGAGGTGCAAGACGTAGCGAAACAGCACCTGTAAAAAGACGACGACAGCCATGGCCGCCAACAAGATGACTACTGCTACTTCACAGAGACGGTTCAGAAAATCGCTTACAAATTGGGGGACGTCTATTGATATATTGATTTCCCTCACTCTTTCAACCCCCGTTTTTCGCCTTTGAAAATTCTCTCAGCCCCAGCCCGACCTTTCGGCAGTGAGCCCTTCGATGCTTCGACTTTGCTCAGCATGGACCCTTCGGCTCCGAGCTCACGGTTTCGAATAGCGTCGAGTAACTCAAGGCCCAATCCCTTCCCCCTCGGGGTGTGTCGTAATAAGAAGAACCTGTCATTCCGGACGAGCGATGCTATGCATCGCGAGATCCGTGGTTCGACAGGCTCACCACCCTGAGCGAAGTCGAAGGGAAATCCAGAAATAAAAAACAATTTCAAAGACTTCTAGATCCCAGCTCGCCCCGTTGAATTGCGCTTTGCGCACTCGCCAGAGGCGAGATTCAACAGGGCGAGCGCCCCGCTTCCGTCTTCGCTGAAGCTTCGCCGGACAGGCCGCGGGGCTTGGCCGGGATGACGAATTGTGACACAGCCTCCTCAGGGGGAGAAGAGTATGGGGTTAGTAATAAGGCTCTGATGAGGGCTGTCACATTTGCGGGATGAGACTTATTGGGTTGCTCTGATCTTCTTAAGGACCTTCTTCCAATCGGGGTATTTCATGGAGAAGCTGTCGTAGACCGGGGCCATGGCATCAATAAAAAGGCCCTTCTCTACCGTATCCACCACCATGCCTTGAGCCTTCAAGTCTTTGAGCTGCTTGGCCTCATTGTCTCTAATAATCTTCCGTTCAAAGGCAGCTGCATTGAGGGCCGCTTCAAGGAAGAGTTTTTGCCACTCAGGCTTGAGCTGGTTGAAACTCTTGAGGCTCATGCTCAAGGGCGCGGGGGAATAGAAGTGACCGGTGAGGCTCAGATATTTTTGGACCTCACTTAATTTATAGGCATGGATAATAGCAACCGGATTTTCTTGGCCGTCAATGACCTTTGTCTGCAGTGAGGTGTAGACCTCGCCCCAACTCATGGGCACTGCCTGAGCCCCCAGCTGGCGAACCGAGGCCAAATGCACGGGATTTTCCATGGTCCGGAACTTGAGTCCCTTGAAATCTCCGGGTTTTGTAAGTCGCCTCCTGGAGTTGGTGAAGTTTCTGAAGCCGTTTTCAAAGAACGAGAGGCCTTTGATACGGGCTGATTCAAGGTCATCCAAAAGCTCCCTACCCACAGGACCGTCCAGTATTTTATCCACATGGCTAGGACTGGTGAAGAGGAAAGGCAAATCGACCACGCCCATGCTGGGACTAAAATTGGAGACAGGACCTGTGGCCGTGACTGCCAGATGAATAGTCCCCAGTTGAAGGCCTTCCAGCAGTTCCCGCTCCCCTTTACCCAGTTGACCCCCGGCGTATACTTTGATAATGACCTCGCCTCCAGTCCCGTCTTTCACCAGTCGGGCAAATTCCTTGGCGCCGAGGGCATAGGCGTGGTGGGGAGGGGTAACGACCGCCAGCTTGAGAGTCATTTTGGCATATGCAGGGAATGTTACGGTGAGGGTCAAACTTAAGAGCAGAAATAGAGTAACGTGTATAGAGCGTTTCATGGCTTTTCCTCCCCTGTGGGATTTTCGTTCAAAGAAGTCGAGGGGTTATAAGCCCTCTTTGAGTCCAGCAAATATAGAAGATTGAATGCTTAGAGTCAAGCAGGGAGGTGAATCCCTGATCACCATCAAGGCATCATCTGCGGCGTTGCCTTCGATCGCTCCTCCTTGCGGCGTATTGCTCTATACGCCTCAGTCGTCGCTCCTCGGCGCCTAGCATCTAATATCTTGCTGGCGATCACGGGATCAAAAATCCTCCGAAAACTTCTATCTTCAGTAATAACAAAGTGATTAGACAGTGTATTTGGGGGATACGAATGGCTAATGCGGGGATAAATGATGAACAAATTGAATGTGGGCGCGGGAGGTGTTATATAGACAGAAAAATAGAAAACCATTCCATGAGATTGGAGGAACCCATGGCGATCATTCATGGTTTTGAGAAGACTCGAGAACAGGAAATCCCTGAACTGAAAACGAGGGCGGAAATATTCCGTCACGTCAAAACCGGCGCTGAGTTGTTGTCTCTCATCAATGATGATGAAAACAAGGTCTTTGGCATCTCTTTTCGCACACCGCCCACCGATTCAACGGGCGTAGCCCATATTCTGGAACACTCCGTACTCTGTGGATCAAGAAAATACCCGGTCAAAGAACCTTTTGTGGAGCTTTTGAAAAGTTCAGTGCAGACCTTTCTCAATGCCATGACCTATCCTGACAAAACCTGCTACCCTGTGGCCAGCCAAAACGTACAGGACTTCTACAACCTTATTGACGTCTATCTTGACGCCGTCTTTTATCCCCGACTCACGCCTTTTATCCTCCAGCAGGAGGGGTGGCATTTTGAACTGGAAAAAACGGAGGAGCCGCTCACTTATAAAGGGGTTGTTTTCAGCGAGATGAAAGGCGCCTATTCATCTCCAGACAGCGTCCTGTCACAGTATTCCCAACAGTCCCTATTTCCTGATAATACCTACGGCTTTGATTCGGGTGGGCGCCCTGAGGAGATTCCGGGTCTTACCTTTGAGCAATTCAAGGCCTTTCATGAAAAGTACTATCATCCTTCCAATGCGCGGATATATTTTTATGGTGACGATGATCCTGAAAAACGTTTGAAAATTATAGATGACTATATAAAGGATTTTGATCGATTAGAGGTTAACTCCGGTGTCCAACTACAAAAGGCATTTGAGGAGCCTCGACGTCTTACCCGTTCATTTGCGGCAGGGGAGGAAGATGCATCAAAGGGTATGGTCACTTTAAACTGGTTGCTCAACGAGACCGCCGAAAGAGAGCAGAACCTGGCATTTCATATTTTGGAGTATATCCTTCTCGGCATGCCGGGTTCTCCTTTGCGCAAGGGCCTTATTGACTCGAGCCTTGGAGAAGATCTTGCCGGGGAGGGTCTTGGGGGTGAATTGCGCCAGATGTATTTTTCCACGGGCCTCAAGGGAATTGCCTTGGACGACGCGGATAAGCTGGAAGGCCTCGTCTTGGATACCCTCAGCCGTCTCGTCAAAGAAGGCATAGACCCCCGCACCACTGAAGCCGCCCTGAATACTATTGAGTTCACCCTCCGAGAGAACAACACAGGGCACTTTCCTCGGGGACTGGCGCTCATGTTACGGGCACTAACCACCTGGTTGCACGAAGAAGATCCCCTTGCACTGGTTGCCTTCCAAGTCCCCCTGGATGCGGTAAGATCCCAACTCGCGTCCAATGAAACCTTCTTCGAAGAGATGATTGATCGCATGCTTCTAAAAAATCCACACCGCACGACCCTCATCCTGAAGCCGGATAGAGAGCTTGCGCAAAAGGAAAAGGCTGCAGAACGGGAAAGGCTGACCAAGGCCCGTGAGGCCATGAATTCGGTGGAGTTGCAGGAAGTGATCTCCAATACCAAAGAATTAAAACGTATGCAGGAAACACCAGATACCCCTGAAGCCCTTGCATCCATCCCCACGCTAAGACTTGAAGACCTGGACAGGAGGAATAAGACGATCCCTTTGATATCTCTGGAACAGGAGAAGACACCTATTCTATATCATGACCTTTTCACCAATGGCATCGCCTACCTTGACCTGGGCTTCAATCTCCACACCTTGCCTCAAAAATATCTCTCCTATGTCCGCCTTTTTGGACGGGCCCTGTTGGAGATGGGAACGGAAAAGGAGGACTATGTGACCCTCACGCAGCGCATAGGAGGAAAGACAGGGGGAATCCACCCCACTTTCTTTACCTCGGTCGTTAAAAAGGGTGAGACAGCAGCGGCCTGGTTATTTCTGAGGGGCAAGGCCATGCAGCCTCAGGGTTCTGAACTGATGAGCATCATGAGAGATGTGCTACTCACCGTAAAGCTAGACAACCAGGAACGCTTCCGGCAAATGGTCCTGGAGGCCAAGGCGAGGCAGGAGCAGAGGCTGGTCCCTGCGGGGCATCAGATGATCAACCTGCGCCTGCGTGCCCACTTTCACGAAGCTGACTGGGCTGCAGAGCAGATGAATGGCGTGACCTACCTCTTCTTCTTGCGCAGGCTTGCAAGGCGAGTTGGCGAGGACTGGGCAGGGGTACTCGCTGATCTTGAAGAGATACGGAACATACTCCTTAACCGGAATGCCATGCTCGTCAATGTGACCCTGGATGAGGCGGGGTGGTCGGATTTTCAGCCGTTGGTCAATGCGTTTTTGGATCATTTACCAGCCACGGACCCGAGAGACGGGGAGTGGTCTCCTGAGACACCCTCCGATTTTGAGGGCTTGACCATTCCTGCTCAAGTCAATTATGTGGGGAAAGGGGCCAACATTTACCAATCGGGCTATTCCTTTCATGGTTCGGCCCATGTGATATGCCGCTATCTTCGAACGGCCTGGCTTTGGGAGCGCGTCCGAGTACAGGGCGGGGCATACGGGGCCTTTTGCTCATTTGACCGCCTCTCCGGCGTGTTGTCATTTGTCTCCTATAGGGACCCAAATCTCCTCAAAACCCTTGAGGTATTTGATGAATCGGCCAGGTTTCTGAGGGAGGGGCACCTCCATAAAGATGAACTTACCAAAGGGATTATCGGCACCATCGGCGACCTGGACCAGTACAGACTGCCCGATGCGAAGGGATACACCTCCATGGTGCGCCAATTATCCGGTGAAACGGATGAAGAACGACAGCAGTTGAGGGAGGAGGTTTTGAGTACCACAGCCACCCACTTTACGGCCTTCGCAGGGGCATTGGACAGGGTCAGAGAGGAAGGGTTGGTGAAAGTGCTCGGCTCCGAGAGCGCTATCCAGGGGGCCCAAGCTGACCGGCCAGGATGGCTGGAGTTGGTAAAGGTGCTTTGAGCGCGCAAGTTTTTTCTTGACAAAGGTGTGGAATGTGTTTAAAAAGTCTGGAAATAACTTAGGAAAGTAAGAACGAAGGGCAAAAATGATCGACAATCAA
>Ga0209536_100016557_pt1 | contig 10478 bp, 4 predicted proteins | sample DeeMarSeWOR28_12_FD_187461 | JGI IMG/M metagenome (GOLD analysis project Ga0209536, IMG submission 187461) | Marine sediment microbial communities from White Oak River estuary, North Carolina - WOR-2-8_12 (SPAdes) (version 2) | ecosystem: Environmental > Aquatic > Marine > Intertidal zone >...
TTGAGCCACGTATTTCATCCGAAGCCAGCGTGTTTGCGAATATCTGGCCGACAATGACAAAGAGCACATAGGCCAGGCCATGGAAAGGTTGACAGGCAATAATAATCCATCGCGGTTTTTGTTTTATATAAGCTATGTACAGTATAAACCAGCATGTTGCTCCGACAATCAAGGTCCATTTGGTCCCAATTGCGGTCATAAGCCGGGCCATCAGGAAGAAGGTGGCTACTGCCTGGACGGCCTGTGCTAAACCCATCGAGGCCGGGACATTCTTGGCTGGAATCCCTATATCCTGCATAAATGGTGCCGTGCCGAGGAAGTAGAACTGCATCAAGCCGAAGAAGACCATTGAGACGACTATGAAGATAAGGAAATTCGGATCTGTGAACATGCTCATAGCCTGGAGTATCGGAGCTGTGCCGGCGCCGGCCGGTGGCGTATCAGGCAGGAGGAAGCATCCGACGCCCATTATTACTGAGAGGACAGCAGCAAGGTAGAGACAGTCGGTGCCTTTTTCGCCGGTCTTGAACTTCCATCGCCAGCCGGTAAGTGACCAGGCAATCAGGGCCCAGCCGATCGGGGCCCAGATGAAAATGTTTGCCGAGGCGGCATCAGCAGCCTCGGGGCTGTCATAGGCCTTGCCCAGGTGATGGAACATTAGCGAGTTGACCAGCGGCAGGGTGGCGCAGTAGCAAAGCGAATAGAGAAACATTACTATCAGCAGGTTTTTGAACTTAGTCTGACGCACGGCGAGGTACATGAAAACTGCGCCGAGCAGGTGAGCTACGGCGAGAATGGTCTCGGTATTTACATACTTGTCGGCGAGCTGCCCTGAGACCAACGGCATGAAGATACACGCCAGTGGAAAAGTCGCGTAAATCCATCCGGTCTGTTTGCCGCTCATTTTCAACGGGCCCACAAGTCGCGCCGCGAGCACCGGCATCCAGGCGCCCCAGATTGCGTATTCCATGAACATCGCAAAACTAAGGGCGAAGTACAGTTTCCATTCCATTTTGTTCTCCTTAACCGATGGTCATTTAAGCCTGTTGCTGCTCCTCGGTGGACGCCGGCTCCGAAGCCTGTTTGACATCATCACGGAAGAGGGCACACAAGCCCACGAGTAAGACAACCGAGATGAGGGCATTAATAACGAAGACCGGATTCCATTTACATACGCCATCAGTGGTGTAGCGTTCGATCAACTCAACGTTGAGGAAGGTGCCGATCAACATTCCGATTCCGAAGCAAATCAGAACGATCAATCCCTGTGCCTGGGCTCGTATTTCCGGCGGGGCTTTCTTGTCGACGTAGACCTGGCCTCCGACGAAGAAGAAGCCGAAAATGACGCCGTGCACGAGGATTGCGATATAATATAGATAAGTTTGGTCGGCCGCTACTCCACCCCACAAAGTGAGATAGCGTATCGCAAGTGCCACCAGTCCGGCCACCATCGTCCATTTTACACCGAGCCGCTTCAGAGCCAATGGCACGAGAAGCATCAGGAATATCTCAACGAACTGCCCGAGGTTCATGGTCGCTGTGACCTGCTTGAATCCCTGACTTTCGAAAAACTGAGAGCCCAGCGAGAAGTACATGGTAAAGGGAATCATGACCAGCAGTGAGATGATGATGAATAATAAGAAATTGCGGTCTTTGAGCAGAGTCATAGCCCGCAAGCCGAGCGCGTCCACGATCGATGCTTCCTTTCCTTTGGCCGGCGGTGGCGTGTTGGGTAGTGTCAGGTTCAGCAGCGCCGCAACCAGAGCCGTGCCGGCGCCACAATAGAGAGGAATCGCTGTACCGTCGAGCACCTTGCCTCCGAACAGGCTCGTAGCGGCGAGGAGGCTGAAGACGGCGGCGGCAACCCAGCCAATCGAGCCGAAGACGCGTATCTGCGGGAACTTATCCGACGGATAGTTTGACATAGCGATGGCGTTAGTAAGGCTCCATGTCGGCATATAGCAGAACATTCCCAGCAGCAGGATTACGAACAGCGCCGCCGGATTCGTCTGTCGGGCGCCGAGGAAGAACAACACCGCGCAGCCGAAATTCAGGATCGTCAGCACCTTCTGGCTTGCGAAGTGACGATCGGCAATCATGCAGATGACGGGGGCTACCAGACAGCCCAGTGGCATTACGCTTAGTATCCAGGCCTTATAGCTTCCTCCAATCTCCATATTTGCCAGGTAGGCCGCCAGTGGCACCCACCAGACGGCAAACATCATGTATTGCAGGAACATCATAATGCTCAGACGAATCCTGATACTCATCGTGGCCTTATCCATTTTGTTCTCCTTAAGCTATTTACGCGTTTTTCATTGACCGTAACTACTAAGCCTTTCGGCTGCCAGCTTTACATCGCCGAACCTGTCGTCGCCGGCTTCGCGCTCGATCGCCAGAGTGCCATCGAATCCGATTTCACCCAGCGCGTTCAAAAAGTCTTCGGTTTGTACCTGCCCATCGCCCCAGGGGACTTCGGCGCCCCATGTGCCCGGCTGAGTTGTCCGGTTCGCATCCTTAATGTGGATGTGTTTTACCCACGGTGCCAGTATCCTGACCGCGTCGATTGGATTGCCCTTATCGTAAAGAATCATATTCGCCGGGTCGAAATTGACGCCGATAGCCGGGTGGTCCAGTTCTTTGAGGAAGTTCCGCAGCTCTTCGGCAGTTTCCTGGCCGGTTTCCAAAAGCAGCATAATATTCTTTTCGGCTGTAGCATCTGCCAGAGATGTAATTCGTTCGTAAAATTTCTCGGCATATGCCACGTCACTTTCATCTATAAAGCCGGCATGCATCGAGAGGTATTTTACACCGAGCTTCTCTGTTACGTCGGTGGCGCCCAGAAACAGCTCCTGGTTTTGTTCCCAGTATTCATCCGGCCCGACGCCGCCGGTGACTTTGATGCTGTCAAGCGTCGTATAGTCCTCCTGTGGAAAGTCGATCATGGTTGCGCTGATGGTCCATTTTTGATTCTGCACTGCTGCGAGGAAGTCGTTACCTCCTTGTCCCAGGGCGGCCCTGACTCCCAGGTGTACATGGTTGATTCCAATCTTGTTCATCGCATCGGCCACCCCATTGACGTCCGTTCGTAGCGACCAGCTGCATACTCCTATCGACCAATTTTTGCATTTCATTGTATGATTCTCCCTTTCTAATCCTTATCTTTGCTTAGCTAATCGAAACTTTCTGTCCCTTGCTTGCAGATTCCTTTTCTGCCTCGACAATTTTTACTGAATTCATCGACTGCTGTAGCGTTGTTATCTCCTCGACTTTTTCTCCACTGATAGCCTTTGTGAAATGGTCTATTTGGAGGAACCAGCCGTCCGATTTTTCAACATCCGGCGTGAACGCCTCTCCCTCGGCGGGGCATACCCTAAACGCCGGATCACGCGTCAGGTCATAGACAAGCGTTGCCTTTTCCAGCACAATATTAAAGCTCATCTCGAATCCGAATGCCGGCATCATCCCCCAACCGCCCTCAGCAGTTATCGCCGTATCATCATTGTAAAGATACTGAGTAGAAATGTGTAATAAGCCGCCGCCGGGGCTTTTGGCTCCGACGCTGCAAACGGCTTTCGGCATTCCGAACAGATACTGGACATAATCCGTGTCGTGGATGTGCAGGTCCAGCGCTACTCCTCCGCTGCGCTTCTCGTCCAGAAACCAGTTATCGATGCTCCAGGTCGGGGCCGCGCCGAGGCGTTGAAAAGTCGCTGCGATAACTTTGCCGTATTCGCCGGAGTCGATTATCTCTTTGGCCTTGGCGTATTCGGGCCAAAACCGGACGCAATGCCCGATCTGCAGAACTTTTCCGCTGCTTTTGGCCTCGGCAATCATTCCTTCACAGGCTTTGGCGGTCAGCGCCATCGGCTTTTCACACATGACATTCACTCCGGCCGACAGTGCCTTTATCGACATTTCCGGATGCAGATAGGTCGGCAGCGTTATCGAGACCGCATCGAGTTTTTCCTCGGCCAGCATCTTGTCGAAATCGGTATATACGTTCAGGCTGCTGAAATCCACTTCTTCGGCGCCGTCTCCGATATTGCCTACCGCTCTTTTTGTGTCCTCTTCGATATTCGGATTCACGTCGCAGATCGCTACAACTTCTGCTCCTTCGATTTTTTTCCAGCACTTATAGTGCGTTTGCCCCATGAATCCGAAGCCTACAATGCCTACTTTTAACATAATCAAAAACCTCCCAAAAAAGAGCAAAAATAAAAAATAAAAAATAAAAATTGCGAATCCCTAAGGGAGACTTCATTGATTTTGCATTTTGCACTTTGATTTTTACATTTTCTTCTCGTCATAATGGGAGCATTTTATCAGAGCGCGCACTTTACGCAAACCCATTTATCTAAAATTTATCAAGTATATATTCAGGAGATTTGAGGGGATATAGGTTTCATCGGAGTCCCGGCGAGCCGTTGGTTTGGGAACTTGGGCGCCATGATTCTCTTTTATCCCAACTGTCTAAGTCAGGATCGGTCGGATCTATGATAGTTAGAGAAAAGCCGTCGCCGTCGGTTGCCACATACCAGTCGTCGTCATATTTGAATTCCAGGATCGTGCTGTTGGTCCGGTCTTCCAGTTTGATTGTCTCACCTGCATTACTCAGACTGCCGGTATAGACGCCCGGAGCAATGTTAATGCCGTAGGTTTGGTATCGCCATGCGAAGGCATCGAAGTTCTTGACAAGCACAATATAATCACCAGGAGCCAGATATAAATTGCTGCTGGATGCAAACTGATAATAAATCCCATTAGTAAACTTGACTCCATCGAGAGGCACTGATCTGGTACCAATGTTTTGTAATTCGATGAATTCATACTCCTCTTCGTTGTAAGTGCCTGCCTGTGCCGGATGGTACATTATTTCCGTTATCCGGAGATATTGCTGCTGGTCGCTGGGATTGCCGGCATAAGTCAGGGTGTCTATCAAATAATCTTTATCCGTGAACAGGTTGACTGTCTCGCCCCAGTTGGACAGGTGTCTTTTGTAGTTGCCCTGGACGAATCGTCCCTGGCCTCCGGTAGGGGAGGTGGCCCTGGCGCGGAAAGACGCTGCATTAGGGCTAACGTAAAGACTTCCACCGGCGACGATAACGGTGCCGGGCAGGAAAGTGTGTTCTATGCCTCCCGAGAGTACCCAGCCGGAGATGTCTACAGCGTATGTGTTGGGATTGATAAGCTCGATATATTCCTCATCCTGGTTGCCGGAAGCCGGATTATATTCGAAGCTTCCGAAGTTTATAGCCGGATTGGCGGGCTGGGCGTTTGGAATCAGTGCCGAATAAGAGCCTGAAATATTGTAACTGCCGGCACGGTCTACGTTGTGGGTCACAAACAAATGTGTCCGCCGCACAGCCAGATAATCATTCTTGAGCACGTTGATAGCATACTGGAAGGATTGGTCCCGCGGAAATCCACCCTGCCCTCCCCATGGCCAGGGATTCGCCCATTTGTTGTAATCAAGAGCAACATCCGGGGCCATTGCAGCAACGAGTTCGTCGATATGATTCTCGATAAATAACTCATTGTAGGGCGTGCCCGGTGCTTTCAGCAGTTCGTCCATTATCGTGCGCAGCCTCCGCAGATACATTTGGCGCACAGTCGCATCGTTTAGAAGCGCATCTATGAGTCTGTTCCAGTGGTTATTCCATTCCTGGCAATCCTGCTTACCGACGAAAGGATGCGATGGCTTTACATTCGTTGATCTACCTGGTACCTGGTCATCATCGGCATAAATTATGTCACAGTATGAACCTCCCGAACTACCGATCCAGTTCGAGCCCCATGTCAGGTCATGGTCCCACGGCATGAAGAACCATTCACCGGAACCGTCTGAATCGCTATAGAGGTAATGGTTTTTGTGAGGATGGTCGTTTTGATGCGTAATTATTGTTGCAACAAGATAATTGAGAGTCAAAGGCAAATTGACCTGGTCAAAGATGTTATTGTGAAGAGTTGTGCCGCTGGTGTTGTTGATGCTTGATATAAAATTCCGTATATCTGAGGTGCCCTCCCACTGGCGTGTTTTTTTTTCGCCGGGATTGGTAAAAGTGCTGTACATTTTGTACAAGGCACCATCAGGATCGAATCCCTCACGTTCGAGCAGCTCTTCCTCCGGCTCTTCTATGAAAATCTGCACGCCATAGAACTGGCCGTTGCGTTGTGCCCTCATCGGGAACGATTCACTGCCCGGACAGCCGCACCAGTCGTATGCATTGAATGCAAGATTCTGCCTCAGATATGCCTTGTCACTGTATGGGCTGTTAAGGTTGAATTCATCGACTCGCGGTTTATTGGGATCGTAAAGAAATTTATAACCTCGATTAAATCTGAACTTGAAGTGTCGCTTCGGATAGCGTGTCGCTGTACTTCCACCCCGTATATGGATATCAACGTTATCGTAAAACTCACCGAGATAATAGACTGAGCAACGTGTTCCTCCACGAGTTTCCGAGGCGCTGACGTTCTCCACGAACCACTCAATCACAGGGAGATTGGAATTTGTGGGGTAACCTGCTACAACAGTTCCAAAATACTCGGGCGAATCATTGGGATATGGATACAACGGGAAGCGTGACGTGTTGCCCTTCGTGTCGCTTGCCGTAACTTTCCAGCGGATCATATCGCCTGGATTATAGGCCAACGAAGGGATTGCTGCTGTGTAGACACCGTCACCAGCCGTTGCATCTGCCCCGGTACCGTTGTCCATCATCGGCAAGCCATCGCCAGGCAGCCAGCGAGTTCCGTGTTCGAAATTGACATAGCAGAGCAGCGTGACCTGGTTAATCGGTTCGAAGGTTTCGGTAACCTCGGCAGTTATAATCAGGTCTTCATTTTCATGCGGTTGCGGCGGATTCTCTGTGACATTTCGAATTGATGGACCGAGATTGATGCTGATGCTGCTGTTGTTTTTTCCGGGAGTGGGCTCGTAAAAGTATCCTTCAATCATTGAAGGAAGGTCAACTGTTTCGATTTTGGTTGCTGTTAGTTCCGGCAGAATCAATAAATCTGAGCTGCTCAGGGTAGTGTTGAGCCCGTGTATTGCCAGTATGTTATTGCCGGTCCGCAGCGCGCCGATATGATCGGTTATATCGAAATCCTCGAAGACTACAGCTATGGAATCTTCGCGAGTTGCGATGGCCCCTTCATTCCAGAACATATTTTCCGGATCATCCGCATTGAAACTGGCAACGGGAATGCCGTTGAGATAAGCGACGAAGCCGTCTTCGAACTTCATTCGCATAGACAGTTCGTCAATCTCGGACATATCACTAACTTCAAATGGGATTCGGGCATAAACTGTCTGGTTGTTATTCCTCATAGCGCCGACATCGAGCCCGATAAGTCCGGCATAGTCGTAGCCTACTCCGGTGACACCAGTAAGCCATGCCGAATCGTCAAATCCCGGCTGTGCCCAGCTCAATCCAAGCGAACCATCGGAAGGAATTAATGCTTTGGCAGCGGCGAATTCCGGGACCAATATTGTATCTGAGTGGGTGCTGCCAGTGCCGCCGCTTAGTCCGTATGAAATATCTGCAAATTGAGGTGGATATTCGTCGTACGCCTGCTCGATTGTCAGGCCGTCGGGCCGGACAAGGGCCAGAAATTCGCCGCCTGCCCGGAGTTGGAAGTTAGTGTGAAGCTCTCCATCCGCATCGCGACGATCTTTCCCCGATGCGAAGACGACCAGAAATCTGCCGCGAGAAATTTCAACTGCCGGAAATTCCCATTTTTCCAAATCATCAGCGTCATCGGTAAGAAACCAGCCATCGAGATTGATTGCCTCATCCGATGGATTATATATTTCGATCCAGTCGGAAGCGTCGCCGTCTTCATCAAGCAATTCACCGTTTCTAAGCGGCAGTTCACTGTCGTTGCGCGCAACAAATTCGTTGATAATCAATAGCTCTGCGTTCGCTGAGCCGGTTATATGTGTTGCTGCTATCAAAGAAAGTAATGTGATTATCGTATGCTTAAGCATTCTTCATTTGCCCTTTTCCTTGTTGTATACGGATTCTAATGTGAGCTGCCGGGCGTAGGTGGGGCAGCCTGCCAGTTGTCGGGGTCGTTGCCGTAGTCGGTCGAGACTTTTCGCATTAAAGCCATGCCGTTACCGTCCGCTTCGATGGGCCACAGGTCGACGCCGCCCGGGCAATTCTCCGGATGCGAGCCGTCGCTGTAATTGACCCTGTCAAGGCGGATGTATTGACGTATGCCGTTTTTACCTATGTCGCCGGGCATTGAAAGCTCCAGGCTCTCGCCGGCATTGTTCAGCCTGCCGTCGTATGGGCCGAAAATGATGCCGTCCGGCACAGACGGATAGCGCCATGAAAACGCCGCCGGCTTTTTGACTATCAAGATATTTCCCCCGGCGGGAATTGTCACAGGATTATCGAGGCTGAAGGTAAAATCTATGCCGTCCGTGAACTTCCACGGCTCGCCTGTTTCAAAGTCGTATGGCATGACCGGCTCGGCGCTTATGTTGTGCAACTCGATGTATTCATATTCATCGTTGGCATAAGAACCATCTTCCGGCCAGTCGGGATTGTACATTATCTCGCTGATGACGATAGAGCCGACCTTCGGATATGCATTTGCAGAGCCCGGCGTATTTTCGTCCATCGACACGAAGTTGTAATTATCAGTGCTCGCCTTATAGTATCGCCCGAAAGATACGCCGGTTTGAGAAGCACCGAAATCCTCGGTGACACGATAGCCTGTCAATTCACCATTGTGTGCAGAGCTTAAGTATAAGCGTTCGCCGTTCTCACTAAGGGCAAAAGGTTCATAGCAGCCGGGATCGCTGACGTTGCTAAAATTAACATCTTCGTAGAAAACAAGGTATCTGCCCGGGCCGATTGTGGTTCCGTTGGCAATTTCGTATTTGAAAAGGTTATCGTTGCTGTCACTAATGAACCAGCCGCCAATGTCAATTGCGGTACTGGTCGTATTATAGAGTTCGATCCAGTCCGGCTGGCCGCCGTGCGAATGGGCAAGGACTTCGTTAATCACAACGGCTCCGGGTTCGGGTAAGATGCCGCTGTCATCATATCCCGGTGAACCACCAGTGTAAGCGCTCGGGCGCCATGAGTCTTTTTCGTCCCAACTGCTCAGAACAGGATTCGTTGCATCTATTATAGTCAACGAAAAACCGTCGCCATCTGTGATAGAACGCCAGCCGTCTCTGTAGCGGAAGTTTTGAATCGTATTGCCTATGGCATCCTGAAGCTCTATTCTTTCGCCGGCATTGTTCAGCATGCCTGAGTATTCGCCTGCGATGTTGACATTTGTGCCGTACCGGGCTTTAAATAAATTTTTGTTCTGGACAATGACTACATGTTCGCCGGCAACAAGTTCGGTAGCGCCGAAGGTAAAATCGATACCGTTTGTGAAGCTGACCAAATTCAGATTTATTGGCTCAGTGCCGATGTTCTGTAGCTCTATGAATTCTTCGTTCGGATCCGGCGGATTATACATTATCTCAGTGATGCGCAGATTCTCCGCTACAGGGCCAATGGCATAAACCGCTTCGTTAAGCGCGCTCCATGTATCGCCGCTCAGTACCCTTGCCTTGACGTGGACGCTATGGGGTAGTGTAATCGGGCGGGTGTATTCCATCACACCGCCGCTATCGTCGGTTTCGCCGCTGATTGCGAGAAGCTCGACGGAGATAAGAAAATCGCCGCTTGTAGTGGAACTGTTCATGCCGTGGATGGCCAATATATTGTCGCCCAGCTGTAGAGAGTCGAGATAATCGGTAATATCGATACTCTCCAGCAGAACGGCGGCTGAATCAGAATGGCTTGAGCCGGCCCTGGAGTCCCAACTCGGCGTGTCATCGAAGTTTCGTCTGGCCACTTCGACGCCGTTGAGGTAGGCGACAAAGCCGTCATCATACCTGACGTTCAGCGTCAAAGAAGTATATTCGACATCAATTGTGAATGGTATGCGGACATAACACGTGGCGTTTCTGGCATACATCTGATCTAAGAGATCGAGGCTGAAAAGGTCCTGGTAGCCCGCTGTCCTTTCGAATCCGACGCCGCCCGGCGAGCCGGTGCTGGGAATCCAGTCCGAATCTTCGAAATCACCGCCGCCTTTCCAATTGTCGTTGATCGGGCCGGTTGGAACAAGAACTCGCTTGTCGGCATCCTCAGCTACCAGGGTGGTTAATGGCTGTGATGTCCCCGGCGAGCGAGGATCGGAACCGTCGAGTGTGTACCATATCGTGCCGTTTGAAGAGGCCATCGAGAGTAAATCATCATCGGATATTAATCCTCCATGCTGGTAAACATTGTTGATACCAAAGGCCGGGGCATCGACGTCCGGATACCAGCCTCGCTGTCTGAACTGGTTAAGGACGATTGACGTTCTCTGGGGGAAATATTGTGAAAGTAGCCAATCGCGTTCGCGGATCCATTCGATATTACGAGTATATGGTCTCGATCGGTGGTTGTCACCCCATC
>Ga0209536_100016558_pt1 | contig 10478 bp, 9 predicted proteins | sample DeeMarSeWOR28_12_FD_187461 | JGI IMG/M metagenome (GOLD analysis project Ga0209536, IMG submission 187461) | Marine sediment microbial communities from White Oak River estuary, North Carolina - WOR-2-8_12 (SPAdes) (version 2) | ecosystem: Environmental > Aquatic > Marine > Intertidal zone >...
GCTCATTTTCCTGCGGGCCTTCCCCGGGAAAAAAGAGGTCAATCAATTTGAAATGTATTTGAAAAAACTGAGAAATAAGCACTATATTCGCACCGTCTATGCCTCATTTTTCCTCGGGGAATAGCGCAGTCAGGTAGCGCGCTACGTTCGGGACGTAGAGGTCCGGGGTTCAAATCCCCGTTCCCCGACTGATTTTCAAAAGATAGATTGAAAACAAAAGAGGTCCGGCAGCGCGTCCCGATCGGGATCGGGAAGGTCCGGGGTTCAAACCAAAGTTCTCCGACTGATCGTTAAAAGGTATTGGTTTTAAAAAGATGGGTACCGGCCGGATGTACAGTAAGTATAAATCAAAATATCCTGTAAGGTATCATTTTATTTTTTTGGAACGCGCTATGATTATTCAAAGGCACCCTCAGATTATACAATAGATACCAAAGAAAATCCGACAGAAAATAGTTGAATAAGTGAAAGTATAAATATCATAACATGCGAAAATTTACATTCATCATCTGCCATTTCATCCCGATCATTATCGTAGTTACCATTTCCTGTAATCGACCTGAGAACCAGTCAGATCCATCCACAACAAAGGCCCAGGAAAAAAGCAGCAAAGCTCTTGAATCCGGAAAGGAAAAAGAAATGAACATAGCTCAACCCGGAGAAACGGTAACGACTCCTGTGGCTGCGGAGGTCCATGCGGATACCATTCTGGGATCCTGGATCCGTCCGGATGGCAATTATATTTTGGAGTTAACAAAAATCAACGAGGATAATCTATTGGAAGCCGTATATTACAATCCCCGGCCCATCAGAGTCTCGCTGGCTCAGATAAAAAAAGAAAACCCACTGAGGATCTACGTCGAATTTGACGATGTGAACTACCGGGGTAGCTATTATGACCTGCAATATGACCCGGTGAACGATGCATTGACCGGCAATTATTACCAGGCTACCTATGGTCAGACGTATTCAATCGCTTTCATCCGGAATAAGCCCACCAACTAAAACCAAATATGCGGACGACACTCCTTACCCTCTTATTTCCTGTTCTTCTTCGATATCGTATTCGTTGATCTCCGTATACATCAATTCGAGAGCCGTTAAAAGATTCGAACAGATCCGGGTTGTAAATACACTGTCATTGAAAATCGAGGAGGCCATCCGGCTGCTGATAAGTTTCTTTGTGATCAACTCAGTGATGAATTGGTTGATCTCAGAATCAAGAAGATCAATTTTATACCGCTGGTGTTTTATATTTTTATTAATGGTATCCAATTGAAAATCTCCCCGGAATTTCTCTTTAGCCAGGATGGCATCGAACTGGTAAGGATAATGAATGATATTAATAAAAAGCTCCTTGACAATCTTAAGGATCCTTTTTCGGAACTTATCATATACCTCTCTCACCGGCTGGTTTTCATCATACAGGTATTCGTTCAGATTTTTTCGGAATTCGTTCAGGTCCTTGATCACTTCAACCAGTAACCGGTTGGCATATTTAATGTTGGTAATGCTTTCCAATTCGTCTTTTGTCAGATTTTTCTGTTGGGCCAGGGAAGCATATTTAATAATTTTGCTGTAAAGATATTTTACTTTCTTTAAGTAAGCTTCGTCCATATCGATGGCAATGGGTTCCCGTGATTTCTCCAGTAATACACTCACTTTGTTTACCTGCAGAATATCTTTCCTGTGTGTGTTTAAACCATGCGCGATTATTTCAAAAGTATGGTCCAGAAGATGTTCCGTTTCTTTTAGCAATGCGTGAATGGTACTCTGGGGGTGCTCCAGTATACTTTTATTCAAGTATTTTACTTTGATCACCTCTTCTTCCTTTTCCCTGACCAGTTTCTCCAGCATGCGGACGAATGGATCAAGCCAGGGCGTCATGATAAGGATCCCCAACAGATTGAATATCGTATGGAACAATGCCAGTTTTAATGTGTAATCATTCGGTCCGATATATATAAATGTACTTACCAGATCCACCAAATATTTTAACTGATTAATAAAAATGAGCGCAACAAATCCGGTTATAAGGTTAAAAATCAGGTGACCCAAAGCCAGTTTTTTCCCTGCTGAGGTGGATGCCAGAGAGCCGATGATCGCAGTAAATGTAGTACCCACATTGGTACCAATGGCGAGAGCAAGAGCCTCAGTATAAGCTATCTGGTTTGTGGCCAGGGCGGTTAGTATCACTGCAAGGGAAGCCGCACTTGATTGAAGAATAATGGTCATGGCAATCCCTATTCCGGTCAATCCGAGTAATACCCAGAAATTCAGGTTCCTGTTACTAACCAGTGAAAATTCATAATGAATATTATCAAAACCTGTTTTAAGATAGTAAATCCCAAGAAATAAAAATCCCAATCCCAGGAGGATAAAACCGGTACCTTTGATGTTTTTAACTTTCTGCAGAATAAATAATACCCCAAATACGATCATAGGCATAGCCAGCACCGATATATTAAAATTGAGACCAAACAGTGCAATAAGCCACGCCGTAAAAGTTGTTCCAAGATTGGCACCGAAAATGATCCCTATACCTGCTTTCAGGGTGATCAGTCCTGAACTTAAAAACGAAATGACTAAAACCGATACCAGGGAACTCGAGTTCAACAAGGCGGTGGAAAATATCCCTGTCGAAAGGCTTTTAATATAGTTATCGGTTGATCTCCGGATCATCTTCCGCAAAGGACCCTCGGTATAGATCCTGAATCCCGCTTCGAGATTGAGAATGGATAAAAAAAGAATGGCAATCCCAGTACCTATTTCCCTGGAAGCGGGGTAGAGGATCATCACTATGATCAGCAGGATGCAAACTATTCCGAGGAGGATATATCGAAACATATTGACTGTTACTAACTTTTAATTCAACTTACATAAAATTTTAATATTGTTTATGCGAGAGTATGTAAATATATTGTTCCTGGAATCTTTATTTTTTAACTTTAATTGTAATTCATAAATAAATGAAAATAAAAGAACCGATCCTGATCCTTCTTTTGACAATCACTGCCTGTGCTCCAGTCCAGATAACTACCATTCAACCGGAGGGAACCTCTTTACTTGGTTTTGAAACATACGATTTTTACGAAATTGAATTTCAGAGCTATGATAGTCTTCCCTACAATAAGGATAACATGGATTTTTTATTAGATGAGATCAGAAAACAAATGCTGGACAAAGGGTATGCACTATCCGAGGATCCTGATCTTTACCTGAATGTGGGAGTGGTGGTAAAATTATATGAACAGACCCGGGAAACCGATCCCCGTTTTGATATGAATTATATCGGTCAGCGTAATTATCACTGGGAACGCTAAGAGATTGTCGTAGGAAAGTATGAAGTGGGGACGGTAATCATTGATTTTGTTGATGCTGAAAACAACCAGTTGGTTTGGCAGGCCACGGCAGTGGGAATTCTCACCAGCGATATGGAAAAGATGAGGGAAAGAGCATCCAATGCCATCGAAAAGATATTCAAAAAAATGCCGTTGTATTGAAATCATAAATAGGTGAACTGTTAGTTGAGGTTATTGTTTTTATAATACTCATTATCAATACGTTAAAATTATTTATTTAAAGTAATTTCTAAGTTCTTTATGAATCGGATAAAAAAGAATAATTGATGAGAGGATTCAAATTCCCTGTCAGATTAAAGATTCGGTTCTTCTCCGCCATTGATTTGGCGTGATGCCTTTCGATTTTTTAAATATCCTGTTAAAATTAGACAGGTTGTTAAATCCGGATTCAAAGGCTATTTCTGCCACGCTTTTTCGTGAGGTTGTAAGCTGTATCGATGCATAAATAATTCTCAACTCATTAATAAAGTCCGTAAAACTTTTTAAGGTTCTTTTTTTGAAATAATGACTGAACGCCGATTCGTTCATCCCGATTAGGGAGGCTACCTCGCCGATCTTAATTTTTTCCTTAAAATGATTCATCATGTAGGTATGGACCTTTTCAAAAGTTTCACCTTCCTCCTTTTTCCCCTTAAAAGTGTAATTCTTGCTCGATAAGTAACTGAACTCTCCTGTCCGACTTAATTTATCAAAAATGGAATAAAGTGAAATCCAAGTACCGAAATCAGGATCAATCTTGAGTTTTAATATTTCATTCCGGATCTCTTCCCGGATCCTGCCCTCAAAAGCTATTCCTCTTTTGGAATGATTCAATAGATATCGAACCGATTCAAGTTCTTTCCGTTCCAGCATTTCATTTGAAAAAATGTGCTCGTTAAAATGAATGACAACTACCTTGATGTTGTCATTCCCTTCCTGTGAATTGCTAAAATTATTCAACCAGCAATGAGGAATTCCAGGACCGATAAGTACCAGATCGGTTTTGCCGAACTCCTCTATACGATCAGCTACAAGCCGAAGTCCGTTGCTTCCTATGGTTAACGTAAGCTCATATTCTGCAGGATGATAGTGAAAAGGATACCTTAACATTTCAGATTCAAATACGCTGATTTTAATAGGGTTCTCGCGATTGATACCGATCGGTTCCTGCGTGGATTTCATAATTTCATGAAGTGATGTACGAACATAAATATAAATAAATTCAAAATAGTATTGTAATTACAGGCCAAAAGATAGAGTAAAAATTTTGATTCGCATTTAAAAATAAAACCGGATCCGGGGCTATTCCATCAAGGATAATTAACCCGTAGTTTCGAAAGACCATCCCTGAGGTCGCCTGATATAAAATAAACCTTTAAAATAATTAATACGGTTTGGAAACCGATTAAAAATAAATGGAGCCAGCGATCAAAATTCTTATTTTTTATCTATTCCTTTTTCCTTATTATCGCTGAAAAAAAGAAATTATGAAAACGAAAATTTTACTTACCCTCCTTTTGGTTTTGTCCTTCCTGGTTACCGAGGCCCAGGATGCCGATGAGATTATATCCAATTATTTTGAGAATACGGGAGGGCTCGATGCCTGGAAGGAACTGAAATCCATGAAGATCAAGGCCACCTTTGATCAAGGTGGAATGCAACTCAATGCAGTTATTTACCGGAAACAGCCTGATTTAAGCAGGACTGAGATCGTTGTTCAGGGTAAAACCATTGTTCAGGCCTATGATGGAGAAACCGGCTGGATGATCAATCCCATGATGGGAAGCGAGGATCCACAGAAAATGCCCGCGGAAATGGAGGAGGCAATGAAAGATGAAAAGTTTGAAAGCGAGTTGATCGATTACCAGGAAAAGGGCAATACCGTGGAACTGGAAGGGACTGAGGAGGTAGAAGGGACGGAAACCTATAAAGTGAAACTTACCAAGAAGAACGGCGACGTGGAATATTATTTTTTCGATACCGAATATTTTGTGCCGATCATGGAACGGCGCGCCATCAAAGTAGGACCAATGAAAGGCCAGGAATCAGAAACTTATATCAGCGATTACCAGGAAGTGAATGGTTTGATGGTACCATACTACATTGAGGTTAAAGCGAACGGACAATCCATGCAGAAGCTGACCATACAGGAATATGCACTTAATGAAAATCTTGCGGATTCTCTATTTAAGTATCCGGGAGAAGAATAAATAGCCAGATTCAGTACCGTTATATAAGGATATCCACTTTGAAAATCATATTATCATGATTAAATTTTCCCTGTTTACAATTATTGGTGTCTTATCTGGATTAATTCTACAGGCACAGGAAATAACCCTGCAGGGGCAGGCGCTTTTCGGGACGATGCGGGCCCGTCAGATAGGTCCGGCAACTATGAGCGGAAGAATTTCAGATATAGTGGCTGTTGAGGAACATCCGGAGATCATTTATGTGGGTACGGCCGGTGGGGGCGTATGGAAATCGATAAGTGCCGGTGGTATCTTCAGTCCCATATTCGATGACTATACGCAATCCATTGGAAAAATCGCAATTGACCAGCAACATCCCGACACCCTCTGGGTAGGAACGGGTGAAACATGGGTAAGGAACAGCGTATCTGTCGGAACGGGAATCTATAAATCGGTAGACGGAGGAACTACCTGGGAACTAAAAGGACTCGAAAATTCCGAAAGGATCAGTGATATCCTGATCCATCCGGAAGATCCTGATATTGTATATGTTGGAGTAATGGGTCATCTGTGGAATGCAAATGAAGAAAGGGGTGTTTACAAGACCACCGATGGTGGTGAAAATTGGGAAAAGATACTTTATGTGGATGAGAATTCAGGATGTGCCGATATGGATATGGATCCTCAAAATCATGAGATCTTATATGCTTCCATGTGGGATTTTCGGAGGGAACCTGATTTTTTCAGGTCTGGAGGAAAGGGGAGCGGTCTTTATAAATCAACGGATGGAGGAAAAACCTGGGGGCAGATACATCAGGGACTTCCGGATACGATTCTTGGACGAATGGCCCTGGCCGTAGCACCTTCGAACGGAAATACCATCTACCTGACCGTGGAAGTGAAAGAGAAGGATAAAAAGGGATTATATGTATCCAATGATGCGGGTGAATCCTGGAAAAAGATCAATAACGAATTCAACACGACCGTCCGGCCCTTTTATTTTTCCAATCTGGTGGTGGATCCGAAAAATGACAGCGTGGTGTACAAATGTGGATTAAATCTGATCGTCAGTAATGATATGGGCGAATCATTCCGGACTGTGGGGAGTGGTGTACACTCCGATATACATGCGGTTTGGATCGATCCGAACCAAACAAAACATATACTTATAGGAACCGACGGGGGAGTATATGAATCCTTAGACGGGGGTTATTTATTCAAAATGTTCATGAACCTTCCGGTGAGTCAGTTTTATCATGTAAGTGTGGATATGGACAAGCCATATCATGTGTACGGAGGATTACAGGATAATGGTTCCTGGTATGCTCCATCGCAAAAAGCCGGAGGAATACAGAACAGCGACTGGAAACTCACCTTTGGAGGAGACGGATTTTATTCCTTTAAACATCCTGTGGACAAAGACATTATTTACTGTGAATACCAGGGAGGGGAAATTGTGCGGTACAATAAAAGTACCGGTCAGGCAAAAGATATCAAACCATATCCGGATGCGGGTGAGGATGATTTTCGATTTAACTGGAATGCCCCCGTCCACCTCAGCGCAACCAATCCGGAAAGAATGTATTTCGGAGCACAATATCTTTTTATGACGGAAGACCGGGGTGATACCTGGGAACGGATTTCTCCGGATCTTACCACCAACGATCCGCAGCGACAAAGACAGAAACAATCGGGTGGTTTGTCGATCGACAATTCAACCGCTGAAAATAATACGACCATATACACCATTGCCGAATCTCCCAAAGATGAAAATGTGATCTGGGTTGGAACCGACGATGGGAATCTTCAGGTAACCGTTGATGGCGGTATTACCTGGACAAATGTGGTAGACAATATACAGGGCCTTCCCCCGAAAACATGGGTTACTTTTGTGGAACCCGGGCACCATCAAAGGGATCGATTGTATGTTACCTTTGACGGACATCGTACAGGCGATATGGCTCCCTACATCTATCGCACCGATGACCTCGGGAAAACATGGACGGATCTGAAATCTCCGGAAATGGAAGGATACTGCTTAAGCGTACGCGAAGATCTACAGAATCCGGATCTTCTTTTCCTTGGGACCGAATTTGGTTTATATATCTCCGTTAATGGCGGAAATAGCTGGTCGCGGTTTAAAAATAATCTTCCAAAGGTCGGGATCCGGGATATGGTAATCCACCCCAGGGACCATGCCCTGGTGATGGCTACGCATGGACGGGGGGTGATCATTATCGATGATATTACGCCTCTCCGGCAGATCACAGCAGATATTGTTGATAAAAATGTTCATTTTTTTGAGACAGCACCTGCCGTTATCCGCGATCCGGGAAGTGGAAACAGTTGGTTTTCCGGGGCAGGTAATTTTACGGGACCCAATCCGCCGGAAACTGCCGGGATCGTTTACTATATGAATAAAAGACACACATTCGGAAAGATGTACCTGGAGATTTACGACGATGAGGATAACCTGATTAGGGAATACCCGGCCGGGAAATCAGCCGGGATCAATATCGTCGAGATTCCGATCCGGTCGGAGAAGCCTAAATCGGCTCCAACCAATAACAGAATGGCCTTATTTGGATCCCTTTTCGGCCCATCCCTTCCTCAGGGAGAATATAAGGTTAAATTGATCAAAGGAAAGGATTCCTTTGAAACTAAGTTTGAGCTGGTTTACGATCCGGGATCACCCTATACCGTGGATGACAGAAAACTACAGGATACCTATGTACGAAAACTTTTCCGGATGAGTGAAGATCTAGCTTTTATCTATTATGCGACCGAAGAAATGAAAAATCAGGCCAGGTCAAAAAATACTGAATCGAAAAAAATAATTCGGGAGCTTACCGAATTTTCCAACAGGGTGGAAAAATTCAATACAAAGCTGGTAGCCCTGGAAGGAGATATGTACGTGGACGAGGAAGAAAAGATCCGGGAGAGAATTTCCAACCTGTACCGCCAGATAAGTTCTTATCCCGGGAGACCATCCAATTCTCAAATGGACCGGACCAAAGTGCTGGAGGATGAAATGACTAAAATTGAAACGGAATTTATTAATATTCAAAACGAGGAATTGTTGAAAATCAACCGGTTGCTTGAAAAACAGGGACTGGAACCTATAAATTATCAGATGAAAGAGATATTCCTATCTCAATAATCTGCTCCGTTCGTTTTACTAGCAGGACTGTTTTGCCGGAATATGAATGATCATTTATTTCGGCAAAATAGTTTTTTTTATCATTTTTGAATCCAATGAACTGTGTTATTTCCGGATCACCAAATTATTTTCCAAATCATTCCTGCCGGTGAATGAAATTTTTACATTTCAACTGACTTTTTTCGAGATTGTTCTGGTCGTTATTTCCGCCCTGTTGATCGGTATGTCAAAAACCGGAATTTCAGGAGCTGGGATGGCCATGATACCGATCATGGCTGCTATTTTTGGTGGAAAACTGTCGACCGGGATCGTATTGCCCCTCTTGAGCATGGCGGATATTTTTGCAGTAGTTTATTACCACAGGCATGCCAACTGGATTTATATTCTCAGGCTTATTCCTACTACCGTCGTTGGCATCGGGATAGGCATATATGTGGGGGATATAATTTCAGACCAGGTATTCAAGGATATTATGGGTGTGATCGTGATTTGCAGTGTTGGGATCCTGATCTGGAGAGATATCCGCAAGGAGGTAAGGATACCGGCTGGATTGGCTTTTCCTCTGATGATGGGTTTGGCAGGTGGATTTACCACCATGGTTGGTAATGCCGCCGGAGCCATCATGGCCTTGTATTTATTGTCGATGAGATTGCCTAAAAACGAATACATCGGTACAGGTGCCTGGTTTTTTCTGATCATTAATCTGTTTAAAATACCTTTCCATATATTGATATGGGAAACGATCAGTTTTAAAACCTTCAGTCTGGATATATTACTTCTGCCTGCCATTGCTGCAGGGGCTTTCCTTGGGATCTATATTGTAAAATTCATTCCTGAAAAGGCTTACCGTATATTTCTGCTGGTTACTACCGCCCTTTCTGCCCTGGTGTTGATTATTAAATAAACCCGATGTTGAGAACGAATACGAATTAATAAGTGTGAAACAATCCCGCAGAATGTCAGCGAAACATTGATTTCATGTGAAAAATTTGTTATTTTATTAACCGGTAATAAATACAATCGATCGTGTTCCTTGGTGTGAAAGTATATTCCATATTACTGCTGTTGCTTCTCTATCCACTTCAAAGGGATGATTATGCAGCATTGCGTTCGGAAATGGTGGAAAAGCAGATCAGGAACAGGGGAGTGACGCATCAGGCGACATTGATTTCCATGCGGAAAGTACCACGGCATCTGTTTGTGCCGGATTATCAGAGACCCTATGCGTATGACGACCGGCCATTATCGATAGGCAGTAGCCAGACCATCTCACAACCTTATATTGTGGCCTTCATGACCGAGGCTGTGCAGCCGGATAAAAACGACAAAGTTCTTGAAATTGGTACGGGGTCCGGTTACCAGGCAGCCATTCTGGCAGAAATTGTGGATGAGGTGTATACAATTGAAATTATTCCCGAATTGGGAGAAAATGCCCGGAAGACCTTTGAACAGCTGGGATACAAAAACATTTACTCAAAAATAGGTGATGGGTATGCCGGATGGCCTGAGAAAGCCCCGTTCGATGCCATCATCGTTACTGCCGCTCCCGAGGAGGTACCTCCACCGCTAATCGAACAGTTAAAGGAAGGCGGAAGAATGATTATACCGGTAGGTCCCATTCACCGGGTTCAATCCCTCCAGCTGTTGATTAAAAAAGAAGGAAAGGTGAAAACCCGTAACCTGCTTCCGGTCCGGTTTGTACCTTTTACCAGGGATTAATTTTAATTGAATTCGATTAACCAATAACAAGAAGAAATTGATTTGAGATACAAACATACCCTTCGATGG
>Ga0209536_100016559_pt1 | contig 10478 bp, 17 predicted proteins | sample DeeMarSeWOR28_12_FD_187461 | JGI IMG/M metagenome (GOLD analysis project Ga0209536, IMG submission 187461) | Marine sediment microbial communities from White Oak River estuary, North Carolina - WOR-2-8_12 (SPAdes) (version 2) | ecosystem: Environmental > Aquatic > Marine > Intertidal zone >...
AATTATAGAATTTATTTACAACAGTTATTTAGTTTTTTTGAGGAAACTGGTGCTACATCTTTCTTAATTACAGAAACTGAACCATTACCCACAAAATACAGCGAATCAGGAATTGAAGAATTTTTAGCTGATGGAATAATAGTACTTTATAATTTTCAAAAGAAAGATATCCGTGAAAATGCTATTGAAATATTAAAAATGAGATATGGTAAACATCAAAAAAAGATTGTTTTAATGGAAATTACTGAAAATGGAATAAAGGTTCATTGCGACAAATGTATTTTAATAGAATAATAAAATAGCTAAAGGAATTTGAATGGCTCTGCATGTTTGTCTAATTTTTTTGCACCATATTTTATAATAGTTTCTTCAATTTCTTTAATTTTAGTTCTACTAAGTCCTGTTCTTTTTAATATTAGATTATCATTTTCATCATAAATTTTTATTGAACCTTCTTCAGAACATATTATAGCTTTTATTATATTTCCATTTTGAAGCCAGATCCAGATATTCAAGTTTTTGCTGATCATATATGACCACCCAGATAAATTATATACATAATTTATTTTATTTTTCTAACTATATAAATATTTCTATACATTTCTATTCTGATGCAAAAAACAATATAATATAGACAACGAAAATTAATGAATCATTAAAAAAAAATCGAAATAATGATGAGGTAAAAATAATATATTAGCTGTTCTATATTGAATCAATGAATGGGATCACTAAATTTAATAGTTATGGTTTGGAAAAAATTAAAAGAGTGAAAACCGGAGTGGAAGGTTTGGATAAACTAATAGAAGGAGGATTACCAAAAAATTCCATAACTTTAATTTCTGGCCCACCCGGTGGTGGAAAAAGCATTTTATGTTTTCAATTTTTGTATGAAGGAATAAAAAACGGAGAAAAATGTTTATTTCTAACCTTAGATAAGCAAGTTGAAGGACTATTAGTCCAAGCAAAAATTCTTGGATTTGATTTTCAACCCGCAATTGAAAAAAGCTTAATGAAATTTTTATATCTTAATATAAATAAAAAATTTGTTTATGAATCAATGACAAATGAAATCCTATCAGGTCAATATGACAGAATTGTGCTTGATTCAATTACTCCGCTATCAGAAATGCCGATATTTATCAGAAATACTGAAGACAACAGTTTAGATATTAATATGGTTAATACAGAGGATCTTCCTGAAGGGGCAAATTTACCAACAAGAAGATTACATTTACGTTACATTATGTCTGCTCTTGAATCATCAAAATCAACAGCTATTATTACATCGGAGTTGCCAGTGGGGTCTTCGCTTCTTTCTAGAGATGGAATTTCAGAATTTTTAGCAGATGGAGTTATAACATTAAGTTTTGATCCAACCATGGATAGAAGGAAACTATCAATAATGAAAATGAGAAATACAAAGCATACGCTTAAACCACAAAATATCGTAATAGATACTGGTGGCATAAGAATCGTATAATTAAATTATTTAGTTATGTTTCTAGATTATAAACCTCCAAAAAAATTAAGAGCACTTTTTATTATTCATTACTCTCCATTACTTTTAATCATAATGATTGGCCCTTTATCGTGGATATTTGATGTTTGGAAAATCCCATTAGATATGATCTTTTGTATTATTCTTGGAATTATTATATTCTTTATTGGTACATATATTTATTTTAAGTGGGAAATATTTTGGTATAAAACCTACAAGGGACAACTTGTAACTGAAGGAATTTTTCAGCATATTAGACATCCACATTATACTTCACTTTTAATTATTGGATTTGGACTTTCAATATTTTTTTGTTCATTGTTAGCTTTTGCTATTGCTATTATTGCAATACCAATAATGATATGCAGTATTTTTGATGAGGAAAGATTATTAAAAAAACAGTATGGTGAAGATTATATTAAATATATGAAAAATGTACCTTGGCGATTAATTCCAAGAATATTCTAATAATAAAATTTATATATAGTATCTAATATGCCATAATTCCTTATCTATACCAGACATCATTCGGGCAATTCTTTTGGAATCCCGTTATCAACCAATTACTTCAAATCTTTTAATTGGTTGTGAAATGTCACGGTTTGGATAAAAATTGCATTAACTTAATACTATAACCAAATTAAAGAGGTATATTATGCCTGAAATACGTCATCCAAGAAGAGGATCAATGGGCTTTTCGCCTAGAAAGAGGGCTAGAGCTGAAACACCACACATTAAAAATTGGCCTGAAGGAAATGAAAAACCAAAAATTCAAGGTTTTCTAGGTTATAAAGCTGGTATGACTCATGCTTTTGTTGTTGACTATCGTCCGACCTCAAGTACATCTGGTAGGGAAGTTGTAATGCCTGTTTCAGTAGTAGAAACACCTCCTTTAAAGGTTGGAGCCGTTAGAGCCTATAAAGAAACAGCATATGGTTTGCAGACAGTTGGGGAAATCTGGGCAGATAAACTAGAACCTGAAATTTTAAAAAGATTATCTGCTTCTAAAAAAGAAAAAAAGAAAAACTGGGATTTTACAAAAGATGCAGATGAAATTCGGGTTATTGTCTATACTCAACCAAGACTTGTTACAGGAGTCCCAAAAAAAACACCTGAAATAAGAGAATTTAGAATAGGTGGGGGAAGTATTGATGATCAAATAAAATATGCCAAAGAAATACTTGGAAAGGAAGTAAAAATAGGGGATGCGTTAAAAGAAGGAGATATGATTGATACAATAGCTGTTACAAAAGGCAAAGGTTTCCAAGGGCATGTCCAAAGATGGGGAGTAAAACTATTATTCCATAAAAACTCCAAACATAGAAGAATGATAGGAACAACTGGTTCTTGGCACCCCAGTTACATTCAAGCAACAGTTCCACAAGCCGGTCAAATGGGATATCATCAAAGAACTGAATTTAATAAAAGAGTACTAAAAATTGGAGAAAAAGGTGAAGAGATAACTCCAGCTGGCGGTTTTCCAAATTATGGAGTTATCAGAAATTCATATATTATTTTACACGGTTCAATTCCAGGACCAATAAAAAGACTAATTTCCATGAGAGATGCAATTAGATATCAACGTGGAGTAAAGGTCGAAAAACCAGAAATAACATATATTTCAACAACCAGTAAACAAGGGGTATAATAATGACGAAAGTAAACATATATAACATAGATGGTTCTTCTTCAGAAAAAATTGATCTACCTAAAATATTTAGCACACCTTTCAGACCCGATATAATTAGAAAATCTTTTAATGTCCTTCATTCCAATAAAAGACAACCATATGGGGCTTATCCACTTGCTGGTACCAGACATGCAGTAGCATCTATAGGCAAAGGTAGAGGTATGTCACGTGTACCAAGACTCACACAGGGAAGAAATGCAGCATTTGCACCAAGTAATGTTAGTGGTAGAAGAGCTCATCCACCAAAAGTAGAGAAAAACTGGAAAGAAAAAATAAACAGAAAAGAAAGTCTAATTGCAAAAAACTCTGCAATTGCAGCTACTGCAAATAAAGAAATAGTTACAAAAAGGGGACATAAATTTAATGAAAAATTAACATTACCAGTTATTGTTGATGATAGTTTTGAAAAAATTAAAAAAACAAAAGAGGTAATTAAAGCCCTTGATAAAATTGGTGTATACGAAGATGTTTTAAGAGCAACAAATGGAAAACATATAAGGGCAGGGGTAGGAAAAATAAGGGGAAGAAAATATAAAACTCCAAAGTCTCTTTTAATTGTTTATACAAAGGATGATTTTCAAAAATACTCAAAAAATCTAATTGGTGTTGATATTGTTAAACCATCAAATATCAATATAGAATATCTAGCACCTGGCGGAGATGCAGGTAGATTAACAATATTTACAAAATCTGCTATTAAAGAATTGGGGGGTGCAAAGTAATGGATCCTTATGATATTATTTTTCATCCATATGTTACTGAAAAAACTATGAATTTTATGGATAAAAACAATGCATTGGAATTCTTGGTAAGAAGAAATGCAAATAAAAAAACAATAAAAAAAGCAGTTGAAAATATGTTCGAAGTAAAAGTTAAAGATGTCAAAACTAGAATAACAAAAAATGGTAAACATGCTATTGTAACATTTATGCCTGAATTCAAAGCAGAAGATATAGGAATGAGAATTGGAATATTCTAAAGGTGAATATATGGGTAAGAAATTGATCCAACAAAGACGAGGGCGTATAAAAGGAAGATATAATGTTCCATCCCATAGATTTAGGGGCGATGTAAAGTACATTAGGGATAACAATGCAGAGGGTATTGTAAAAGAAATTATTCATGATCCAGGACGTTCTGCACCCCTTGCTAATATTAAATTTGAAAAAAATAAAAAAATTCTATTTTTAGCTCCAGAAGGTATTAAAGTTGGAGATACAATAAAATTTACAAATGATAAAAGTAATATTTCAATTGGTAATGTTTTACCATTAGGTGTTATTCCTGAGGGTACACCTATTTACAATATTGAATTATCACCAGGTGATGGTGGTAAACTTGTTCGCGCTGGTGGTAGTACAGCAATTATAATATCACATGATAAAGCAAAAACTGTTTTACAATTACCATCAGGTCAATTTAAAACGATTGAGTCAAAATGTAGAGCAACAATTGGAGTTGCTGCTGGTGGAGGAAGGAAAGATAAACCTTTTTTAAAAGCAGGTAAGAAATATCATGCATTCAGAACAAGAGGAAAACAATATCCTACTGTTAGAGGAGTAGCAATGAACCCAGTTGATCATCCACATGGTGGTGGAAGCCACCAACATGTTGGTAAACCAAGTAGTATAAGACGCGGTTCTCCACCTGGTACTATGGTTGGAAATATTTCACCAAAAAGAACTGGGAGGAAGTAAATAATATGGCGCAAGACTTTAAAAGTTCAGCAAAAAGCAGAAGAAAAGCAAGAAGAAAAAAGATTGAGATTAAAAAGAAGGAATTCATTTATCAGGGTTTAAAACTTGAGGAATTACAAAAACTTACTATTGATGAATTATTACCGCTTCTTCCATCTAGAATTCGAAGGACTTTAAAAAGAGGACTTACAGCCAGGCAGGAGAAGTTGATAAAAGATATTGATCACGCAGGAACTGGAGTACCTATTAGAACCCATTGCAGAAATATGGTAATTTTACCTAAATTTGTAGGTCATATAATTAATATTCATAATGGTAAAGAATTTTTACGTGTGAATATTCAACCTGAAATGATTGGACATTATCTTGGTGAGTTTGCATTAACTCGTCAGAGAGTAAAACATACAGGACCGGGTGTTGGTGCGACTAAATCATCTAAATTTATGCCTCTGAAGTGATGAAAAATGAAATATTCTACATATATAGACACGGATAAAAGTGCTAAGGCTTTCGGATATGAGCTTCATTGCTCAAAAAAAGATTCCATGAATATTGCTTATGCAATTAAGGGTATGAAAATTGATGAAGCAAAAAAATTTTTACAAGATATAATTGATTTAAAACGCTCTTTAAAAGCAATTTATCATAAAAAAAAGATACATCATCAAAAAAGTATAGGCCCGGGCTCTTTTCCACAAAAAGCTGCAAAATATATGCTAGAGACATTAGAAAATGCGGAAAACAATGCTGAATATAAAGGATTTGACGTTGAAAATATGAAAATCACACATGTATCAGCCTATGGCGGTAGGGTTCTTAAGGCAATGATGCCCAGAGCTCATGGAATATCGACTAATAAATATGAAGAAACAACGGATATTGAAATAATTATCGAAGAGGTAGAATAATGACAGGTGAGAGAAATTTCATAAGAGAAAATACAAACAGGACTCTAATTAAGGAATTTTTAATCAAAAAAATTGAAGGTGCTGGCTTTGGTGGAATGAACATACAAAGAACTCCGATGGGAACAAGAATAAACATCTTGGTAGAACGTCCAGGTATGGTAATAGGTAAAGGTGGTAGTAAAATAAAAGAACTTACTGATGCAATTAGAGACAATTTTAAGGTTGACAATCCACAGATTGAAATCGAAGAAGCAGGTAATAAGGCTTCACTTAATGCACAGATAATGGCAGAAAAACTTGCAGAAGCACTTGAACGTGGATGGCATTTTAGACGCGCAGGTCATTCAACAGTTAGAAGAATTATGGATGCAGGTGCAAAGGGGTGCCAAGTAATAATCGCTGGAAAACTTACAGGAGCAAGGCATAGAACAGAGAAATTTACAGAAGGACACGTAAAATATTGTGGCGAAACCGCCAGACAAGTTATGGACAACGGCTATGCTGTTGCTAAATTAAAACCTGGTATACTTGGTGTTAAGGTTAGAATTATGAAATCCGATGCAAAACTACCTGATGAGATTAAGATTCTTTTACCTGAAAAAGAAAAACCAAAGGAAATAAAAATTGAGGAAAAAAAGGAAGAAATAATTGCTGAAAAAAAATTAACTCCTATAATCAGATTGAAAGATATACCTGGTATTGGTCCATCTGTTGTAAAGAAACTTGAAAAAGCTGGAATAAAATCACTCGAGGATTTATTTGACATGGATGTTGATGATATAACAACTATAGAAGGTATCGGTATAAAAACAGCTGAAAATATTGTAAAGAATTTAAGAAAATTATCATCAGAGGCTGCTTAAATGGTTCTTAAAGCTAAGGAAATCAGGGAATTTAGCCCTGAAGAAAGACGCAAAAAATTAAAAGAATTGAAAAGCGAACTTATGCATGAAAGGGGAGTAGCTGCAATGGGTGGCTCACCAGCCTCACCCGGAAAAATCAGACAGATTAGAATGGAAATTGCAAAGCTACTAACTATCATGCGGGAGGAAGGAGAAAAATAAATGAGCGAAATATGTGAAGTATGTGGTCTACCTAAAGATATCTGTGTCTGTGAAGACATTGCTAGGGAACAACAAAAAATCACCATTGCTGTTGACAAAAGACGGTATGGAAAAGTCATGACCATTGTAGAAGGAATAAATTCACATGAGTTAGACATAAATGCCTTGATAACGCAACTAAAATCAAAATGCGCATGTGGCGGAACAGTAAAAGAAGGAAAAATTGAACTTCAAGGTGACCACAGAACAAGAGTAAAAGAAACTTTAGAGAAAATGGGTTTCATGGTCGAATTAGTTTAAAAATCCATCCTATAGCCTAACCAATCCTATGCAATTTGCATTCTCTAAAAGTGGATAGTATGAATGAAAAAAAACTCGCAAGAGAAGAATTAATAGGATTAAAAGTACGAATTAAGGAATGTAAAGACACAAGTTGGATTGGAAAATCAGGCTTAATAATTGATGAGACAAAAAATACGTTCCTAATAAAAGTTGATAATCAAAATAAAATAATTGCAAAAAATATTGCAAAATTTGAATTTAAATATGAAGGTAAAAAAATAATACTAGATGGTTCAAAAATAACCTATAGACCAGAAGATAGAATCAAAAAGGTAAGGTGAATAAATTTGCCAGAGAAAAAAAAAGTAAGAAATATTGGAGTAAATGCAAAAACCCCTACAGAGACTTGTAGTGATAAAAACTGCCCATTTCATGGCACTTTATCCGTTAGAGGGCAGATTATTACCGGAGTTGTAAGATCTAATAAAATGCAGGATTCAATCTTAGTCGAAAGAGAAATTATGCATTATGTTCAAAAATATGAAAGATATGAAAAAAGAACCTCAACATATGCAGCACACTGTCCTCCATGCATTAAGATACAAGTAGGTGATAAAGTTAGAATTGCTGAATGCAGACCACTTAGTAAAACTATCTCATTTGTTACTATCGAAAAAATATGAGGATGATATAAAATGAAAGGTATCGCTGGAAGAGTTAAAAGAGGACTGCCGATTGGCGCGCGTCTAGAATGTATTGATAATACAGGTGCAAAAATTGTACAGATAGTTATGACTCTAAAAATTAAGGGCACTCATAGACGCTCAACCGGAGCAGGAGTTGGTGATATGGTTATAATTAGTGTAAAAAAAGGTGCCACTGAGATGAAAAGACAATTACTTAGAGCAGTTGTAGTACGTCAAAAAAGACCTTTCAGAAGATCGGATGGAACCATGGTTCAGTTTGAGGATAATGCTGCAGTTATTGTTACAGAAACAGGAGAAACAAAAGGAACCATGATCAAAGGACCTGTTGCATTAGAAGCAGCAGAACGTTACCCTAAGATTGCTTCAAATGCATCAATAATAGTGTGAGTTGATAGAAATGAAATCAATGATGCCAAGAAAACAAAGGAAAGAATTGTACAATGCCCCTCTTCATAAAAGAAGGAAATGGATTTCTTCACATTTACAAGAAAAACTTTTACTGAAATATGATAAAAGATCAATATCCGTTATAAAAGGTGATACTGTTAAAGTTATGAGAGGTAGTTTCAGGGGACATGAAGATAAAGTCGCCCGTGTGGATGTCAGAAAAAGATACCTGGAAATCGAAGGAATAACAATGTCAAAAGCCGATGGTAACAAAATTGCAAAACCGATTCATCCAAGCAACGTTATGATTACTAAATTAAACTTAACTGATAAATGGAGAAGAAAAAAACTAGAAAGAGGACTTTCAGAAGAAGCAAAAAAAGAAATCGAAAAAGAAGCAGAAACACAGATTAAAGAGGCTGAAGAGAAAAAGAAAAAAGAAGAAGAAGAAAAATTACTAAAGGAAAAAGAAGAAGCCCTTAAAGAAAAAGAAGAAATTCCAACAACTGAAGAAAAGGAAGAAAAATTAGAAGAAAAACCAAAAGCCAAAGAAAAAAAAGAAATCGAAAAAGAAACAAAAACACAGATTAAAGAAGCTGAAGAGAAAAAGAAAAAAGAAGAAGAAAAACCAAAAACCGAAGCAAAAAAAGAAGAAATCGAAAAGAAATCTAATGCAAAGTCTGAGAAAAAACCAGCAGTTTCTAAGGAAAAAACAAATAAAAAGACCACAGAAAAAACCACAAAAGTTAAACAGGAGGAAAATAAATGAAAAAACATTTAAAAAGATTAAACGCACCCAGAACACTAAATATTAAAAGAAAAATAAAAACATGGACGATTAGGTCATCACCTGGTCCTCATCCTCTTGAGGAATCAATACCTCTGGGAATTATTTTAAGAGACTACTTAGAATTAGCAGATAGTTTAAAAGAAACAAAAAAGATTATAACAAATGGTGAAGTCTTAGTTGATGGAATTGTAAGAAAAAATCATAAATTTCCATGCGGGTTAATGGACGTAATTACTATACCAAACCTGAAAAAAGATTTTAGAATTTTATTTAACAGAAGGGGTAAATTAATATTGGTTCCAATAACATCAAAGGATGCAAATTGGAAACTATGCCGAATTGAGAATAAAAAAATTGTTAAAGGAAAACAGATTCAGCTTAATTTACATGATGGAAGAAATAAAATCGTCGAAAAAAATGAATATAATACTGGGGATGTACTAAAATTATCTTTTAAGAAACAAAAAATTGAAGATATTTATAAGTTTCAAAAAGGGACTGTATCAATTATTATTGGCGGCAGTCATATTGGAGAAATTGCTGATATTGATGAGTTAAAATTTATTACATCAACTAAACCAAATCTTGCAAAAATGAAAGGAATCAGTGAATTTTCAACAATTCAGAAATATGTTTTTCCAATAGGTAAAACAAAACCTGTTATTGAGTTGCCAGAGGTGAAAATACAATGAACACAGAAAAAAATAAAAAAGTAAAAGGTAAAATACAAACAAAAAAAACAACTAAGGTAGATCCGGAACAGAAAAAAATACTTTTTTCACCTAAAATTGAAAAAGTAACAATAAACATAGGTGTAGGAGAAGCAGGAGAGCGGCTTAAAAAAGCAGAAACAGTTTTACAAAACACACAATTCAGTCTGTTTAATTCTCCGTTTGTCGCTGATTTGGATTTATGGTCTTTCGATTATTCGATTGATTTTAATGCAGATGCTGTTAAACATACTCTTGAGATTCAACCCTCGATAACATTAACGGATGGCCATAGCAGCTTGAATTTATGCTTATCAGCTCTGCTAAGCCTTGGTTTGTGCAGTTCCGTTCACTGGGTAAGGAAAATACATTTTTACATTATTCCAGAATGGTATCACAATGGTGGTCCTTTTCAAATCGGCCACAGCCATGCTCTGATGTCGGACACTCTAAGTCCAGCGCTGGATTGCTGCTTCATTCAGCCATCTTACACAGAAGACAAATGCCTTCCACAACATTTCATAAAAATCTTCAAATTCCTTTGGTGGAAATCACAATTCAGCCCAACAGCTCTCGCATCCCGCGGCCCTCCTGACATATCATAAGCAAACACTGTCTCGTTTTCTCCAATGCGAGATAAATCTCTGAATCAAGTTTTTTACTTGATTTAGTGGAAAAGTTACTAATGACATGTTATATAAGGAAATACAAAGATGAAACGCATTTTACTTCTTATTTTCCT
>Ga0209536_100016560_pt1 | contig 10477 bp, 7 predicted proteins | sample DeeMarSeWOR28_12_FD_187461 | JGI IMG/M metagenome (GOLD analysis project Ga0209536, IMG submission 187461) | Marine sediment microbial communities from White Oak River estuary, North Carolina - WOR-2-8_12 (SPAdes) (version 2) | ecosystem: Environmental > Aquatic > Marine > Intertidal zone >...
GAGGTAAGGGAATCAAAGATAAGAATCATAAGGAGCTTTTCGACATCCCATTCGGTCCGGAGCTGCCCGACGTGCATGTTCCATGGCAATCCGTGAAGGTCGAACCTTACGAGCAACATCCTGTGTCTATCAACATTAGTACTGCACTGCTGCGCATAGATCAGAGTGTTGCCTATCTGCGTACGGAAATCGTCTCAGACGAGCAGAAGCCGGCGCGTCTCGAAATCTATACCGACGACGGAGTTAAGGCCTGGCTCAACGGCAAGCTCATCCATGAAAACAACAACAGCCGTGGCATTGAGGAGCAACCCGACGCCATCAACGTCAGTCTAAAGCAGGGCGTCAACCATCTCATGCTCAAGGTTACCGAAGACATTTGGGGCTCGCGAGCTATTGTGAGAATAGGTTCTGATACGGCGGCTAGTCCTCGGCCCGTAGACAAGGCTATACATTCCGATACCCAGGTACAACTGGGTTGGACGCCAGCGGCCGCTGCACGGTCACACCGCGTTCATTTCGGAACCGATCAGAACGATTTGCCCCTGCTGGCTGAGGTCTCAAACACGCAGCAACTGCAACCGCTATCGCTCGAGGCGGATCGTAGCTACTACTGGCGCGTAGACGAGGTCCTGGCTGACGGTTCAAACATCCAAGGCGATGTGTGGACCTTTTCCACAAGTAAACAGGTGGCCATCTGGACTTTTGACGGTCATGCAAAGGACCAATCCCTTCAGGCCTTCCACGGCACCCTCCACGGCAATCCACGTTGGGTGCCTGGAGTGAGTAACCAGGCCGTGGCATTGGACACCGAAGAAGACTACATCATAGTCCCGCCCATGAATCTCAATACCGACACGATGACCATGACCCTGTGGGTCAAAACCGAAGAAGTCATAGAGAATCCTGGCCTGGTTTTCACACGCGAAGGCTCCAGCTCTGCTGGCTTGTGGTTCAACATGGACAATAATCTGCGCTATAATTGGAACGATGACCGTGAGACCTGGTTATGGGATTCCGGACTGTTTGTTCCCAATCGAACCTGGACCTTTGCCGCCCTGACCGTCGAGCCGCAACAGGCCACCATCTACATGCACGATGGAACAGCAATGAAATCCGCAACCCACAAGCACGGGCACGGCGCGGCTAAATTTGACGGCGTCACAAACATCGGGCATGATCCGCGCTGGGGCACAGTCAAGGGCGCTATTGATGAGGTCCGAATCTACAACTATGCACTCGATGCGACAGAGATCGAGGCGACATATCTTGAAACCAGTAAGGTGAAGTAACATGAGAGCCGATGGTTGCAGTGTTGTACCTGACCTAAGTATGTGCCGGATGATTGTTCAGATGTATGTCCCACCGCCTTAAAATGGCTGGCATGGACAGCAGATCATGAAACGCGGCCATGCAGAACAGTGAATAGACGAACTTGCTTGCCCTTGTCATGTTCCCGAAGAGCATGGCCACCAGGTCAAAGCCGAAGAAGCCGATCCAGCCCCAGCTCACAGCTGCGATAATCAGCAACGTGTAGGCTATCACGTCAATTGATTTACACCCAAAATCGCTCATCGCATATCTCTTTTTAGAGTCCGAATTGTCAAATATTCATTCTATTTAGTTACCCTACGATCGATTCTCAAACCTATTCACGATGTGCGCGTTGTTTTTTCCTTGCCATGTGAGCCCCTGGCGGGCATAATGCCGTCGTGCGTCGCGCGTTTTGCGTATTGCGCTCGGCACACGAGCGCCGCTTCGGCGTGGTGAGACTGCCCCTACATCTGCTTGCGGAGGTGTGAGCTTGTCCCCGCTAACCCGCCCAAGCAGGGGCACCCATGACGCAATACGCACGACGCAATACGAGAAACTAAAATGGCCCCGGAAGAACAGGTGCTCGTTGTCGAGCGGAAAGTTGTTGAGCAGATAGGGATGTTTCAGGGACTTGTGTTCGACGTGAATCGCTATCTCGACGCGATATTCGTGCCGGGAGTGCCGCGTTTTATGCCGAGATCCCAGGCCGAGCAGGACCCATCGTTCAAGCAACTCATTCCCTACGTAATCATGACTCACGACGGCAAGTATCTGAGTTATGTCAGGGGAAAGCGGGCCGGTGAGACCCGCCTGGTCGCCAAGCGGTCGGTGGGTATCGGCGGGCACATCAATCCGATTGATGCCGAGTTTGGGCCTCTTTTTGCGTATATGTACGACAGCTATCTTGCTGCAGTGCAGCGTGAAGTCGCTGAGGAACTCGCTGTCGAGGCCGTGCACAAGGACCGCATCGTCGCCTTGCTCAACGATGAATCCAATGAGGTCGGAAGTGTTCACCTGGGAATTGTCCATCTGTGGAGTCTGGACGAACCTATGGTCAGCAAGCGAGAGCAGATGATAACGCAGATGGCCTTTATGACGCCGACCGAGCTTGAGGCCGAGCGAGACTCGCTGGAAACCTGGTCGGCCTTGTGCCTGGATCGGCTCGACGAGATGTTAGCCGCTGTGAGTTATGGCGCTCGCGGTTGAGAATTCCCGCTCTTGCGTTGGTAAGCGGCTTTACAGGATAGTGTTCCCGGCCTGAGATCCCCGTTCTTGCGCGGGCAAGTGGCCTCACAATAACAGGTTACGGTTCTGCTCGCGAGAATTTACTACCCTTCAAGGGTATAACAGGTTATGGTTTTGCCCGCGGGGATTCACTACCCTTCAAGGGGACAGAAACGGCTCGGCCGTTACATTCCGATCGCTTCGAACTGGTCGATAATCTGCTGGTACATTTGGGCCACCAGGTACATGCAGAGAACTGTGGCGGCCAGTACAAGAACGGTGACAACGACCTTGGTCGCTGGCTTATAGCTGCGATTTAACCACACCAGCGGCAGGGCCACCGGCCCAAGGCACAGAAGTGCGATGACTATGGTCCCGGTAGCCTGGTACCATCTTTTTGCGCGATGCTTCGGCCCCGGTCGGGTGAAACCCTCGAGAAACTCGCCGCAGTACCGGCACTTGATCGCCTGAGATTGGATCTGCTCGGCGCAGAAGGGACATTTCTTTGTGCCGGCCGTCTCCTCGGTGACGAGCGTGTCTTGCTCAGGCTTCAACTGTTCAGGGAGCTCATGTGCGAGCATTTGCGTTTCCATAGTACTGTTGTCGGTTCTTTGGGAAGGTTCCTTTAGAAGCTTGTCGGGTGCCTGTCGCTCATAGCGAATCGCCCAACCGGTGGGTGAGTTGCTGCAAGCGTTCGGAGCAGATTGCTCTGCTGTAGCGCAGATTGGCATATTCGAGATACCAGTCCGATATCCTCGTCCAGAGGCCATCCCCGGAGTCTCCTTTGCGGAGCCGCTGAGAGAAGGCGTACAGGGTCTCACTGAGATCTCGCCGGTGTCCGGCGGCTTTAACCCTGCGATCCATTCGGGCCAGCATCTTGTGCAGGATCACGAGTTCGGCACTCTTGGCACTGGCCGACCGTGCTTCATTCTCGAAGCTCTTGCTCTTGCGACGTCGCAGCCACGCCAGGCATAGTGCGGCGCCAAACAGTATGGCCGGCAGAAGCAGGCCGCCAAACAGCCCAAAGGACTCGTACAGCCAGTTTGGCACACCAAAGAGGCCGTACTGATACAAGGTCTGTAGAAACTGTCTCAGGATAGCTCCACTGCTGCCGCGCAGGTGTTCCAAATCTTCGGTCGCCGAGGCCATGTTCATATCCTCACCTGTGGTAGCCTCGACAATGGTCCACTGGTTCAGTTCCTTGTCCCAAGCCTCGACCCAGGCGTGGGCATCCATGTTCCTGGCGATCCACAATCCAGTCAGATCGTCCTTGTAGGTGACCATGAAACCTGTGACGTATCGAGTCGGCACATCGGCCAGGCGCAGAAGAATCGCGGCGCCAGAGGCGAAATACTCGCAATAGCCGGTCTTTTCTTCCAGCAAAAAGTGCGTCAGCTTGTCTCGGTTGGGCGGAATGTCCAATCCCAGAAAGTATGTGTAGTTGGTGTGGAAGTGCTGGACGATCGCGTCGATTTTTTCGGCCGTCGTGCTGCAGCCGGCAAAGATCCTGCTCGCCAAGTGACTGATGTCCGCTTCGACCTGTTTTGGGACATGCAGCATCTGACCCTCTTGCGTGGGTGGCTTTCGATGGACAGAGTTTGTGTAGGTCAGGTCATAAGTCAGGCCGCTGTGTACATTGTGACAGTGAACAACGTCGTCCTCGCCCAACGTCAGCACAGGAAGCTGCGCCTCAACAGAGACTGTGCCCAACGGTGTGAACATCACGTCGGCCAGGTTAGATTCATGCCGGATCGTCATGTTCCTGCACTTGGAGAGGTCTCTCTCGTCAAAGCAGAAGAGTCTCCTTCCGAAATGCATGCCGAGTGGCCCATTCTGTTCGGGGTAGATAGCCTCTGTGTTCGAGCGGTCGAGCCACTTGGAATCGGACCGAAGGTAGGCCTCAAATGTCTTGGCCCTCAAGTAGCCCGGGCTGCGGTCACTCTTGATGCTCAGCACGGGCGTTTCATCCTGCTCTCCTTTTATCATCAGCACGCTGGAGAGTTCGCCGCTGGTGGAGAATCCAATGCGTGACTGTCCGCCCGTCGTGTTGTCCAGGGCGGTGACTCCGCTCCAGAACCAGAGAGGCAGATAGTTGAGAACCTCCACGTGGCGATAGAGTATCGAGCTGGCGATCCAACCGCAGTTTATGGTGACTAGCAGGATCAGGCCGAATGCAAGCCTCCGGGACATATGTCCGACGCGGTGTGAAACCGATATTTCCGGCACTCCCCGGGCGAGTGCTATATAAAGCAAGACCAGGATGACAGAGAACAGCTCAGAGAGCCGAAACGCTACGTACATATCGTAGAGCAGGAGAACCTGGCCGGCCGAGATTGTAACGGCTACGTGAAACAGTCCCAGCGAGAACGGCAGCCGCCTGGGCGATCCGAGAAACAGGGTGAGGATCATGGAGGCCAGGAAGTAGCGGGCTATTGTCTGCCAGGCGATCGCTGCCGCCTGTTCGCCGACTACTCGGCTGCTCGAACTGCCGTAGCGGTAGTGAAGGGCAAACATGATCGCCAGCAACAGCAGAAGCAACGAGGTGACGACACGTTTTTCCGGTGCAACATCCCATATGAACCGCCGTTGCAGGCCAAGCAATCCCAACATGCAGAGGATCGCGGGAAAGGCGATGTCGCCGCAGACCAATCCTGTCAGTAGCGAGCTGGCAACGATCATGACAACAGCGATAGCTTTTTGCGTCTTCACAAGCGTACAGTCTGCTCCGTTAGTATTTCTTCAGGTGACAGTACCCGGACGTTCGTTGCCTGGTTGGCAATGTTAGGATCCCGGTCCAATTGGCCCGAGGCGCCTATCACCAGGACCGTGCTGTGACATCCGGCCCGCTGGACCTCTTCCACCAAATGCTGGTATTGCTTGCTATAATGCAGCAAGACGAAAATGACCTCGGATATTCTAGAAAATCGCTCTGCCAACATCGGCAACGTTTGCTCCAGGTCATAGCCTTCTTGCGGTTCGATTCCGGCCAGAATCTCGTGGGTCTTGTCGAGACGGGCCCTTCTGGGCCAGCCGTCGAATGTGTGCAGATCAAGGCCGGCGAGCAGCATGTCTATCAGACAATGATTGTTAATGGTGTGTGCCACCGAAGCACACAGAGAGATGGCTGCCTCGAGCTGTGGTATCTCCTTCGAACCTGACCGAGACGCGAGTCCACCGGCATCGGTATCCAATACAAGCGCCGTGTGGTTGTCGAAATCATCGTGGTACTCCTTTGTAGCCGGCACAGACAGCCGAGCCCAGGCGCGTGCGTCGATTGTGCGCGCCGAATCGCCCGTCACAAATGGCCGGTTCCCTGCGTATTCGGGAAAGGCTCCCGTAAGACCGGCGAGTCTTGTCCCTGCCGTGCTGACGTGCCGACTGAGGTCGCGGACGGAAAATTGGAGCCGGGAAAAGACCGGAAGGACGATAAGAGTCTCCGCTTGGTCCCGCGTCGTCGCGAAACTTAGCAGGTTGAAGGGAAAGCTGGACTCGCAAACGGGTTGTTGAATTTGGTAATGGCCTCGTCGTCCGGCGCCTATGGGGATAGTCACTTCGGTGGTTTCGCCGGGCCCCAGGCGCCGAACCATCTGTTCGCCTCCGATTTGCTCAATCGCATCAGGCAGGGCCGGCAGTCTGACGCTGAAATTATATGCAGGCACGCGCGCGACGTTCTTGAGCACGTATCGAAGCCTCGTCGTTTGGCCTGCAATTACGCGGTCGGGCAAGTTGCCGCTTAGTTGGATTCTCGGTCGCAGAACATATCCGACCAGAAGGGACATGAGCATGACCGAAACCAATGCCGAGAGCACGCCGAAAGCAGGAACGATCAGGGCTGCAAGAGCTACAAAGCAGGTTCCCTGCAGAACGGTCTTGCCTGCATCGGTCAAGCCCACACGCAATTTTTCTCGACTGGCCTTCATTCTGACAGTCACACCGAAAATGCAGAGACCACAGACGATGGGCGGAAGGACGACGGGCGCGTTTCCTTCGTCACTGGTCCTTTCAGTTCGTCCGTCATCCATCGTCCTTCGTCCATCGTTATTTTCCTTTGTCTTAGACCGGCACTTTGATACGGCCGACGATGTCGGTGACAATCTGTCTGGCGCTCATACCGCTGTGTCGTGCCTTGGAAGTCAAGAGAATTCTGTGCGGCAGCACATAAGGGACAAGCCACAGCACGTCGTCGGGGACTACAAAATCTCGCATCTGGAAGAATGCGCGAGCCCTGGCTGCGCGAGACAGCATGAGACTTCCGCGTGTGCTGATGCCCAGCCTGAGACGATTGTCCCGACGTGTTGCGTGTGCGATCTCAACGATATACTCGAGGATATTGTCGTCCATGTGAACATCGGAGACGTCCTGTTGCAGCTGACGAACCTGTTCGAGTCGGAGTGTGGGATGTATCCTGTCCAGCGGCTCGCTGTGTATGTGAGACTTGAGAATGTCGACCTCGACTTCGAGTGTGGGATAACCTATATCCAGTCGTACCAGGAAACGATCCAGCTGCGCTTCAGGCAATGGGTAAGTGCCATGGAACTCGATGGGGTTCTCGGTTGCGATTACCATGAACGGCTGGGACAGAGGATGACGCTTGCCCTCAATTGTCGCCTGGTTCTCGTTCATCGCCTCCAGCAGGGCCGACTGCGTGCGCGGTGATGCGCGATTGATCTCGTCGGCAAGCAGTATGTTGCAGAAGATCGGACCGGGATCGAACCTGAAGTTCCCGTCGACCGGGTTGTAGATAGAGGAGCCCAGGACGTCGGCGGGCAACAGATCGGGCGTGAACTGTATCCTGCGGAACTTGGCGTCGATACTCCTGGCCATGGCCTTGGCCAGCGTTGTCTTGCCCACACCCGGCACATCCTCGATAAGGACCGAACCGGCTGCCAGAAGTGACACAACCATAACATCGATACATTCGCTCTTGCCGTAGATAACACTTTGCAGGTTCTCTTTCAATGGTGCCAGCAGCGGGTTTTCCATGCGAGTCGCTTTCAACTCCTATCTTAAAAAATCTACTGTGGTTCGATCATAATCTAATAAGATGCATTGTAAAAACATACGCCTCGGCCGTAAACAATGTTCTTCAAGATCGCGCTTTAGCGGCCAAAACACTGTTTAGTGCTCCCGATTGAAAACTCCTGTTTCTGCGCGGTTAAGTAGCTTTACAATAACAGATTACGATCTTACTCGCGGGAATTTGCTACCCTGAAGGGTATAAATGCGACGTCAGAGCAGGCAGCTATTGAAGCCGAAGGACCGAGCGTTTATGATACTACCGGACGGACAACGATTTTCGATGAAGGGGCCGAATCCAATGCAAAGACGTGAGTTTCTGAAGATAGCTGCTGTCGGGGCTCTCGCGGGCGTCAGTGGAATCTCCTCCGCTGCCGGCAGCAAGAGAAAACCCAATTTTGTATTCATAATCGCCGACGACTGCACCTTCCGCGACATTGGCTGCTATGGCGGGCAGGCCCACACGCCCAACATAGACAAGCTTGCATCTGAAGGGATGCGCTTTACGCACTGCTTTCAGGCCGCGCCGATGTGTTCGCCGACGCGGCACAACATATATACGGGGCTCTATCCCGTCAAGAGTGGGGCGTATCCCAATCACGCATTTGCCAAGGATGGTACCAAGAGCGTTGTGCACTATTTAAGGCCGCTCGGCTACCGTGTAGCGCTCAGCGGCAAGAGGCACATCAGCCCGGCGGAGGTTTTCCCGTTCGAATACTCGGGCCAGAAGAACAATCCCGACTTCGAAGCCATCGATAAACTCATGGGCGAGTGCAAAGCCAGCTCCACTCCTTTCTGTCTGTTCGCATGCTCCAATGAGCCGCATTCACCCTGGAACAAGGGCGACCCATCACGCTACGACGCGGCCAGACTCAAGCTGCCGCCCAACTTCGTGGACACCCAGGAGACGCGCGAGAACATGACCAGATACCTGGCTGAGATAACATATTATGATTGGCAGGTTGGCCGGATCCTTGGCCTGCTCGATGAGCACGGCCTTGCCGGCAATACTCTCGTGATAGTCGTCAGCGAACAGGGCTCGAGTTTTCCGTTTGGCAAGTGGACCTGTTATGATACGGGATTGCAGTCGGCCTTTATCGCTCGCTGGCCGCACAGGATCAAGCCGGGGACAGTCAGTGACGCGATGATCGAATACATGGATGTTCTGCCGACTTACATTGAGGCCGCAGGGGCTGCGCCGCCGGCAGTGCTCGACGGAAAGAGCCTTTTGCCGGTACTGTTCGGGCAGACAGCCGAGCACAAGCAATACATATTCGGCGAGATGACGACCCGCGGCATAATCAACGCTCCAGAGCATTTCGGCATACGTTCGATTCGCTCGCGGAAGTTCAAATATGTGTGGAACTTCACACCGGAGGTGAAGTTTCAGAATGCCTGTACCCAATCAGGCATCTTCGCATCGTGGCGGCAAAAGGCGACAAGCGATCCCGACGCAGCCGACAAAGTCCGCCGCTACGAACACAGGGCTGGAGAAGAACTCTACGACATCGTGAAGGATCCGTACGAGTGGAACAATCTGGCTGACGATCCCAAGTATGCCGAAGTCAAGAGTCGGTTGAAAGATCACCTTCTCGATTGGATGAGAGCCACTGGTGACAAGGGCCAGCAGACCGAACTCGAAGCGCCGGAGCACCAGGCCAAAAACAGGAGCAAAAAGACCCAGGAACCTGTCAAGAAACGCCGAGAGGACAAAAGAAAGGCACAAAGGTCCTCATGAGTTTTCAGGTCACGGCGACGCCATATTCGGTGTTCTCGGGCGTTATCACCTAGCGGCCTGCCGGGCTTGCCGACGTCTGTCGCCTTCTTTCAACAGGCGTTTTCGGATTCGAATCGAGTTGGGGCAGATCTCGACAAGCTCATCTTCCTGAATATACTCCAGCGCTATCTCGAGGCTCATCTTTCTGGCGGGCCTGACCTTGGCGGCGTCGTCCTTGCCCGAAGCCCGGACGTTGGTAAGCTGCTTGCCCTTCACTGCGTTTACAGGTATGTCCTTTTCCTTGCAGTGCTCGCCGACGACTTGGCCTTCGTACACTTGCTCGCCCGGCTCGACAAAAAAGATGCCGCGGTCGTACAGGGCGTCGAGGGCGTAAGCTGTAACTTGTCCTGTAGTGGTAGCCACCATAACACCGGCTTTTCGCTGAGGTATTGCTCCTCGCATTGGTTCATATCTCTCGAATGTGTGATGTATCACCGCTCGGCCCTTGGTCGCGTTCATTACCCTGGCATGAAGACCGAACAGCCCCCGCGATGGTATCATAAACTCCATGTGAATAAAATCGCTTGCTCCGCTCTTGGCGTCCATTTTGACTATTTCGCTTCGGCGGTCGCCAAGGAGGCTCATAACGGAATTCTGGCAATCCAGCGGGCAATCCACCGCAAGCAGCTCTATCGGCTCATGGCGTCTGCCCTCAATGGTTCTGAGAATGACGTTGGGTTTTCCAACACAGATTTCATAACCCTCGCGCCGCATGTTCTCCAGCAGAATACCGAGGTGCATAAGCCCTCGGCCTGAAACATTGAATTCTTCAGTAGTCTGCCCTGGCTCTACTCTCAGGGCCACGTTCTTCTGCAGCTCGGCTTCAAGTCTTTCGGCGATCTGTCTGCTCGTAAGATACTTGCCGTCCTTGCCGGCGAAAGGTCCGTCGTTGATCCTGAAGGTCATAGTCATCGTCGGTTCGTCGACCGGGATGACGGCCAGTCTCGAAGGTTTGTCCGCGCAGGCGATCGTATTGCCGATCTCAATGGGATCGAGGCCTGATATTGCACAGATATCACCGGCCTGGACGCTGGAAGCACGCTTTCGGCCCAGACCGTAGAACTGGTGAATCTGCATGACCTTTTGCTGTGTATGCAGGCCGTCCTTGTCGATCACGGTGACTCTCTCGCCTTCCGCTATCTGACCGGC
>Ga0209536_100016561_pt1 | contig 10477 bp, 9 predicted proteins | sample DeeMarSeWOR28_12_FD_187461 | JGI IMG/M metagenome (GOLD analysis project Ga0209536, IMG submission 187461) | Marine sediment microbial communities from White Oak River estuary, North Carolina - WOR-2-8_12 (SPAdes) (version 2) | ecosystem: Environmental > Aquatic > Marine > Intertidal zone >...
GTCGCCTTGCTGCCGCCGGAGAGCAGGGAGAAGCAAAATACCTTTCACGGCGTGGTGTCAAACTATATGTATGCCGGAAACCTGGTGGAAACAGCGCCAACTGACGAGCTCTACGGCAACCCTAAACATCCTTATACCATCGGTTTGCTCGCATCGGTCCCACGGTTAGACAGTGAACGTAAAGAGAGTTTGCGGCTTATCAAAGGCCTCCCACCGAACCTTTCCCGACTCCCCGGTGGTTGTTCTTTCCATCCACGTTGTGATTACGCCTTCGATAGATGCCGTGTAGAAATGCCACAACTTGAAGAAATTAGTCCTGGCCATCTACGCGCTTGCTTCTATGATCTGGATAAAATACATAAATAGTGAAATAGAGAGGGCTTTCCAATAATGAGCAACGGCGAGCACCTGATTGAAGTAGAAGACCTTTACATGCACTTTCCGGTAACGGCTGGCGTCTTTCAGAAGAAAGTGGCCGATGTCAAGGCGGTCGATGGTATTAGTTTTTATATTAAACGAGGTGAGGTTCTCGGTCTGGTAGGTGAAAGTGGCTGTGGCAAGACCACCACTGGCCGCTCTATCCTGCAACTCTACGATGGTATACGAGGCAATGTATACTTTGATGGTGTAAATCTAACGCAACTGAAATTTGAACAGATGAGGCGAATGCGGCGGAACATGCAGCTGATATTCCAGGATCCGTTCGCTTCACTTGACCCGCGTATGTCTGCGGGTGATATCATTGGCGAGCCCATCAGGGTCCATAACCTCGCTAAAGGACAAGAATACCGGGACCAGGTCGCTGAGCTACTCCGGATGGTAGAATTGGAACCCTTCATGGCAGACCGTTTCCCACATGAGTTCAGTGGTGGACAGCGACAGCGCATCGGTATTGCCCGGGCTTTAGCGGTAAGACCAAGCTTCATCGTGTGTGACGAGCCCGTATCGGCACTTGACGTTTCTATCCAGGCACAGATAATCATACTCCTGCAAAGACTTCGTGAAGAACTCTCACTCACCTACCTGTTTATTGCTCACGACCTGTCGGTCGTCCGCAATATCAGTGACCGAGTAGCCGTAATGTACCTTGGCAAGATTGTTGAAATAACGGATAGTGACGAACTCTACGGTAATCCGCTACACCCGTACACAGTGGCGTTACTCTCAGCGGTCCCGATACCCGACCCGGTTGTTGACCGTACCCGAGAACGGATTTTACTAGCTGGTGATGTACCGAGCCCGATTATGCCTCCACCTGGCTGCAATTTCCACCCGAGATGCAAGCAGGCAATCGATGTCTGCAAGGCAGAAAAACCACCGTTAATCAACATTGGTGGGGAGCATTGGGTGGCATGTCACCTAGTGAAATAGACTATCGATTTATCGTACTTCATTCAGTTGTCGAGCGGATATCTAAAACGGTAGAAGTCTATCTTAATAATTTCGTAACAATACTGTGTTATTTTGTCGATGCGTCTACCCGGGTTACAATCTCAGTTAATATAGTCGGGGCATTGTGTCCTCAGGTAGGCCTATAACCTACCAAATAATCTTCAAAAGGTGGATTTAATTGGCCAGCAGACGATCCGTCAGAAGGGCAACAGCAAGAACTCCGGGATCAAAACCGGAAAGGGAACGACCATCAGGTAGAAGAACCTTCATTGTCATCACCCTAGTCTTTCTGGCTGTTATCGCTATCAGCATTGTTATTGGCTTCTATTTCTTCGTCTGGAAAGACCTGTGGCGTCCTGTCCTCAGGGTAAATGATGAGACTATCAATATGGACTACTTTCTGCGGAGGCTTAAGGACTACGACAATACCTATGGCACCTATGATATCGAAACTATGTTGCTGAACATTACTATAGAGGAAATCATCAGACAGAGGGCACCCGATTACGGCATTGAAGTCACCTCCGATGAAATCGACGAGTGGCTCTGGAATGAAGCCCTGGGGGAGAACGAGACCATCTCTGAGAGCGAGTTTCAGGCATGGTACCGCAATGCACTTAATGTAACCCAGTTCTCTGATGCCGAATACCGTGCATTGGTGGAAATCGCCATAATGCAGGAGCGGCTGGATGAGTATTTACGAGCGGTCGTACCTACGGAAGCCGAGCAGGTCCACCTTTATATCATTATTGTCTCCTCCGGTGCAGACGCGGCGGCTGCCATAGCCAGAATCGAAGACGGGGAGGACTTCTCAGACCTAGCCCGGGAGCTTTCCATTGAAGAAGAATCCGCCGAACAGGGTGGGGATATCGGCTGGTGGCCCTATTTGGGAGGTCTCAACGACAACCTGGAATCCTGGGCGTTCTCACTGGAAGTTGGCGAGGTCAGCGGCTTAATGACACTTGACGAGGAGGGGACAGTCTGGGCTATCTGCATGGTCATGGAAAAGCAATCTAACCGTGTGATAGAAGAAGATAAACTGGAAACAATAAGGGACAAGATATTCGATGAATGGCTGTACTATGAACTGGACACAGTTGATAGTGAAAGGTTCATCGACAATGACGAGACCAGGGCCTGGATACACCTGCAAATGGCAAAGGATTAGCCGGGCATTATATATAACGAGCCCAGGGAAATAAGGTGGATAGTAGAGAGTGATAAGGGTTCAAAACCTCACCAAGTACTATGGGGAACGCCTCGCCGTAGATAATATCAACTTTAACGTGGCCAGGGGAGAGATTGTTGGTTTGCTTGGACCGAATGGCGCTGGTAAAACAACTACCATGCGTATTCTCACGGGATTCTTGATGCCCACCAGCGGTGACGCCTGGGTGGCCGATTGCAACATGGCCACGAACTCTCTGGAGGGACGCCAACACATCGGTTACCTCCCGGAAGCAATTCCCCTTTACACCGATGTCACTGTCCGCTCATATCTGGACTTTGCCGGTAGACTCAGGGGTCTGGACAGGAACCAGATAAAAGACAGGATCGACGATGTCGTAGAAATATGCCACCTGGAAGAGTATATTGACGTGCTCATCGGGAAATTGTCACGTGGTTTCCGGCAGCGTGTCGGGGTCGCTCAGGCCATCATCCACGAACCAGAAGTAATGATTCTGGACGAGCCCACCATTGGTATCGACCCCATTCAGGTAGCCCAGACCAGACAGCTTATCAAGGACCTGGGTAAAGAGCATACCGTTCTCATCTCCAGCCACATCCTGCCCGAAGTTAGCATGATCTGTGACCGGGTGGTTATCATCCACGAGGGACAGATTGTTGCCGAGGATAGAATTGAGAATCTCTCCAATCTGTTGAAAGGTAGCTGGAATGTCCGGCTGGAAGTGAAAGGCCCAGTAAAAGCCGTTACCAGGAAACTCCAGCAGGTAAGGGGCGTTATCGAAGTGCGTTACGAGAAACCCTACCATATTGTAGAATGCCCGGCGAAACAGGACCTCCGCAGCAGCCTGATGACGGCAATAGTTCAAGGAGGATGGACGATTCATTCTATGGGTACGATAGATATGAGCCTGGAGGATATTTTCCTCAGACTGACAACCGAAGAGGAATCCCAGGACGATGAGGAGTTCGAAGAGTGAAGAACACGATACTCATCGCTTCCAGAGAATTCCGGTCATACCTGACCTCTCCCATGGCTTATATTGTCGCTTGTGTCTTTCTGGCACTTATGGGAGCCCTCTTCATCTGGTATCTTGATAGCACCGACTATCAGGACACAAGTATCACCGGATACCTCGATATATGGGGCAATCTCGTGTTGATGTTGTTTGCCGCCGTCCTGGCGATGCGTCTCATCGCGGAGGAGAAAAAACTGGGCACCTGGGAGCTACTGCTTACCGCCCCCGTCAGAGACACCGAGGTAGTACTGGGTAAATTTCTCGGTAGTCTGGGAATGCTCGCAGTCATGCTGGCTTTAACCCTCTACTTTCCGTTACTCCTCTGGGCATTCGGCGACCCTGATATCGGCCCGATTATTACCGGATATCTCGGGCTTTTTCTCCTCGGTGCAGCTTCACTGTCCATCGGACTGTTTGCCTCATCAATTACTACTAACCAGATAGTAGCCGCCGTCATTGCCGGAGGCATACTGGCCGTTCTCTACTTTATCGGCATGGCCGGTGATGCTATGAGCGGTGCCGCTGGCAATATCATTTCCTATATTTCGCTATATTCACATTTTCCGGCTTTTATGGTAGGCATAATCGATACCAAGGCAATTATCTACTATCTGAGCGTCACTGCCCTTTTCCTCTTCCTGTCCATGAGGTCGGTTGAAACTGGCAGGTGGAGCTGATGTCGACCGGACTGATGGCGCTTCTCGGACTGGCTAGCCTGTTCATTGGCTGGATACTCACCTTTATCCTGCCTCAGCTACGTGTTGTTTCTTGGGGTATCATTGCCCTAGGAGCCATACTGATAATTGCCGCCTTCATTCTCGACTACCGGCAGGTCGGCAGGGCTATTACCAGTCGACGGGGCAAATTCAGCACCGGCACCACCGTCATGGTCTCCGTTTTCATCGGCATTATCCTTCTGGTTAATGCCATCAGCTACACTAATAGCCTGCAATGGGATGTCACCGGGCTGTCGCAGTATGTCCTGACATCCCAGACGAAAGAGGCACTGGCCAACCTAGACCAGGATGTCGAGGTTATCCAGTTTTTCGTGCCCGATGACCCGGTCGGCGGTACCGACTATGCCACCAGTTTGCTTGAGAAATACGAAATCTACACGGATAGACTAAATGTGAAGACAATTGACCCTGACATACATCCGGAAATGGCCAGGGAGTATGGCGTTAAGGACTACCTTGAACTATTTCTTATGTGGTTTGGCATCCCAGGTCAGGCAATAGTGTTTTACGGTGAGTATGGCCAGCGTATCGTCCTGATCCCACCCAGCCTCAATTTATTTGTGAGGGACGCCGAGCACGACTTTACCAGCGCCATCCTCGAGGTTACCGGTACAATCCAGAAAACAGCCTACTTTGTCACCGGTCATGGTGAAGTTGACATCTCTGATACGTCGGGTGCCGGCTACAGTACCGCCGTTGAAGGTCTGCGCGATAACCTCTACAAAACCGAGTCTATTAACCTCCTGGCCGAGGGCGTCGTACCTGATGATGCCACCGTATTGATAATAGCCGCACCGAAAGTACCCCTGAGCGACGCGGAGATGGACATCATCGAGGAATACCTGGAAAATGACGGGCGGTTGATGCTTATGGTCAATCCTGCTTCATCGGAGGACTTCGAGGAGCTCCTGCAACCCTGGGGGCTGAAAATAGAGCAGGGATTCGTCTGGGTAAACGATTCGTATTATGTGGCCTCGGTGGGGCGAGACTGCCCCAAGACTTATACGCCCGAAGAATTGCTCTTCGGCGCAACTCCCTACTTTCCCGGTGCTACCAGCATTAGCACTCCGCTCGAGGGATACGTACTCGGACAAGTAGGGCCGGAAAACAACCGTGAGCCCGTCTGGATTAACGAGGAAAGGGAAAGAGTGGTCCAGATTTCAGCGCTGGCTATGACAAGTAAGGACAGCTGGCTGGAGAACTCTGGCTACAGTACAGAACCCCAGTTTGATGAAGGTGTTGATATCGAGGGATTTCTCATTGTCAGCTACCTGGTAGAGTCTGTTCGAATCAAGACGTCGGGAGAGAACTTGGTTGCCGAACCGTATGGTCCCAGCATAGTGGTGATTGGTGACTCTGACTTCGCCACTAACACCCATATCCGTGACGAAAATAATGAAGTCTTCTTCCTCACTTCAATAGGACATCTCACCGCCGGGACAGAGCTGGTTTCCATGGACCGTAAGATCCTGCAATCCCGCCCTCTCATCATTGGCCCGGAAGTTTCCTCATTCATCACCATTTCAAGTATCGGTCTGATTCCGCTACTGCTGCTTGTAACCGGTACGATTGTTTGGTGGCGCCGAAGATAGCAAAGCAATATATTGCGTATGAGGGATTAAGACCTTGCGACTGAGAAACATCGTGATACTGGTCGCCGTTCTGGGTGTAGCCCTGGGTGTCTACTTTGCTACCCAGCCGCCCGAAGAAACTACGCCAAAGCCAGACCCAGTGGTATACCTCTGGGACTATACACTGGAGGAACTGGAGCGCATCGTGATAGAGCTGCCCAGGGAGGACATGCGTGAATCTTTCGTCAAGCACGAAGACCAGCAATGGTACTTCGATTATCCGTCAGGACCTATGGCTAATTCGGAGCAATGGAGCGGTATACCTGCCATTCTGGAAGGCCCGGTTATGAACAGGACCATCGCCAAAAATGTCACCGAGGAAGAGCTGACAAACTACGGATTTACCCCACCATCCATGACAATAACCCTCACCACCGAGGATGATGAGATTACCAACATCGAGGTGGGTGATGCATCACCTAGCGGTACCTCTTACTACCTCCGACTGGCCGAATCCATTAACGTGTATACCGTAGACTTTACCTGGTACTGGGTACTTGAGCGCCTTGTTCTGGACCCTCCTTACCCATCGGAAGAGGAAGAATAGCCTGCCTTTCTACCGTCCAAAAATTATCTTACATCCACAGAGACAACTGATTTACCACGTGTTAGAATATGTCATCACCCCGTAACTTCTCATACAAAGACAATGCAATATATCGGTGTTGATATTATAGAAATAGACCGCGTCCGGCAAGCCATCGAAAGATGGGGAGAGAGGTTCCTGCACCGGATATACACTGACGCCGAGCTCAAACTCTGCCGTGGTAAGGCGGAATCTCTGGCTGTCCGCTTTGCCGGTAAGGAAGCAGCGGTGAAAGCCCTGGGGACAGGCATGCGTGGTATTGCCTGGAAGGACATTGAAATACTGGCCGAACCGAGTGGCAAGCCGCTGGTGAACCTCTACCGTCACGCCAGGGAGAAGACCGAAGATTTAGGGTTGACAGGACTGGCCATCAGTCTTTCACACTCTAGGAACAACGCGGTTGCTGTCGTGGCGGGAGAAAAAGAGTAGGGAGAGTTAATCTAACACTTAGTATACCCGCAGGCGGGGCACTTGAAACAGCCTTCTTCATAGGCCAGCAGTCCACCGCAGTCGGGACACTGCCCGGCAATGTTTCGTATCAGCCCATAGTCCTGGACAACTGCCTCGTTCTCACTGTCATCACCATCCCTTTCACCACTCACATGTTTTTCGAGAATGCCGGCAATAGCGTCCGCACAAGACAACACCGCCTTACCCTCTTCCCAGGCGATGGACGGGCAGCGGATACCCCGCAGTTGCTTGATTACTGATTCCACATCCACCCCTGACCGGAGAGCTAGGGTAGTAAGCCGGCTGGTAGCCTCAAGCTGGGCAACCGCGCAGCCTCCTGCTTTCCCCAGCGTGGTAAAGACCTCACAGATGCCACGGTCATCATAATTGACCGTCACATACAGTGAGCCACAGCCGGTATTCACCCGTTCGGTAACGCCGGTAGTCGTCTTCACCCGCTTGCGTGGAGCAATCACCACACTCTCCACCTTTTCTGAGGTACTGGTGCTCATTGGTTGTCCCTCGCGGCTGCCGTCCCGGTAAATGGTAATTCCTTTCAGTCCCTTCTCGTAGGCCATAAGATACACCTTGGCAATATCCTCTTTGGTCGCCGCACGTGAGAAATTCACCGTCTTCGATACGGCGTTGTTAGTATGCTCCTGAAAAGCAGCCTGCATACGGACATGAAACTCCGGACTGACCTCATGCGCCGTCACGAACAACCGCTTAATACCGTTGGGAACACCGTCAATAGTGTGAAGCTGTGTTCCGGTGGCCAGGCTCTCCATAAGCTCTTCGGAATAAAAGTCTTCTCCTCTGGCTACCTTCTCAAAGTAGGGATTAACCTCTACCATGTGGGCACCATCCAGGATATTACGAACATAGCTCAGGGCGAAAAGGGGTTCAATTCCGCTGGAGCAACCAGCAATTATCGACAGTGTGCCGGTCGGAGCGATGGTGGTGCGTGATGCATTCCTCACTCTGGGGGCATCCGGAGCGTCATAAATACTGCCCTCGAAAGCAGGGAAAACCCCACGTTCCTCTGCCAATTCAACTGAAGCCCTGTCCGCCTCATCACTCAGGAAACCCATCACGTCCGAGGCAACCTGCAATGCCTCCTCAGAGTCATAGGGCAAACCAAGCTGTATCAGCATGTCGGCGAAACCCATCACTCCCAGCCCTACTTTCCGGGTCATTCTGGTCTTTTCCGCTATCTCTGGTATCGGGAACTCGTTTACATCGATAACGTCATCAAGAAACCTCACCGCCGTCCTGACCGTCTCCTCCAGCCGAGCATAATCTATCTCCACCTTGTCATCGATTGTTTTAACCATCTTCGCCAGGTTAATGGAGCCAAGATTACAGGACTCGTAAGGGAGCAATGGCTGCTCTCCGCAGGGGTTCGTGCTTTCAATCTTGCCCAACTGCGGTGTCGGGTTATCTTGATTTATCCGGTCGATAAAGACCACCCCCGGGTCGCCTGTCTTCCAGGCATTAGCTACTATTATGTCAAATACCTCTTTGGCATTAAGCTTTCCTGTAACTTCACCGGTCCGCGGGTTTATCAGGCCGAAGTCACTTCCGGCCCTCACAGCCTCCATGAACTCATTAGTCACCGCTACTGAGAGGTTAAAATTAGTGAAAGCATTAGGGTCATCCTTGGCCCGGATAAACGTTTCAATGTCGGGATGGTCAACTCTCAGGATTGCCATGTTGGCCCCCCGACGCATCCCTCCCTGCTTGATGACATCGGTTGCAGTATCGAACGCCCGCATGAAAGATACCGGCCCACTGGCAACACCACCGGTAGAGCCAACCCGGTCGGTCGCCGGGCGGAGCCGGGAAAAGGAAAAGCCGGTACCGCCGCCACTCTTATGAATAAGGGCCGTGTTCTTTACAGCATCGAATATCGACTCCATCGAGTCCTCTACAGGCAGCACGAAGCAGGCGGACAGCTGTCCCAGCTCACGGCCAGCGTTCATCAGCGTCGGTGAGTTGGGCAGAAACTCCAGGCTGGTCATTACCCGATAAAACTCTTTCTCCCAGCCCTCCACATCCACAGTCGATCCATAGTTAGCCTCAGCCGCGGCGATGGCCCGGGCCACCCGGTGGAACAATTCCTCAGGTCCCTCAATGACCTGTCCTGTCCTGTCCTTGCTGAGATATCTTTTCTCCAGTACCCGAAGGGCATTTTCTGTCAGCTCTATACTGTAAACCGGCGATTTTTCGGTATCCTCGTTCTTTCTAACCTTCACTGTTGACTTGACCTCCTCAATCTGCGCCGGCTCTCCGTCGTCGAGAAACTCCTTTACCAGCGCCAGGATTTCAGACTCACTGGTCAGGTGTTTCTGCTGGCGAAAAGACCTGGGCACCAGATCTTCCATGCCGGGTAATGGCTGGAGTGGTCCCATATTCCCCCGGTTGATAACTGTCCTTTTTTGTTCCAATCGCTCGATTACCTGCCTCGTAAGCTGCTCAATCCGGTTCCTGTCGGATATGCCCATACTTTCAGCAGCAGCAAAAGTAGCCCGGGCAATCTGAGTGCGACTAAGCTGGTTCATCCGATTATGATTCTTATCTCCCGCAGTACTCATCTGCGATTCCTCCGGCGGCGCCCCGCTACCACCTCCAACTCACCATCCAGCAGTAACGGTAACTGAGCGGTTGATGGCAATGGCTGAGCCTCGTTATCAAGAAGAGTATCCACCTCTTCCTTTAAGGCCGTGATATCAGCAAATTCCCGGTAAACGCTGGCGAAGCGGATATAGGCAATGTGGTCGAGGTTCTTTAGCCGCCTCATCACCATATCACCAATCATCCGGCTGGCTACTTCCGCCCTTCCCAAACGATAAAGCTCGGCCTCAATATCATCGGCCAGCTTACCAATCGTATCAGCCGGCAATGGTCGCTTCTCGCAGGCTTTTCGAATCCCATTCAATACCTTCTGCCGGTCAAACAGCTCCCGGCTGTTGTCCTTCTTGATAACAAACAGACTGACTGGCAGAATGCGCTCATAAGTGGTAAAACGTGATTCGCACCTGAGACATTGTCGACGCCTGCGTATTCCCTCATCGACATCACGAGAATCGAGAACCCGAGAATCATCATAACCACAATAAGGACAATTCATGATTATCACTATTCACCTGTTTTGAATGTCTATATGTAGACACAGGCTGTAATTAAACCACAATATATGGTGTTTGTCAAGTACTTTTTGGAGGAAAAAGGTGACAAATATATCCCACTAATTCCAGTGTGTCAAGGGGGATTCTACAATGTACCAGCAGTAACTTCAGAGGGACTAATAACAAATCGTGTCCTGACCAGAACACGATTAAATGCTACGTAAACCGCACTCCAACGGTTACGGCTCAGTTTTTATCTCTTCGCCCGTTATGGGCCGGGGTCAGGTTTAGTAGTGCCCCAGCCCAAAACCTATATCTTTGCCCAGCAACCCGCCGATTTTATTGGGCG
>Ga0209536_100016562_pt1 | contig 10476 bp, 6 predicted proteins | sample DeeMarSeWOR28_12_FD_187461 | JGI IMG/M metagenome (GOLD analysis project Ga0209536, IMG submission 187461) | Marine sediment microbial communities from White Oak River estuary, North Carolina - WOR-2-8_12 (SPAdes) (version 2) | ecosystem: Environmental > Aquatic > Marine > Intertidal zone >...
TACTGCCAAACCGATCACTGAAAAGCGTTTCATCGTTTAAACCTCCTAATTGGTTTTGTGTTTTATGGTGATGCTCTCATCACCTTTCTGTCGATAGGATACCACCCAATTGTCAAGAAATTATGCTCAAAAGATGAAGATAGTGTGAATAATGCCTGGCCCCAGAGGAAGCGGCCGTCAGCGCATCTCGGCGGATTAATTCAGGGAGGGGAAAGGGTGAAATTCCACGCGAAACTCGCTCCCCGGAGCTTTGAGGCTCTGGAGGGGATCGCAGAAACTAAGCCACCCAAAACACGATAGTCCCCCGGTAGAGTGTTGGTGAAGAAGAAAGTGCAACGCACCTGCCAGAAGGCTAAGATTCTCGCATAGTTTTAGACAGGCTTGACTAAGGATTGAGGTGCGTTGCACTTCAACAACACTTAAGTGGGGCACCACCCAAAACACAAGGGTGGCTTTTTGTTTAAGGGAACTCCGTAGATAAGACCTCTCAGCTGGGGAGACTATATCAAGACTCAAATACCCGATGTTGCCCGCCCTGCCCTGGTGCCCGGGTGGGCCAGCGCCTCCTGCTGGGCCGGGCGGTTCAGCTTGCACCTGGTCGCTACATGCGAAGCGGGCGGGGCCGCACGGCCTCGCCCGCTGGTTGGATCATCGGCTGCCTAATCTAAACCGATGGGTAGCTCCTATGGCTGGAATCCGTCGCTGAGCGCCTTCATGAAGGCGACGATGGCCGCCTCCTCTTCGGCTGTCAAGCCCAGGTCGCCCAGCTCGTCGGTGTTGACGTTTTCGGCCACTTCCGGCGCCGGCCAGCAGTCGGCGGCCAGGGCCTCTGCTTCGGTGTAGTCACCGGGACACTCGGGTAGTACGTCCCGCGTGTTGTAGAAGTGTACGATGCCCTCCAGGCTTTTGAAGTAGCCGTTGTGCGCGTAGGCTTTCACGTCTTCCGCGTCCGGCCGCAAGTCCACGTTGCGCAGCGTCGGGACCTTGTGCTTGCCCCACTCGGCCGTATACACGTCTTCAGGGTAGTGGGCCTTCATCAGGAAGCCGCCCAGGCCCGGGTCGACGAAATCGGGGTCGACGTCGTACACCGGGTTTTCAGGGTTCTTGGGGACTCCCAGGTTGTCGAAGGTGAAGTCGGTGAACAGGGCGCCCTGGCTGTTGCTGATGTGGCAGCGGTGGCACATGGCCTTGCCCCGGAACAGGGCATAACCGCGCTGCTCCTCTTTGGATAGCTTGGTCTTACCCAAGAAGGTGTAGTCATACTTGGAGGTAAAGGCGTTTACCGCGGGCGAGTCCTCGTAAGTCGCTATGGACAGCCCGATCTGGCCGTAGGCCATGTCCGATTTGGTCCGGTCCGCTTCGGACAGGGGGACCGTCGTCCCCTCCGTGGCGCAGGTCATCTCCACATCGGCGGGCCAGGCGATGTCACACGCCTCATCACCCCAGACATCCTCAAAGGCGACGGGGTAGTCACCCGGCACCACCGGTTCGCACACCCGGTACACCACGCAGGCCGAGTCGGGCAGCGCCTGCTCTACATGGTTCAGGAAGGGGCCCAGCGCCTGGTCAGCGGCCGGGTTGCCCAGCACTTCGCCGGTGGCGCGCCCATCCCAGAAGTTGCCGCCCACGAACAGCCCCTTCTTATCCGCGCCGAAGATAGGGCTCAGCGTGGCGTAGGCCGCGCTGGGCGGCTTGCGATCCCCGAAGCGGCCCAGGATCGAGCCCTCATACACCGCGCCGTGGGCATTGATATCTGAAAGCGTCCCGGTCCAGCCCCACTCCGGTGCGTGGCAGGTTGCACAGGACTGGTTTTGATTGATCGAGAGGTTCGTGTCAAAGAAGATGGACTTGCCCAACTGCTGTTCTGGCGTGAGCGTGGGCTCCTGTGCCGCCACCGTTCCCACGAAAGCGACCAACAGCAGGAGCGCCGCGCAGGCCATCACATAGGTTAAGACTCGTTTGTTGATCATGCTATGTCCTCCGTCCCATTGCATGCTGTCCCAGGTTTGGACGCCACCCGGGACTTTGCGCACCAAACCCAGGTGCTTGAGTTCGCACATATCATCAAGTCGAATCGCTGCTCGGCCTCACCTCCTTTCCGGAAGCTATCAGCCACCAGCCAGCAAGAGGTTGGACGCGAGTGTGGCAAAAACGGGGTTGGGGATGAACCAGCCTGTGGCTCGTCAAGCGTATTAAATCACAATCAAGACCATTATACCACAAATCCTGGCCGGATTCAATGCGAAATATTTAAAAATTCATATGAAATTGGTTAAAGGCGGTCATGGTCAAGACAATGTTGAAGGGCCGGACACCAGGCAACTTCACGCCGAGAACTATCCAAGAAACTCAGCGTTCTCAGCGTCTCTGCGGTGAAGCGGTGCCCTTTGTTGAGGGGGCGGACATCAGGCAATTGCACCGCGGAGAACTATCCAAGAAACTCAGTGTTCTCAGCGTCTCTGCGGTGAAGCGGTGCCCTTTATTGAGGGGGCGGACACCAGGCAACTGCACCGCCGCCTGTCCTGCCGAAGGCCAGGGAGACGCTCAGATTTGAACCTTTTTTAACTAACCCTTGTAAGTACAGTGACAGCTGGCTTTGCCTCGCCTGGGGCGCCATCCCCCCACAGACTGACCAGAGTCTGCGCCGCGTGGGAGCCAGCGCTGGCCCAGCTACCCTGGGACCTGGTCGAGCGGAGGCCCGAAATTTGTGTTATAATCTCGCTGGAAGCGTGCCCTTTTCTCGCCTTAGAGACCGTGTAGTGGCTGACTCAAGCGAAGCAGTAAGCGACCTTCGATCCTGGTTGCGACGCGGGCTGCTGGCCGGGCAACGCGGTGATTACGCCGAAGCGCGCCGCTGTTTTGAGGCGGCGCGCGACCGGGACTCGGACAACACCGTGGCCTTGCTCTGGCTGGCCTGGCTGGCACCCAGCCGCCGCGAGAGCCTGGCTCTCTTTTGTCGCGTGTTGGAGCTGGAGCCTGGCAACCAGCGCGCCCAGGCTGGCATCGATTGGCTGCGAAGTCGCCCCCCTTACTGCGACATCTGGTCCGTCAAGCCCCTGGTACCGGCCCAGGCCGTGCCTGGCGAGCGGGAGCTTGACCTTGCTCGCCGACCTGGGCCGGTGCCCTCCACGCCGCGGGTCTCCCCGCCTCGGCGGGGGCAGACCCTGATCGGCATCGCCGCCTTCTTCGGCCAGCGCCTGGCCCGCGGCGCCCTGGTCCTGGTGACCATCATCTTCCTCAGCCACCTGGGGCTGGCCCTGGCGCGGGGTCTCACCTTGTACCCGGCGGCGAGCTCTTGCCGTCCCATGTCGGGTTCGTGTCGCATCACCCTGGCCCAGATCCTCACCTTCTTTCCAGCCTTGACCAGCGCCCTGTCCAAGACGCTGGCCTATTTGGCCCAGCTGGCTCAGGGTGACCTGGGCTTTACCCGGGCCGGGGGCTTCTCGCTGCGCTCCATAGCCGTCGCGTCAGTCATCCCGTCCGCCCTCTCCAAGAGCCTGGGTCTGCTGGCCGTCTCTCTGCTCATCGCCACCCTCTTCGGCGTCGCCCTCGGCCTGTGGGCCGCCCGGCGTCGCCACTCCGGTTGGTCGCTGCCCATCCTGATGGCCTCCATTGTCGGCATATCGGTGCCCAGTTTCTTCGCCGCCCTGCTCCTTCAGTGGGCCATGGTCCGCTGGGCGCGCGTCTTTGGCGGGCCCTTGCTGCCCCTGGTCGGATTCGGCTGGGACCAACACATTATCTTGCCCGCCCTGGTCCTCGCCGCGCGGCCGGTGGCCCAGATCACCCGCATCACCTTTGTCTCCGTGGGCGAGACCCTGGACCGTGACTTCATACGCACCGCCCATGGTAAGGGTCTTAAGCCGCCCCGCATTTTGAGCCGGCACGTGATCCGCAACGCCGCCATCCCCATCCTGACTACCATCGGTCTCTCCCTGCGCTTCACCCTTATCAGCTTGCCGGTGGTTGAGTACCTGTTCCATTGGCCCGGCGTCGGCTTCACCCTGCTCAAGGCCATCTCCCGCCAGGATGAAAACCTGACGGTAGCCCTGCTGCTGTGCCTGGGTATCACCTTCATCCTCATCAACCTGATCCTGGACGCCAGCTATCGCCAGATCGATCCTCGCCTCCGGGGTAGCCCGGCTTACGTTCGACGTGGCGAGCGGGGAAGCCCGGTCGAGATCCTCAGGTCCATACTGGCCGACTTGCGGGACTCCCTGGCGCGCAACCCGCTTAGCCAATGGCTGAGACGACGGCGGACTCCCCCTGCCCCCAGCCCCTTTCAAAGCCTGCTTGAGCGCAATCAGATTGACGTCGGGCCGGCCGATCACCAGGCCCAAAGAGGGCGCGCCTGGCTGCGCGGCACATTGGGCAATCTTCCCTTCGCTGCCGGAGGTGTCCTGGTCGTCGTCTTGCTGGTCGTTTTTGTATTCGGACCCCGCCTGGCGCCTCACAGCCCGTACACCACCCAGAGCCTGGCCTTTGTGGGCGGTGAGTTCAAAGTGCCTCCCTTCGCGCCGGACGCGACCTACCCCTGGGGCACCGATGTCCTGGGCCGTGACATCATGAGCCTCATCCTGGCCGGCGCCCAGCAGACCCTGCTGCTGGCTGCGCTGGTGGTGTTGGCCCGTCTCGTGGTTGGCTTACTCCTGGGTGCCCTGGCCGGCTGGCTGAACGACAGCTGGGTTGACCGCACCCTGCTGACCGGGTCCGAGATCATCGCCGCCTTCCCCACCCTGCTGCTGGCCATGATGCTCATCCTGGCCTTTGACATCCGCCAGGGCATGCGACCTTTTATTTTCGCTCTCTGCTTCGTGGGCTGGGGCGAGATCATGCAGTTCGTGCGGAGTGAGGTGCTTTCCCTGCGCGCCCGGCCTTTCGTCGAAAGCGCCGTGGCCGTCGGCCTGCGCACCCCGCGTATCATCTCGGGTCACGTCCTGCCCAATCTGCTGCCCGCCCTGATCTCCCTCGCTGCGCTGGAGATGGGCGCCGTGCTTATGCTGCTGGGAGAACTGGGCTTCATTGGCATCTTCGTGGGCGGCGGCGCCTTCGCCGAACTGGCCTGGCTCGCTCCCCCTTATCACTACTCGGATGTGCCCGAGTGGGGTGCCTTGCTGAGCAACGTGCGCACCTATGCCCGTGCCTACCCCTGGATGGCTTTTTACCCCGCCTTGGCCTTCTTCATCACCATTCTCGCCTTCAACCTCTTCGGCGAGGGCATGCGTCGCCTGGTCGAGAACGTTGGCATCGGCATCACGCGCCTGGTCAATCGCTACACGCTGGCCCTGGCCTTGTTGGCGATCCTGGGCGCCGGCTGGGTGCGCGCCAACACAGGAGCGGCGGCCGTCTACCGCGGGCAGGCCAGCGCCTTCGACGGGGGGCGTGCGCTCCGCCACGTGCAGGCCCTGGCCGATCCCGCTTTGGAGGGCCGCGCCCTGGGCACGCCCGGCACCGACATAGCCGCCGACTACATCGCCGGCCAGTTCAAAGATCTGGGCCTCCAGGCAGCCGGTGAGGACACCTCTTACTTCCAGGTCCGTTCCCGCGCCTATCAGAGCCTGGATGCCATACCCCAACTGGTCATTGAGGATAGCGGTCCTCGCCTGGCTTACCGAGAGGACTACGTGGAATACCCGGGCCGCGACAACATCCTGGGCCACATCCGGGGCCAGGTCCGCTTCCTGGCCATGAGAGACTTGACCAGCGGGCCGTGGGGCGATTATCCCTTGCTGAAGGATAAGGATTTCTCTGACGAGATCTTGATCGTTCCTTCCACCCGTGAAATCACGTATCTGGAGAGGGTGAACTGCGGCGCTGTGCTGGTGGTCGCCGAGGAGGGGGCGACGTTGGGGCGTCGCCATACCCTGTCAGCCCGGGAGTCGTTCAGGGATCAAGACATGCCCATGCTGTGGATCACAGAGGATACAGCCAACCGCCTGCTGAGCGCTACCGGCTACACGCTGGGCAGCCTGCGGCGTATGACCGAGGCCCTGGGGCGCGATGAGATGATCAACCTGCCCGCCCAGGTAGCCGTCTCCCTTGACGTGCAAGGGGCCATTCACCAGGACGTGCCCGTCCTGAATATCATCGGCCACCTGCCCGGCCGTGCCTCCAGCATAGAAGGTGCTCCCATCGCCGAGGTAGCCAAGCTCGACGATCACCTGATCGTGGTGCTGGTCCAGTATGACAACCCGCCAGCCACGCCCGAGGGTATGCCCTGCCCCGCCGCCAACGACAACGCCAGCGGAGTGGCCGTCATGCTGGAGGTCATCCGCACCATGCAAGAGACCGGCTACCAGCCCTACAAGACTTTCCTATTCGTCGCCTACAGCGGCGAGGGGCAGGAAGGGGGAACTCGCATATCCGAGCCGGAGGTGTCCACCTTCCTCGAGGCCAAGCAGGGGTTCTCTTCCTCCTTTGAGGTTGAGGCGGTGGTAGAGCTGCGCGGCCTGGGCGCCGGCCAGGGCGAGGGCGTGATCCTCTCGGCGGGGGGTAGCAAGCGCTTGACCGATCTGTTCGAGACTTCGGCCCGGCGCAGCGGCCTCGGCGTCCGCCGCGCCAGAGAACTGCTGGACATCAGCATCGTCTTCGAAGACAAGACCTTTGAGGAAGGTGGCCAGGGGGCTCCCAACATCAGCCTGAGCTGGGAGGGTTGGGAGACAACTTCGCGCCTGCCGACCGACACCCTGGAGGCCATCTCGCAGGACAAGCTCGAACGCGCCGGGCGGGCGCTGACCCTGGCCCTGATGACCATGGGACGCGAGACCCAGTATTAGGCTTGCCCCTGCTACTCCACCTTCACCAGCCCCTGGCGGATGGCGTACAGGACGGCCTGCGTGCGGTCGTTGACCATCGTCAGAGCTACCTTTTCCCAGGGACCTAGTCCCGACCTTCCCCGAATTAGTGCTCTGTCGCGCGTAGCACGAATTCTTGGTCCCCCGGCCTACCCAAACTCTGGGACAGACCCTGCCCTGTCTCGGACCATTGACGTAGACCAAGCAGACTGGTATAATCTTCTTCGTGGCTTGTCACGCGGCTGCTTGTCGCGGATGACAATCCGCCGCAAGATTGAGGCGGTCTTTTTTCAGGGTAGGTGAACCAAATTGAGCAAACTGACACTACTGGCCGTTTTCGCCCATCCCGACGATGAAGCCTTCGGCACCGGGGGCACTTTGACCAAGTACGCAGCTGAGGGCTGCGACGTGTACCTGGTCACTGCCACCCGCGGGGAGGCAGGCCAGATCGCCGAGCCCGATCTGGCCACTTTCGCCAACTTGCCTTTTGTGCGCGAGCAGGAGTTGCGCTGCGCCTGCCAGATTTATGGCATCCACCCCCCGCGCTTCTTGGAGTACCAGGATGGACAGCTCCCCATCGTCAATCAAGGCCAGGCCGTGGGCCGTCTGGTACGAGTAATCCGCGAGCTGAGGCCTCAGGTGCTCATCACCTTTGGAGCGGACGGCATCTACGGTCACTACGACCACATCGCCGTTTACCGCTGGGCCACCATCGCTGCCGAACTGGCCGCCGATCCCGGTTGTTTCCCTGACCAACTCGAGGACGTCTGCCAGCCCCATCAGGTCAGCAAAGTCTACTTCCGCGCACTGACCCAGACTCAGGTAACGGACATGGCCGATGAGCAAGGGAAACCAGCTGCGGTGATGATGGACGGCGTGCCTTTCTACTTTGCATCTCGGCGCGACGACGAGATCACCACGGTGATTGACGTGAGTGACTATGTGGAGCCCAAATTGCGTGGCATCCAGTGTCACGCAACCCAGGTCGGGCGTAACAGTCGCTTCAGTGACACCCCCGACGAGGTCGTGGCTGAGCACTGGTTCCGGCACGAGCACTTCGTGTTGGCTCAAACTACCCTGGAGTGGCCGCGTGAGTTGGAGACCGACCTCTTCTACGGGCTGAGGTGACCGAGCGATGGCGCAAGCTTCAATCAAGGACTTGGGGGCTCTGCTCCAGGCGCATCTGAATTGCAGGGAGCTGTGTCTGGCACTCCATAGGCAGACCGATGAATTCAGTGCAAGGGAAGCCCTCAAACCGCTGATCGATGAATTACAGGAATCCCTGGCTACTCTGGCCAGCCATCTACGCCGGCAGGGTGGCGTGCCCGGTACCTATGACGTTGATGCGCGGGGCAAGGCTATCATACGCGATATGCTCGGCACGCGCTCCCTGCCAGACCAGTTGCGGATCATTCGGGCGTGTCTGGCTGACCTGGTTGCCTGGTACGCTGAGTACCCACCCGCCGACCAGGCTGACCCGAGTACCCGCGATTGTCTTGCCTCTCTCTCAGCGCAGAGCCAGCGCATGCTAGAACAATGGGATCAGCAGATGCGTGAACTAAAAGCCGCCGGGTGAGGTGGCTTCTTCTCAAATGACGTCTATTCCCCAGGGTGGGGGATTCGGGGGGATGACCCTCAGAAGATTTTGGTCCCCCAATCCCGGCCGATCTGCAAATCCTCCTGCTTGGCGTCTTTTGTCTCTGGGGCAGGATATGGGGGTAATTTTGACAATTCCATCTCGTCGTGCTAGTATCTCCCCGTTACTCGAACTGAAGAAACTGGACGCTCATCCAGAGGGGTGGAGGGACCGGCCCTACGAAGCCCCGGCAACCAGTCACACTTGCTCGCTGACCAGGTGCCAATTCCGGCAGGCCGCGTGGCCTGAAAGATGAGAGACGCGCTCTCCGCAGGCTCTCTCGGAGGGCTTTTTTTGTGCGTCGGGGTTGCCGCTCATCCTCACGTTGTTCAGACAAATGGGCAAGAGGGTGACTGAGTAGAACCAATGGAGGTATATCAATGCGGACTGTTGAATGGGACAACGGCGTAGTAAAGATGATCGATCAGCGGTTGCTGCCGGGGGTTTTTGAGATCGCCGAGTTCACGGATTACCGTGACGTGGGTCGTGCCATTCACGAGATGTACATTCGTGGCGCGCCGGCCATCGGTGCTGCCGCTGCTTTTGGCATGGCGTTGGCTGCCTTTCAAAGCGGTGCCGCCGATCGCAAGACCCTGATGAACGATCTGGAAACGGCCGCCCTTGTGCTGCGCCAGGCGCGCCCCACGGCCGTGAACCTCTTTTGGGCAGTTGATCGGATGCTGCGCGTGGCTGGTAGCGAGAACCTGGCCTCCGTAGACGATATCCGGGATGCGGTTCTGGCCAATGCCCAAGCTCTAGCCGATGAGGACGTGGAGATAAACAAGCGCATGGCCGCCAATGGCGCGGCCCTGGTCAGGGACGGCGATAGCATCCTCCATCACTGCAACACCGGGGCGCTGGCTACTGTCGACTATGGCACTGCCCTGGGCGTCATCCGCATGGCCCATGAGCAGGGCAAGCGCATTCACGTCTTCGTGGACGAGACACGCCCGCGTCTCCAGGGCGCTCGCCTCACAGCTTGGGAGTTGCAGCAGTTGGGTGTTGATTTCACCCTCATCGCCGATAACGCCGCTGGACATTACATGCGCACCGGCCAGGTTGACATCTGCTTCGTCGGCTCCGATCGTACCGCCGCCAACGGTGACGTGGCCAATAAGATCGGCACTTACAAGCTGGCCGTGGTCGCTAAGGAGAATGGCATCCCGTTCTACCCGGTGGTGCCTACCTCCACCGTTGACCTGGATTGCCCACGCGGCGATGACATTCCCATCGAAGAGCGCGACCCGGACGAGGTGGTCGGGCTTACTCGGGACGGCATGCCCATTGCGCCGGCCGGTATCAAGGTGGGCAACCCTGCCTTCGATGTGACTCCGGCCAAGTACGTCACCGGCATCGTCACTGAGAATGGCATTGCTTACCCACCATTTGAACTCAGTCTGCATAAGATGGTGCTCGGGGAATAAGACAGATGACCATCGCCGTAACCGGCTCAATGGCCTTTGATTACATCATGTCCTTCCCGGGTCGCTTCGTCGACCACATTCTGCCCGATCAGCTTCAGATCTTGTCGGTCAGCTTCCTGGTCGACTCGATGCGACGCGAGCGGGGTGGGTGTGGTGGCAACATAGCCTACAATTTGGCGTTGCTCGGTCAGCGCCCCCTGTTGATGGCTACCGTGGGCCAGGACGCCCCGGAGTACGTGGCCTGGCTGCGAGATCAGGGCGTGGACACGTCGGGCGTGCTGCAGCTCCCTGATGAGTTCACCGCGTCCTTCTTCGTCAGCAGTGACCAGGATAACAATCAGATCGCCAGCTTTTATACGGGGGCTATGGCCAAGGCCGGCCGCCTCTCTTTTAAGGATAACAAGCCCGAGTCGATTGAACTCGCCATCATCTCTCCAAACGACCCGGGCGCCATGGTGAAGTATGCCCGCGAATGTCGGGAACTGGGCATTCCTTACATTTACGATCCCAGCCAACAAATCCCCCGCTTGGCGCCGTCGGATTTAGTTGCTGGCATTGAGGGGGCGAAGGTTCTCATCGTCAACGATTATGAGTTCGGGATGATCAAGAAGCAAACTGGTCTCAC
>Ga0209536_100016564_pt1 | contig 10476 bp, 7 predicted proteins | sample DeeMarSeWOR28_12_FD_187461 | JGI IMG/M metagenome (GOLD analysis project Ga0209536, IMG submission 187461) | Marine sediment microbial communities from White Oak River estuary, North Carolina - WOR-2-8_12 (SPAdes) (version 2) | ecosystem: Environmental > Aquatic > Marine > Intertidal zone >...
CAATGGCCTGAAGATATCATCCCTTACTTTGGGGATGGCGGCGATGAATTCCATATGGGCTTTCATTTCCCTATCATGCCGCGCATTTTCATGTCCATTCGCAAAGAAGATCGTACGCAGTTGGAATTGATCATGAACCGCACACCGGCTCTGACAGAGACCAACCAGTGGTGTATATTCTTACGCAATCATGACGAGTTAACCCTGGAAATGGTCACGGAGGAGGAGCGTGATTGGATGTGGGAGCAGTTTGCACCTGATCCCCGCATGCGTCTGAATCTGGGAATCCGCCGCCGCCTAGCACCGCTGCTGGACAATAATCGGGTAAAGATCCAACTCGCAAACTCCCTGCTCTTCACCTTTCCCGGATCGCCTATCATATATTATGGTGACGAGATCGGTATGGGCGACAACATCTGGCTGCATGACCGAAACGGCGTACGTACCCCCATGCAGTGGAAAAATGATTTAAACGCTGGTTTCTCAGATGCGCCTCAACAGTCAATTTACATCCCTGTTATAGATGATGAAGAATTTGGCCCGGCACAGGTGAATGTAGTAGACCAGCGCGCCAATTCCTATTCCCTTTTCAATACTATTCGACATATGATCGCCGTCCGCAAACAATACAAGGCCTTTGGCTGGGGTGATTTCAACTGGGTGGATGTTGGCACAAATGCCATAGCTGCTTATACACGAAGCTACAATTCTGAACATCTGCTCATACTCAACAATCTGAGTAGTTCAGCGCACACAATTACACTTCCCGAAAGCCCCCAGGGCTATGTTGACGTTCTCTCAGAGAAGGCCATCTTTTTCAATACCATTGACATGCAACCCTATCAGTTTCTCTGGTTGACCCGAAAGGAGTAACGTGTCCGGTTTGCTCTTTGGTGGGATCGAAGGCGGCGGTACCAAGTTCGTCTGCGCCCTCGGAACGGAAACAGGCCAAATCCTGGCTGAGAGGCGCTTTCCGACCACAACTCCGGACGAGACGCTGGCCCGGGCAGTGGACTTCTTCAAAGAGCGGAGTCAAAGCTTCGGCCCGCTTGCTGCGATCGGCGTTGCCTCGTTCGGCCCCCTGGATCCTCGGCCTGCCTCCGCTACATTCGGCACCATCTTGCCGACACCCAAACCTGGCTGGACAGGTGCGGATATCGTGGGCCCACTGCGTTCAGCGTTTGATATCCCCATCGGCCTCGACACCGACGTGAACGGAGCAGCCTTGGGAGAGTGGCGCTGGGGAGCCGCCCAGGGGCTGGACACCTTCATCTACCTGACCATCGGCACGGGCATCGGCGGCGGGGGGTTGGTCAATGGGGAACTCATGCACGGATTGTTGCACCCTGAAATGGGACACATTCCCCTGCCGCGAAACCCTGAAATCGATCCATTCGAGGGCAACTGTCCATTTCACGGCGATTGTTTCGAAGGGTTGGCTTCAGGTCCTGCGATGGAAAAACGCTGGGGGCAGATAGCGGAAACGCTGCAGTCCGATCATCCGGCCTGGGATTTGGAAGCAGGCTATATCGCGCTGGCGTTGCGCAGCTTCATTTGCACACTTTCACCCCAACGGATTGTCATCGGCGGCGGCGTGGCACAGCAATCCCACCTGATGCCGCTTATTCGTGAGAAAACGCTGGTTACTTTGAATGGCTATGTCCAGTCACCGGATATCTTGGAACGTATTGACGAATATATCGTCCCTGCTGCACTGGAAGGGAAAGCTGGCATTCTGGGGGCGTTTGTCCTGGCAGAACGAGCATTATATAATTCTCGAAAAGGATAGAACATGAAAGGCGATGTTATTGTTTTAGAAGAACACCATAAAGAGGCTGCGCGAAAAATTGTTCCCGAAATTATAGAAATGATCAAGAATAAAGCCACTCGATACACGATCACCGTGGCAGGAGAATCAGGCAGCGGCAAGTCCGAGACGGGGAAAGCCATCGCCGATGAACTGGAAAAACTTGGGGTCAAATCCATCTTGCTGGGGCAGGATGACTACTTTGTCCTGCCACCCAAATCAAATGATGCGAAGAGACGGGAAGACCCGGAATGGCTTGGGCCGCATGTGGAAGTAAAGCTTGACCTGCTCGACCAAAACTTGAAAGATGCGATCACGGGGAAAACCGAGTTCACCAAGCCGTTGGTTGACTACAATAAAAATTCTGTCGAGGAAGAGACCATCGATTTAGAAGGAGTAAAAGTAGTAATTGCAGAAGGGACATACACATCCCTGCTCAAGAACGTTGACACGCGGATTTTCATCGCCAGAAACAGATTGGATACCCTGGAACACCGTCGGAAAAGAAACCGGGGGGATGAAGTGGATGACCCATTCATCGAGCAGGTTCTGGTTACGGAACATAAAATCATCGCCGGTCATAAACAGTTGGCGGATTTTGTGATTACAAAAGATTATGATGTGATTGTTGTTGAATAAACAGGATTTGAAATGGCAGTTAAGAATCAGGTACAGCTCATTACCTATCCCGATGCATTAGGTGGTGACCTGAAGGCACTTCATTATGTTCTTGAAACGCGTTTTCCAGACATCTTCAAAGGTGGGATTCATATCCTGCCCCCCTTCCCGTCGTCTGGCGACCGGGGCTTTGCTCCCTTAACTTATCTGGAAATCGAACCAGAGTTTGGAACCTGGGATAACATCCAACGCATCGGCGAAAAGCACGATATCTTGCTTGATCTGATGGTCAATCACATTTCTGCGCACTCGACTTTTTTCCAGGAATTCCTGAAAAAGGGGCGCAAGTCGGAATATGCTGATTTATTCATCCCTGTGGATAAAGTCTGGCCAGACGGAAACCCACCCCAAGAGGAAATTGAGAAAATCTTTCTTCGCCGAACTGAACCTTTTTCTAATTTCACCATCGAAGAAACAGGCGAAGTCGAGAAAATCTGGACAACATTCGGGAAAGTGACTCCCTCCGAGCAGATCGATCTGGATGTGAATTCGGATGCTACTCGCCAGCTTCTGGCTGACTTCCTGTCCAACTTCAGCGAGAACAAGGTCAAGATCGTTCGGCTGGATGCAGTCGGCTATGTGGTCAAGAAATCAGGAACCACCTGCTTTTTCGTCGAGCCGGAAATCTATCAATTCCTGGATTGGCTCACTGAACTTGCCAGTTCTCTCAATATCGAGTTGTTACCCGAAGTCCACGCCCACTATACCACCCAGTACAAACTAGCCGAGCGTGGACACTGGATTTATGACTTCATTCTTCCTTATATGGTTCTGGATGCGCTGATAAACAAAACAGGCACAAGGTTATGCGAGTATCTCAAAGACCGGCCTAATAAACAATTCACGATGCTTGATTGCCATGATGGTCTGCCGGTCAAGCCGGATTTGAACGATCTTTATCAGAGTGAAGATGCCAGGAAACTGGTGGATACCTGCCTGGAACGAGGTGGAAATCTCAGTCTTATCTTTTCTCCCAAACATAGAGACCCGGACGGCTTTGACGTGCATCAAATCCGGGGCACCTATTACTCTCTGCTGGGCGGGGATGACGATGCCTACCTGGCAGCCAGAGCTATTCAGTTCTTCACGCCCGGGGTGCCTCAAGTTTATTATGTGGGTTTGTTGGCCGGAGAAAACGACCAGGCAAGCGCCGAGAAGAGCGGTGAGGGACGGGATATCAACCGTCACAACTTCAGCCTGGAAGAAATCGACCAATCGCTGAATAAAGATGTGGTCCAAAGGTTGCTGAAGCTTATTCAATTTAGAAATGATTACCCCGCCTTCAATGGTGAGTTCAGGGTTTTGGATTCAAAACAGAGTGAGATACATCTTTCCTGGGGTAAAGATGATACAGCTTGCACACTGAAAATTAATTTAGAGAATTATCAATCAGTAATTAATTACACTGATGAACAGGGAAAAGAAGTCAAATATATTGTGTAAGGAATATTTTCCTTCGCTCTTTTTCATTCGCAACGCGCTGATTGGGATTAGGCTGGTGCTTTCGAGTACCGAGAAGTGAGCCGTGCTATAATTTTTTGATCTTATTTACTCTGGCCGCATATCGCCCAAAAAAATTTTCAGGATGTTATGCGGGACGTATATAAGCCGTTTTACGTTCCGCATAGAAACTTGTTGGGGGCCCAGCAAAGCGAATGAATAGTCGGAGAGAAAGACATGGAATTTATTGCGCTTGATATTCGGACTCTTAGTTTTGTTACAACGAGCATCTCAGTTGTATTCGCTATTGGGCTGGCTGTTTTTGGTTTTCAACAAGAAAAAGATAGGGGTTTTTCACTCCTGGCGACAGCAGCCGCAATGTACGCTTTGGGTCATTTTCTGTTAGGCTATCGGGGCATTTTACCTGAATTCATCACGATCATTCTTGCCAATCTCATGATCATAATGGGAATCGTATTCTACTTGGAAGGAACTCGTCGTTTTTTAGGCCGTACCAATACTGCTCATCCAATAAGCATCATAGCAATTGGGGCTGGAATTGTGTTGTTTTTATACTTCACCTATCAAGTACCATCCGTGAAAAGTAGAATTATCACCATTGTGTCAATACATGTTGTCGTGAGTGCTTTTGCTGCCTGGGAATTACTCTTTCATACTGATAGGCATGGCATCTGGCAAATACCAGATGTGGCGACAGCAATGATATTTGCGGGATATTGCCTGTTCCAAACATTTCGATTGGTTTGGACATTAAGTGAAGATTCAATTCAGTCATTTATGTCTGCGGGTAATGTTCATGCTCTAGCTTTTATATCAGTCATTATACTTATTTCAGGTTCAACATTTGGCTATATTTGGATGGTAAGTAAACGGTATGAGCACGAACTTGTCGAAATCGCGATCAGAGATCCATTGACGCAGGTTCTGAACCGAAGAGGTCTTGAAGAATTTGCAGTACGTGAATTTGCAAAAATGAATCGAGGACTATCAGAGATAGTGACTGTTTTGATAGATATCGACGATTTCAAGGATATAAACGATCAGCTTGGACATGATTCTGGGGATAAAGTTATAGTACGTGTGGCAGACTTGCTGCAAAGCAACATAAGAACCTTTGATATTCTAGGTCGCATTGGTGGTGATGAATTCATTATGTTGCTTCCGAACACACAACTTGACGAAGCGCTAGTAATAGCTGAGCGTCTCCGCATGAAAATAGAAAGCTTGCAAATCGATCTGAAAGGTACGCAACAGCAAATCACGGCAAGTTTTGGCGTAGCCAAAACAACTTCCCAACCTAAAAACTTGGATGAATTGATCCCCTCAGCAGATCAGGCGATGTACCGGGCCAAGCATGAAGGAAAAAATCGGGTTACCTGTTTATAAATTGCCACTCAACCCCGCTGGAACCTGATTCGGCGGCACTGCGCTACTGCCTTTGTGAGGGCCGGACGGAAAAATCCTTGCTTGCAGAGTTTTGGGCCTTACCGCCGGGCAGGTGAAGACTTCGTTACTCCCCTACATTATGTAACAACGCCATATTTGGCGGGCGCATCGAGCCAACCGGGAAACCGCACACCAGCACAACCTGATCGCCCTGTTTGATTCCGCTTTCCAGAAGCGCCCTGTCCACAAACCCGAGCATATCTTCGAGTGTATTCGCAAACGGCACCAACTGCGGGTACACGCCCCATAAGAAAGCCAATTTTCGATAGGTTCTAATTTCGGGCGTGAATGCCAGGATGCGTTTTTCCGGGCGGACTTTCGACATCAACCAGGCCGTGCTGCCGCCGGAAGTAAACACCGCCACCGCGGTCACATCACGGTCGCGCGCCAGCGTATGCGCGGCATGTGACATGGACACCGCGTCACTATCTCCCAGGCCGCCGGGTTCCAACTCCGTTCCCCACTCGGTAGCGTGCGACTCCGCCTCCATGACGATGCGCGCCATCATTTCCACTGTTTCCACAGGATAACACCCGACAGCCGTTTCTCCCGAGAGCATGACCGCATCGGTGCCATCAAAAATGGCATTGGCGATGTCCGAAGCCTCGGCACGCGTAGGCAGCGGATTCTCGATCATGGTCTCAAGCATTTGTGTGGCCGTGATGACCAGCTTGGCCCGCGCACTGGCCCGCCGGATGATGTGCTTCTGCAAAACCGGGACACGCTCCGGCGGCATCTCCACGCCCAGGTCGCCGCGTGCTACCATGACACCATCCACCACACTCAGGATGTCTTCCAGGTTATCCATCGCTTCGGGGCGCTCCAGCTTGGCAATCAGCATGGGCGCGGGTGCCCCGTTCGCGAAACGCTCCATCTCTTCGCGCACACACGTGACGTCCTCAGGAGTGCGCACAAAGGAGATGGCGACAGCGTCCACGCCCTGGGCAACGCCAAAGGCCAGGTCTGCTTTGTCTTTGGATGTGTAACCCGAAACCCGTAACTTAACGCCCGGAAGGTTGATTCCCTTATGGGATTTGAGTAACCCGCCGACCACCACCACCGCTTTCAGACTGTTCTTTTTAACGGATTCCACCTTCAAGGACAGGCGACCGTCATCGAGCAGAAGACGGTCGCCCGTCTGGACAGATGCGAACAGTTCCCGAAAATCCACCGGGATGTTTTTTTCGCTTCCATCTGGCGGTTTTTCTTCTGCCGCGTAGAGAATGACATATTCATCACCTTCCAGTTCTATTGGAGCTGGCAATTCCCCGGTGCGAATCTTAGGGCCTTGTAAATCCTGGAGAATCCCGACCGATACCCCCAGATCATCCGCAATCGCCCGAATGGTCTTAATCCGAGCTGAATGTTGCTCGTGTGTCCCGTGTGAGAAGTTCAGGCGCGCAACATTGACGCCCGCTTTTATCAGGCGCTCAAGCATTTCTTTGCTGTCGCTGGCCGGGCCGATGGTAGCTACAATTTTCGCTCTTCGTCTCATCATAACTCTCTATGCTCAAGGCGGAGTACCCTTATGGGGCACCTTCCTCGCCGCTGGGGAAGGAATATTCTAAGTATCTATCCGAAAATTCCGCTCAAAGCCAACGTACCACGGGCAGGCTGCGCACTCCCCGCTGGCGAGACGCCAGCTTAAGCATTTTTTGGATAGGTTCTAAATGTAATGCAGCTCCTGTGCCTGTTTCTTCAACTCATCCCTGAAATCGGGATGGGCAATGCCGATCAACTGTGTGGCGCGCTCACGAATCGTCTTACCATACAGGTCAGCGACACCATATTCTGTGACGATATAACGCACATGATTCCGGCTGGTGACAACACCGGCTCCGTGTTTTAGCATGGACACGATCTTGCTCAGTACTGTCCCGTCGCGCATGGTGTTCGTGCTGGGCAAGGCGATGATGGGCACACCGCCTTTGGAGCGGGAGGCGCCGTAAATGAAATCTAACTGTCCGCCAACGCCGGAATACAGCTTGGGACCGATGCTATCGGCACATACCTGACCGGTCAGATCAATCTCAATGGCAGAATTGATCGCTACCATGCGTTCATTCTGGGCGACCACAAAGGGGTCGTTGACATACTCAGTGCGGTGCAATTCGATCAACGGATTGTCATCAGCCCAGTCATACAAACGTTTTGTGCCAATCATGAAGCCAGCCACGATCTTTCCGGGGTGCAAGGTTTTCTGAGCATTGGTGATCACACCGGCATTGACCAGGTCGATCACACCATCGGAGAATAACTCAGTGTGAATACCCAAATCCTTTTTATCAAAGAGGAATTTGAGCACCGCATCGGGAATCGCGCCAATGCCCAACTGCATGGTTGCAGCGTCCGGGATCAACTCAGCGATGAAACCAGCAATTTTTTCAACAACTTCAGACGATTCCCCCTCTCCCATTGGCAATTCAGCAATCGGATAATCTACCGGGACAATGTGATTCAGGCGGCCGACGTGTATAAAGGAATCACCCAACGTGCGTGGCATCTGTTCGTTAACTTCGGCAATGATGATCTTGGCTGACTCGGCAGCCGTTTTAGTCAGGCCAACTTCTACCCCCAGACTGCAAAATCCATGCTCATCCGGGGGTGAAACGTGGATCATAGCTACATCGAGAGGCAGCAGGCCGCGTTTGAAAAGCAGCGGAAATTCCGACAGCAACACCGGCGTGAAATCGGCACGTCCTTCGTGCACAGCTTTGCGGACGTTGGCACTGATAAAAATCGAATTGATCCGTAGATGTCCTTCCATCTCCGGGCTGACGTAATCGGCAGAACCAACCGTCAGCGCCTGGGTGATTTCCACATTTTTGAGTTGCGGGGCGTAATCTACCAGCCCGGCCAAAATTTCCTTCGGGACGGACACGTTCCCGGTCAGAAAGATGCGGTCTCCAGATTTGACGGCTTTGACGGCTTCAGCTGGAGTAGTCACCCTTTCTTTATAGATGCTAGTCCATTCCATCGCCGCTTCCTTCCGAGCCATTCAAGCGAATCAGGTTCCGCATTTCTCCATCATGCGTGCTGACTGCTTTTTCAAGGGCAGGAGTTTCTTTAATAGCAGTTTCAAAATCCTTGTTTGCCAGGTCAAGAATGTAGTACATGGCCGCATTGACAAAAGCATGCGTGGCCGTGCGCGCAACCGCCGCCGGAATGTTTGGCACACAATAGTGAATGACGTTCTCTTCGATATAAGTGCATTTTTCATGTGTTGTCGGGCGTGATGTTTCGACGCAGCCACCTTCGTCGATGCTCATATCGATGATCATGGAGCGCGGCTTCATGCTCTGCACCATCTCACGCGTCACAACGATCGGGGTCCGTTCACCAGGCACCAGAATTGCGCCAACGACCACATCCGCATATGCGCAGGTGCGGGCGATATTCTTTGGCGTGGCGATCATGGTCACCACCTGGGGAAATAATTCGCTAATGCGCTGCAAGGCTCGTAGATCCATATCAAGGACTGTGACGTGCGCACCCAAACCCAGGAACGAACGAGTGGCGGCAGTACCAGCCACGCCCCCTCCAATGATGACGACTTCTGCAGGAGGAACTCCAGGTACGCCACTAAGTAATATCCCCTTACCGCCTTTGTAATTTTGCATGTAGTGCGCGGCGATGCTTGCAGTCAGGCGACCACCGATTTCAGCTAATGGCTTTTTGATCGGTGTGGAGCCATCCGCTTCTTCAACATCTTCATACGCAATGGCCGTGATCTTGTTCTTGAGCATCAGGTCAATCTTGTCCTGACGGGCAGACGCAAGGTGCAAGAGTCCCGCTATCATAGAACCGGGTCGCAACCACTCGATCTCCTCTTTTACCGGGCGGGCGATCTTAAGCAGAAGATCCGCACGCCCGAAAACTTCTTCAGACGAATAAACAACCCGCGCCCCGGCACCCTCGTACTCCGCATCAGAAAAACCTGCTCCCATCCCTGCCTCATGCTCAACAAAAATGGCATGACCAAAATGCTTCAAGATTTCAACCCCGGAAGGAGGCAGCCCAACGCGAAACTCAAAGGGCCGTCGTTCCTTGGGAATTCCGATATTCATGCTCACCTCCACAAATAACAATTACGGCATGTTCAATACTTCACGGATGTGCGGTAACGCCCAGTCAATGGTTTCTTTGTCGATCACCAGCGGCGGCGCAAAGCGGATAACATGCTCGTGCGTCTCCTTTGCCAGGATGCCACGCGCCTTTAAAGCCTTGCAAAAACGCCGCGCACCTTTTGCTTCTGGTTTCAACTCCACGCCGATCAACATGCCCTTTCCACGCACTTCCTTGACATGTGGACTGGGGATCTCTGCCAACTGCTCGGCAAAATACTGGCCCAATTCATTCGCCCGTTCTGCCAACTTCTCTTCACGGATCACAGCCAGGGCCGCACGTGCTACCGCTGCCCCAAGCGGATTCCCGCCGAAGGTAGATCCATGCTCCCCGGGTGTAAACAGGCTCATCAGGGGCTCATCTGCCAGCACAGCCGAAACGGGATAAAAACCACCCGAAAGCGCCTTGCCGATAATGATCATATCCGGCGATACGTCTTCGTAATCACAAGCGAACAACTTGCCTGTACGTCCCAGTCCGGTCTGGATCTCGTCCGCAATAAAGAGTACGTTGTTCTCTTCACAGATCGCCGCAATATCTTTCAGGTATCCGACTGGCGGGATGATGACTCCGCCCTCCCCCTGGATTGGCTCGACCATAACGGCAGCCGTATTGGGGGTGATGGCTGATGCGATGGCATTGGCATCTCCATAGGGCACGGAAACAAACCCGGGGGTGAAGGGGCCAAAGTCATCCTTATACAAAGGTTCGGATGTGAACGAGATGATGGTCGTCGTGCGCCCATGGAAATTCCCATCGCAGACGATGATCTCCGCCTGGTGGCGCGGAACGCCCTTGACACGATAAGCCCACTTACGCGCCAGCTTGATGGCGGTCTCAACCGCTTCGGCTCCTGAGTTCATCGGCAGGGACATTTCGTACTCGGTCATCTCTGAGAGTTCTTTGTACAGCAAAGGCAACTGGTCGTTGCGGAATGCGCGCGATGTCAGCGTGACTTT
>Ga0209536_100016565_pt1 | contig 10475 bp, 6 predicted proteins | sample DeeMarSeWOR28_12_FD_187461 | JGI IMG/M metagenome (GOLD analysis project Ga0209536, IMG submission 187461) | Marine sediment microbial communities from White Oak River estuary, North Carolina - WOR-2-8_12 (SPAdes) (version 2) | ecosystem: Environmental > Aquatic > Marine > Intertidal zone >...
TTCGGGAATTAAAACCCAATCAGCCCCACAGGCCAGGGCACCCATCAAGGCCAGATAGCCACAATTTCGCCCCATCACTTTGACCACAAAAGTTCTTTGGTGGCTGGCGGCTGTGCTGGTAATGGCGTCAACAGCTTCTGTGATGCGGTGAAGCGCAGAATCAGCGCCAATCGTCATATCCGTACCCGACATATCGTTGTCGATCGACCCTACCAATCCTACGATTCTCAGAACGGGATGCAGTTTCGCTTTTTCTCCGGAGATCTTTTTGGTTTTGACAAGTTCTTCAATCAACGAAGGCCATTCTTCGCGGAAAATATTCGCACCAGTGAGACTGCCGTCTCCCCCGATGATGACAAGATGATCGATATCCACACCAATCAGGTTTTTAGCTGCTTTCAGTCGCCCTTCCCTGGTTCTGAATTCATCGCTTCGGGCCGTGCCAATTTCTGTTCCCCCTTTATGCATGATACCCCCAACCGAATCCCACAACATTTTCCTAATCATCGTACCGCCTTTCACCATGCCATTATATCCCTGAATGATGGCGTAGACATCCAATCCCCGGGTAAGTCCCGTTCGGACTACTGCCCTGACGGCTGCATTCATCCCCTGTGCGTCCCCACCACTCGTCATTACGCCAAGACTTCTAAATTTCTTATTTGCCATTATAAAAAATTAATTATTACTGTATTAAATTCTCGTATACTGGAATGGACAAAGTTAGTTAAATCAGCGACAATACACTTTATCAAATAGTTAAAGATTATTTGATGGGGAACCGGTAAATTGGGGAACCGGGTAGAATTGGGCAAATGGCAAAGGAGGTCGAAGGACATCATATGACCGAAACCGGTCGTCCGGTCGGAGGATTCTCTGAATTAAAATTAACCAACCGCAGCTAAAAGCAGAAATATAAATATTAATCTCAATCAGGTTAGAAATATTACTTTTCCATTTATAATGCTTGTTACTATCAAATAATGCGAGTATTAATAATGTGATTTTTTTTACTGTATATTAAATAGGTAAGAAATATCATTCAAAGAGCAACTTATTAAGGAGATATCCTATTCATTCACTTGATAAACATAAAATAAACTTTTGTATTATTGATTTATGAAAGATATAACGATTTTGATATATTATATAAGTATATTTATACTAATAAATTTTTTTTCACGTTTTAATATTTATTTAAAACCATTTAAATTGAATTATTTAACTCAAATAAAGGATACAGAATAAGTGATATTTTGATTTATAAATAGTTGTACTATTTAATGAGAATAGTATATAGTAAATTATAAATGTAATAATTAATAGAAATACGTGACTTCCGGCATCAATTATGAATAGTATTAAATTTTTACCTTGGATTATTACATTCGCTTTTCTGTTGGGATTTTACTCCTGCAAAGAAAGTAATGAAATTTCTCCTGATATTAAAAACGGAGGTATAGTAATTACTTTTGATGATGATAATGTTTCTGAATGGTTTTTAGCTGACGCCCAATTAAGTGATTATAAATGGAAAGCCACCTTTTGTGTCTCGTATTTTGATAGATTAACAGTGGAAGAAATTCAGCAATTACATGAACTAACTAATGCAGGTCATGAAATTGCCGGTCACAGTCTCAATCATCTGAATGCGGTTGCTTATATTTCTTCCGAAGGAGGAGATGAATATTTAAATGCTGAGATAATACCCATGATTGAATTGATGGGAAATGAAGGTTTTGATATAAAATCCTTTGCCTACCCCTTTGGTCTCAGGAATCAGGAATCGGACAGTATCCTCTTGAATTATTTCGATATTATCCGAGGGGTCGATAGGGGATTCTATAACGATGTTTCAGAACATAATTGCTTCTTTGAATATTCGCCGGTTGTATATGGATTCAGTATAGATAGACATAATTCATTTTTTGAAGGAAAAAACTACGAACAGTACCTCATTGATTTGCTGACCTTTGCGAGAGACCGTGATAAAATACTGATAGTCTACAGTCATATCCCCGTTGAGAACATCACGGGGGATCATCAAACCAGTATTTCTACGCTGAACAGGATATGCGATTTTATTGAAGAAAACAACATGCAGTTTTATACGATGTCGGATCTGGAAAAAAAGCTGAATTAATGTTGTAGATTTTAAGATTTTACTTCCCTGGAATAATACTGAAACCTATTTCACCTCCTATATCTTTTATCCGCCCCAAAAGAGCCGGGCTGACAAACCGCTCTTAAGGGGATGCCCGATTGCCCGATCTTTATCAGGAAAGGATACATTTCCATATTTCCGCGGCTCCGTAATCCCCTACAGTCTCACCCGGATACCCGGACCGACCATAAAAAAGAATTCTTCATTTTGTAATTTGTATCCACCTCCGAAATATAGGGGGAAGGTCAATTTCGCATCCCTCCTGGTTGGATAAAGGGAACCCAGGATCACCATGGCAATATCCCGGTTTTCATCGTTTTCAGAAAAATTGAATGCATCCAAGGCAATAAAGCCGAATCCAACCTTATACGGTTTGAACCGGTTGATCTTGTTTTTTTCATAGAAACTGAACTGAGCGATCATCGCCATGCTGATTCCGGTCAGGTTGCCCGAATTAGTGCCTCCAAAGGTGATCAATCCGGCCGGAAAGGAAACATCGATATCAAATCTCCAGAATCGCTGAATAATGATCTCCACTCTTTTCGAATATCCTCCTCCATCGTGTTTACTTTTATCATGACTGAATTCAAGGATTATTTTTGACCATTCATCAAGTTCAAAGGTCTTTTTTGAAAGATAATTGTTCAGGCTGATGGATCCGGGAGCGCAGTTGCCAGTGTAAAATCCACTGCGGGGAGAATATTCACCCGGACAGATTACAAGGTCGTTGATTTCCTCAATTTCAACCAGCTCATTGTTACTTCCCCTGATTGTAATATCCAGGTTCAGATATTGTATTCCGTATAACTTTCCTTCCGAATCGATCATATCCCGATCAAAATGGATCATTATATCCTGCAGGGTATTGTCAACCAGGATTGTATTCGCCATTACGGATAAATTCCGTTTGAAACCGTTTCCTTCCAGGCTGATGAAGTCAAATTCCCTGGCTCGCTGGTATTCCTTAACATTCAGGGAAAAACCCGTGCTTCTGCCATTATTGTATATTGTAATTTGCCTGTTGGTTATATTAACCGGTATTTTAAGTGAATAATTAATAATATTCTCATTCCGAACCAGGGTATCTACGGTTACATCATAAATATCTTCAAACGAAAAACGGGCTCTGTGCAAGGATTCCCCCTCGATCCGGACATCAATGGTCTCACCCGGATAAACACTGAGATTGGATGTCCAATCCCTTCCCTCACGCAATATTTTAATACTTTCAATTCTGGTTTTGGGGATGATATTAACATTTGTTACAAAACGCGAAATGTCATCTTCTTTAATGTAAAGATATCCTTCACTTTTCCGGTGAAGGGAATAAGGCCTGAACCAGCATAATATGCGGCCATTATTCAGGTAGGAGCGTGTAAAAATTTCTGCGATGAGTGCTCCACCGGGTTCTTCCTGATCCTCAATACGGTATGTTTTCTGGATTGAAAAGTAGGGATTGTCTTCCAGTTGTATTTCATAGCCATTCCGGTTCTGATAATCAAGGATCAGTTCATCCTGATCAATCCGGAGAAAGCGTAACCTGCTCGATTTAACATTAAATTCACGGATGATCATCGGTAAATCAAACGTTAGATCTCCTGTTTCGGTAATGTACGGCTTTTTGGTTTTAATCGCCAGGGTGAGTGTCTGCCATCCCGTCCTTTGGGATGAGAGATGGAGTGTTAATTTTCCGCCCTCTTCAGTAAGTCGATAATTTATGGCATCGTTACGGGTCCAGATATTATCGACCCGGATATTACGAATATTATCCGCAATCAGAGGCAATTCTTTTTCTTCCCCTATGAAAAGATCGGTATCCTCAGGATAAAATTCCACCGTGGTCTCCGTGACGGGTAACAAAGGGATCAGATAAATGGATGGTTTCGCAGCATTCTCGGACTGAAGGTGGAAGGTGAATTTAAGAAAACTGGAATTGGATAAATCCCTGAATTTTATCCGAAACCGGAGAAATTGATCGTTTACATTGATCATCGAATCGAGGATGTCGAAATCAGCCGATCGGATCAGTCGTAAATCCGGGATCAGGTTGATGTTTTTAGGTATTATCCTTACCTCACATACCGGATCGTTTTCCATGAATTCAAAATATAGATGATTCTCTCCATTGTACTGAACGAGATGCCGGTTCGACTGATATAAATTTGTATCGATCCTGAGTTCAACTTTGTCAAAAATTGCCGAGGGCAATTGAGCGTATGAAACAAAGCTGATCAAAAAGAGCACAAAAAGACTCCCTGGTTTTTTCTTTATAGTCATTTCAGATAAACTGATTTTATTTAAATAATTAAAATACCATCCCGATATTAACCCCTAAACGTGGTGAAATAGAAAAATTATTCTGCCGAAGGTCATTAAATATTTCGTCGTAGGCTGTATTGTAATCGTATTTTTTTTCAAAATCCCTATACCCGATTCCAATGCCCAGAAACACATCCACTGTAATGCCTGTTTGATTAGTTCCCTGCCATCTTTCACCAAATAATCTCATCCATCTGTTTCCAATAATAAATGAATATTCGATTTTATTTTCTACGGCCCGGATTTTGTGAAATTCCTGTGAACCATTGGTGGTATCCATTGCATTGAAATAGTGATTTTTATTGGTATAACGTAATTCATTAGCAAAGTAGAGCATACCAATTCCCCTTTCGGGATGATAAAATTTCTGACGAAAGGCAATGTCAAAACCTCGGGTATAAATCGTGTTTTCGGGGATGGATTGATCCTTTTTGAAAAAGGGATCCCGGATAAGACTGAGTTGTATCTCATGGCCAAGTCTCTCCTGAAAATAATATTCGAACGATATCGGAATGCTGCCTAGTATCATGGCAGCCGGATTGGTGGCGACAATAAATCCTTTATATTCGTTAATAACAGGGGTAAAATATCGATTATATCTTTTTTTATACCTGTAATCAGGCTTCATGTAATCAAAAGGGCCCTGTTCCTCCCGGAGTTTTTTTTCTGAAATTTTAAACACAGGTTGATCCTCCTCATAGATGGGGCGGTAATATCCTTCCAGGGTTCCATCTTCCTTGTATAACTTCCATTCGCCCACATTTTTGCCATTTTCAATCGTACCCAGCATTTTAATTTGACCTCCCGGGTAATATCCCGTATATTCTCCCTCCCCATCGACGAAATGACATTCTCCTTCAAGACTTCCGTCAGGGTAATAATATTTCCACTCTCCAATATTGATCCCGTTATCCATTTCTCCTTTTACCTTAATATTCCCATTATCATAATATTCCCGGTATTCTCCACTTCCATGCTGAAAGATCCCTTCTCCCTTGAAAACTCCCTGGTTATCAAAAATTTTCCAGTATCCTTCTTTTTTACCTGCTCGTTCTTCTCCTTCTGAACTGATATTTCCATTTTCATGATAATAGGTCCATTTACCACTTTTTTCACCCATAACGTAGGTGCCGTTAGCGGAAATATTTCCGTTTTCATGGTAAAATGTCCATTCTCCGTTCCGATATCCTTCCCTGTAATTTCCCTCGGCCTGTTTTATCCCATTATCGAAATAATAGGTCCATGTCGAATCGCTTTTCCCAAGGAAATTGAATCCTTCCATTTTAATTTTGCCGTTGGAATAAAACTCACGGTATAATCCAAGATCTCCTTTGTAATATGCCTGGGCCTTAATGGATCTGTCCTCATAATAATGATTCCAGATCCCTGTTTTTTCACCGTCCCTGAATTCACCAGTGCTTTTTAACAGGCCATTTTCAAAATAAAAATTCCATTTGCCTTCCCTTTTCCCATGATAGATCTCACCCTCCATGCTGACATTCCCATTTTCAAAATAAAAGCGCCAAAGACCATAGTTGGTATTTCCCCGAAGCACCCCACGCATTTTTAATTTTCCACTCTCATAATAATAATTCCAGAACCCGGCAGGTTCATCATTTTTATAGTAACCTTCGGATTTTTTATTTCCGTTCTCATAGTAGGATATATATTTGCCGTCGCGCATCCGCTTCTGATCACCAAGGACAGTATACATTTCCTTCAGGAGGGATTGGTGTTCATCATAGTAGGTACGAACGGTTTTATGTTGGGCCAAAACAACAGTATACGTACTTCCTATAACGTAAAAAAATATAATAAGAAATTTATTCATAACCTGCTTCACCAATACTTCCTTAACCTGGATTGTAATTGGTTTTGTAATCTGATACAATTACGTATCATTCACAATATAATTGTAAATTTGGCATATTATATGCATTTAAACAACATTATTGGATGTCAGAACTTAAAACCGAAGAAAATAAACCCGCGGTAGGCAAACCTTTTATCGATCAGTTTAAATCTCCTGATTTTTATTCAGTGGATGATCTATTTACCGAAGAGCAGCTATTGGTAAGAAGCGCCATGCGCGATTTCGTTAAACAGGAAATTACCCCCTACATTGAAGATTGGGCACAAAAAGCAGTTTTCCCGAAGCACATGGTGAAGAAATTTGGAGAGATTGGTGCTTTCGGACCTTTTATTCCCGGGGAATATGGAGGCGGTGGCCTCGATTATATTTCCTATGGACTAATCATGCAGGAGATCGAGCGGGGTGACTCCGGCATGCGATCGACCGCCTCAGTTCAGGGTTCACTCGTTATGTTCCCGATATATGCATACGGAACCGAAGAACAAAAGAAAAAATACCTGCCAAAGCTCGCGAATGGGGATTTACTGGGTTGTTTTGGATTGACAGAACCTGATTATGGATCGAATCCGGGCGGCATGAAGAGTCATTTTAAGGACATGGGGGATCATTATATACTCAATGGATCAAAAATGTGGATCTCAAATGCACCGGATGCCGATATAGCTGTAGTCTGGGCAAAAGACGAGGAAGGCAGAATTCACGGATTGATCCTGGAAAGGGGGATGGAAGGCTTTACAACGCCCGAAACCCATGGGAAATGGTCTTTGCGTGCCAGTTGTACCGGAGAATTGGTATTCGATAACGTGAAAGTCCCGCGGGAAAATCTTTTACCAGGTAGATCCGGCCTGGGAGCACCGATGAGTTGTCTTGATTCCGCCCGTTACGGGATCGCCTGGGGGGCGGTAGGAGCCGCCATGGACTGTTATGAATCGGCCCGGAATTATGCCGTGGAAAGAATTCAGTTTGGCAAACCAATTGCCTCGTTTCAGCTGATTCAGAAAAAATTAGCAGAAATGCTTACCGAAATAACCAAAGCCCAGCTACTGAACTGGAAACTGGGTAAGATGAAGTGTAATGAAAAAGCAACCACTGCACAGATCTCCCTGGCTAAAAGGAACAACGTCGAAATGGCTCTGAAAATAGCACGGGAGGCACGGCAAATCCATGGGGCGATGGGAATCACAGGAGATTATCCGATTATGCGGCATATGATGAATCTGGAATCGGTGGTTACCTATGAGGGTACCCATGACATCCATTTATTAATACTTGGAAGGGAAATAACAGGAATATCTGCCTTTACCTGATTTTATATTTTTGAAAATTTTCATTGGTTCGGACTGTTAATAAGATTATTAAAAAAATCGAAGGATTATTTGTCGAATTGAAGAACTTTTCTACTTTTGTTGCGTGATGATAAAAAACATAAATACCGGTCAATGGTGGTGGCATCTTAGATTGCATACGACATTGTAAGCAGCCAAACAGGTATTTTCAAGATATACACAAGACCCGCTGTTTACAGTGGGTTTTTTTATTGTTTTCGTTTCAGTAAATGGTTCTCAACATGTATGTGATCCGGTCTGAATATAAAAAGATGATTGCCGATGTGGTGACACCCGTCAGCCTCTATCTGAAATTACGGGATAAATATGCCAATTCCTTACTGCTTGAAAGTTCAGACTATCATGCCGCTGAAAACAGTTTTTCATACATTTGCTGCAATCCCATTGCCTCCTTTGTGCTGAAAAGAAGCAGGATCAGGATCACTTTTCCGGACGGGTCTGAATCCCGGATTGAGATTCAAAACAAATCCGAAGCGGTTGACCGACTGAGTCGGTTTATGGAATCTTTTTCAACCGTGGAATTTGATTTCAACTTTATCACCAACGGTCTGTTCGGATATATGTCTTATGATGCAGTGGAATACTTTGAAGATATTGACCTTTCTTCCGGCGGGGATGATACCTATGATATCCCTGATATTTGTTATACAGTTTTCAGAAATGTGATCGTCATCAACCATTTTAAAAGTGAGCTATATGTCTTTGATCATCTGCTGGAAGGGAGCCAAGCGGAAAGCAATCTGAACGAATTGATTACCCTGATCAAGAGTAAAAATTTCCCGCATTATGCTTTTGAAATTACCGGGGTGGAATCAACCAATATGCAGGACGTGGATTTTCTTAAAATGATTAAAAAAGGCAGGGATCATTGTCTGCTTGGCGATGTATTTCAGATCGTACTATCGAGGAGGTTTGAATCTTCCTTCAGGGGGGATGATTTCATGGTTTACCGGGCCCTTCGCGCTATAAATCCCTCTCCTTATCTATTCTATTTTGACTATGGTAATTACAAGATATTTGGATCTTCCCCTGAAGCACAAATTGTGATTAAAAACAGAAGGGCGAGCATATATCCCATTGCAGGGACATTCAGAAGAACCGGGAATGACCGGGAAGATGCTGAGCTGGCAAAAAAACTGGCCGATGATCCGAAAGAAGATTCGGAACATGTCATGCTGGTGGATCTGGCAAGAAATGACCTCTCACGGAACGGATCGGATGTTGAAGTCGAAAAATTCAAAGAGATCCAGTATTATTCCCATGTTATCCACCTGGTATCCAGGGTATCGGGAAATCTATCCAGGGATACATCCACGGTGCGCATTGTAGCAGATACCTTTCCGGCTGGAACATTATCCGGGGCGCCAAAACATATGGCGATGCAATTGATCCACAGGTATGAGCCTACAAGGAGAGGTTATTATGGGGGGGCTATCGGCTTTCTTGGATTCAATGGAGATTTTAACCACGCCATCATGATCCGGTCATTTTACAGCAAGGGAAATAAATTATATTATCAGGCCGGAGCCGGAGTGGTAGCCAAATCCGTTCCGGAAAATGAATTACAGGAAGTGAATAATAAACTTGAGGCCCTTAGAAAAGCATTAAAAGAGGCATATATACTATCCGGGCAATAGATGGGAAGAATTTAAACTAATGGAATGAAAATCCTTGTTTTTGATAATTACGACTCCTTCACTTATAACCTGGTACACATCATCAGGGAATTGGGATACGGTCCGTATCTTGATGTTTGCCGGAATGATAAAGTAAGTCTTCATGAGGTAAATAACTACGATAAAATTCTGTTATCACCTGGGCCCGGAATTCCGGTTAATGCCGGAATTATGGAACCCTTAATCAAAAAATATGCGCCCAGCAAAAGTATTCTGGGTATTTGCCTTGGCCATCAGGGTATTGCCGAAGTGTTCCATGCAAAATTATTCAACATGCCCATAGTACTGCATGGAATTACCACACGAACGAAAATATTAAAATCGAAGGATGTAATTTTTAAAAATGTTCCTGAATACCTGAATGTTTGCCGGTATCACAGTTGGGCAGTTGTACCGGATACAGTAAATGGTTTACTTGAAATTACAGCCGTGGATGAAGATGGGACGGTCATGGGGATCAAGCATAAAAAATACAGGGTCTGGGGACTGCAGTTTCATCCGGAAGCCTATCTGACCCAATATGGTAAACTTATTATTGAAAATTGGCTTAAACATTAATCGGACCCATGAAGGAAGTATTAAACAGTCTTTTTGAGTATAAAATATTAAACAAAAAAACTGCTAAAGAGATATTGAAAAATCTTGCTCAAGGGGCATATAATAACAGCCAGGTAGCCTCTTTTCTTACGGTTTACCTGATGCGAAGTATTACGGTCGATGAGCTTGAAGGATTCCGCGAAGCAATGAGGGAATTGTGTATTTCCATTGATCTTTCCGACTATTCACCCATGGATCTCTGCGGAACAGGGGGGGATGGAAAGGATACATTTAATATATCCACGCTTTCTTCCTTTGTAGTGGCAGCTGCGGGTCAGCCGGTTGCAAAACATGGGAACAACAGCGTATCTTCTATCTGCGGATCATCCAACCTACTATCCTATTTTGGAATTAATTTTACCAACAAAGAGGACTTATTGAGAAAAAGTATTGATTCATGCGGTATCTGTTATTTACATGCCCCCCTTTTCCATCCGGCGATGAAAAATGTGGCTCCTATACGCAAAGAACTTGGTGTAAAGACATTTTTTAATATGCTG
>Ga0209536_100016567_pt1 | contig 10474 bp, 9 predicted proteins | sample DeeMarSeWOR28_12_FD_187461 | JGI IMG/M metagenome (GOLD analysis project Ga0209536, IMG submission 187461) | Marine sediment microbial communities from White Oak River estuary, North Carolina - WOR-2-8_12 (SPAdes) (version 2) | ecosystem: Environmental > Aquatic > Marine > Intertidal zone >...
TCACCGCAATTCTGGCGTATAACATTCAGGTCGCCAAAGGCAGCAATCTCCTGATTTGTCTCGGTTTTTTGGTGAAAACTCACCAGCCTTTCCGCCACGCTAGCAACCATTTCCGGAGTCACCTCATGCTGGGGCAAGAGCACATCCATCATTCGCCCCCCCGGCAATTGGCTCATTTTGACAGCATATTCTATAGCCTCGCCCTGTGCTTCCACTCGTAGCTCGCCGCCTTGCCTAACGACAGGTACCACCGCTAGATAGGCATCAGGGCAGAGGCGTCTATTCAACTCCAGTTCCTGACGGCAGAAGAACTGACGTTTCTCCAACGTGGTGTAGTCCAGGTAGCCCAGATTGACCGGCTTCTTGATCTTGTAGACATATTCGCCGGTCAGGTAGATGAGGGACATCTGGGTCTGGACCAGGTCTACCTTCACAGGTTTGTGGGGATAGGCCTGGGACTCAAGCAGGGCTTCAATCGCAAATGGTAACGTCGACACTGCACCCCTGAGGGAATCTCAGGGCCTCTCCCATATGGCTGCCATCCCTTGTCCACCACCGATACACATCGTCTCCAACCCACGATGCAGATCTCTGTGCACCATATCGTAGATAATAGTAACTGCTATCCTCGCCCCCGTGCAGCCAATAGGATGACCCATAGATATGCCACTGCCATGAAGATTGACGTGGTCGGAATCCCAACCGAGCTCCTTCATACAACCAAGCGCCTGAGCGGCAAAGGCCTCGTTAAGCTCGATAACATCTAAGTCTTTGTTCTCGATCCCTGTCTTTTTGAGCACCTTTCGTATCGCCGGAATGGGACCCAACCCCATGTAGTTCGGGTCTGTTCCGCCCGAAGCCCATCCTCTGAGTCCTGCCATAGGCTTGAGACCTAGTTCCTTCGCCTTATCTGCAGACATCAGCACCAGTGCAGCCGCAGCATCATTAATACCAGAAGAGTTGCCGGCGGTGACTGTCCCGTCTTTTCGAAATGCCGGAGCAAGCTTGGCCATCTTCTCCATGGAAGTGTCCATGGGACGCTCATCAGTGTCAAAAACGATGGGCTCGCCTTTCTTCTGTGGGATAGAGAAGGGCACTATCTCGTCCTTGAACAGGTCCTCCGCAATGGCTTTGCGCGCCCGCACATGGCTCAGATATCCTATCTCATCCTGCTGCTGGCGAGTGAAGCCATATCTCTTGGCAATCTCCTCTGCGGTATTTCCCATATGATAGCCGTAGAATATCTCCCACAACCCATCGTAGACCATCAGGTCGATAATCTCACCTTTGGCTCCGACATCCATGCGGTAACCCCAACGGGCTTTGGGAAGAAGGTAGGGAGCGGTGCTCATACACTCCATACCGCCTGCGACCACGACGTCCGCCTCGCCCAGCATTATGGCTTCTGCTCCCAGGGTGATAGCTTTAAGACCTGATGCACAGACCTTGTTCACTGTAAATGCGGGGGTTTCTTTGGGAACGCCGGCGTAGATGCAGGCCTGCCGAGCTGTGTTTTGCCCTTGTCCCCCTTGGAGGACATTACCCATAATCACTTCGTCTACCTGAACAGGCTGTAGAGAAGAATCGTACTCATAGTGCTTCTTCTCCAACTCTATCACTCCGTCTGACTTCAGTGCGTCAGGGCCATTGTCCAGTAATTGCCTACCGGACTCCGGTCTCAACCTGGCTCGCTTGAGCGCCTCCTTGATTACCGCGGCACCCAGTTCAACCACAGTTATAGTCTTCAACGAACCTCCAAACGCCCCAATTGCCGTCCTGGCACCACTCACGACAACTACTTCTTTGTGCATGTCCGAACTCCTTTCATCAGAATCTATGCTCAGTCAGCCTGACCCCGATATCCGGGCCAAGCCAAATCACAACCTGTCGCTTTCATGTGTGGCTAGCGACGCCTAAATGCCAAAAAAGTCATCGCGCTTTGGTCTTCTCCCCTATGCAGAAACTCCACCTCGACAGGCGCACCAATCTTGATCGTTTCCGGCCTGGTTCCATCGAATCCCTCAATACGAGCAACCACTCTTGCCCCCTCCTCCAAGTCTACGACCCCACAAACATATGGATGTTTCCTGTCATAACCCTCTTCAATCATGAACGGAGGGCCTATGGCTATACAGGTGAAAGCAGCCAGTCTGCCTTTCCCTTTGATTTCAACCCATTCCATCTCAGGGCCATGACACTTGATACAGATGGGCCGAGGTGGTAGGAACAGTGAACCGCACTTCCGGCACCTTGACCCCATCAACCTATCCTCACTGAGAAATCGCTCATAGGAGATATCGTTGAAGGGCCTTATCTCCATTCTTTTGCTCTCCTCCTCACCTTCTCTCCAAAATAGTAAGCGTACAGGTTCCCCCTGTCCCTCCCAAGCTCTGGGCTGCCCCCACTCGCAAGTCCCTGATGGGAACCTGCCTAGCCCCAGCTTCGCCTCTCAACTGCTTCCAAATCTCGACAAGTTGCCCTGTACCTGTGGCCCCCACCGGATGCCCTTTGCATTTGAGTCCCCCCGACGTATTGATGGGCTTCGAGCCATCCAACTTCGTCCGGCCTTCTTCCACCGCTTTGTATCCTTCCCCCGGCTTGAAGAAGCCGAGGTCCTCCATGTGAATGATTTCAGCTATGGAGAAGCAATCATGCACCTCAGCAATCTGAACGTCTTCGGGCTTGAGTCCCGATAGCCCATAAGCTTCTTGTGCTGCATATCTCGTAGCTTCAAAATAGGTAAGGTCTTCCTTAGCATGCAATCCTTTGCCACTCCCCTGCCCTATACCAGCAACATGTAGCGGGTTGTCTGTGAAGTCCCTGGCTATTTCTTCAGCTGCCAGCAGGACACAGCTTCCCCCATCACTTATGGGGCAGCAATCATAGAGATGCATGGGCCAAGCAACTACGGGATTAGCTCTAGAGTCACCTAGAAACTCTTTTTCGTCTCTCCACCCTGGTGGAGGCTCTCCCTTCTTCTTAGCCTTCTCAACTCTCTGATTCATGATATCGCGAATGGAGACGTTGAACTGTGCCTTAGGATTCAGGCGAGCATTATTATGGCTCTTTATGGTGACATTCATTAGATGCTCTCGATCGGCTCCATATCTGGCAAAATACGCTGTGGCCATGGCGCCAAACACACCCGGGAAGGTAAATCCAGCTTTCACTTCGTATGGACTAGCAGCCATTGCCAGGCCCTGCGTAACCTCTTCTGTGCTGCGCTTCGACATCTCCTCAACTCCACCAACCAGAACAACATCATAGAACCCTGACGCTATAGCGAGAACACCCTCTCTGAAGGCCAGTGCGCTGGAAGCGCAGGCACCCTCCGTCCGCGTTGCTGGTTTCGGTGTAAGTCCCAGCAAATCTGAGATTATGGGCCCCCAGTGCCCCTGATGCACAAAGAAATCATTCGTGAAATTTCCCAAATAAAGAGCATCGATGTCATTTGGGTCTATCCCTTTGTCCACTGTGGCAAGCATGTCCCGGAAAGCTTCAGCAAACAGGTACTTTGAGTCCCTATCCGCAAACATGCCGAATTTGGACATTCCTGCCCCCACCACGGCTACTCCCCTTCCCAGTTTTCTTTGTCCTCGCATTTCACTCCACGATTAGCAGGTTGTTCACAATCTCCCTACTATATCAAATCTGCCGACTGCATCAAAAGACTATCTTGGGGCGGCACCTAGCACAGAAATACACTGTCTTCACATCAGTATCAGCCAGACTGTTGGAGAAGTGCATCACGCAGTTGTTGTTGGGACAATGTTCCAGACCAAAGGTATGCCCCAGTTCATGCACTACCTCTTTGGCAGCTCTTTCCAGCAACAGAGCTTCGTCTGGATCCAAGCCGTAATACTCCTGCCTCAATCGACACAGTGACACGATTGCTGTCCCCGAGACTACGTCGGCTTCGCCAAATACGAAGTGAAGTCTGGGAACATAGAGGTCGACATCAGCTATACCCACAACTCTCTCCTCACTCTCTACTTCCCCAAGAGAGGCCAGCAACGTTGAGGAGCAATATTGCTTCCTTTCCGGGTCATATGCCCGAGCCAAATCGCAGAAGCCGGCTTCCATTTCCACTGCACAATGAAAGATGCTACCGACTATATCGCCAAGCTTCTCCACTGTCCCGTCGGCTACATCGCCGAGCGGTTTGAGCGTGATCTTCACCTGATTATCTGGTGGCGTCCTTCTCTTGAATTGTATTTCAGGATTCTAGCATAGCCTCGGCAACGCGTGACGCGAGTAGTATAATTGCCTGATACGGGGGCAAGACATTGGATTACCGCCAGGCGCAGGACTACCTCAATACTTTCACCAACTATGAGCAGATTCCAGGCATAACCTATGCCGGGGCAGGTTACAGTCTGGGGCACGTAGAAGAGCTATTAAGGCGCACGGGCAATCCCCAGTTGGCAGCCAGGACGATTCATATCGCCGGCACTAAAGGAAAGGGAAGTGTGGCAGCTATGATTGCCCGGGTCTTGAGTGGCTCGGGCTACAGAACAGGCCTTTATACCTCGCCACACTTTCATACCCTAAGAGAACGTATTTCCATAGACGGCAGCTTGATTCCTGAAGCTGAATTCGCCACGGCCATGGGTGAGATCAAGCCTTTCATCGAATCCATGAAACAGGACACCAGCTTCAGGCAACTAACTTATTTCGAGGTCTTGACTGCACTGGCGTTCGCTTATTTCCAGAGGAAGCGAGTTGACTTCCAGGTATTGGAGGTCGGCCTTGGGGGTAGGCTTGACTCCACAAATGTTGTGCCCAGTCCCGCAGTTTGTGTCATCACCCCCATCAGCCTTGACCATACCCAGCTTCTGGGCAATAGCCTGGAGGAAATAGCCCGGGAGAAGGCGGGCATCATCAAGCCCCGCTGCTGGGCGGTCATTTCACCACAGCCAACGGAGGCAGACCTGGTAATTGCGCAAACCTGCCGGGAGAAGAAAGCCAAGGTAGTCCAGGTAGGCAAGGACGTCACCTGGCGCAAGATAAGCACTAATACCCGGCGCCAGTCGCTGGAAATAGACGGCAGAACCGGCAACTATCAGGTTAGCATTCCTCTCTTGGGGGATTTCCAGCTTGAAAACGCTGCGACTGCTGTAGCTGCCCTGGAAACCCTGTCTTCGGACGGCTTTCATATCTCAGCAGCCAATATTGCTCAAGGACTGGCACAGGTTAGGTGGCCCGGGCGGTTCCAGATTCTACGGCAACAACCTACCGTGGTGATTGACGGCGCTCACAACGTAGCATCAATGAAGAGGCTTGTCGATAACATCAAAGCATACTTCCCTGGAAAGCGGATTCTGTTGGTTTTCGGGACCTCCTGCGACAAAGATATACCGGGGATAATTAACGAGCTGGTTTCACTATCCCCTCAAGTCATTCTCACACAGGCATCCCACTCGCGTGCTGCTCCTCTCGCGGCCTTGGCCGCCGAGTTCGCCAAACGAGGCCTTGAGCCTGAAACCAGAAGGACTATAGCCGAAGCCATATCCCGGGCCATGTCTCTGGCAAGCGAAACGGATGTCGTCTGCGTTACTGGTTCTCTGTTTGTCGTCGCGGAGGCGCTAGACTACTTCTCAGTGGGCTGAATTTCGGCAGGAGAGACAAGAGCTTCCCTGGGCAACATCTTGCCCAGGATTTCCTGAAGCGCCATGACGTGGCTACATATCTTCCACTGGGAAAAGAAATGGCAGGTACAACGCCATTCCCCATTGGAGTAGCTCAGATCATGGTCGTCATTCTCTCCATGGAAGACAGCGGCTAGACCTGAGAAAGTGATACGGCTCGGTTCCTGAGCATACCTTTTGGCTTTTTCGATCTTCCCGATAAGGCTGGACCGCATCATCCTTCTGGCTCCAAGTATACAACAGAAAACGGGAAAAATCCAATCCCATTCACCGGATGCAATTGTGTTATCATAATAATCGGTTTGAGAACGAGGTGATGGTCTCCCCACGGCAACTCAAGATTCTCATCAACAGTAAAGAGCTAGCTGAAGCTGTAGGTAGGCTGGCTTGTGAAATCGAGAGAGACTATCAGGGTAAGCAGCCTCTCTTTATCGGCGTCTTGAAAGGGTCTTTTGTATTCATGGCCGATCTTATCCGCCAGATTGATCTTCCTTTAGAGCTCGATTTCGTCAGGCTCGCCAGCTACGGGGCTGGCAAGGAGAGCTCGGGCACAGTGAAAGTAGTTCAATCGCCCCAGATGCCCATAAGCAGCAGAGACGTTTTGGTGGTTGAGGATATCGTGGACACTGGAATCACTACCTCCTTCTTGCTCAATTACCTCAAGAAGAAGAAACCCGCTTCGCTGAAGCTATGTGCGTTGACAGACAAGCCATCTCGACGTCGAGTCGCGGTGCCTATAGATTATCTCGGGCTGATTGTGCCCAACAAGTTCATAGTCGGATACGGCCTCGACTGTGATGAAAAGTACCGCAATTTGCCAGATATACATACTCAGGAGGACTGAGACATGAATCCAGAAGAGCTAGTTTCTGTCGCCAGGGGGGATAAGCCCGCTGATTTGCTCATCAAGAACGCGCGGATAATAAACACCTTTATTGGAGAAACGGAGCAGGCCGACGTGGCTATCTATGGTGACAGGATTGCAGGAATCGGAGATTATGACAAGGCCAGGGAAGTCACCGATCTGGAGGGCGCGTTCCTGGCTCCCGGACTGATTAACGGGCATACCCACATTGAGAGTTCCATGCTGCACCCGGCAAGATATGCTCAAGCGGTCATCCCCAGGGGCACTCTGGCTGTGGTCACGGATTTGCATGAAATAGCCAACGTCTGCGGGCCCACTGGAATAAGGTTCGTCACGGATCTGGCGCGCCAACTCCCTTTCGACATGTTGTTTATGGCTCCGTCATGCGTGCCGGCAACTAATCTCGAGACATCGGGCGCCAGGATCAATTCGGGTGACATCAAGAGAATTCTAGATCACCCCAGGATAATCGGCCTGGGAGAGGTGATGAACTTCGCCGGCGTGATTACCGGAGATGAAGAGGTTCTGAAGAAGATCAGTGCTGGAAAAGGGAAGGTTATCGACGGGCATGCTCCAGGACTCACCGGCAGGCAACTGAACGCCTATCTATCGGCTGGTATTCTTTCCGACCACGAGTCTACTACCATCGAAGAAGGAAGAGAGAAGCTGCGCCTCGGCATGTACCTGATGATTCGTGAGGGCTCTTCGGAGAAAAACTTGGATGCCCTTTTGCCTCTGGTGACCGACAACACCTACAAAAGGTGCTTCTTCGTCGTGGATGACCGTAGTTGCTCTGACCTGCTTCGGGAAGGCGACATTGACGCCGTGGTCAGAAAAGCCATCAGTCGAGGTTTGGATCCGGTTCGGGCAATTCAGATGGCCACGATTAATCCCGCTGAGTATTTCAGACTCCATGATAGAGGAGCCATCGCCCCGGGGTACATGGCCAATTTCATAACCATCACTGACCTGAGTAAACTGGAAATAGACGCGGTGTTTTACAGGGGAAAGCCGGTTGGTAAACAAGGCAAGCCTCTGTTTCTGGCGCCTCCTGTCACTCCAGAGCTCAGAGACACAGTCCGGATCAAGTCTCCCACGGTAAGATCGCTTAGAATAGTCGCCACTGGTGAGACCCACCCGGTCATCGAAATCATCCCTGGGCAGATAGTCACCAGGAAAGCAGAGGAGAAGGTGAAAGTCGTGGACGGGGCGGTGGTGTCCGATGTCGATCGAGATATTCTTAAGCTGGTAGTAGTGGAAAGACATAAGGCAAGCGGCAACATCGGAGTGGGATTGGTCAAGGGGTTCGGTTTGAAGAAGGGAGCGTTAGCTTCGTCAGTGGCTCATGATTCTCATAACATAATAGCTGTGGGCACCGACGACTTCGACATTCTCAAGGCAATCGAGGAAATCAGGACATTGCAGGGCGGGCTGGTTGTTTGCGCCAATCTGGAAGTCCTCGCCTCTCTACCATTACCCATCGCCGGTCTGCTTTCCCCGGAGCCTCTAGATGAAGTTGTGTCCCGATATGAGAACGTGGATAAGGCAGCTGCGACTCTGGGAAACCTGCCCCCCTCTCCATTCACCATCCTCTCCTTCCTGGCCTTGCCCGTGATTCCCGAGCTCAGGCTGACCGATCTAGGCCTAGTGGATGTCAATGAGTTTAGATTGATCAAATAGAATCAGCTCCAACGTAATCGGAGTCTCGCATACCAATTCGGGCCATGCCCGGCATCGAGAGATCTATATGACACTGACCTGGCGTCGAGCCATAGACACGTGTCTTTCTTGGCGCGAGGCATGCGTCGAATGAGTGGGGACAACCGACTGTTCCCGCGGAGTGCCTCCCGCAGCCGCAGAATCTAGGAAAATCATGCAAGAAACCGACCCTATAAGGGAAAGGTATCTGACCAAGCCGCTGACCGGACTAATACTCCGCAACAGCATGCCCGCCGTTCTATCGATGCTGGTCATGTGCTTGTACCAAATCGTCGACGGCATGTTCCTGGGACGGAAACTAGGGCCTGAGGCCCTGGCGTCCGTCAATCTGCTGTATCCCATTCTTGTAATCCTCATAGGGCTGGCGGTGATGATCGGCGTCGGCGGAAACGCTCGCATTGGCGTATTGCTGGGGGCCGCTGATCGCCATAATGCTGGCAGGACGCTGAGTCTGATCCTCTGTCTGGGCACTGGGCTTGGGGTAATCGGCTCCCTGATCACTTTTCTGGCGCTGCCGACGATCCCATCTCTGTTGGGTGCCTATGGGATTCTGGCTGACTTTGCGACGGAATACCTCACCGCGATTCTTCCTTTCTTCACTCCCTTAATACTGTCGTTTATTCTGGAGCAGGCTACCCGAAACGATGGACGTCCTGTTTTTGCCACGACCGTGATGGTTTCAACCGCTCTGCTGAATATTCTGCTGGATTATCTATTCATCTTCCCTCTTGATATGGGTATCCGCGGTGCCGCCATCGCTACCGGGATCGCTAATGCTCTTGCGGCAGCTGTCTTTCTGGCGCGATTCGGACTCAAAACGCTGCGCCAATCGCAGGGACTGATTCTCTACAGTCCGGGCGGAGGCATTCGGGTGCTGGGAAAGATTGCTTATAACGGTTCATCAGAAATGATGAACGAGCTCGCTGGTGGCGTCACCACCTTTCTATACAACAGAACGATTCTGGCGATGTTGGGAGCTATGGCGCTGGCATCCTTCACCATAGTGCAGTATCTTGTGATAATCGGAATGACGTTGCTGATAGGATTGGGAACGGGCTCCCAACCGGTTATTGGATACAATCACGGAGCCGGGATAACCCATCGGGTTCGAGGCACCCTGAAACGATTGCTGGCTATCGGGCTTGTACTGGGAGCCGTCCTTTTTGTGCTGCTCCAGACACAGGCTGGACCAATAACGCGGCTCTTCATCCCTCATCATCCGGAGACTTTATCAATCACAATCGAGATTAGCCGCTTTGTCAGCATTGCTCTGCTGTTCATGCCGATCGGTATCATCTCTTCCATGTTCTTCACTTCCCTGCTGAAAGCCGGGAATTCCCTGATTCTCTCTATTGCCCGCGGATTTATCTTCACGGTGCTGGGTATTCTGATTCTGCCGCGTTTTCTCGGAGCCACCGGAATCTGGCTAACCCCCGTTTTGGCCGAAGGCTTAACGGGCATGCTGGCAATTACTCTGCTGGCAAGATGGTATCGAAATGAGGGGACTAGGTGAAGACCGTCACGGTCTCAGCTGTGGTGAGCGCTGCTGGCACTCGCCTCTACATAAGCGGTGCAGATACAAACAAGAGTGGACTTTTCCCCGTGCCCGGACGCCGAGGGGAGCGTGTGTACATCCTATGTCCATGGCTATCTCAGCGTGGTCCTTATTGATAGAATGAGCTCAGGTTGTTCCTCATCCCGGCTTTCTGAATTCCAGACAATACCCGTGATACTGACCATGCATCTTCCAAATGCCGTCTACATGTATCTCTTTCATTGTTTCCGGAACCAAATGAACAGGCACGGAGGTGTCTACTACATTACCCTGACTCGAACGCGGCAAACGGAGGAAACGAGCCACGTTTCGAGCTACCTGTTCCGATTCATCAGCAATTAGCATTCTTGTTCCCGGTCGGGCAACACGGATCATCTCGTCAATGGCCTTCTTCTTGTCAGAAAAGAAGTTGATCCCGCCGATGTGAAAAACGCTATCAAACGAGTCTGACTTGAAAGGCAATTCCTCTGCCTTCCCCATGAAAAGGTCTACTGGCCAACCCCGGCTTGTCACCAACCTGCGGCAATTAGTCAATTGCGTCGCTGAAATGTCCAGGCCATATAGTTCACCCACCTTGGAAGACTCAAATAGGTAAGGAAGATTGCCGCCAGACCCTATTGAAACCTCCAGGACTCGTCCATTGTTTGGTTCCAACCTCCGCAGAATCTCTGTGCGGGCCTTGCGTTC
>Ga0209536_100016568_pt1 | contig 10474 bp, 6 predicted proteins | sample DeeMarSeWOR28_12_FD_187461 | JGI IMG/M metagenome (GOLD analysis project Ga0209536, IMG submission 187461) | Marine sediment microbial communities from White Oak River estuary, North Carolina - WOR-2-8_12 (SPAdes) (version 2) | ecosystem: Environmental > Aquatic > Marine > Intertidal zone >...
ATTTCTAAATCAGAGGATTAGAAAGTTGGTGGTGAGACCAATCATATGAAGAAGACATTATTTATCGCCGCATGCATGGCTACCAAGGGGGAAGAAGTATTTCTAAAATCTAAAGCGTTTCTGGCGAATAGCAAGGATGACGCCTACAAAGTTGCCTATATGAACTGTCACCATGATTACCCTTTGGAGGATGGATTTGATAATCACCTTGCATCTGTTGGGGAAATACCGACCAAACGACTGCGCACGATTTTATATGCCTCTAATGCTGCATTAAATTAAATGTTTGGTTTGCTGCATCGAAACTGGTCAGTGATCAATCTAGAACACTTGCACATAGGCGGGTAATAAGACACTTACTGCTAAGAAATTTCAAGGAGCACGCTGGCTGGATGCCAGCGTGCTCCTTTGCATTGACAATAGAAGATTGATTATTCTGGCGTAGGCATTGCACCGACCTGTTGCAGCATACCCAGATCGTCAAATTCATTCCATTGAGTGGTTATTTTGCCTGCTTCGATACGATTCTCAGTCATTCCGGTGACGGTCACTTTCTTGCCAGTAGGAGGAATTCCCATCATTTCACCAGTATGAGTGCCAGAGGCTTTCCAACGTGACATGACTGCGTCGCCTTCTACTATTATGCTTTGGACCTCGAATTTTACATCTGGAAAGGCGTTGCGGTACATGGCAACAAATTGTTTGAAACCTTCGCGATCGTTTGATAATCCAGGTGGAGCTCGATGGAAGATGAAATCATCTGAAAGAATTTCGTCGATCAGATCAATATTCCCTGAATTCCATACTTCATAGGTTAATTGGTTTGAGACCTCTTTATTTTGGGATGACATTTCGGTTTCTCCTTTGGGTGATAAATTGGTTAAAATATGACAAGTGTGTCCGGTTAAAATATTTTTAGAACATCCGAATATTGATCAGCTGATGGATGCACCTCCTTTTGATTTATCTTTATCCCAAAGAGGTATTAATGATAGCAGTAGTGTTGGGGGATTTTAGTGTCTGTCGCGTGATTAAAGCGACGGAGAATTAAAAATTGCCCGTAGATTGCGAGTGGGCATGTTTTTTGCGGCTTTGTGAGCTGTATTGCGAACCTGCCAGGAAGGGCAACATTAATCTATAAGAATTATAATGTGTTTGATTTACGAATGTCAATTAGAGAAATCGTTGAAGCATTCTGAAGGATCAAATCCAGATTTTTTTCCTGATATTCATTATCTCCGATTTGAATTTTGGATATTATTTCTGTATGATTCAATTAGAAATGAGATTGATATAACTGTAGTTCACAGGAGGATGTGATATGAGCCGTGAAGTTGACCAACGGGATTTCAGCGAGAACAAGGTGACTCCAGCGCGAGAAAATGAGCTGCGCAGAATAGCCTCTGATATTTCGGATAATGTACTGCCTGGGAACCACCGGGTGATGGTAGCCAGTTTTGACACAGCGACCGGTAATCCATCTGTAGTCACTTCAATCGCTGCACCCGCGGAAAAAGATAAATATATCGAACGGGCACAAGCGCATGTCCAGTCGATTGGACGGGTATTGGGATTTGCTGAGACTCAACCAACGGATTTCGTTTCTGATCCACAGGTTCAGGAGGTCAGCAGTGGGGCAAAAGCTGTTTATCTCCATCAACAATATAAAGGTATCCCGATTTTCCAGGCAACGCAGACCGTTCGTTTCGATCCCAATGGAGCGCTGACAGAATCGGTGGGCAGCACGATTACAGTGAATGGCGAACTGCAGGTGTCACCGCAGCTGGGTGTGAAACAGGCTGTGATGGAGGCTGCTGAGCATGTAGCGTTTCCGGATAATGACGAGCTGGGAGAGGTTGACGCATTCGGAGAGCCGCTGCCGCTGCCAAGTGTTGATTTAACCGGTTTTGAACCCAGAATCGTAGCGACCTTCCCAGAAAAACCGGACCAACCGACCGTATTAGAACCTGGCCCATTCGGTGAAAACATTAAAGCTAACTTGATCTGGTTCCCACTTACAGCGGACGAATTAAGGCTGAGCTGGGAGGTAGTGATCACGATGCCTGAAGGTTGGGGACAGTATCGAACCCTGGTGGACGCGAACACTGGTGAGATCTTATACTGCCGGCAGTTGATGACGATGGCCGCAGGTCGCGGCAATGTTTACCGCGAGGATGGTGGTAGTGCCAGGGAGGTGACGGATTTTCCGATCGCGCTGGCTGACTATGGTCTTCCTATTCCTGGCGATCTACCCCCGGGTTTCCCGGATGATTGGGTTGAGTCAGACAGCGCGGTGGGAAATTGTGTAATCGCTCATCTAGGCGATAGTGGCGCTACCATTCAAGGATCACAGCAGGGGGATATGGTTGTGTTTGATCCTGCTGACACGCAGGGAGATGAACAGAAGGTTCTGAACATCTTCTATTACAATTGTTTTATGCACGATTTCTTCTATCTGCTGGGTTTTCGTGAAGTGGATGGTAATTTCCAGCAGAATAACTTCGGCCGGGGTGGCATGCCTTCCGATCGAGTGGACGCCCGGGCCTATAGTGGATCTGTCTGGGGAACGGCGAACATGGGCACGCCAGTGGATGGTTCCTCCCCGGTTATGAAAATGGGTCTAGTTTCCTCAACAAACCGGCATACTGCCTTTGATTCAAGCGTTGTTTATCATGAGTTTATGCACGGGGTCACCAACCGATTAGTCGGTGGGGCGATGAACGTGCGCGCCCTTGAGCAGCCGCAATCTGGAGGGATGGGAGAGGGGTGGGGAGACTTTATTGCCTGTACGATCAACGACAGTGTTACGGTAGGATCATGGGTTAAAAACAGCCCAACAGGCATCAGAAAATATATCTATGATAGCAACTATCCCGATCATTTTGGAAATCTAGGGCAGGGACGCTACACTGAGGTGCACAATATCGGTGAGATTTGGGCAGCGACCCTGTTAGAGATGAACCGCAGGATTGGGAACGCCCTGGGAGCACAGCTGGTAGTGGACGCTTTGAAGCTGTCTCCAGCCAATCCCAGCTTCCTGGATATGCGCGATGCAATCCTGCAGGCGTTACAGAATATGCACATCGCTGGGGAGATTTCCGCTGCTGAGTACCAAACCAAGTGGCTCGGGATCTGGGAAGCATTTTCTAAGTTCGGGATGGGATCAAATGCCCGCTCAAACGGCGCTAGCCTGTCTGGAATTGCAGCTGACTTCAATATGCCAGCAGATATACCGGTGGTTGAAGAAGATGAAGACGAGCAGGAGAAACAGTTTCCAGATAATTTCTTTGCCTGGTTATTGGTGCAGCTGCGGAATATATTTGGTGGAGCATAATTAAAAGCGAGGTCGAATGCTCTGATTTATTATTCAGCAGATCCATCCCAGTTCTGTACCAGCAGACCAGCTAACGGCTGTGCACTGGATTGATACTCAACCATTTCAGCCAGCGCAAAAACTCGTGGAACAATTTTTGTTGAATGTGAATACCTAGTATATGTGATGATTTTGCCATGTGATTTGGTATAGGCAAAGGTTAGTTTTCCGAGAATTTACTTCCTGGTAGGGATAAAGTCTAAATCGATTCAAGCGGTTCTGGCTGATTGCATATATAATGGAGCTTAGCATAATTTTGCAGGATATTAAGTCTCATGCTCATTATGAAGATGGTAAGTTGATTGGCAAAGTATATGGGATTGGGTGGTCGATATCAATTTAGATATGCATGAGGAGGATTGCACGAGATGGATGATAAATATGATCTGGAATCCGTGAACCTGCCGTACCTGTCCGGATTGGCCTTTAAACTATTTGTTGAGTTGTTGGAAAGCCCATTGCGGGGATTGGTGGTTCCAGGCTTGTTGAAGCAGGCGGGTTTTGAGCGATTCCGGGCGTTGGATGTCGATGAACCGCCAACCCTGTATCCATACACATATTCTGGTCCTCTTGCAAGTGAAGATGGACAGGTGTCCCGGGATGAACTACCTGACACAGCACCCGCAGCAGGACCCGGCTTTAAGTTTACCAATGTCTATGACTACGCTCGCGCTTACCGTGAAGGGACTACTGACCCTGAAGAGGTAGCCCATAAGGTACTGACAGCGATCAAGGCAAGCAACCAGGCAGACCCTCCCCTGCGCGCCATCATTTTTGTAGACGAAGATGATGTGCTTTCACAAGCACGCGCTGCGAAAGAGCGGCTGCAAACAGGTACGGCGTTAAGTATTTTCGATGGGGTGCCAGTGGCGGTGAAAGATGAGGTTGATATGCTGCCATTTCCCACAACCGTGGGAACTTCCTTCCTGGGTAACCAACCTGCAGCTGAAGACTCAACGGTTGTAGCGCGCATGCGCGCTGCCGGAGCGCTGCTGATCGGAAAAACCAATTTGCACGAGATCGGAATCGGGATGACGGGTTTCAACCGCCATCATGGGACAGCTCGAAATCCCTACAACACCGCACATTATACCGGCGGCAGTTCCAGCGGACCTGCAGGTGCTGTCGCCAGCGGGTTATGCCCGGTGGCGATCGGGGCTGACGGGGGCGGTTCAATCCGCGTGCCAGCTGCATTCTGTGGATTAGTTGGATTGAAAGCGACTTTTGGGCGGGTCAGCGAGTTTGGAGCAGCCGACTTATGCTGGAGTGTGGCTTATCTGGGTCCGATTGCGGCTTCGGTGGCGGACGCTGCCCTGATGTATGGCATCCTCGCTGGTCCAGACTTGAAAGATGAGCATTCCCTGAACCAGCCAGCACCAAGACTGCACGGTTGGGATCAAACAGATATGAGTGGCTTGAAGCTGGGCATATACGAGCCCTGGTTCAACCATGCCAGTCAGGAGATGGTAAGAGCCTGCCAGGAAATGGTGGAATCTTTCAAACAGCTTGGTGCGGAAGTCCACCAGGTGGTCATCCCTGACCTGGATGCCTGCCGGGTAGCCCACCTGATCACGATCGCAGGTGAGATGACCCAGGCGCTGGATCGCTATGATCGGGAACATCGCAAGGATTACAGCCTGGAAGTACGCACCAACCTGGCACTGGCGCGCGAGTTCACGGCACGAGATTATATTAAAGCTCAGCGGGTGCGGACACGTATGATGGCTAACTTCAATCAGGTGTTGAAAGATGTGGATGTTGTGCTAACTCCGGTCAGCGGGGTGTCAGCACCGCAGATAAAGGCAACCGCGCTGCCAGATGGCGATTCTGACCTTTCAACACTGAATGAGATCATGCGCTTTGGGGTTGTTGCGAACATGACGGGATTGCCGGCGATCGCCTTCCCGGTGGGGTACACTCAAACAGGGTTGCCGTTGGGGATGCAGGCGATTGCACGCCCCTGGGAAGAGGTCACCTTGCTGCGCATAGCGCGTGCCGCCGAGCAGGTGGTAGAACGACAAAAACCACAGGTGTGGTATCAGATTTTATGATGGATAGCCTGGCGAAGGTTTATTGATTTTCTGAAAACAACTCGCTAGAGACCTAAATATTGAGGTGCATTGTTAGCAAACAAGTAACCTTCGCAAGGCTTTGGAAGCTTCACTGAACAGAACTAAAATATATACCCCGCGAACCTGAGTTTAACGAGATAAAAGCGGTAGATAGATCGCGATCAGATCGAAAGTCGCTGTCACTGCTTTGATCTCTGTCATGGTGACCACACAGTCGCCGTCACCGCTGCAGTCCCCACCCCAACCTGTGAAGGTGGATCCTGGGTCAGCGGTCGCCGTCAGCGTGACCGTGGTGCTGAGTTCAAAGCTCTCGGTGCAATCGCTGGCTGGATCAGCTGTGCAGGCAATTCCAGCTGGTGTACTGCTGACCGAACCAAGCCCCGACCCATCCAGGGATACACTCAAGTCATACAAATAGAATTCATCCGCGCCAAGGTCATAGCCTGTGCCATTTGGGCGCGGGTCGCCATCTATATCCACTGAGATATCAGCGTCTAATCCTTTATCGATGGCAGCTGATCCAGCCGTCAGATGATAACCATCATTTGCAAATAACGGATCACCGTGATATATATTTTTTATTGCTGTAAAGCTTCCATCTTCCGCTGAGATGGGTGTGGGTACGTCGTTCAAAAGTATGCTATCAACAGTCACGGTATGTCCGGCAGTGATGCTGATGCCGATGGTGTGACTGACAAAGATTGTGTTGGTCAATCCTACGCTCGCCTGCCCAAATGGTCCATCGGTGATATAGATGGCGCTGCCATCACCACCGTGGTTGCGGGCAAGGGTTGTATGTACCAGGTCTGGTCCCATTGGCTGTATATACAAGGCGCTGCCGCTGCAGCCAGCGTAGTTGTCTATCAGCACGTTGTTAGTCCCCTCAGGGTTTCCGAACAAATCGATTCCGCCGCCGTCACAGTTTGCAGTGTTGGAACTGATCAGGTTGCTTTCCAAGGTGCCGCCGAACATTGCCAGACCCATACCTCCCCCCGAGTCGTTGCTGTGATTATCGATCACCAGGTTTTGGATCAAATCGGCGTCTGATCCTAGAGTAGAAATACCACCACCGCCATTCGTGGCGATATTTTCCTTGAAGACATTGTTAATAATATTAATCCCTGCTGATCTCATCTCGATTCCCCCACCCGTCTGGGCCTTGTTAGTTTGAAAAATATTATTACTTGCAGTACCAGTGTCAACCTCACCTAAAAATAAGCCGCCACCTTTTCCATTAAGCACTTGATTATCTTGAATCATGCAATTACTTATGGAGATTGTGGCGCTGATCACATATATACCTCCACCGCTATCTGTGTCCTCCTCCAAATCCCTTTTCCAACCGCCCAAACCGGCAGCGTCACCGCCGGTGATGGTGAAACCCTGGATGCTGGGGTTGATGTCGCCGGCGACGTAGATCACTCGGCCCTTGCCCTGTGCATCAAGTGTGGTGGGATTAGCCTGTGGGTTGGGAGTGCTCCAATCCGATGGACTATAGCCGCCCTGAAGATTGAGAGATTTGGTCAAATAAACTACTTGGGTCACATAACCGGTGGTGGTGATGTCGGCGCGGGGACGCACATTCAGGTCATCATAGGTGCCGGCTGCCACTTTGATGGTGTCATAAGACTCAGCTGTATCGACTGCTTCCTGAATGGTCGCATAGCAGGGATCGGCCTCCCCGCATTCTCCACCCGGGGCGACGTAAAGCAACTTTCCGGGCTCACTCAATTGGAAGTAGTCAAAATCAGCTGGAATCTCCAGAGTCGAGGGGCCATTATAGGCTATTAAGCCAACTTTGGGACTAGGAAAGCTGGCATTGAATTGATAGACATCAATCCAGTTATTTCCATCGATGCTGTAGGAGCTAGCATAAATATCACCGAATTTTACTATGCGTAGATAGACAGTAGTGGCAGTTTCGGTAATACCCCAACCTGAAAAAATTCCTCCTTCCTCAAATCTGAAGTCTATCTTATCTAGGTCACCATAACGGCGTGCAAGCTCGATGTAGTTGTCGTCATCCTGGTAAACTAAAGCGGAAGCGGATTGAAAATTTTCAATGGGTGAAAAAGTGACCTTGGTTGTAATTTGAAAGTCCTTCATGTCTGGAGGTGTAAGCAAAATGTTCTTGCCAGTACCACTTATGTACGTGGATCCCCCCTGGGTGTTGATACGTAAGTTACCTGAGTTATCTGTCAGGCTCCAATGGGTGGGGTCTTCCCGCACCCACTCCCAGCGGCTGTCCAGGGTAGGGCCGTCGAACTGGTCGATCCAACCACCATTGGAATTCTCGAGCTGGGCTGCCTCAACTGAAGTGAAAGAAATCTGGAAGATAAGTAACAACATCATCAGGCTGGTAATTGAAATCAATCCACTGAAAACGAGATATTTGATCCGCATGATTTACCTCCTCCTGGGGTCATAAGCCTTGTTATTCAATTGTAAGTTTGGAGTAAATAGAATCCGCCTACCAGGAAAGTAAGCGGTTAGGTTGATTTGGTATGGTGTGTGCAGGAATAAATCACCCTCCTACAGCTGCCAACGATGAGATCTATAGTTGATATTTCATGAATCTTATTACATTATATAGGACATCTCGTGGTTTGGCAAATTAAAATTCAATTTTTGATCAATTGCGTGATTAAAAAACACCCTACAATCGGCGTATAGGGCTTATAAACCATATCCACTTGATATTTATTCGCAGTATTTTTGATTAATGCGGATAGCCTTGCGAAGGTTATTGAATCTTCGCAAGGCTTTGATTAGAAATATTAAGTGATAAGAAGAGACTCTTCGTGGACTCTATAGGTGACAATTTATTCTCAAATATGAGCTGCTGTCCAACACAACAAAAATACTTTGTTGGATATGAAAGCTCGCGTCCCTTGTTTTACTTATTCGTGATCATTGGCAGGTAGACCGTAATCCACAGCTCAAGCTCATCGGCTCCCAGGTCGAAGCCTGTGTCGGAGGGGCGAGGTTCGCCGTCGATGTCAACTGTGACACCAGCATCAACCCCTTTATCGATGGCAGCTGATCCAGCCGTCAGGTGGTAGCCGTCATCGGCAAATAATGGATCACCCCAGTATTCATTGTTGACGCTCAATACTGCGGTTGGAGAAGTCGTGATGGTTACCGGTGTGTTGTACCACAAGACACCATTAACGGTTAGTGTGCTGACGCCGTTAGCAAAGATACCCAAGGGTTGGTCTACCAGGATCGTGTTGGTCATATTGATGGTTGGTTGTCCCCAGACCAAATCATCCACGATGTAGAATCCGCTGCCTTGGTCATTGCTGCTAGTATTGCGTGCGATGGTATTATGGGACATCGTCAGGTTAGCACCATCGTTGTGTAGTCCTGTACCAAACGCTTGCCAATGACTCTCAGCATGGTTGTCAGCGATCACATTATTGGTGAGGGTAGGATCTCCCCAGTGGAATAAAATCCCACCACCTTGTGAAGCAGTGTTATTGATGATCAGGTTCTGCTCGAGCTGCGGACTGCTCAACCATTCATGAACCCCTCCACCAAAATCAGCTGTGTTATCCCGGATGACGTTCCTGACAACGCTGGCGGCACTGGCAGAGATATGTATACCACCTCCCCAAGCGGTCGCTGTATTGGAAATGATATCGTTGCCCATGATGATAGCGCCGGGATCATCTGGAGAACCCCAATCCGGACCATCAACAAATATGCCTCCACCACTCTCCGCACTATTATCTTGAATGATATTATTTTCCAATCGAGCTAAAGATTTCCAGATGTAGATTCCGCCACCCACTGACATAGTACCTTCAATCCTATCTCCGCCAAGCCCAGCGGCGTCACCACCGGTGACGGTAAATCCCTGGATGCTGGGGTTGATGTCACCGGCAATGTAGATCACTCGCCCCTGGCCCTGCGCGTCCAGGGTGGTGGGATTGGCCTGTGGGTTGGGAGTGCTCCAATCCATACTACTGTAACCACCTTGAAGGAAAACGGATTTGGTCAGATAGACAACTTGGGAGACTTGACCGGTAGTGGTGATATCGTCGCGGGGACGTACATTCAGGTCATCATAGGTACCAGCTGCTACTTTGATGGTATCAAAAGACTCGGCAGTGTCGACCGCTTCCTGGATGGTGGCATAGCAGGGGCTAGCCTCTCCGCACTTCCCATCCGGCGCTACGTACAAAGTTGTACCCACCTCGCTGAGTTGGAAGTAATCGAAATCCGCGGGAATCTCCGCAGGAATTGTCGAAGTAGGGGCATATTGATAAGTCATCAAACCAACTTTTGGATCCGTGAACCTTGCATTGAATTGACCCATATCGATCCAGGTATTGCCATCTAGGCTGTATGAACCAATATGACGATCACCATATTTTGTGATGCGTAAATATGTCTCTGCGCTTGAGAGAGTTGAAGTAACATAGTTGACACCTTCTCCGAATCTATGTAATATGCTTACTTCATCACCATTCGCATAACGGCGCCTGAGCATAAAGAAGTTATCGTAATCCTGATAAATTATTGGCAAGGCATTTTGTACATTTTCTGTTGGTGAAAAATCTACCTTAGTTGTAATTTTGTAATTCTCCAAAGTGGGGTTGGTGAGTAATATATTCTCCGCAGTATTATCAGTTGGCAATCCGTCTTGAGTAGTAATTCGCAGGAACCCTGGTCGCTCGGTCAAGCTCCAGTGTGTAGGGTCCTCTCGAATCCACTCCCAGCGGCTGTCCAGGGTGGGGCTGTCGAACTGGTCGATCCAGCCATCGTTGGAATTCTCGAGCTGGGCTGCCTCGACTGCGGTGAGAGAGATCTGGAAGGTGAGTAACAACATCATCAGGCTGACAATTGAAATCAATCCACTGAAAACGAGATATTTTATCCTCATGATATACCTCCTCCTGGGGTCATAAGCTTAGTTATTCAATTGTAAGTTTGGATTAAATAGAATCCGCCTACAAGGAAAGTAAGCGGTTGGCTTGAATTGATATGGTGTGTGCAGGAATCAATCACCCTCCTGCAGCCGCCA
>Ga0209536_100016569_pt1 | contig 10473 bp, 11 predicted proteins | sample DeeMarSeWOR28_12_FD_187461 | JGI IMG/M metagenome (GOLD analysis project Ga0209536, IMG submission 187461) | Marine sediment microbial communities from White Oak River estuary, North Carolina - WOR-2-8_12 (SPAdes) (version 2) | ecosystem: Environmental > Aquatic > Marine > Intertidal zone >...
GAGCAACGACTTCGATCCGGTTCTCCTTCGCGAAATGGAGGATGTCCCGGTAATAGCCGAAATCGGAGCCCCAGTTTTCGTACCATTTCACGGCTTTCAGGAACTCCCGCTCGCCGAGTTCCCCCCTCGTCCACCGGTCGATAACTTCCTGCTGCGGCGTGCGGAACATCTCCATCCCGATGGCGATCCGGCCGGGAAAGCGGTGGAAAAGATCCCGGATGACGTCGAGCTCGACGCGGTGGGCGTGGATGTTGTCGTGCGTTTCTCCCACGCAGACGAGGGTCGCGCCGGAGATCATCTCCATCGCACCGTCCCGGGATACCTTCAATCCGGTGGGAAGATGGTAGATCTCCTCCGCCTCCGGCTTCCCCTTCAGAGGATACGGCACCTCCTTCCCCGAACGGGTTACCAGCGCGTCCCTCGCACACCCCATAAGAAGGAACGCCCCCGCCAGTGCAAACCACCCGATGCCGCGCATCTTAAAATCCCACCCCGAACGACCTCCCCTCACCATTTGAATAATTTCTTGACCCCTTCCATTGCGCCTTCCTCGATGCTGTCCATGACACCCCTCTTCTTTTCCTTGACGGGCTGCTTGGCGCCCCGGGTTGCGGCGTCTCCTGCTTCCTCGGCCGTCTGTTTTCCATATTCGACGGCCTGGCCTTCGCCCGTCCCGGCAGCGTCCCCGGCGGGAATCTCCTTCGAGGGCCTCTCGGTTCCCGGCGGCATCGTCTGCCCCTGCCAGGAGGGCATTTCCCCGCCGGAAGGCATCCCCTCGGAGGAACCGCGCACCAACTTGTCAAACGGTACCTTTTCAAGCCCCTTCGGCTCCTCGAACATGGGGGCGGCGATCTCCTTTTTCTCCACCCGGGTCACCTCCCACACGGAGCCCGACTTTTTGTCCACGTTCTTCATCGGAAAACCGCCCTCGTCGATCTTCCGGTACTCCGACGCCTCCTCGTAATCGGGGGAATCCGCCCCCATCGTCTTCATCTCCCGGGAAAGATCGGCAAACTCCTTCCACACCGAAGGGTCGATCGCGTTCATGAAATCGATCTTCTTCGTCACCCAGATATCCTCCAGCGGATCCCCCCCCACGGAAACGCGGTACCCGTCGCACCCGTACCCGGCGACCGTCGCCCCGGGAAGAGGGCTCACGGTGAGTTTTCCCTGCGGCCGGGAGGGCATCCCCGGAATGGAAATCCCCTGCTGCTGCATCTCCTCTCTCATCCGTTGCGTCTCCTTCATCGTCTCGCGGATCATCTGCTTGAACTCCTCGAAGGTCATGACGCTGTACTTTCCCTCCTTTTTCATGATCCAGATGATCTTCCGCGTGGCGAAGTTCATCACGTGCGCGCCATCTTCCACCTCCATGCGGATCCGGTCGCGCTCGTAATAGCTCGTCTCCTTCATCGTCTTTCCGCGAGACCCCGTGTTCTGGCTGTGGACCACCCACCCCGCCTCCGCTACGCCAGGAAGCAGGAAACAACCAATGGAAAACGCCGCAACCGCTGCCGCAACCCGCCTCATCTCGCACCCCTCTCTTTCCGGCCGCCCCCTTCGGAAAGCGAACCCCTCGATGTCGAATAACGCCTGTGATCGATATCTTTCTTTTACCGTGCCGCCCGCCATCGAGCAACCGGTTCTTCCCTTGGAAACCGGGAGACTTAGGAGACTACGACTTCTGCTCCTTGATCGTGGTGCGGAGTTTGTCCATCATCTCGCGGAAAGACGATTTCTGCAGGATGCTGTTGAACTGGGAGCGGTAATTGCCCACCAGGCTGATCCCCTCGATGACGACGTCGTAGATCCGGTACCTGCCGCCGTCCGCGAGCATCCGGTAGTCGAGCGAGAACTCCTGCCCCTTGGGGGTGACCACCACGGTCTTCACCTGGGCGTAGGGTCCGTCGAGGGACTCTTTGCCGTACCGGATCACCTCACCCTGGTACGACTCGATCTTCCCGAGATAGGAATTCTCGAGCAGTTCCCGGAAAAGCGAAACGAACTGGACCCGTTCCTCGGAAGTGCGGTCCCGCCAATTCGGCCCGAGGGAGCGTTTCGCCATCTCCTCGAAGTTGAAAATCGGCTCGATCTCCTTCCGCAGGAGGTCGCGTCGCTCTTCTTTCTTCCCCTTCGCCGCAAGCGCCGGATCCTTGAGGATCGCGATCGTCCGGTCGATTGCCCCCCGGATCTGGTCGGTTGCGTCCCCCCCTCGGGAATGGGAGGGAAACAGGCAGAGGGCAAAGACCAGGGTTGCCGATGCCACCGTCAGGCGGAGCCGCCAGGCCCCCGATGCAGGACAGGCCACTTTACTTGGCGCTTCCATGGATGAATTCCCCGATCAGCTCCTCAAGATCCACGGCGGACTCGGTCTCCCGGATCTTCCCGTTGGGGGGGATCAACCGGTCCGATGCGCCGGGGGAAAGGTTCACGTACTTGTCCCCGATGAGCCCCCGGGTCCGGATGGAGGCGATGGTGTCCTCCTGGAGCTTCACTCCTGTCCGAATCTTCAACAGGACGTCGGCTTTGTAGTCGTTGAGCGTGATCGACTCGACCTTCCCGACATCGACCCCGGCGATCTCCACGCTCACCCCTTTTTTAAGCCCCGAGACCGAGGCGAACTCCGCGTGCACGGGAACATAGTCGCCCCCCACGATCTCCAGCTTCCCGAGCTTGACGGAGAGCCAGGCAAGACACACGATCCCGAACAGGACGAACAGGCCCACGGCCGTCTCGACGTTCAATCGCATCATTCCTATCCCCCTTACATGAGATGGACCGGCCCCGCGATGTCTCCCCGGATCAACTGCTGAACGAAGGGGTTGACGGATTGCACCACCTCCGCCGTGGGGCCCGCCTCGATCACCTTCCCGTCGTGGAGCACCACGACGTTGTGGCTCCACTGGAAGATCTCCGGGATGTCGTGGCTGATCATCACCATCGTGAAACCGTGCTGGTGGTACGTATGACAGATAAGATTCAGGATCGAATTCCGGATGATGGGGTCGAGTCCCGTGGTCGGCTCGTCGAACAGGATGATCTCCGGGTCCGTCACCATCGCCCGGGCAAAGGCGACCCTGCGCACCATCCCCCCGCTCAGTTCGTCGGGATATTTCCCCCGGGCTTCCTCCAATCCCACCTGCGCCAGGCGCGAAAGGACACGCTCCCGGATCTCTCCCTCTCCCAGATTCGTCTTCTCCTGCAGGGGGAACGCCACGTTCTCGTAGACGGTGAGCGAATCGAAGAGCGCGCCTCCCTGGAAGAGCATCCCGAACCGTCGACGGACGTGGTACAGCTCCTTCCGGGAGAGGCGGGAGATATCCACCCCGTCGACCAGGACCTGCCCGCGTTCCGGCCGGAGGAGTCCGATCATGTGTTTGAGCATGACGCTCTTGCCCGCACCGCTGAGGCCGATGATCGCGGTGATCCTCTGGCGGGGGATGTCGAGGTTGACCCCGTCCAGCACCTTCTTCCCGTCCAGGGTCTTTTCGAGGCCCACCAGTCGTATGACCGGTTTCCCCTCCGGCGCGGGGAGCGTTTCGAGCCCGCACGGTTCGCAGATCCAGGATCTGTCGCTCACAGGAGCACCGAGGTGAGGAAGTAGTCGCCGACCAGAACCATCACCGAGGAGAGGACGACGGCGGACGTGGTCGACTGGCTGACCCCTTCCGCCCCCCTGCCGGTGAAATATCCCTTGAACGTGCAGACCCACGCGATGATCAGGCCGAATACGACCGATTTGAGAAAACCGTTTGCGACGTCCTTCCATTCGAGGCTGGCCTTCATCTGCCCGAAGAAGACGCCGGCGTTCACGCCGAGAAGCTTCACCCCCACCAGATACCCCCCCAGAATCCCGACCACGTCGAAGATCGCCGTGAGCAGCGGCACCGACAGGATCGCCGCGCACAACCTGGGAACGACGATAAACTTGATGGGGTCGATACCCATCGACTCCAGGGAGTCGATCTGTTCTCCGATCCGCATGATCCCGATCTCCGCGGTCAGGGCGGAACCGGCCCGCCCCGTCACCATGAGTGCAGTCAGGACCGGCCCCAGTTCCCGGATGAGCGACAGGGCCACGGCGGACCCCAGCAGTCCCTCCGATCCGAACTTCCGAAGCGTGTAGTACCCCTGCAGAGCGAGAACCATTCCGGTGAACGCCGCCGTCAGGACGATGACGAACAGGGACTTCACCCCGATGAAATGGATCTGCTTCACGATGCGGCGGAGCTGGTAGGGGGGAAAGGGAAGACTTGCGATCGTACCGGTGAGGAAGATCGCCATTTTGCCCATGTGGTCGATTGCCTGGAGAGTCCGTTTTCCGATCGTTTCGGCCAACGACACCATCATTTCTCCCCTCTGGCTCCTTCGTCTTTTCCCGGGCCGGCCTGGCCAATCCGTGCGCTATCGATATCTTTAGATAGCCGTTTTCGCAGAAACGTTGCTCCCCAGCGCTTTGAAACGGCCCCTCCCGTCCCGGACCCCCTCCTCCCCAAAGCGAATCTTCCGGCGGAATTGTGTAACCTAATGGGCAACGTCTTGCGTGCCGGAGCGGCAAATGGCCAGGAAATCCCTTGTTCCCCATCTCTTCGTGACCCTCCTGCTCGTTGCCCCGGCGACGGTTTTCGCCGTGGATGCCGTGGATAACGCGGCGACAACGCCCGTCGAGGGCGAAGCCGCCGGGGCGGTGGTGGAAACGGTCCCCCCCGGCAGTGAGGAGCTCATCTCCCCCCCCCGGGAGCCCGATTTCGGGGAGGATCCTTTCCGGGAGGAAGTCCCGCCTCCCCACCTCGCGGACCCTCTCGAGCCGCTCAACCGCGCCCTGTTCGTATTCAACGACAAGCTCTATTTCTGGGTGTTGAAGCCCGTGGCACGGGGGTATGCTGCGGTCATCCCGAAAACAGCGCGGTTCTCGGTCAGGAACTTCTTCTCGAACATCGCGATGCCCATCCGGTTCGTGAACAACCTCCTCCAGGGGAAGATCCGGAACTCCGGGGTGGTGCTGCTCCGGTTTTTCATCAACACCACGGCGGGAATCGGGGGACTCTTCGACCCCGCGACGAACGACTTTCACCTCGAACCGAGAGAGGAGGATCTGGGGCAGACCCTGGGAAAATACGGGTTTGGCCATGGATTCTACATCGTCATCCCGTTCATCGGACCCTCCAGCCTGCGCGACGGGATCGGTCTCACGGGGGACCTCTTCCTCCATCCGGCAACTTACACGAACGAACCGAAACTCGTCGTGGGCGCTTACGTGCTTTTCACGGTGAACCGGGTGTCCCTCGCCATCGGGGAATACGAGGACCTGAAGAAATCGGCCATCGACCCGTACGTCGCCCTTCGGGACGCATACTCCCAGTACCGGGACAAAAAGGTGAGGGAGTAGTCCGTCGGAAATCGCCTTGTCTCGTCTGGACGCTTGTGCTTTTTCCCCGTTTTCAATAGGCTTTAGCACATGGCCCATGAGTTACGCGGATTCGTGGATCGGAAAACGGGATCAAGGGAGGGAGGTCTGCCATGAGGAAGTTTCCCCGTAGTTTCGCTGTCGGATTGATGATGGCGGGGGGAATTTTCTTTCTCGCGGGATGCGCCTCATACCCTCCCCCCAAGGAAACGGTCCCGAACTCCCGGAACTACGGAAGCAGCTACGGTGACGTGTGGGAGTCCGTTCTCGCCGCTCTTTCCGAAATGGAGATCCATGTGAAATCCATGGATAAGGAAACGGGAATCATCGTGGCGGAGGATGGCAACATCGAGCTGCGCCAGTTCGAACTCGGGAGATACGACTCGACGTATTGCTTCTGCGGAAAACCGGAGCAGTTCCACTTCTTTCGGGGACTCGTCGGGGAGCATACGATATCCGTCATCCGGGGAAACAAGGTTCAGACGACCGTGAAAATCGATGCGTCGTTCAGGGTCTCCGTCCAAGCCGGCAATCTTGTCACTGGATTGCGCACCTGTCTCACGAAGGGGGTCTTCGAGCCCTTCTTCCTGGACCAGGTGGAATCCCAGCTGGCAAGCAGGAAAGCACCTTCAAAGCTCGAATGGTGGAAACCGAGAAGAGGGTACTGAACCTGCAGGCAGACGCATTCGGAACTTCCATCGAGGGACGCCGGTCGAGATGAAAAGATTTTCCTCCCCTTGAAAAGACCGTTTTTCCGTTGCGAGAAAATATTTTCCACTTTGCCCAATCGTTTTCCCCTGGGTGGATTTTTCCCTGTGTAAACGTTTCGCAACCCCCAGTTCCGTCTCCGACCTGGACCACTCTCTCGTCGACCGGTTGCGGGCCTGCCTAAAAAACAGGCAACGCGTTTGATCGGCTACACCAGACTGGCGCCCTGATCAAATCCCACAAACCTGTCAACAGGATTTCCCCAATATCTGTGGAAAATTCAGGAGAAGACCGGGAAAGCGTTCTGACGCCCCTCATCCCAAACAAACCTGCAACAGATGAAAAACGAATGGGATTTCGAACCAAACCGGTTGGTCTCCCCCTCCCGGCGCGTGAAACGACAGGGGATGTGCAGATTTTATCCACAAGCCTCCTTGCCGCCCCGGCAAGGAATCTTGCTTTCCCCGGGAGAAAAATGGCGATTCCCTTTTTTGCACATAGAGGAGCAGCGATCGAACCGGTCCCTTTGTTGTTTTAGGGTACAATCACTCCCGACGGTTGCTATCCGAAGCGGGCACCCTGCGCGAAAGGGAGACGGGTTGAAGAAAGGAGACATGCCGGTCCATCTCTCGCGTCGGGCGAGAGAAGTCACCCCCTTCCTGGCCATGGAGGTCATGGAGCGGGCCAAAGTCCTGGAGGCAGAGGGACGCCAAATCATCTACCTCTGCCTGGGGGAACCCGATTTCCCCACCCCGTCCCCGGTGATCGAGGCCGCCGTCCGGTCGTTGCGGAGCGGGGAGACCTCGTACACGCACTCGTTGGGCCGCATCGATCTCCGGGAGGAGATCGCCGCGTTCTACCGGCGCCGGTATGGGGTAGACATCGGTCCCGGGCAGGTCATCGTCTCCTCCGGCACGAGTCCCCTCATGCTCCTGTTGTTCGCTGCCCTGCTGGATCCGGGGGACGAAATCGTCCTTCCGGACCCAAGCTACGCCTGCTACCCCAATTTCATCCGGTTCGTCGGAGGCAGGACGCATTTCCTGCGTACCCGTGAGGAGGACGGCTTTCAGCCGAGCCCGACCGAGGTCGGCGCGCTGATATCGTCCCGGGTCCGTGGCGTCCTGGTCAATTCCCCCTCCAACCCGGCAGGATCCGTGCTTCCCCCCTCCTGGCTGGAGGAACTGGCCTCCCTCCCGGTGCCGCTGATCTCCGACGAGATCTACCACGGCCTGACCTACGAAGGGCAGGAGAGGAGCGCGCTGGAATTCTCGTCGAATGTTTTCGTTCTGGGGGGCTTCTCCAAGGCATACGCGATGACCGGATGGAGGCTGGGCTACCTGATCGCCCCCCCTTCGCAAATCCGGACCCTGCAGAGCATGCACCAGAACTTTCTGATCAGCGCCAACAATTTCGTGCAGTCCGCCGGCATCGCCGCGCTGCAGGAATGCGACGGGGAGGTATCCCGGATGCGCGAAGCGTACGACCGGCGGCGGCGCCACATCGTGCCCCGCCTGCGGGACCTGGGTCTGGGAGTGGGAAGGATCCCTGCGGGGGCGTTTTACGTGCTGGCCGATGCGCGCCACATCCGAAGCGACTCGCGATCCCTGGCGTTGGAGATCCTCGAGGCCACCGGGGTGGCCCTGACCCCCGGGATCGACTTCGGGGAAGGGGCGGAAGGGTACCTGCGTTTCTCGTATGCCAATTCCCTGGAGAACATCGACAGGGCGATAGACCTTCTGGGGACCTATTTCCGGGAGCAACGCTGGCTGTAACTCAATGCCGGTTCCTCCTCTTGAAATTCCAGGGCGGATCCGGATTTGCCTCTTTCCATAACCCGAGTCTTTTGCTCCGAGCCTCTTTCTCCGCGGCGATGTATTCGGAGGCATAGGGGGCGGATAAATAACGTCGATAGGCCCAAGCATACCCGCTCCGGACCATCGCAAGGTTGATGTCTTCTCCCGATCTGCGCACGATGCCGACCATCCTCTTGTGGGTGTCGATGTCGACGATTTCCACCGTCACCCTTCTTCCAAGCGCCAACTCCGCAAGGGCTGCCCTGGCCTCTTTTCCGTACGGTTGCCCCGGCAACTCCTTGTGCCGGATCTCCGGCGCGTCAATCCCGTATAGCCGCACCTTGAGTTTGGTCCCTTCACGGGTGACAAGGGTGAGGGTATCGCCGTCGGCCACCCGGGTGACCTCGCCTTCCACCGCGCGGGGAGTGGCACAGGAAGGAGTGGAGCAGACAAGGAAAGCGAGAAATACGGAAAGGAATACGCCGGGAAAAAGGGTTCTCACGGGCATGAAGAAGCTCCTCCGAACCGCTTCCGCAAGGCGAAGTGAAAGGTCACGTCGGGAGAGGTTTCCTTGAAGATATTTTCCGAAATGCCGACGTCGAGGGTGATTTCCCACGGAAGGGCGAAGGTGCCTCCCCCCACCACCTGGAGAACCGGCGACGTCAATACATCGGTAATGCTGTCCCGATAAAAGGCGCTGTGTGTCTCCACCTGGACCTTCAGTGCAAACCAGGGAAAGGGGCTCCAGCCAAGCCCCACGGTGCCGAATCCCGCAAAGCTGCGCTGCTGCTTCTCCAGGACCTCTCCCTTGCCCATCCACAGAGCGCCCGCCTCCCCGTAGAGGGTGATGTTCCGCCCGGAGAGCGTGGCGGCATCGGTTGCCGCAAGGCGCAACGAGAAATCGGTGCTTCCGCTCCCTCGCAGTGTCCCGGCGTCGCCCGTCGGCAGCTTGAGTCCCGCCCGCACCGCAATCGCGCGGGGAGCTTCGGTCTCCTCACCGGCAAGCTGATAACCGAACGACAGAAGAAGGTCGCCGACCCCGGAAGTCGGTTCCCGGATATCGACCTGCGAGACCCTTTCCCGGGAATAGGAGTACACCATGCGGTATTTCTCTTTGGGGTTCGGGGCAATAGGGAAGCCGGTGACATCGTGGAACGCATCGATGAATCCATCGGTTACGCCTCCGTCATGGGAGACATGGGGGATGTCCAGGCCGATTTCCATCCGGTTGGGCAGGCCGTACCGCAGGACAAGGGTAAGCCGGAGGGTTTCGCCGTCCAGTTCGAGGGCTTCATGGAAAGCCCCCCCCAATCGCCGCTGTTACTGTTGGCAATGTCTAAGACGAGGCGTCCGTCCAGTCGACCCGCGGGGACGAGCATTCCCCCTTCCGCGGGGGGAAGCCCGAATACCTGGGAAAACGGACCCTGGTCCCGAGTGTAGAAGGGAACGACATCCAGCGCTTCCGCACTGGTCTCCATGGCATGGATCCCTCCCGGGAGACAAAGGGACAGCACGATGATCCGCACGATCAGAAAGGAAACTTTTTTCGCCGGAAAATCGTATGGGAACGGGCAAATTCCTGTATGGTGGTTGGCGATGGAAACCCTTGCCGTATCCAGGCCGGAAGCGGTCATCTTCGACTTCGACGGAATCATCGTCGACACCGAACCGCTGCATTACCGGTCATTTCAGGAAGTTCTCGAACCGCTTGGCATCGGGTTCACGTGGCCGGAATACGTCAAGACCTATATGGGATTCGACGATCGCGACGCGTTCCACGAAGCCTTTCGCGCGCACGGGAAGGAACTCGACGAAAAGGGACTGCAGGCGCTCGTGGCATCCAAGTCCGATATCTTCCAGGATGTTATTCGGCAAGGGGTGACCGCTTACCCGGGAGTGGTCAGGATGCTCACATCCCTTGATGCTTCCGGTCTGCCGCTGGCGATCTGCAGCGGGGCGCTGCGATCGGACATCACCCCGATCCTGGCCCAACTCGGGATCGCCCACTGTTTTCGCCATATAGTCACCGCAGACGATGTCCGGAAAAGCAAACCCGATCCGGAATGCTACTCGCTGGCTTTCCACATGCTCCTCCGCGCGCATCCCTCGCAGATTTCGTCGCCGGGAAAATGCCTTGCGATCGAGGACACGCCGGCCGGCATCCGGGCCGCGAAACTCGCGGGGCTCAACGTGCTGGCAGTCACCAACAGCTACAGCGGGAAGGAACTGACCGAAGCCGATCACCTCACCGACTCGCTGGAGAACGTCCGCATCTCCTGACGCCGTTTCACTCCCCCTCTCCCGGTCGCGGGTCCTAGGTCATCCCCGCCAGCCGCTCGATGATCGGCGGTATCAGGGTGGTGGCCAGCCGCGTGTGGGAACCACCGCCCAGGACCACCTCCAGCTTTCCCCCGCAGACTTCCTTCGCCAGTTCCCGCACCAGAAGGGCGATGTCCCAATAGCACGGTCCGGTGAGGCCGATGTCGCCGTAGTCGCCCTGGTGCGTGTCGAACCCGAAATACCAGAAGATGAGGTCGGGCTGGAACTGACGAACCCGGGGGGGGA
>Ga0209536_100016570_pt1 | contig 10473 bp, 7 predicted proteins | sample DeeMarSeWOR28_12_FD_187461 | JGI IMG/M metagenome (GOLD analysis project Ga0209536, IMG submission 187461) | Marine sediment microbial communities from White Oak River estuary, North Carolina - WOR-2-8_12 (SPAdes) (version 2) | ecosystem: Environmental > Aquatic > Marine > Intertidal zone >...
CCTGCTCGAGGCTATCGCGGTAGTTGGTACTCCAGCAGCAGCGTCAACCTTTGATAACGGTTGTCTACTCACCCCGCTGCTGGGCACAAGATCGTCCGGGATACTCCTCGCTCCGAAGATCTCCTCTGACTCAGCCTGGGCAGCACGAGCTCCAGCCTCCCCGTGCGTGATAGCGGTAACCTCATAGGCGAGTATTGTTTTCACCAGATTGAGATCCGCGCCCTGGAGCCCAGCTACCGCGCGAACTTCCTCGATGGGCAGAAAGGTGAAATAGGCAAGAAATCGAGCAACGTCCTGGTCTTCCGTGTTAATCCAATACTGGTAGTACTCATAAGGTGATGTTAGCTGGGCGTCAAGCCACACAGCACCCCTTGCCGTCTTTCCCATTTTTTCATCCTTGGCAGTGGTAATGAGGGGGAAGGTTATACCATAGACCGTCTCTTGTCGCATGCGCCGCACCAGATCAACCCCAGCGACGATGTTCCCCCACTGGTCGCTACCACCCATCTGAATGCGGCAGTCGTAATCGTTGAAAAGGTAGAGGAAGTCATAGGCTTGCAGCAGCATATAGTTGAACTCTATGAAACTCAGTCCAGTTTCCAGCCTCATCCTATAGCTCTCTGCACTGAGCATTCTATTCACGCTAAAGTGACGTCCAATATCTCTCAGAAACTCAATATAATTCAATGGCGCCAGCCAATCAGCGTTGTTGAGGAGCAAGGCTCGCCCTGACCCGAAATCAATGAACTTACCTAACTGTATCTTTAAGCGCTGGGCGTTGGCGTCAATCTCCTTGCGGCTGAGCATTTGGCGCATCTCAGTTTTGCCGCTGGGATCACCCACCAATGCAGTCCCTCCTCCCACAAGGCCGATACAGCGATGGCCACAGCGTTGCATGTGAGCCAGGGACATGATGGGAAGAAGGCTCCCCACATGAAGGCTTGGGGCAGTGGGATCGAAGCCGATATAGCAGGTTACCGGTTCTTCCAAAAGCTGGCGACACGAGGACGCGTCGGTGCTCTGTTCTATGAAACCCCGCTCCTCCAGCACATCGTAAGCGTTTCTCAAGATCCTATCCTCCGTGGTTTCACTAGGTGATTGAGACTGGTGTATAGCGCCTAGTGTTGGCGATCCTAGTCTTCCATTTTCCTGCAAACTCTTTCTATGAAATGAGTGCGCCCATTATCCGCGGAGACATCAAGGAGAACTGCCTGTAGCTGTCGGCCGCCCCTTGCCGGGGCGAATTTTTTTGGAGTTTGAGTGACGAGCTGGGCAATTGCCTCTTCCTTTCTGATACCAATGATCGAATCTGTTGCTCCTGTCATACCCACGTCAGTAATGTAGGCCGTTCCCGATGGGCGAATCTGTTCATCTGCTGTTTGAACATGGGTATGTGTGCCTACAACCGCACTGACACGACCGTCAAGATACCATCCCAGCGCCTGCTTTTCAGAGGTAGCTTCGGCATGGAAGTCCACGATGACAATGGAGGTTTTTCCGGTCAGCCGGCCGATGAGTTCATCAGCCACTCTGAAAGGACACTCCAGAGGACTCATAAAGACCCGGCCTTCGAGGTTAATAACGCCAACTGTTATTCCTCCTGGTGTGGTCAGTACTGCGCACCCTGTTCCCACCACCCCGGACGGATAATTGGCCGGTCTAAGCACCCGCCTGCTATTTTTCAGGTACTGTTCAATTTCCTTCTTTCTCCAGATGTGGTTACCTGAGGTGAGCACATCGACGTCGATCTCCAACAACTCTTCGGCCACCTTCGGGGTAAGTCCCGCCACGCCTGCAGCATTCTCCGCATTGGCGATGACAAAATCTATCTGCCTACTTCCTATGAGCTGCGGCAGGAGCGCTCTGAGCGCCAGCCTACCCGGCTTGCCAACAATGTCACCTACGAAAAGGATCCTTACTGATTCTGAGGCCTTCTCTCTCATGGACGATTGCCTGTCAGTTTAACCTCTTTAGCTGGTTTGGTCGGTTTGGCCAGTAATTGATGGATCATTGACATTGCAACGTCCGCAAACTCACTGCCCCATTTTCCCCGATGTTCTAGGCAGCTAGTGGTTGTAGCGACTCAACCAACCTAACCGACTCAAACACCCTAACCGATCATTTGGCATATTCCACTGCCCGAGTTTCACGAATGACGGTCACTTTTATCTGACCGGGATAGCTAAGTTCATTTTCGATCTGTTTGGCGATGTCGCGACTCAACATCACCGATTCCTCATCGGAGACTTTGTCGTTTTCAACTATGATGCGCAGTTCTCGGCCCGCCTGGATAGCATACGACTTGCCCACTCCGCGAAAGGAATTGGCTATACCTTCCAGTTCCTCCAGTCTTTTAACATAGGTTTCCATAAGCTCCTTGCGGGCACCGGGCCTCGCTCCCGAAAGGGTGTCAGCTGCCTGCACCAATACTGCCAAGACGCTCTCCGGCGCCACATCTTCGTGGTGAGCGGCTAGCGCATGGACAACTTTAGCCGACTCCCCATACTTTTTGGCGAGTTCGGCACCTATGGTAGCATGCGGCCCCTCCACCTCATGGTCCACTGCCTTACCAATATCGTGAAGTAATCCAGCTCGTTTGGCCCGCTTTTCATTCATCCTCAACTCAGCCGCCATGATGCCGCAGAGAAAAGAAACCTCCAATGAATGTTGGAGCACATTCTGACCATAGCTAGTCCTGTATTTCAATTTTCCCAACAGTTTGATGAGTTCAGGATGGATACCGTGCCCCCCAACATCGAAAGCTGCTTGCTCCCCAGCCTCCCTGATGGCGCTCTCTACTTCCTGATTCACCTTTTCCACTATTTCCTCAATTCGAGCCGGATGTATGCGTCCATCGCTAATCAGCCTTTCTAAGGCCAAGCGCGCCACTTCGCGACGAATAGGGTTGAATCCGGAGAGAATAACCGCTTCTGGCGTGTCATCTATGATTAGATCCACACCGGTGGCGGCTTCAATGGCCCTGATATTGCGCCCTTCACGTCCAATAATTCTTCCTTTCATCTCTTCGTTGGGAAGAGTGACAACAGAAATCGCCTTCTCCGCCACATAGTCCCCCGCATAACGCTTGATTGCTAGAGAAATTATTTTCCTTGCCTTTTTCCCGGCATTTTCTCGGGCGCTCGTCTCTATTCTTTTGATGAGCTTGGCTGCGTCATGGCGTGCCTCAGCTTCCATGGACTTGATCAGCATTTCCTTGGCTTCAGATGACTGGATTCCGGCAACGCGCTCAAGTTGGGATCTCTGCTCCAGGATGAGTTCATCCAGACTATTTTGCTTTTCAGTCAACTCCTTTTCTTGCTGAAGAAGAGATTTTTCCCTCCGGGCCAGATTGCTCTCTCGCTTATCCAAAAGTTCGCCCTTCTTTTCTAGATTGTCCTCCTTTTGGAGAAGACGACGCTCTAAGTTTTGCAGTTCTCTTCGTGTATCTTTGGTCTCCCGCTCAAAATCCACCTTCATTTGATAGAGACTGTCTTTGGCTTGAAGCATCGCCTCTTTCTTCAGAGTTTCAGATTCTTTCCTGGCCTCATCAATCATCTTCTGGGCGGAGTTTGCGCTTGATGTCATTCGAGCTTCCATGGTCTTCTTGACGATGACAGCACCCAACAGCGCACCGATAAAAATCCCAGACATGATCAGAAGTATCGTTGTACCAGTCATAGCTATAACTCCCATGGTTTACGCGGACCGGGGACCGCACTTGACAAGGAGCGTACCCTAACACTACAAGAGCCGAGGGTGCCGTAGATCCAAGGCCTCCAGGGTAAAGTCCCCCGGAGGCGGGAGTACCGACCGTCCGTCTCCGGTGGGACAACGCAGGTGATGCTTATCATCGGCTTTCCCGAAAGGCAAACAAAAGGTCGAGTCCTCTGTCTTGGATGAATGCCACTTTCTGTGGATTCCACATTAGCGTGTTATTTCTACCTAACAGCCGAACCATTCTTGTCTTTTCACCTTATTCGCCACGTTGTTTATCCAACGTCAGGGTGTAGACTACTCCTGAATAGCGCAGCAGAGCCGCTCGCAAGGCCATACATGGCCGACGGTTATAGAATAGTAGCAGGTGTGGGCCGCGCCCAACGCGGCCATGGGACACTCCGGCGAGAAATTAAGGGTGGGATGGTTGTCCAGTTGCGAGACGCACCATACTGCCGGCAACTCTCTTTGAAAGTGACAACCGAATACGCACGTTAGCCGAGGATGGTTACAACGCCTCCTTCATAGTTAGATCTAGATTCCTGCAAATTGGGCCCTTAAAAAGGCTTTATTTTGAACAGCTTCTAAGTGCAGAACGCTGTTGAAAAGAATTTGGGCAAGCCGCTGAATCGCCGGCCTATTTCTACGTCGCCTTTGTCGCCAGACTCAATAAATCTTCCTAAATTAAACGGCGATGGTTACGCGTTACCCCTTTTCAGCCTTGGGCAGGGACCCGATCCCCGACCCTTAAATCTACCAAAACCGGATATATCCGCCGTGCAAGGAATCCGCCGAGGAAACCTCATGAGCGGTGTAGGAAAAATAACGAAAAATAATGATTTAAGCAAGATAAAAATAATTATTAGGGTTTGACTGGCCTCCCCGCCTGTGCGGAGAAAGATTCGTCAGCTCCCTCCGGACAGAGTCAAGGCAGAGAATCGATGCCCACAGACCCTCATCCAAGCAAATTCCGGAAGAACCACAAAAAAACCCCCCGCGAGGGTGCCGTGTTGACAGGATGTTTTGAACCTGGTGCAACCAGGTGGGGTCCCTGTTGGTCCTTTAGGCGCTTCGGGCAACCCGATGCGACACACCGTTCCAAGGAAGGGTCCCCGTTCTTAGAATGTTGGCTCAAGAACTTGCTGCCAATCACCAACACCGCAGGGGTATCGACAATTTCAAGATAATACCGATGAGAGTCTGTCCTGTTTACTCTCAATACGGGCGAGCAACCGCTCGTGGGCCTCCTTCACCTGGAGATAGTCGCTCGTAATATTCATTGCAGCTAAAAGAGCAATGGTCGCCAGCGACGAGGAGCGGAGTCTGTTCTGTGCCTCCTGGCACTTCGAAGCCAGGTGTTTGGCCACCTTTTCCACATAAGCCCTATCGGCTTTGGTATGAATGGTGTATTCCTGGCCCAGGATACCTACCTTCACCTGCTGGATCAAACCCTACCTCCCTTACGAAAAACGGCCGAGTTTATCGATCAGTGCATCCAGACGACTACGAATTTCCAATTTTTGTTGCTCTGACTTTTCCAATTGCGCCTCCAACTCCCGGATGCGCGCCTCGCTTGCCGCCAGTCCTTTGCCGCAACGGTTATGTTCGCCTCGCAACTCTTCATACCGTTCGATAAGCGCATCAATTCTTTCTTCCAACCGATCGAACGGTGTTTCTGGTTCGGTTCCAGTCTCGTCAAAAGTTATGGTCTCGCCCCGAACATGAGTGTACTCCTCTCCCATAGGAACCTCCGGTTCAGATGCAGCTGCGAATTGTTATCACTATTCTAATGCCTCACTCTTCTCAGAGTCAAGCAAGTTCCCCCACTGCGTGAGCCGCATAGCACAGAGAGCATGGCGCATAGCGTCATCAGTCCTTGAGTCATTGCGCTACGCTGTCATTATTAGTCATTGGTTCACTATGCAGTTAGTTGACTGGATCACCGAATCATAGCTAAGCTGTCACCGTTGATCCATTCTTCCGACGACAAAATGACTCAATGACGGGCGGCAGCCCAAATGACCCACTGACCAAAATGATAAAATGCTCTGCGTTTTGCACTATGCGCTGTGCGCTATTCCACCGTGACCGACTTGGCAAGGTTGCGCGGCTGGTCCACATCAGTACCTCTGAAAACAGCTATATGATATGCCAGCAGTTGCAGGGGTATGGTAAACAGAACGGGAGCAAGAAATGGAGTGGTCCTCGGAACCTGAATGCTGGCATCAACCTTATCGGCAAAACCCTCTACCCCATGGTCGCTCACCGCAATGATTTTGCCCTGGCGCGCTTTGACTTCCTCCATGTTTGAAAGCATCTTTTCAAAGGTCAAGCCACGGCTGACCACTGCCACCACCGGCATGTGTTCGTCAATTAGGGCAATGGGTCCGTGCTTCATTTCACCAGCCGCGTAACCTTCCGCATGAATGTAAGATATTTCTTTGAGCTTTAGTGCTCCCTCCAGGGCTATGGGATAATTGATACCCCGTCCCAGATAAAGAAAGTCACTCGCATTCGCGTATTCTCGGGCAATAGCCTGGATCCGCTTATCTTCACTCAGGGCGGTTTCCATTTTTTTGGGCAGCTTCACTAACTCCAAGATACACTCTTGACTTTCCTTCATCGAGATCCTGCCCAATCTGACACCCAGATACAGGGACAAAAGGTAAAGGACCACCAGCTGTGTAGTGAAGGCTTTAGTGGAGGCAACCCCAATTTCAGGACCTGCGTGGGTGTACAGAACACCGTCAGACTGCCTGACCAGGCTACTGCCCACCACATTTGCGATGGCCAAAATAAATGCCCCTTTCTTGCGGCCTTCACGCATGGCCGCCAGAGTATCTGCAGTTTCTCCGGACTGGGAGATGAGAATTTGCAAGGTTTTCGAGTTGATAATGGGGTCTCGGTAACGAAACTCTGAACCTAGATCCACTTCCACCGGTATCCCACATATAGACTCCAGCAATAATTTCCCTACCATACCAGCATGATACGAGGTGCCACAGGCCACAATGACAATCTTGTCCAGAGATTGGACAAAGTCGTCCTTCAAATTCAGACCGTCCAGAAAAACCTGCCCGGATGACTCGCTTATGCGGCCGCGGAAGGTATCAATCACTGCGCGCGGTTGCTCGTAGATCTCCTTTTCCATGAAGTGCGTATACCCTGCCTTCTCAGCCATTACTGGGTTCCAGGTAATATGAGAGACCTCCTTCTCCCGAGTTGCCCCATCCTCCCCTCTCACCTCGAATGAATCTTCCGAGAGAATGGCCATCTCGCCGTCATCCAAAAAAACCACTTCACGGGTATGACCCAGGATAGCAGGAATGTCAGAGGCCACCAGTAAAGCATCGGATGCAATCCCTAGAACCAGAGGGCTTTCTTTCCGTACCGCAATGAGTTTGTTCGGCTCTTGTTCATTCAGAATCACCAGTGCATACGATCCCTCAATGGCGCGGAGGCTCTCGGTCACGGCTTTTTCAAAAGAAGCACCGGCTTGGATCTCATTGTTAATGAGTTGTGCGACGATCTCAGTGTCCGTTTCAGAGTTGATATGACAGCCCATCTCAAGGAGTTGCTTTTTCAAAGGAAGGTAATTCTCAATGATCCCGTTATGCACCACGGCTATGGGGCCGACTTTGTGGGGATGGGCATTGATGTCCGAAGGGGGGCCATGGGTGGCCCAGCGAGTATGACCTATGCCCAGCGAGCCGCGCACCGGCTGCTCCACCAAGAGCGCCTCGAGTTGGACAAGCTTACCCTGACAGCGGCGTACATCTATCTTCCCATCACTGACTACAGCTATGCCGGCACTATCATATCCCCGATATTCCAGACGTTTTAACCCCTCGACCAGCAATGATACGCAGTCGTTTTGGCCGACGTGTCCAATAATTCCGCACATGTTTGCCTCGAGTACCAAGTTGCAGGTTTAATACATTTTCTCTGGGCCCGGCTTTCTGGCCACGGCTATTGTTAGGCCACTAGAACGCGCCTGACTGCCCGTAACGCTCTCGCTTTCTAGAAGGGCAGGGAAAGTCGTTTCCACCCAAAACTTGACTGCTATGAACTGAACCTTGTGACCACTCGCCTCTTGCCCAGACCCTTCTCATGCTTGATTCTGAGCACGCCGCGCAATGACTTCAGTTGCCTCGGTCAACTCGTCCTGGGTATTAATCCCCAGGAACTCTTTAGGATCAGCGGCAGTCACCGCTCTCACCTTCCATCCTCGCTCAACGGATATCTGTACCATATCGGTTAGATAATACTCACCTTGAACATTGGCATTATCTATATCTGGTATCACTTCCCGCAAAATGTCCGCTCTGGCGCAATATATTCCGGTGTTCACCTCTCGAATATCGCGCTCCCTATCTGTGGCATCCTTAGCTTCAATGATTCCCACCACTGCGTCCCCTGAATCCCTAAGGATCCGTCCGTAATTTCCCGGTCTTTCGAGCAACATGCTCAAAATGCTGAGATCAGCATTACCATTGACGTGTTCTCTCTGGAACATGCGCAGGGTATCTGCGGTGAGCAGAGGGGTATCACCGCAGCAAATGAGAACTGAGCCGGCAAAATCGGTCAGATGTGGCAACGCGCACTGGACTGCGTGTGCGGTTCCCAGTTGCTCGGCTTGCAATACCCATTCCACCTGGGCGTCGGCATGAACCTCTTTGATACGCTCAGCCTGATGCCCCACCACCACCAGCACCCGGGCAAGCCCCAACTTCTGCAATGTGTTCAGTGCGTAAAAGAGCATGGGCCGACCGCATATGGGGTGCAAAACCTTGGCTAGATCTGAGTACATCCTGGTCCCCTTGCCTGCGGCTAGGACCAGAGCAATAGTATCTTTCATAACTCCCCTTTTACTGCAACCCAGGAAAAAATGCAATGCTGCCGCTGAAGACTAGGCGCTAGGCACTAACCGCGCGTAAATTGTCAGGTCATTTCACTTCGCCGTCACTCCGCTGCGTTGTCATTAGGCCACTAGGTCGACGCAGTAAACGATCACCGGTCACAGCGAAACAATGATCTGGTGATCCAGTTGCCTAACATCATAATGACCCAATGACCTTGAATGACAGCGAAGCGAAACTGGAAACCCGCTTGCGGGCCTGAGCGTAGCGAATGCGAATAAATGACCTAATGGGGTTTACGCGGAGCGCTCTGCGCAAAAAAAAAACGGGCCCAAATCGGACCCGCCTTGTAGATCAAAAAATAGGTTCGGCTAAAGTTTGGCCTTCTCTGCAGCCCTGATGCGGGCGATGGCTCGTTGGAGAGCGGCCTCGGCCCGGATAAAATCCACGTCATCTCGCCGCTCTCTGAGGCGTTCTTCAGCGCGCTCCTTGGCAGCCAGTGCCCGTTCCAGATCAATATCTTGGGCGCGTTCAGCAGTGGTGGCTAATACGGTCACCTGGGTGGGCAGCACCTCAGCGTAGCCACCGCTCACCACCAAGTGCTCGAGCCGGCCCCCTTTGCGATATTTCACTTCGCCGGGTTGAAGTTGGGCAAGGAAAGGAATGTGATTGCGCAGTGCACCGAACTCACCAAAGTAGCCGGGCGCCATTACTATCTCAACCTCCTCGCTCACAACGGTTCGCTCTGGAGTTACCACATCTAGTTGTAGCGTCTTCTCTGCCATAAAATCACCATTTTGGGATTACTGAGCAAGTCATCGCATGATAACGGCACTAGACTGTCAGCCTCAGATAACCCCCGCTTATGCTTCCGCCATAGTCTTGGCTTTGTCCAGAACCTCCTCGATACCACCCACCATGTAGAAGGCTTGCTCTGGAACCTCGTCATGCTTGCCGTCAACAATCTCCCGGAAGGCGCGAACCGTATCTTCAACCTTGACGTACTTACCGTCGGTGCCGGTGAACTGAGAGGCCACGAAAAAGGGTTGGCTCAGGAAACGTTGAATTCTCCGGGCTCGGGCCACAACGACCTTGTCCTCCTCGGAAAGCTCATCCATTCCGAGGATGGCGATGATATCCTGGAGGTCTTTGTACTTTTGCAGAATCATCTGCACGTCGCGGGCCGTGCTGTAGTGTTCTTCGCCAAGAACATGGGGATCAAGGATGCGCGAGACCGAATCCAGCGGGTCAACTGCCGGGTAGATACCCAGCTCCACGATCTGACGCGAGAGAACCACGGTACCGTCCAGGTGGGCAAAGGTGGTTGCCGGGGCCGGGTCGGTAAGGTCGTCGGCCGGCACATACACACATTGGACTGCGGTGACCGAGCCCTTGGTGGTGGAGGTGATGCGCTCCTGCAGCTCGCCAAGGTCGGTTCCCAATGTGGGCTGATACCCAACGGCCGAAGGCATGCGGCCCAACAAGGCCGAAACCTCGGCGCCGGCCTGGGTGAAACGAAAGATGTTGTCAACAAAAAGGAGCACGTCCTGACCTTCCTCATCCCGAAAATACTCGGCCTGGGTCAGTGCGGAAAGCGCCACCCGCGCCCGGGCTCCAGGAGGTTCGGTCATCTGGCCGTAAACCAGAGCTGCCATGGGAAGCACGCCCGATTCCTTCATCTCCAGGTAGAGGTCGTTGCCTTCGCGGGTACGCTCTCCCACCCCGGCAAATACCGAGATCCCCTTGTGCTGCATGGCGATGTTGTGGATCATCTCCATCATGATAACCGTCTTGCCCACGCCGGCGCCGCCGAACATCCCCATCTTGCCGCCTCGGGGGAAGGGCACCAGGAGATCGATAACCTTAACGCCGGTCTCCAACACCCTGACCGAGGTATCCT
>Ga0209536_100016571_pt1 | contig 10473 bp, 12 predicted proteins | sample DeeMarSeWOR28_12_FD_187461 | JGI IMG/M metagenome (GOLD analysis project Ga0209536, IMG submission 187461) | Marine sediment microbial communities from White Oak River estuary, North Carolina - WOR-2-8_12 (SPAdes) (version 2) | ecosystem: Environmental > Aquatic > Marine > Intertidal zone >...
AACGGCCTCACGCCTTCCGCTACAACTCGCGAGAACGACGACACTCAACAGCAGCCAGCCCGCGCGGCAACGCATGGTGCCTACAGTAGTCGACGCCCGAGCGAACCCCAACTAAAGTTGGCGGGATGGCGCTCATCGAGTTTCGCGGGGTCAAGAAGGCTTTTGGGCCGAAAGAGGTCTACCGAGACCTCAACCTCGACATCCGCGAGCGTGAAGTGATCACCATCATCGGAGGCTCGGGCCAAGGCAAAAGCGTGATGCTGAAGATGCTGATCGGCCTCCTCGACGTCGACGATGGCGAGATCTCGTTCGATGGGCAGGTCATCTCGGGCATCTCGGAGGCAGAATACGCCCCGGTTCGGCGGCGGGTCGCCATGCTGTTCCAGGCGGGCGCCCTGTTCGACTCGCTGAGCACAAAGGAGAACGTCGCATATGGGTTGCGCGAGCAACTCGCGATGACCGAGAAGGAGATCTCCGAACGCGTCCGCGAGTCGCTGACCTACGTCGGGCTTCCGGGAACCGAGGAGACTTGGCCCGCCGACATGTCCGCGGGCATGAAGAAGCGGGTCTCGCTGGCGCGAGCCTTGGCGATTCGGCCCGAGGTGCTCCTCTATGACGAGCCAACGACGGGTCTCGATCCGATCAACGTCACACGCATCGCGGACTTGATCGAGCACTTGAACGAGACGCTCGACGTGACGTCCGTCGTCGTCACGCACGACATGGACACCGCGCTGGCCATCAGCGACCGGATCGCCATGATCCAAGACGGATATGTTATTTTTTCCGGTACTCCGGACGAGCTCTTGGCGTCGGAGGACCCTCGAGTGCGGGACTTCATCGAAGGCAACGCTCCGGTCGACGAAGATACCGAAACTCTGCTAAGGAGTGCAGGGTAAGGGGGTTCCCAGCAACACATGAGGACCACTGCCGCAACTCGACTTCGCGTTGGCATCTTCGTGTTGGTCGCTTTGGTGATTGGAGCGAGCATCGCGTTCGCCATTGGCGCACAAGAGAACGTCTTCGCGCCGAAGACCACCTATCACGCGATCTTCGATGATGTCGGCGGCCTTCAGAAGGGCAATACGGTCCGCGTCGCAGGCGTCAACGTCGGCTCGGTGACCGAAGTGGTCATCGGCGAGACCGGAAGCATCGAAGTCTACTTTCGGGTCATCGACGACGCGACGCACTTGATCCGCGGCCAGCCGGGCCTCGCGTTGGTGGGCGTGGACCCGAAGCCGAGCTTTGCGGCAATTGGAAGCAAGGGCCTTCTCGGCGACCGAATCATCGAGATCACCGTCGGAGACGACACTTACCCGGAATGGGACCCCGACGAGCCAATCCCCGTGTCGGTGGGCGGCGGTATCATGGCGCTCGCGGAGCGAACCCTCACGGAGGCCGAAGGCACGGCGCGCAATCTGAGGCTCGCGACGGACCCTTTCGCCGATCAGGAGTTCTCGGAGGACTTGAAAGAGACGGCGCGCAACCTCGCCAAAGCAAGTGGATTGATCGCCAGCGGCGACGGCACGATCGGCCGGCTGATGCACGACGCCGAGCTCGGTCGCGACGTCAAGGCTGCGGTCAAGGAGCTGCGTGCAGCGGGTAGGCAGGTAGCCGCCCTCGGTAAGAACCTCAACAAGATCGCCGAAGACGTCCAGACCAACGAGGGCACCGCGAACGCACTGCTCTACGGGACCGAAGGCGCCGATGCGATCCGCAACATCCGCGATACCTTCGGCCAGCTCAATGCGATCCTGACAGACGTCCGCGAGGGCGACGGGGCGGTGAACCAGCTCATCTATGGCGAGCTCGGCGACTCGTTCATGACCAACCTACAAAATGCCAGCGACGACATCGCGTTCCTCACCAAGGAAGCGCGAGAAGGCAAAGGCACCATCGGCGCGCTGCTCACCGACCCATCGATCTACGAAGACATCAAACGCTTGGTCGGCGACCTCGAGCGCAACGACATCCTTCGCGCACTCGTGCGCTACTCGATCAGGCGCGACGACGCGCGCGAGCCGGTCGAGGTAACCGAGCAATAGAGCGATGCAAGCGTACCTGGATCTTCTACGCAAGGTGCTCGACGAAGGCGTCGAGCGAGAAGACAGGACCGGTACCGGAACCAAGAGCCTATTCGGCTATCAGATGCGAATGGACCTTCGAGAAGGGTTCCCCCTTCTCACCACGAAGAAGGTCCATCTCAAGTCGATCATTCACGAGCTCCTGTGGTTCATTCGTGGCCAGACCCACGTGAGCCACCTCCAAGAAGTCGGCGTGACGATTTGGGATGAGTGGGCCACCGCGGAACAAACAGCGAAATTCGGGCGCAACGAGGGAGACTTGGGGCCGGTTTATGGTCACCAGTGGCGAAACTTCGGTGCGACCGAACGGCACGACGGCACGTACGAGCGCGACGGCTTCGACCAACTTTCGTACGTGTTGGATCAGATCGAGACCAACCCGGACAGCCGCCGCTTGATCATCTCTGGCTGGAACCCCAGCGAGGCCGAGCGCGTGGCGTTGCCGCCTTGTCACACCCTCTTCCAGTTTTACGTGAGCCGCGGCCGCCTGAGCTGCCAACTCTATCAGCGCAGCGCGGACGTGTTTCTGGGTGTCCCATTCAACATCGCGAGCTACGCGCTCCTGACGATGATGATCGCCTCCGTGTCCGAATTGGAGCCGGGCGAATTCATTCACACCTTCGGGGATGTTCACCTCTACAGCAACCATGTCGAGCAGGCGCGCCTGCAGCTCTCACGGCGGCCTCGACCTCTTCCGACGATGTTGATCGATCCCGGAGTCAGGAATCTTTACGACTTTCGCCACGAGCACTTCCAGCTGAAGGACTACCTTCCCTACCCCAGCATCAAAGCCCCGGTGGCCGTGTGACGGAGGCGCTCGCCAGCCCTGCCCCGCTGGCCCTGATCGTCGCCGTCGCGCGCAATGGCGTGATTGGGAAGGCGGGCGATCTGCCGTGGCGGATCTCCGAGGACCTCAGACATTTCAAGAAGACCACGCGAGGGCACGCGGTGATCATGGGACGCAAGACCCACGAGTCGATCGGCCGGGCGCTTCCCAAACGCCGCAACATCGTCGTGACCACGAGCCGGACAGCGTTCGAGGGATGCGAGACCGCGGGCAGCCTGAACGAAGCGATCGCGCTCGCCCGAGCGACAGACCCTTGTCCATTCGTCATCGGCGGCGCAAGCCTCTACCTGGAGGCGCTCCCTCTCGCTACTGAGGTGCACCTCACGACCATCGACGAAGACGTCGAAGGCGACACCTATTTTCCGACGGACCTGCCCGACTTCGAAGAGGTGCAAGCGTGGGCCGGCGAGACTCCGGGAGTGACGTTCAAGCGGTTGCGGCGACGCTAGTCGAGGCCGTGGTGGGCTGACCTACGTCTAGTTCATCATCTCGCGCAAAACCCAATATCCCTGTGCCCCCTGCGGATCGTCTTTGAAGCGCGTGGGTGGCGCGCCGCGGGCTTCCGGTGCGCGCCGCGTCTCCATCGGCCGACTGCCCCCGTGCTTCGCCTGAAGGTGTCCTGCTAGCTCCTCTTCGCGAATGGGGCCCGGCGCCCCATCCTCGCGCGGCTGTTCCGCGATGAGGTCTGGTGTGATTCCTTCTGCCTGAATCGAGCGCCCAGATGGGGTGTAGTAACGAGAGATCGTCAGCTTGAGCGCACTACCACCCGGAAGCTCGTAGACCGTCTGCACGCTGCCTTTCCCGAACGAGCGCACTCCGACCACCGTGGCACGCTCCTGATCCTGCAGCGCCCCTGCGACGATTTCCGATGCGCTCGCGGTGTTCTCGTTGATGAGGACGACCATCGGCCACTTTGGGCGCGTGCCCGCACGCCGCGCGGAGTACTGCTTGATCACCTCGCCGTCGCGTCCGCGCGTGCTGACGATGGTGCCGGTGGCGAGGAACTCGTCGGCCACCCACACGGCCTCGTCGAGCAGGCCGCCCCCGTTGTCGCGAACGTCGATCAGCACACCTTCTACGCCACCGCGATTCTTCAATTCCATCACGACGTCGTCGAGAGCGAGGCTGAGCTCGCGCGCCGTCCCCTCTTGAAATGCCTTGATACGAACGTAGATGGCGCCCTTCCCGAGTGTCTCGATCTCGACGGGATCGAGCTCGATGAAGGCTCGCGTCAGGGTTCGTTCCAACGCATCTGCTCGCCCTTCGCGGCGAATGGTGACATTGACCGTGGTGCCAGGCTCTCCACGAATCCGTCGGACCGCGTCGTACAGGCGAAGATCACGCGCTTCCTCACCCTCGATGGCCAAGAAGCGGTCCCCCGGAAGCAGGCCGCCCTTCGCGGCAGGCCCACCGTCGAAGACGGATAGGATTGTCAGCCAGCCATCCCGTGTCGAGACCTCCACCCCGATGCCAGCGAACCGTCCTTCGGCGTCGCTGTTGAAGATGGCGTACTCCTCTGGATCCATGAACACGCTGTGTGGGTCTAGCGAATCAGCGAGCCCGCGAATCGCGCCATGCACCAGCTTCTCCTGATCGACAGGCTCCACGTATGCGAGCTCGATGAAGGCGAGCGCGCGCGCGAAGATCGACAAAGGTTCGAACGGACTCCGCCGCGCAGGCACGGTCGAAGCCGTGACGGCAACGAGCACCACCGCCGCAACACTTACAAAGACGAGGCGCAGTGTTTTGCCGCTAGATTTGTGACGGAACATGAGACTCAGACCTTTGCAATTGACACTGCATGTATCCCTGGGTAGGAGAACCAGATACACGGAGGATTCTTAAAGATGTCTACGACTGATAAGCGCAAGCAGAGCCTCTACTTTCCAGAGTCGATGCTACACGACATCAAGCACGAATCGGCAAGGTTGGATCGCTCCCTCTCTTGGATTGTCCAACGCTGCGTGAAGATCGCTCTGCCCGAGATTCGCAAGTTGCCCTCCGTGAACGACATCCCGGACACCCCGGACGACGCCACCAAAAAGTAAGTTTCGACGGCGTGCAATACGACCGAACGTGCTTCGTCGAAGCCGAAGACGGCACCCGAATGTTCGTCGAGGAGCTCGGCGAAGGCGCCCCTCCTATCGTGCTCACGGACGGGATCGGCTGCGATGGCTTCGCCTGGCGCTATCTCGCCCCCCGCTTGGCCAAGCGGCACCGCGTGGTTCACTGGCATTTTCGGGGACATGGCCGCAGTGGCCCCCCTGTCGACCCGGAGCGCCTCTCGATCGAGGATCTCGCCCGAGACCTCCGACGGATCTGCGATGCGAAGGAAATTCGCCGCCCTGTCATCGCGGCCCACTCGATGGGAGTTCAGGTCGCCCTCGAGTACTACCGGCGGAACCCGGACGATGTCGGCGCACTGGTCCTCATGTGCGGCACCTTCGGCCGCATCACGACGACCTTCCACGGGACCGACTTGCTCGACCAAGTCCTCCCCGCGCTCGTGAGGGGTACGAGGATGTTCCCCGTGGTCGCACGTGCCGTCTGGGGACGCATTCCGGCCGCACTGGCCTTCCGTGTGGCGTGTGCAGGGCGCGAGCTCGACGGTGAGCGCATCCAGGAAGAAGACTTCCAACGGTACTGGGATCACGCGGCCTTGATGAACCCCGATGTCTTTCTCCGCATGCTCCAATACGCGGGAGCGCACGACGCCGAGGCGTTTCTGCCCGAGATCGCGGTCCCGACCTTGGTCGTGGCTGCCGAGCGGGACACGTTTACGCCCATGGAGCTGGCGAACGAGATGGCGCGGGCCATTCCGAACGCCGAGCTCGAAGTGATCGAGGAGGCAAGCCATGCGGCGCCGGTCGAACAGCCCGATCGCATCGCGGACCGTGTGGAGGAGTTTCTCGCTTCGAGGCTCGGGATCTACGCCGACCCCGTTTAGTACTCGGCGCGGAACAGCTGCTGGCCCATCAAGACGAATGTCCCTTGCGGCACGAACGACTCGTTCGACACCCGCACGAACGTGCCGTTCGAGCTGCCGACATCCGTGAGGAAAACGTGCCCCACTTCGGAATGGATGCGGCAATGAAGCCCCGAGACGTACCCGTCCTCCGGAAAGAGGACGTCGCCGCGTTCGCGACCGAGGTGAATTCCATGAGGCGGAATCGGGTAGCTATTGCCGGTGGCCGTACGCCCAATCACCAAGGATATGCGGCCGACGAAGCCACGGTGCGGGCTTCCAGCGTGCTGTGTTCCATCGGGCGCCGGGTCGGGCGCGACTGGCGCTTCGAAGCGCAGAATCTCTTGGCCGACGCGAAAGACGCTTCCATCGAAGAGCTCGATTGGCACCTCCGGGTCGATGCGGATGTACACGCCGTTCAAGCTCTCCATGTCCTTCACGACGAGCTGATCGCCCTCGAAGCGGAACTCCGCGTGCTCGGGCGAGAGGTACGCGTCGCTCGCGAAGATGCCGCCGGTGCTCCTCCCGATCAGGGTGCGACCTGCGGCGAGCGGAAAGGACTCGCCCTCCGAGCCATCTGGCTGAATGAGGATGAGCCGCGCTCGCTCGGTCACGGCCTCGGGTGCGTTGTTGACGGCCGGCGCAGACACTCGCTCTTCCGGAACCTCGGCCCCGCTCCCGAGGGGACCCTCGGCGTGCAGATCGTGTCCGCAGACGTGGCAGAACCGGAAGTTCTCCGGCACCTGCGCGCCACAATGCGAGCAAGGAGAAGTCTGGTCGGTCAATGGGGCGAGCTCGGGGGGTAGCGGATCCGCCACGGCGACCGGTTCAGCCCGTGCAGGCGCGACCGCGATCGGATCGACCTCGAGCTTGGAAGCCGAGGCCAACGCACTGGAAGCACCCCCCATCGCCGACGGCGCATCCGTCGTGCGCTCACCACCGGCGCTCGACGCTAAAAGAGCCTCCGGCTCGGACGCCGACGGCCCCCGCGGAAGCTCCGCACCGCATCCCAAGCAGAACTTGTAGTGGTCCTGATTTTCTTTGCTGCACCGCGAACAGACGATCACGCCGTCACCTCCACTCGAAGCAGATTGCGGCCGAGGAATAGGTAGTCCCCGTGTCCGAGCTCACGCTCGCCTCGAATGCGAACGTAAGTTCCGTTTTGCGAGTTCTCGTCGATCAGCTTGAGCGCTTCACCCGACATTTCTACCTTGGCGTGCCGAGGCGACATGTAGACGTCGTCGGGGAAGTTGATGTCACAGTCCTCGCGTCCAATCTCGACCGTCTGCTCGAGCGCACAGCAGACGATGCCATCCATCCCGCCGTCGAGAATTTGGGTCACGCGGAATGCACTCGGTCGTCGGGGCGACGAATAAAAATAGGTTTGATCGGGCTCGGGTCCGGAGCTGTCCTTCGGCGTCGCGTCGATGCGGAAGAGTTGCTGGCCGCACATGAAGTGGTCGCCGATTCGAATTGGTGACGTTCCACGCACGCGAATGTACACCCCGTTCAGGCTCCCCTCGTCTCGAACGACGAGCTTCTCCCCGCGATACAGGAAGTTCGCATGTGTGGGGCTGAGCCAATTGTCGCTGGGAAACGGGATCTGATCTGCTTCGCGGCCAGCGACGTGCTCCGTCGCCTGGAGGAGATAGCTGAGCCCCTCTCCCATGGCTTCGTCGCCGCGGACGACGATGAGCCGCGCCTTGCCGGGCATCTGCAAAGCGCCGAAGAACTGCGTTTCCAGCGTCTGCGCTTCGGCAGGCACCGGCCCCCCACATGCCCCGCAGAACTTGTGCCCGGACGGGACTGCGCTCGCGCACTCCGTGCAGACATAATTGCGAGCTTGCTCCATGCCTTATCCCCTCTTGCCCAGCCCCTGGGTGGCAAAGCTATCGGGAGTAATAGGCCATCGGATCACCCCTCGTCAATCCGTGCAACGTGCGGCAATTCATCGATTGAGCGAGCTTTGCTTGTTTCGGCGCTGCGACTACCCTCTGTCCGATGCAACTCCTCGCCGGAGCCTTGTTGGGGCGGCCCCCAGGGCCGAAGTACACGGCGGCGCTCGGTTTTGCCGAGCTTGCCCCGGGCAATCCGCTTCCGAAACCGGGCACCCTCGCGAAATGGCGACAGGGCTTGCCAGAAGGCTTCGAGCTCGGCCTGCGAGCGCCCGAAGCGACATGGAACACGCCCGGCGGGGCGCTGCGGCCAGGCCCAGCGCTCGACGACGGCCTGGCTTGGCTGTCTGAAGCCTCCGAAGCGCTCGGCGCCTCGCTGGTCGTGGTCGTGACCGGAGCGACGGTGACCACGGGCGCGCGAGACCGCGATCGTCTTCGCAGCTACTTCGAGCGCCTGCCACGGCGGAACGGTCTCACGATCGTCTGGCGTGCCACGGGACTGTGGGAGCCGGAAACGGTACAGAGCATGGCGCGATCGCTCCGCGTGACCGCCGGCTTCGATGCGCTCGATGACCCGGCGCCACCAGGCGACATCCTCTATGGAAGTCTACTCGCAGAAGGGCTTCGTCGCTCCTTCTCGCATGCGCAACTCCTCGACGTGATCGAGACGCTACACGCTGCCGAGGCAAAGCGTGCTTATGTCACCGTCGACTCTCCACAGTCGTTCCGAGAGGCTCGGTTGCTTCAGAGGCTCCATGAAGGGGACGAGTGAGCGAGTGGGCCGCGAAGATCATCCGGATCGACCAACCCGAACATGGGCTGCTCAGCATCTCGTTTCGTGCTGACGGACGAAACGAGACCATGGTCGTCGTCGCGCTGCCGGGCGCATTCGATCTCGGGGTAGTCAATCGGCGACCACGCGGTACGGACGCATCCCCTGCGACGACTCAGCTTCGACATCACCTCCAAGGCGCGACGATCGTCGGCGTAGAGCGCAGCAACCGGGCCATCCGCATCTCCCTGATGCGGGGGAGCACTCGACGCCTGCTGATCGCCGCTCCGATCAAACCGTACGGTGGATGGTGGCTCTGCGAGGAGGACGGGTCGATCGTGGTCAGATCGCCCGGAGCAACCAAGGACGTTCCGTCGGAGGGCGAGCATCTGCGCACCTGTGCCGTCGAGGCGCTCCGCGAGCACGGCGAGGCGGCGCTGCGCGCTCATGAAGAAGCGCGCCGTCATCAGCTTCTGCGCGGGATCGCGCGGCGACTGAAGCGCCTCAGGAAGACACGTGAGGCGATCCGGGCCGATCTCGAGCGCGCTAGACAGGCCGAAGACCTGGCCGAAAAGGCGAGCCTGCTCCTCGCGCACGCGTCGGAAATCTCGGCCGACGCGGCCTATTTCGAGGCGGCGGCCTGGGAGGATCCAACGCGCTCCGTGCGGATCGAGCTCGATCCCCGCAAAAGCCCCACTGAGCTGGCACAGGCGCTCTTCGCGAGGGCGAAGCGGCTGAAACGGGGCTTGGATGTGGCCCCGGCACGACTGGCATCGGTCGAGCGGGAGCTCGCCGCGCTGACGAGGGTGCAACACGAAGCTGATGAGCATCCGATAGCCGAGCTCGTCACGAAGCTCGAGGCGCTCGGGGTGGTGCTCACCGAGCCGGCAGAACGCGATCGCAAGCGGCGGCGCGCAGGCGCGCGGCTTCCCTATCGCGAGTTTCAGTCAGGCCAAGGTGTCAGGATTCTCGTGGGTCGCGGCGCTGCCGACAATGATCGGCTGACGCTGCGCATCGCGCGCCCTGAGGACTTGTGGCTGCACGCACGTGGGGTCACTGGCGCGCACGTGGTGGTGCCGCTCGCCAAGGGGAAGGCATGCCCGCCCGAGGTTCTCGTCGATGCCGCCACGCTCGCGGCGCACTTCAGTGACCTTCGGGGCGAGCCCATCGTCGACGTCATTCATACGCCCCGCCGATTCGTGCGAAAGCGCAAGGGAAGTGCCATCGGCGCTGTAACGCTCGAACGCGAGAAAGTGATCGCGGTTCGCATCGAAGAGCAACGCCTGACTCGCTTGCTCGCAAGCGAGAAGAAATCGTCGTAGGCGACGTCAGAAATGCCAACGCCCCAGCCGGATGGCCGGGGCGTCAGCAGACGAACACCCTCCACGAGAAGAGGGATCGCCACGACAGACTGCGCGTAGGCCCGGAATGATCAGGGCCTTAGGCGTGGGGTCACCTGAGGTGACCCCGTGGTCGACCCGAGGGCCGACCGCCTAGAAGCTTATTTCTTCTTGCGAGTCGCGCGCTTCTTCGTTGCGCGCTTCTTGGTTGCGCGCTTCTTGGTCGCACGCTTCTTCGTTGCGCGCTTCTTCGTTGCGCGCTTCTTTGCGGCCTTCTTCACGGCCTTCTTGGCCTTGCGCTTCTTCACGGCCTTCTTCGCCGCGCGCTTCTTCACGGCCTTCTTGACGGCCTTCTTCGCCTTACGGCGCTTCACGGCCTTCTTCACAGCCTTCTTGGCTGCGCGGCGCTTCACGGCCTTCTTCACAGCCTTCTTGGCCGCACGCTTCTTCGCCGGCCTCTTCTTCTTTGTCGTTCGTTTCTTTGCAGTCGCCATTTCGACCTCCTCCAAGGTGGGTCAAGATTGCAGGTGCACGTACCGTATTGTCACGTCACTTCACGTGTCAAGCGGA
>Ga0209536_100016572_pt1 | contig 10473 bp, 8 predicted proteins | sample DeeMarSeWOR28_12_FD_187461 | JGI IMG/M metagenome (GOLD analysis project Ga0209536, IMG submission 187461) | Marine sediment microbial communities from White Oak River estuary, North Carolina - WOR-2-8_12 (SPAdes) (version 2) | ecosystem: Environmental > Aquatic > Marine > Intertidal zone >...
CACGCTCAACATGGCAGGGATCGTCCACCCGGGAACGGTGATGTTGCCCTTCATGGCCATGGCCACCGCATGTGCATCGAGCTTCGCCTACTGCCTGATCATCGGAACCCCACCCAACGCTATCGTGTATGCGAGCGGGTACCTCGAACCGAAGGACTATCTCCGGGTGGGAATTCCGTTGTGGATCATCTCCAACGTGGTACTCTTACTGTTGATTGGAACATACTGGATGGCTCGTGGCTTTGGCGGCCTGCCGGGCATTTGATGAGGAACGAAGACCATGGAAACGAAGGGAAGGATAAAGGTTCTGATCGTCGATGACGAGGATCGCTTTCGGGAGACCACAGCGGCGATTCTGACGAGGCGAGGGTTTGCGGTGGATGCGGTGGGAAGTGGTTTGGAGGCCATCGAGACGATCCGAAAGGATGATGTCGATGTGATCGTGCTCGACATCAAGATGCCGGGCATGGATGGCCACGAGGCCTTGCGGGAGATCAGGAAGTGGAAGCCCCGGACCCAGGTCATCATGCTCACCGGACACGGGACTCCGGACTCTGCACTCGTGGGTTTGAAGGATGGTGTATTCGACTACTTGACGAAGCCCTGCGACATTGAACTGCTTTCTCGAAAGATTCATGAGGCCTTCGCGCGGGAGCAGGGGGTTTCCGAAAAAGAACGCCGAGCCAGGGATGTGATGGTGCCCCTGTCTTCGTACGGCAGGGTTCATCTAGAGAGCCCGGTGGAGGATGCCGTCGCAGTCATTCACGAGTCCTTCGAAAGGGCTGCGGGGACCACAACGGTGAGGGAGACCGGACATCGGGATGTTCTCGTGCAGGACAAACGAGAGCAGGTCGTGGGAATTCTCCGGTTCTCAGACCTGCTGGCCGGACTTCAACCGCCGTACATGCAGTTGCTCAGAAATCGTCCTTCCATGGCAGATTCGGTCCGTGTTGAGCCGCCTAGCCACACAGGCCTGTTCACCGTGATGGCTCGAGACATGGCGAAGAGGCACGTGAGGGACATCATGTCGGGCGTCCCGCCAACGATTCGGGTGGACGCAAACCTGATGGAGGCGGCAAACAAGCTGATCGAACTGGGCGTCCAGAGTTTGCTCGTCGTGGAGGAGGAAAGGGTCGTAGGCGTACTTCGGGACCAGGACCTGTTCTTTGAACTGGCAGCCCTTCTGAAACCCTGACGCGGCGTGGCCCACCTGTCGTTCCTCCGGGATTATTCTCCCAGCCATGATCCGTTCCTCGTCGAAATGCAGCGGAGTATTTACAGAGTGTAAACGGCGCTTACAGGAGACTCCCGCCGTTTCTGACTACCTGCCGGGACAAGCTTGCTGAATCGAAAGGATATTGAGCTGTCCAGCCGAGGTGCCACGCCGTTTCCTCCGCTGGCATGAGCCTTGCTCCACCGGCAAGCGGGGAAACGTGTGTGTGAGACCCGCAATTGCAGGAGGAGTGCTGACATGGCCGCCTCAGTAAAGGAAAGCCTTCAAGTGGTGTGCCCGGCGGATACCGAAAAAACAAAGCCCCATCTGAAAGCCTCGAAGAAAAGGGTACGTTTTACCGACACGACACTCCGTGACGGGCATCAGTCCACCCTGGCCACTCGGCTCCGGGGCGAGGACATCTTTCCCATTGCCGAGGATATGGACAAGGCGGGATTCTGGTCCATGGAAGTCTGGGGTGGGGCGACCTTCGACGTCTCCACCCGGTTCTTGAACGAGGACCCCTGGGAGCGGCTGAAAAGACTGAAGTCGCTAGTGAGGAAGACGCCCCTCCAGATGCTCCTCCGGGGACAAAACCTGGTTGGCTACCGCCAGTATGCGGACGATGTCGTCGAGGCTTTTGTGGGCAAGGCGGCCGAGCGCGGAATCGACGTCTTTCGTGTCTTCGATGCGCTCAATGACATTCGGAATCTCGAAACCGCTCTGAAGTCCGTCAAGAAGGCGGGAAAACATGCGCAGGGCACAATCTGCTTCTCCCTGACCGAAAGGAGAATGGGTGGACCCATCTACAGCCTCGGATACTACCTGGACATGGCGAGAGATCTGGAAGGGATGGGGGTTGATTCCATCGTCGTGAAGGACATGGCGGGCATCCTTTCCCCCTATGATGCGTACGAACTGACCCGTGCCCTTAAGGAGAAGGTCTCGGTTCCGATCCACCTGCACACCCATTACACGAGCGGCATGGGTTCCATGTGCTATCTCAAGGCGATCGAAGCAGGGGCGGATGTTCTTGATACGGCTCTGGCCCCTTTCGCCCTCCGATCTTCTCAACCGGCAATCGAACCGATTGTCGTTGCCTTGGAGGGCACCGAATGGGATACCGGATTGGACCTGAACCATCTCTTGCGGCTGGGCCAATATCTCGAAGGCATCGCCCCAAAGTACCGGGACCACCTCGCGCAAACGGGCATGGCGGTCATTGACACAGGGGTGCTCAAACACCAGGTTCCGGGAGGAATGCTCTCGAACCTCGTCAGCCAGCTCAAGGAGGCGAAGGCCCTGGATCGGCTCCAGGAGGTTTTCGAGGAACTGCCGAGGACCCGGAAGGAGCTGGGTTGCCCGCCGCTGGTTACGCCGAGCAGCCAGTTAGTGGGAACCCAGGCCGTGGAGAACGTCCTGTTCGGGCGCTACCGGATGGTTCCGAGTCAGGTCAAGGACTACCTCTTCGGTCTCTACGGCAGACCTCCCGTCCCGGTTGACAAGGATGTCCAGAAGATGGGCCTTAAGGGGTACGAGAGGGGAGAGCAGCCGATCGATTGCAGACCCGCCGACGTGCTCGAGCCCGAGTTGCACAAGGCGCGTCAGGCCCTGAAGGACATGACGGAGCAGGAAGAAGACATTCTGACCTATGCCCTCTTCCCAGCGACAGGCATGCGCTTCCTGAAGTGGAAGTACGGTCTCGAGACACCCCCTCCCGAAGTGACCCCAAAGACGCTGGAAGACATCCGGAGAGAAGACAAATGGATGGAGAAGGCGAAGGCTGGGCTGCTCGTGGAGAGGGAGGAAGCTGTCCGGGCGAAGACAATCGTGAGGGCCGAGGCCGGCAAGAAGACCGCGAGAATTCTCGTTGCGGTGGACGGTTCAGAGCAATCCTTCGAGGCCGTCCGTTATGTGGCACGTCTTTTCGGGCCGGGTGGAGTCCGCTTCACACTCCTTCATGTCATGGACCGGGTTCCGGACATCTACTGGGACCTTCACGCCGAGCCGGGACCCGGATACGAGTTGATTGCCGGGCTGCAGTGGACGGCCGGGCAGCAAAGGTACATTCAGCAATTCTTCGATCGGTGCAGGGGGCTCCTCGACGAAGCGGGCCATCCCGCCGGTACTACGGGGGTCAAACTTCAGGAGAAAAAGGTCGGTATTGTTCAGGATATCGCTGAGGAGGCCCGCAACGGCTATGACGCGCTCGTGCTCGGACGGACCGGGATGAGCCCGCTGAAAGACGTTCTCTTCGGCAGCGTGGCGAATAAGCTCGTCAGCCGTCCCATGTACGTGCCGGTGTGGGTCGTGGGAGGGGCGCCGTCTGCGGAGAAGCTTCTTGTGGCCCTGGACAGATCCGAGCAGTCGAGGCGGACCCTGGCTTGCGTCGAGAAGATCATGACTTCCCTGGGTAGAGAGATCGAGGTGCTGCTCTTCAACGTGATCCGCGGCAAAGGGACCTTCCTTCCCGACGTCGGCGATCCAGACAACATAGATGAGCAGGAAGACTGGGTGAAGCGGGTCATCCAGGAGTTCGACAAGGTCAAGCGGGAAATGCAAGCGTTCTTTGACGAGACCCTTCGGGACTGGGAAGCGAAAGGACTCAACGGAGAGGGGATCCGCAGCCGCATCTCCTGGGGGGAGAGCCGTGCCGGCACGATTGTCGGTCATGCTCGAAGGGGAGGCTATGGAACCCTCGTGGTAGGGCGAAAAGGCGTCACCAAGCTTGAGGAATTCTTCATGGGAAGGGTGAGCAGCAAGGTTTTGCAGCTATCCAAGGACATGGCGGTCTGGGTTGTACCTTGAAGGGGACGGAACAAAGCATTGCACCCAGCTGGACCGAAGCAGTAAGAGTCTTCGGCGTTGCCTATACCCACATCCGATGTCGGAATCAGGATGATCTGTATCTTACGGAATTCGGGCTGCCCTTTTTAAAGCATCTCTTGCCCGAGAACTGGTTCTTGGATCGCTCATATTTCCTGCAAAACGCGGTACGGCTCACAGGAAGCAGTTCGATCTTCCGTGTGCGCACCAAACCGGTCCTGAACAGACAAATCAACTTTGTCCTGAAGTGGAACCGCATGGGTCAGGAGATCCCCGGTGGGGAGGACCGCGACGATTCTCTCAATTGGAGGTTCAACAGTCCCTTCGAGGAGTTCGCCCTCCTTCTGGAGATGCGGGGCGCGAAGTACGAATCGTCGGGGCCCCTTTACACACACAGGCCTTGGGGGATCTACGTCCCAGCGGCACGCAAGGATCTGGACAGGCTCGGCAGGAGAGAGTACAGGATGCTGCCCATTTTGGAGCTTCACAGGGAAATCGAGCTGGACATGCTCCGATCCTATGGCGTGATCTATGAGTGGGTCAAGGGAATCGACGCCGTGGAAGCCGAAGATCAGGGGCGTCTTAGCCTGAAAGAGATCGCCGATCTCACGCTCGATGCCGAAAGAAGGATGAGGGAGAAGGGCTTCCTCGTTTGTGACCGCAAACCTCACCACCTCATCGTGCGGCCCAAGAACTCCAGGAGACTGGCCATGGACCGAAACGGACAGGTCCTGTATGCGTTGGTCGATTTTGAACTGCTCCAGCGAACCGCGGAACGGGAGATGGAGATTCGAAGGAAGAAAGATGAACAGTTCATGACCCTCTTGAGGGAACGGTTCACAGACAAGGCAGAGGAACTTCGGTCACACACGTCGCAGGTGGGCATTCTGGGGGTGGACTATGTTCACGGAAACGTAGCGAGCACGAAGGGAAAGCTCTGGGTGGTGGGCAGGGATCCCCGTTTGTTCGACTATTTCTTGCCAGAGCGTTGGGAGGTGACACCGAGGATGAAAGTGTCCGCTACCCGGGAGGTATACCATACGGTGACGAAAGACGACATCCAGCTCGTCTGGAACGTTTCCAATGCGGGCGTCGAGCCAGATGCGGATCCGGTGGATGAACAGGGACGCAAGATCCTGGCCTTCGGCTACAACAGCCCCTTTGAGGAGGTTGCCCTGGCCCTCTACCTGCGAAGCCGGGGTATCTCCACCCTGAACCCCCTGGCCGTTTACATGGCAGGACACAGGCGGGAGCTGGCTCCCTACCTGTTTCACGAGAGCCGTTACATCCGTCACCGCCATCTGCTGAACCCGGACGGTACGCCCTTGCTCAGGGAGGACCGCAGCTACATCACGATCTGGGGTTCCTGGAGCCAGGTGGAAGTAGAGATGGACGGTGAAGAGGAAGAGTTCTACGAGAGAATGAGCGCCTTACGCGCTTACCGAAAGAGACTGGTCTCCAAGGCCGAGTACGTGGACCTGATGCGGCTGATCCGGGAACGGCTTAGGGAGGTGGATGTGGAGGATCTCACGCTCAGAGGGACCCACATCCTCGTGTCTCTTAACGGTAGGGGCCAGCTGATTCGGGGTGCCAACGGCGTGCCGAAGTGGAAAATCTGTAGCTTCGAGCTGCTCAGACGTCTTCAGCCCCACGAGCCCAGCGCGGACACGCTTAGCGGTTCAGGAGCACCGGCAGGGTCGTGTTTCGGATGATGTAGGCTCTGTCGAAAGGCCCGGAGAAATTCACCAAATCCGAGAGAGACCTGTTTCATTCCGCCATTGGAATGCGGACTTTCAGCACCTTCTGGCAAGGACCTGACAGAATTCTTTACAGGGCGTAAAGCCCTTTCCCTTACGCGGGAGGTTTCTGTTCCGCCATTCTCCACAGCTTGCTAGCCAATGTGATGCCTTGGAGTTCAATCGACAAATCCACTTCGAAGAATGGGCCCCTTTTCGGCAATTCACCAATTCATACTTGTCAACTCGAACTGTTTGGGGTTGGTTTTTCCCCTGACGTCGATTGGCATGTCTTTTGCTGTCTTATCAATATTGGCTGCTCGGCCCTTTACTTTGACTTTCGTTAGGGTCGTCGTTTCCAATCATGACAGGGGGAGGTGCCATGAACATCTGGAAGAAAGCTGTATGCATGCTGCTGCTTTTGATCTTGCTTCCCGGGTGGCTCATTACACTGCCGTCGCAGACATGGGCTGGAGAGCGTCTTCGGTTGAGCAGCTCGGCCCAGGTGTACGATGCCTACCTGAAAGATGTGATTCCGGCCTTTGAAGGGCAAACCGGATTCCAGGTGGATGTGTTCATTTCCTCCTCTGCCTCGAGTCTGGGCCGACTGATGAACGGCATGTGCGATCTGGCGACAACGGTCGAGGGGTTCAAGTTCCGGTATGGAGAGTATGGTTACTTAGAGATCCCCTTCTGCAAGGACCCGCTCGTCGTCATCACGCATCCGGCGGTTCCTACCGAGAGCATTACCGATGAACAGGTGCGGGGGATCTTCAGCGGCCGAATCACGAACTGGAAGGACCTCGGTGGCCCCAACGAGCGCATCATCCTGGTCGTGCCCGGGGACTCTACGGCAGCATACAAGAACTTTGTTCGTCAGGCCATGGGGAGAGAGGAAGTCGTCTACGACTTCATGAGCTACCTGTCGACTGTGGCGGTCAAGGCAATCCAGAGTGTTCCATATTCGATCTCCTTTATCGGTCAGGGTGTGATTGCCGGTCAGTCTGGAATCAAGACGCTCAGGATCAACGATAGAGCGCCAGGAGATGCCGAGTACCCCTACCATCAGGTCTTCTCGTTTGCCATTGAGGGAAACCCGACTGGCCTTGCAAGGAAGTTTGTGGACTTCGTGTTCTCCGAAGAAGGTCAGAAGGTTATCAGGAAGAAGAACATGACGCCCATATTGCTTTCGGAGTACTGATCCCGAGGACCAACGACTCGGGCCACGACGCCATCATCCTCCAGAGGGAAGCTGGTCTGAAGAGGTGGGCAGAACGATCTCGGGAGGGGGTGATCAAGCTCCCAGCAAGGCCCGCGATGGGCAGGACGGAGCGAAAGCCGGCTGAAGAGTTGGCGGTGAAAGATGCTCCAAGTCTCCTTCCCCTCGCGCGAGATCCGAATCGGATTCGATGGCCATCCGCCTTTCAACGACCACGATGCCCAAGGGAGTCAAGGTGAACCTCCTCTCGTCTTCTTTCCGGTCATAGCCAACGGTCGTACCGTCGGGGATGGTGACGAACTTGTCGATGATGGTGTTTCGGATCCTCGCCCCGCTCCCAACCACCACTCCCTCCAGCAACACCGAGTTCTCGACCCGAGCCTGGCTCTTGATTCGCACCTGGGGAGAGAGCACGGACCGGATCACACAGCCCCCGCCGATGAAACACCCTCCGGAGACGATCGAATCCAGGGCTTCCCCCCTGGTCGCACCGTACCCCTCATCGCCGAAGGCGAGCTTTGCCGGCGGGTATTGGGGCTGATAGGTCCGGATGGGCCAGTCTGCGTCATAGAGGTCGAAAAGGGGGTGGACCGATAGGAGATCCATATTTGCCTGATAATAGGCATCCAGGGTCCCGATGTCTCTCCAGTAAGGCTCATCCCCAGGGTTTGGGTTCGTGAATCGGTAGGCGCAGAGCCTCCGTCTTCCAACCATCCGAGGTAGGATGTCCTTCCCGAAATCATGTTCGCTCTTCTGCCTCGTATTCTTCAGGAGTTCCTCGAAAAGGACCGGCGTGCTGAAGACATAGATACCCATCGAAGCAAGGATCCGGTCGGGCTTTTCAGGAATCGTCGTCGGGCGTCTTGGCTTCTCCTCGAACCCCGTAATGCTATCCTGATCGGCCACTTGAACGACCCCCAAATGCACACTCTCCTCTTTCTGCATCTCCACGACCCCGATGGTCACATCCGCTCTCTTCTCGATATGGTACGCAAGCATCCCGGCATAATCCATCTTGTAGACATGGTCACCTGCCAGGAGCAGCACGAAGTCAGGGTTCTCCTGTTCCAGGGTGTAAAAATTCTGGAAAACGGCGTCTGCTGTCCCACGATACCAGTAGTCTCCTACCCTCTTCTGCGCGGGGATCAGATCGATGTACTCCTGCAGTTCGGGGTGGAAGACGTTCCATCCCATCTTGATGTGACGGGCCAGAGAATTGGATTTGTACTGGGTCAACACATGAATTCGGCGAATGCCGGAGTTGATGCAATTGGAGAGCGTGAAATCGATGATTCGATAGATCCCTCCGAAGGGAACAGCCGGCTTTGCTCTATACTTGGTGAGGGGATATAGCCTGTCTCCGTTTCCGCCTGCCATGATGAGCGTTGAGAGCCTGTTTGCCGGGCCGGCCATCGTCTCCCCCCTTTCGTTGCTAGAATCAGAAGTACTCGATCCAGCCGGGCGCGATCTTTGCTGCATTCCCGTCGGTGAACACGAGGCGATAACAGAAGTCATCGAGTACGTGCAGATTCTTCTGGAACGCCTCCCGGCCGGAAGGACGTATGTTCTTCAGGTTCCTGGCTTGGATGAAGACGACAAGCGCATCCCGACAGTCCTTCCGCAAGCGCTCGATCAGGCTGCTTGCGGACTGCTCGTCGAAATCCCCCGACAGATCCAGACGGAGACAATCAAGGTCCCGATCGATCGAGATCTCGAAATCCGATGCCATGACACGCTCCCTTGTGGGCCTCGGGCCGGAATCCCGGACGGTGTGTACTCCTGTACCCTCAGGAGGCGCGGACAGTCCCCCGCTCGGTCTCTCCCAGGAGCTTCAGGGACACGACGAGGTTCTGGATCCGAACCTGAGTTGCAAGGAGAACGGAGAGGACTACCTTTCTCTCGGTTTCCGTCCGGCAGGACCCCAGTTCGTTACGGAGGAAATCGTAGAACTGGGCGGACCGTTTCAGTGCGAAGAGCTGGGGGTAGAAAGACGGTTCAACCGTGTCCTCCGTTACGAAGGACATCTCCGTGGTTTCCTGAGCGAGATTCATTTGTCTCTCCCCTGCGGTCTGCCATGAGCGATTGTATAGTCAGCACAGAAGAGCAAAGGGCGTGCCAAGGAGACAGGCTGGGGTAGGGTCAATAACTGGCCCGAATAACAGGGCATTCAGAAAAGTTTGGCCAGAACGGTCCGGCCCGTCCTGCTGTTTCGGTGTTCGGGTTTTTTACATTGCGTAAAGTGCACAGACAGTCTTCGGTCCGAATTCGTCACCTCGGCCCCGTCTGCGGGCAAGACGATTTCGGGTTCTGAGGCCGAAAAGGGCCGACAGGGGAGGTGGGTTATCTCAAACGGTTCTATCGTAGGCTCTGGCACGCCAATTGCTGAATGCTTATTTCAGAGACATAGGCAGAGAAGGAGGTGACCAGAATGTGGGGAAACACGGCGAGAGAGCACACGGCCTTTCCCTTTGGTAGTTCTCTCGAGCAGGATGCGATAAGTGAGAGGATGAGGAGGGCGTGTACAAGAGAGGTAATCGCAACGGCCCTACTGGCGGGTGTTAGTCTGGTCTTCTATGGAGTGCTTTCTTACTCGCTGATTCAGGCTTTTCAGAACTACACGATCATTGGGTATTAGAAAGCAGAGACAGACGGATCTTGACTTCGATTGAAAAGAGACGAACGTGAAATTGACGGAGATTCGTGGAGCGCGAACGATTCTAGGTCGGAAGCGATAGCGATTCTTTCGCCTTGTCCAATTCGTTCGCCAACCGTTCACGGCTCCACCCGAATTCCCGGGCGGCGATTTCGCCTACCCTTGCGAGAACATCGTCGCCAGGGTTGCCAAGGGTTCCGAGGCCCGTTCTCCGGAACAAGATGTCCCTGAGGGTATAAGCCATTTCATTCCTGATCGCATACACAACCTCTGCCAAAACCTCTCCATCATGCGTGACCGGTTCTGCCAGTTGCCTTTCCTCGTTTGCCAGTGCCAGCACGTCCGTGAACTCAGTGCCATAGTGTCTTCCCAGATACTCGATTGTCTCTGGTGCAAATTGAGGGTAATCCTTTTGAATATCAGCCAAGAACTTATCAATATCTTCTATTTCACTACCTGCTAGATATTCTCTGTCGGTGATGACATCTGGGAGCCTCTTTCCCAATTTTCTTCCTACCAGCTTTACAGCGTTTTCCGCCAGCCTCCTGCTGGTGGTGTATTTGCCGCCCTCGACCGTGATCAATCCGTCAAAACCATCGTCCTTGTTGTCGTAGATTTCATACTTGCGTGAGGATTCGTAGGTGCCTTCGACCTGATCTTCCACGAGGGGACGCAGGCCGCCATAGGCGGAGAGGACATCATCGAAGGTGAGGCCCCCGTCACCAAAGCATGAATTGATCTCTTGGAGAAAATCCTCCACACTCCCCCTCGTCACCTTGTATGTGTCCGGGTCACCCACATACTCCTTGTCTGTCGTCCCAATCAG
>Ga0209536_100016573_pt1 | contig 10472 bp, 7 predicted proteins | sample DeeMarSeWOR28_12_FD_187461 | JGI IMG/M metagenome (GOLD analysis project Ga0209536, IMG submission 187461) | Marine sediment microbial communities from White Oak River estuary, North Carolina - WOR-2-8_12 (SPAdes) (version 2) | ecosystem: Environmental > Aquatic > Marine > Intertidal zone >...
ATGAACTGGTCCTGCAGCGCCGTCTGCCACTTGATCAGCGGCCGCTCGTCGGGCTGCCGCCAGAACTTCGCGAGCAGCGCGCGCACCAGCAGCTGCTGCACCGCGCTCATGCGCTCGTGCGGCGGCATCTCGAAGGCCCGCAGCTCGAGCAGACCCAGGCGACCCGCCGGGCCGTCCGGCGAGTAGAGCTTGTCGATGCAGAACTCCGCCCGGTGGGTATTGCCCGTCACGTCGATCAGCACGTTGCGCAGGATGCGGTCGACCTTCCAGGGCGGTGCGGAGTCACCCTGCCGCGGCAGCTGCGCCAGCGCGAGCTCGAGCTCGTAGGCCGAATCGTCGCGCGCCTCGTCGACGCGCGGCGCCTGCGAGGTCGGTCCGATGAAGCGGCCCGCGAACAGATACGAGAGCGCCGGATGGTTGTGCCAGCAGCGGATCAGGCTGCCGAGCACGTCGGGCCGGCGCAGGAAAGGACTGTCGTGCGGGGTCAATCCGCCGAGCACGACGTGATTGCCGCCACCCGAGCCGATATGCGCGCCGTCGATGTCGAATTTCTCGGCGATCAGCTTCTCGTGTCGCGCCGCCTCGTAGAGCTCCTCGCTCTGCTTGACGGCCTCCCGCCAGCTCGTCGTCGGAGGCACGTTCACCTCGATCACGCCCGGATCGGGGGTGATCTTGAACTCCCGGAGCCGCGGATCGGGCGGCGGCGGATAGCCCTCGAGCTGAACCGGCATCCCGAGCTCGGCGGCAGTCGCCTCGATCGCGTGCACGAGCTCCACGAAATACTCGAGGCGATCGAGCGGCGGCAGGAAGACCTTCAGCTGGCCTTCCCGCGGCTCGACGCACAGGGCGCTGCGCACGATCGCCATGGCGGACTGCTGCGGGCCCGGCCGTTGGAAGGACGCGCCCGGGGCGCCCCCGTCACCACCGCTCCCCGCTCGGGACTGGAACCGCGTCGCCGCCTCGGAGGCCGCGCGGTCACGCGCAGGGTCGAAGCCGCCCGGATCGGCCCCCAGCCGCTCGGAGAAGGATCCGAGCCTTCCCGGAAGGGCCGGTCGCTCGACGTAGGGGTCCAGCAGGAAGCTCGGATGTGCATCGCGCTCGCTGACCCAGGGGATCGAATCGAGCGGCAGCCTATAGCCCATCGGGGAGTCGCCCGGGAAGAGGTAGCAGCGCTCCGCACGCAGGAACCACTCGCCGCTCTGCCAGCCGTTGCCACGATGCTCCAGCGGCAAGACCCAGCCGACGACCTTGGCGAGGCCCTGATCGAAGATCTTCGCGAGCCGGGCGCGCTCGATCGGATCCTCGAGATGACTCTCGAAGGGATCGACGTTCGTCGGCAGCCGGCGCTCGCGCCAGAGGTGGTACCAGACGTCCTCGTAGGCGTCCATCAGGTGATAGGCGTCGAGCCCGAGCTTCTCGACCAGCGTGCGCGCGAAGCGCTCGGCGTCCCGATCGTCGTGACCGTAGTCCCGCCCCGACTCGGCCAGCAGCGCTTCGTCCTCCCAGAGCGGCACGCCGTCGACCCGGTCGTAGCAGGCATAGGCCCAGCGCGGCAGCTGCTCACCGGGATACCACTTGCCCTGGCTGTGATGCAGCACGCCCGCCGGCGCCCAGAGATCCTTCAGCCGGCGCGTCAGCCGATCCGCGACCGCCGCCTTGTTCTCGCCCTGCGCCTCGGTATTCCACTCGGGCGCGTCGGGATCCTCGGCGCTGACGAAGGTCGGCTCGCCGCCGACACTGAGCCGCACGTCGCCCGCGCGCAGCTCGTCGTCGATCTGGTCACCGAGCGCCAGGATGCGTTCCCACTCCGTGTCCGTATAGGGCTTCGTCACCCGCGGCCGATCGACGACCCGGGTCACGTTCATGTCGAACTCGAACTCGGTCTCGGCCTTCTCGAGCGCCCCCGAGATCGGCGCGGAAGAGGACGGACTCGGCGTCGCGGCCAGCGGGATATGGCCCTCGGCCGTGAGCAGTCCCGAGGTCGGGTCGAGGCCGATCCAGCCGGCGCCCGGAATGAAGACTTCGCACCAGGCATGCAGGTCGGTGAAGTCGGCCTCGGGACCGCGCGGACCCTCGACCGGCTGCTGATCGGGCGTGAGCTGGATCAGGTAGCCTGAGACGAAGCGAGCGGCGATGCCGAGCCGGCGCATGACCTGGATCAGCAGCCAGGCCGAGTCGCGGCAGGAGCCGCTGCCCAGGGCGAGGGTCTCCTCCGGCGTCTGGACGCCCGGCTCCATGCGGATCGTGTACTCGATGGCGTCTTCGACCGCGCGGTTGGTCTCGACCAGGAAGTGGTTGGTCTCGCGCCGGCTCTTGTCGAGCCCCGCGATGAAGGCCTCGAGCTTCGGCGTCAGCGGACCGCACTCGAGAAAGGGAGCGATATCCGAGCGCCACTCCTCCGCATACGTGAAGGGCCACTCGCTGACCGAGTCCTCGAGGAAGTAGTCGAAGGGGCTGTAGGCCTCGAGATCGGCCACCAGGTCGACGCTGACCTCGAAATGATCGGTCTTCTCGGGGAAGACCACGCGCGCCAGGTAGTTGCCATAGACGTCCTGCTGCCAGTTCAGGTAGTGATCGCCGGGCTTGATCTCGAGCGAGTAGCGATTCAGCGGGGTCCGGTTGTGGGGCGCGGGGCGCAGGCGGATCGTCTGCGGTCCCATGCGCACGTGGCGGTCGTACTTGTATCGGGTGCGGTGATGGAGGGCGACGCGAATGGCCAACGGGGATTCCTCATCGGGCTGGGGGCGTACACCATATGTAGCCGGGTTGTGGACCACCTGCCGGGCCGGGCACTCCCGGCGGGTCGATTCCGAGCCGAAATGGCGGATTCCGGCTCAGGTCGAGCGAGTTGCCTGTTGCTGTATCGGATCGCAGCGCCGATCTGGAGAGGTTTTTGCGCGTTCCGCCCCCGGCCCGCTGCTACCCTCGCTGATCGTCGCGAAACGGGGAGGCGGGCCCCAAGCAGTGTTGGAGAACGGGCGTGGGACGAGTTCATCTGATCGGTGGTGAGAAGGGCGGCGTCGGGAAATCGGTCGTTTCGAGGCTCCTGGCGCAGTACTGGATCGACCGGGCCATCCCCTTCAGGGCCTTCGACACCGACCGCTCCCACCCGGCCCTGCTCCGCTACTACTCCGACTACAGCCAGGCCCTGGACGCGCGCCGCATGGAGGACCTCGACCGGATCGTCGAGGCGCTCGACGACTCGATCGAGGAGATCGTCGTCGATCTCGCGGCCCAGACGGAGGCCGACTTCACGCACTGGCTGGAGACGGGAGACGTGATCGACCTGCTCGATCGCCTCGGCCATCCGCTCTGGTACTGGTACGTGATCGACGACGGCAAGGATTCGGTCCGGCTGCTCTCGAGGATGCTCGAGCGCTTCGAAGACGACTGCCACATCGTCTGCGTCGTGAACCGGGGCTGCGGCCGCGACTTCATGCTCTTCGAGGAGGCCAAGCTCGCCGACCGCATCCAGCAGCGCGGCGGCGACGTCATCGAGCTGCCGGAGCTGCACGCCGGCTCGATGCTCAAGATGGACGCCTACGACAAGAGCTTCTGGGCTGCGATCCACAATACGGACGAGCTCGAAGGCCCCTGTCTCACCCGGATGGAGCGCCAGCGCGCGCGGGTCTTCATTCGCGAGGCCCACCTGCGCTTCCGTGAGATCCTGAACCCGAGCACCAGCGCGCCCTGAGACGCAACCCGCCTTGGCGCCTCGCGAGACGGGCCTCGTCGAGATCGCCGGCTCGCACCCGGATCCCTCAGGTCAGGATCGCGGTCGGCCGCGCGAGACCCGCTCGCTCGCACGCCTCGTAGTAGTTGGCGAGGTTCGTCGCCGCGTTGCTCACGCTCTGGACGCGGCCGTGCTCGTCGAGGTATTCGGTCTCGCCGTAGACGATCGACAGGGTCTCGGTCACGTCCTCGCCCGGCAGGACCTCGAGCGTGTGGACCGAGCCGGGCGGCTCGTAGAGGTAGGAGCCCGCCCGGTTCACGTACTCGTGCTCGCGATATCGCCAGGCGCCCGAGAGCGTGAACATGTGGACGGCGCCGGTATGGCGATGCGTGCCGACCGCGAGGCCGCCCGGCAGCCGCCCCGCCATCACGTACACGCCGCGCACGACGTCCGCCTGCAGCAGCCGCAGCGACGCGCCGGGAAAGAGCGGATTGGGCACCCAGGGCACCTCGTCCACGCCCACGTGCAGCGCGACGGCGGCCAGGGGAGAATCGGATGCGAGGCTCATGTCGAACTCCAGCGCGTGCCTAGGATTGATCTGTCCAGCCGCCGACCCCGGCGCAGGGATAGGTCATGAACTCGAGCAGGTTGCCGTCGGGGTCGCGCGTATACACGCTCGTTCCCATGCGGGTCCCCTTCTCGCCACCCCCCGGCTGGTCCATCGGCCCGTAGGCCACCTCGGCGCCCGCGTCCTTGATCAGCTGCTCTGCCTCGCCGATCGTGCCGTCGAAGACGAAGCAGAAGTCACCGCAGCCGGGCGTCGCGGTCGGCCCCTTCGCCTCGAATTTCGGGTCCTGCCACATCGCTGGACCGTGGAAGTTCAGCTTCGCGTCCTCGCCGATCGCGATCGCGAAGAGCGGATAGTCCCCGCGACGCCACTCCTCCTCGTGAATCGTCGAGAAGCCGAGCCGCTTGTAGAACGCGATGATCGCTTCGGGATCGCCGGCGGGAAAGGAGACATGGTCGAATCCGGTGACGGGCATGGGGAACCTCGTGATGCGTGTGGATCGGAACGACGAGGTCGACCGAAGCGTGTGAGCCGATCGCCTGTCGATCCGCGATTCGGGGGCCAGCAGTCGTCGACCTCGGCGTCGAAGACAGGGCCTTGTTGGAAGCCTAAGCGAGGCCGCGCCCTCGACCAACCCGTCCTGCGCGCCGCTACGGCCGGGTCCAGTCGAGAATCGTCCGCCCCATCGTCTCGCGGCGCTCCATGCGCTCGAGCTCGGCGGGCAGCTCCGCGAAGCTGGCCCGCCGTCCGACGACCGGCCGGATCGCCCCCTCGGCGTGCAGCTCGAGGAGCGCCTCGTGGATCGCCTCGCCCCGCGCTCGCGGGACGACGTTGAGCCCCAGGCCGGCGTAGCGCGCCGGGTCGCCGTAGGTCATCAGCACCCCGCCGACGGAGAAATTGCCGAAGAGGATCGGTCGCGGAAGCAGTCCCGTCTCGTCCTCGGCCTCGATGCCCCCCGAGAAGCCGGTCATCATCAGCCGCCCACCGTAGGCCATGCAGCCCATCGTCCGGTTGGTGATCTCGCCGCCGACCAGATCACAGGCGACGTCGACGCCGCGCCCCTCGGTCTGCTCGCGAACGGCCGCCACGAAGTCTTCGCTGCGATAGTCGATCGCGAGGTCGGCGCCGAGCTCGAGGCAGAGCTTCAGCTTGGCGGGGCCGCCCGCGGTCGCGATCACGTGCGCCCCGTGGGCCTTCGCGAGCTGGATCGCCGCCGAGCCGACCCCGCCCGCGCCCGCATGGATCAGGACGGTATCGCCCCGGGCGAGCTGCCCGCGCTCGACGAGCGACACATACGCGACATGAAAGGGGAAGTAGAAGGCGGCGCCCTCCACGTCATCGAGCGTGTCCGGACAATCGAAGACCATCTCCTGGCCGCCGATCACGTACTCGGCGTGCGCGCCCGTGGCGCCGACGCCCGTCAACATCACCCGTCGTCCCTGCCAACGCTCGGCGCCGTCGCCCGTCGCGTCGACGACTCCGACCGCCTCCATCCCGAGCGTGTAGGGCAGCGGCGGATCGACGGTCTTGTAGCGGCCGTAGCAGCCGTCCACCTCGTTGAAGTTGCAGGCGGTGGCGGCCACCCGCGCGCGCACCTGCCCCGGCCCCGGCTCGGGCCGGTCCACGTCGAGGAGCTCGAGCGCCTCGCTCGGGCGTCCGTGGCGAACCACTCTCCAGGCCTTCATGCACGCCCTCCCCTCCGCGACCCGGTTCGCCTCGCGAAGCGCCCGACTAGAACTCGAGCACGTGTCGCAATCCCTTGCTGACCCGCATGTCGTCGAGACCGACGTTGATGTCGGCGATCGGATGGCGATGCGTGATCATGCTCTCGAGATCGAGCGCGCCCTTGCGCCAGAGGGACAGGAAGCGCGGGATGTCGCGATGACCGTTGCAGGAGCCGAGCAGGCAGCCCTGCAGCTTCTTCTCCTGCGTCAGGAAGAGCGCTGGGATCGGCATCTCGAATTTACCCATCGCCGCGCCCACCATCGTCGTCGTCCCGCCCATCCGCGTGGCGGCAACGCAGTCGGCGATCAGCGACTCGTGCCCCGCTCCGTCGAACGCGTAGTCGACTCCGACCCCCCCGGTCAGCTCGATGGCCCGGGCCACGACGTCGTCCTGCGTCGGGTCGAGCACGTCGGTCGCGCCGAAATTCGCGGCGTAGTCCCGGCGCTCGGCAACCGGATCCGAGACGATGATGCGGGCCGCGTTGGCGAGTCGAGCGCCCTGCACGATCGAGATGCCGATCCCGCCGAGACCCGTCACGAGCACCGTGGCGCCCTCCTCCACCTTCGCGGTGTTCAGGACCGCCCCGACCCCCGTCTGGATCGCGCATCCGATCACGCATGCGATCTCGAGCGGCGTGTCGTCCGGGATCTTTACCGCGCGACGCTCGTCGACGACGCTGTACTCGCCCCAGCCCCCGAGCCCGAAGCCCTGGTACACCTTCTCGCCGTTGCGCGAGAGCGGCGAGGTCCCGTCCGCCCGCAGCCCCGTCATGAAGTTCTGGCCCGTCACGCAGAGCGACGGCTGGTTGCGGCTGCAGTAGTAGCAGGCGCCACAGGTCGGGATCGGCGTCAGCATCACGCGATCCCCCTTGGCGAGGCGCGTGACCGAGCTGCCGACCGCCTCGACCGTCCCGGCCGCCTCGTGGCCGAGCACGCAGGGAAGCTGACCGCCTCCCGGCATGTCGACGACCGTCAGATCGGAGTGGCAGATGCCGCAATGCGACACCTTGACGAGCACCTCGGCAGGTCCCGGATCCTGGATGTCGACGTCCTCGACGAGCGCGAGGGGCTGTTGGTTCTTCTCGAGGAGAGCGGCGCGCATGGTCTTCCTTCTTTCTTTTTTCCGAGCTGCCGTTGTCGACGACTCGATCGATGGCGCGGCGATCGCCGCGCCCGACGCTCAGCTGGGGCGGGCGAGTGCGATCTCATCGCACTCGCCCGATCGCGGCGGATCCAATCAGACGGGGCGTCGCTCGGACAGGCTCACGGCGTTGTCGCGCATCACCATCTTGACCTCCTCCGGCGTGAAGCCGTCGAGCTCGTTGGCGAACTCGGTCGGGTCGGCGAGCCCTTCCGCGTGCGGCCAATCCGAGCCCAGCAGCATGTTCTCGGCGCCGAGCTTGTTCTTCAGATCGAGCACGCTGTCCTCGTGGAAGGGCGCGATCCAGATATGCCGCTTGAAGGTCTCGATCGGGTCCTCGAAGTAGTAGCTCGGGTCCTGTCCGTAGGAACGCTCCATCGCCTGGAAGAGCCACTGCACCCAGAAAGCGCCCATCTCGATGCTCGCCATCCGCAGGTTCGGGAAGCGTTCGAAGAGACGATGGGCGATCAGCGCCGCCATCAGGTCGAAGGGCGCCTTGTGGGCCATCGAGATGCTGCGAAGCGGAGAGGAGGCGAAGCTCTCGATGGTGCCGCCCTCGCCCCAATCCTCCATGTACGTGCCGTAGCCCGAGTCGCCGCCGTGATACACGACGGTCACGCCGGAGTCGTTCACGATCTGCCAGAAGGGATCGAAGTAGGGATCGGCGGGCGAGCGGCTCCCGCCCTTGCCGTAGATGAACGAGGGACGCATCACGATGAAGCGCGCGTCGTTCTCGAGCGCCCACTCGAGCTCCTTGATGCCGCGATCCCGATCCATGATCGAGATGTAGGGGGCGGCGTAGATGCGCTCCTTGTAGGCGAAGCCCCAGTCGTCGAGCAGCCAGCGGTTGAACGCCTCGAAGGCCGTGTGCACCGCCTCGACGTCGTCCTTCAGCGCCTCCTCCATCCCGACACCCAGGGTCGGGAAGTAGATGGCCTTCTCGATGCGCTGCTCGGTCATCTTCTCGAGTCGCAGATCGCGATCGCGATAGCACGGGTCGATCGGCTCGAGCGCACCGAAGGCCTCGCGGATGCTCTTGCCCTCCGGATTGATCCCGCGGTAGTAGTCGTCGAGGCAGCCCGGGCGCGCGACGGGATCGAAGGTCGGATTGGGGATGAAGCGATTGACCTTCCCCGCGACCAGCAGCTCCTTGCGCCCGTTCAGCGTCGCCCAGTTCATGCAGCGCTTCTTCATGCGCGGGTCGATATGCCGCGTGAAGGCATCTTCGGCCTCGTAGTAGTGATTATCGGCATCGAAGAGCAGGAAGGGAAGGTCGGCCATCGCAAGAATCCTCTCAGTCGGGTCTCGTTGGTTCGCTACTCGGGCAGCGCCGCGGGCGAGGCGCGCAGAGCGAGGATCGCCTGGCGGCACCGGGTGCGGGTCGAAACAATAGACGCTCCGGGACGGGCCCGGAATCCCCCCATTCGCTAGACCTTGGCCCGCCATGATGCTGCCGCCCGACGAGACGCTCGCCGATCTGCTCGCCCATCTCGCGCTCGAGCCGCGCGCAAAGGACCGGGACGGGCTCGATGCCTTTCGCGGCCACAGCCAGCGAGCCGGCAACGGGCGCATCTTCGGCGGTCTCGTCTTCGCGCAGGCCATGCGCGCCGCTCAGGGCACCGTCGAGGGACGCAGCGCGCACTCCGCCCACGCCTACTTCCTGCGGCCCGGCGATCCCGAGATCCCGATCGACTACTTCGTCGATCGAATCCGGGACGGGCGCAGCTTCACGACCCGACGCGTGGTCGCGAAGCAGGACGATCGACCGATCTTCAATCTCTCGATGTCCTTCCAGGTGCCCGAGGAGGGGCCTGCCCGGCAGATCGACGTCCCGATCCCGCCGGAGCCGGCCGGCGAGGCGTACGAGGACGGCATCGTGCGGGCGATGGCCAGCAAGGGCGTCACCCTCACGAAGGAGCAGCTCGGGGTGCTGCCGGTCGAGATCCGGGTCGAGGACGGGCTGTCGATGACGGAGGCGGGCGGGCGCGAGCCCGTGCTGCGGGCCTGGTTCCGGGCGCGCGGTCCGCTGCCCGATGATCCGGCGCTGCACGCGGCGATCCTGGCCTACGCCTCGGACCAGACGATCGTCGTGGCGGCCCAGCATCCCGTCGACTGGGGCATCATGGACGACAAGACCCAATCGGCCAGCCTCGATCACGCGATCTGGTTCCACGACGATTTCCGCGTCGACGAGTGGCTCTACGCCGTGCACGACAGCCCGGTCCTCAAGCGGGCCCGTGCCCTCGGTCGCGTGCTCTTCTTCACGCGGGACGGGCGACTCGTGGCCTCCGCCGTGCAGGAAGGGCTGATGCGTCGGCATCCCTAGCGCGCGCGAGGGAGCCGGGGCGCGGCGCGACGCCCCCTCGGCGCGTGCGCGCTCCCCACGCCGCTTTCCCGTGCCGCGGGGCCTCCGGTAGAGTCTCGCTCTCCAACAGTCCCGCGATTCGATGCCGAGGAGAGCCGCCCCATGTCCGCACCCGCCCGCCTGCCCACCGATCGATCCCAGGCCGCCTCGCCTGCGACCGAGATCGTCCACCGCTCCTGCCCGACCTGCGAGGCCAGCTGCGGTCTGCGCGTCGAGATCGACCGGCAGACCCGGAGTGTCCTGCGCATCGAAGGCGATCCGCACGACGCACGCAGCGAGGGCTACCTCTGCCCCAAGGCCTACGCGATGAAGGAGATCTACGAAGATCCCGAGCGGCTTCGCAGGCCCATCCGCAAGAACGCCGACGGCAGCTGGAGCGAGCTCGGCTGGGACGAGGCGATGGAGCTGGCCGCCTCGAAGCTGCTCGAGATCAAGCAGAAATACGGCGCCAACGCCAACGGCTACTACATCGGCAATCCGACCGGCCATAACATCGGCGCGCAGCTCTACATCCCGCCGCTCATCGGCGGACTCGGAACCCAGCGCTCCTTCTCGGCGGCGACGATGGATCAGTTTCCGCAGAACGTGGCGCTGCACACGATGATCGGGGACCCCTGGATGTTCCCGATCCCCGACCTCCAGCGCACGGACTTCTTCGTCTGCATGGGTGGCAACCCCTTGATCTCCCAGGGCAGCCTGATGTCGGGGCCCAACGTGAAGAAGCGGCTCCGGTCGATCGTCGAGGGCGGCGGCCGCGTGGTGACGATCGATCCGCGGCGCACCGAGACCGCCGAGATCGCGAGCGACCACGTCTTCATCAAGCCGGGTGCGGACGCCTATTTCCTGCTCTCGGTCTGCCAGGTGCTCTTCGAGGAAGGCCTCGCCCGCCCCGGCCGGCTCGCCGCTGTGATGAACCCACCGGCTTCCTGGACGATTCCCTTGCAGGTGGACAGTCCCAGGCCCGTGCCCTCGCCGCGAGGCTTGGTCGTGAAGAAGGGCTC
>Ga0209536_100016574_pt1 | contig 10472 bp, 10 predicted proteins | sample DeeMarSeWOR28_12_FD_187461 | JGI IMG/M metagenome (GOLD analysis project Ga0209536, IMG submission 187461) | Marine sediment microbial communities from White Oak River estuary, North Carolina - WOR-2-8_12 (SPAdes) (version 2) | ecosystem: Environmental > Aquatic > Marine > Intertidal zone >...
CGAGATGATCGAGGATCCCGTCCAGCTCTTCATCGTGTTCCTGGGTATCGTTCTCGCCGCCGTCGCGCTGGACAGGCGATACGCATTCGCGCGCAAGCTGTCGCCGGTCCTCATCATCCTCTTTTCGAGCGCCCTCTGCTCCAACACGGGGCTCATCAGCAGGGATGCGCCCTTCTACGGGGACATGATCGGATTCACCGTTCCCCTAGCGGTCTGCCTGATCCTCTTCACCGTGCGCCTGGGGGACCTCCGGACCGTCGGGCTGGCGATGCTGGTCGCCTTCGCGATCGCCTGCGCCGGCCATCCGAGGTATCGATCCACCTCGCTGGCCGCGTCCGCCGGCGGCTGCAACTCCGCCATCTCGTCGGCCTCGGGCTCGGTCGGGAGTGCGACCTCCACATCGGCCGACTCGGCTGCGAACTCAACTGCTTCGGCCGGCGGCTCGAGCACTTCGGGGCTGCCACCGGTCTCAGCGGTCAGCGCGCCGGCAGCGGCCTGGTCGGATACCACGGCCGGCTCGACGCTCTCGGGCTCGAGCTCCTGGAACACCAACCTCTCGGGAGGGGCGGCTGTCGGGCCCGGCTCGGCTACTCCTATCTGCGGCGGCTCCTCAGCTGCCGCCCTGGCCGCCACTTCCGCCGCCGATCTGCGCCTGCGTACGGGTCGCTTGGCAGCGGCCGCCCGCTTCGGCTCGGGCTCCGCCGTCTTCTTTCGCGTGCGTCTCCGGGTGGTCTTCTTGGCTTCCGTGGCCGAACCGCGTCGTTTGTCCCGTTCCCATCGGGCACGGACCAGCGCCACCTGGTCTGCAGCGATCGCTGAGAGGTGGCTACGGACGTGAATACCCATATCAGCGAGCAAGCTGATCAGCTGCCCGCTGTCGATTCCGAACTCCGCCGCGAGATCGTGGATCCGAGTTTTACCCACTACTTCCTCCTGTCCCTTATCGGGGTGCCCTCGATCGCGATACCCCTGGCAAGCTGTGGGTGGGTAACCCCCACGGCCTGGACCGTCTCACGCCCGAGCTGCCGTCCCAACTCGGTCGCGGTGGGCCCGACTACCACACGGACTCCTCTGCCGTGCGCCAGTCTGACGACTTTTTCGTCGGTCCGCTTGCTGCGTTCGACCGCAACTACGACCAACTGGACCCTGCCACTCCGCAATGCCTCCCTCACCGCGGCGGTGCCCACCACGAGAGCACCGGCGCGCTGTGCCAAACCCAATAGCGCGAGGTCCGCGCGATTCACTACGCCGCCGGTGGCGCCTCAGCCGATTCGCTCGTTCCCGAGTCCGTCATCGCCTGGCCGGACTCCGCGGGGTCCTGGCTCGAGTCGCCCGCTACAGCGGCATCGATGTTCTCGTCGGTCAGTTCAGCCAAGAACGCCAGCAACACGTCGGTCCGCTCCGCTGTCATTCCCTCGATCTTCAAGACGTCGTCTCGCTCGAGATCCAGGATATCACGCAGGCTGAGGAACCCCGCTGCTTGCAGTGTTTCGACCACCTCTGTCGGCAGTCCCTTGAGCTCGTTCAGCCTGACCTCGGCAACGAACTCCTCCTCGGGTGGCAACGGCGCGAACAGCGGTCCCTCGCCCCCACGCTCCAGCCACTCGCGACTGGAATACAGGTCGATCTTCCACCCCGTCAACTCAGACGCCAGCCGCACGTTCTGCCCGTTCCGGCCGATCGCCAGGGACAGCTGATCCTCGTCGACGATCGCTTGGATCGTCTGGGCTTCGGGATCGGCGAACACGCGCGTCACGCGCGCCGGCGCCAGCGCAAGTTTGGCGAACCGCTCGGGATCGGGTGACCATGGCACGATGTCGATGCGCTCTCCACCCAGCTCGTTGACCACTGCCTGGACGCGGCTGCCCTTGAGACCTACGCATGCACCGACCGGATCGATCCCGTCATCCCGACTGATAACCGCGATCTTGGTGCGTCCTCCCACTTCGCGCGCCGCCTCGCGAATCTCGACTATACCCTGTTGAATCTCGGGCACCTCTAGCTTGAAGAGCGCCTGCACGAAGAGCGGATCCGCTCGCGACAGGATGAGCCGCGGACCCTTGGGAGTCTCCTCCACCCGCTTCAGAACCGCTCGAATCGTGTCACCTTGGTGGAACCGCTCTCGCGGATTCTGCTCCCGGTACGGAATTATCGCCTCCGCCTCACGGAACCGGTTCACCATGATCACGAGACGACCACGCTCGATCTGCTGGATCTCTCCGGAGACGAGCTCACCTACCCTATCACCGAATTCCTCCCTGATTCGAGTGCGTTCACCCTCCCTCACACGCTGGATGATGCGCTGCTTGGCAGCCTGAACAGCGAGTCTGCCGAAAGCCTCGAACGGAACCTCCTCTTCCAAGACATCTCCGACTTCGAACTCGGGGTCCTCATACCGGGCATCCTCCAGCGACACTTGCGAAGTCGGATCTTCAACCTCCTCGACCACGCTCTTGAGGACGGTCACAGTGATCGTGCCCTTTAGATCGTCGATAGCGATCTCGTCCCGAACGGTCACCCCGTACCGCTTCGTAAGTGCGGCGTGGATGCCGTCTCTCAGCAGATCGAGCAGCTCATCGCGGTCGATCTGCTTCACGTTAGCCAGCTCTTGGAGCGCCCCCAGCAGTTGGGCGGAACTCGTCATGCCTTCTCCTTGCTTGCCGTTCTGGATAGCGATTGGTCCACTTGGGTCCAATCGACTACCAGCGTGGCGTCCTCGGCCTGTTCCAGGGACACGGCAACCTCCCCCCCATCTGCCTGGCGGAGCACCACCGTTTCATCATCTATCAGTCTGACGATCGTGGCTCGGACTCGGCCCGTTCCAGGCAACCTCACCCTGACGTCTCGTCCAACAAACCGTCGCCAGTGCTCGGGCCAGCGGATCGGCCGCTCCAGTCCCGGAGAGGAGACCTCGAGAACGTATTTCTTGCCCAGGATCCCAGTGTCATCGAGCCAGGCTTCGATCTCGCGGCTCGCGGCTGCGCAGTCGTCGGCCGTAACCCCGTGGCCGGGCTCGGAATCGGGCCGGTCGATCCTGACCTGGAGCGAAAGCCGGCTGCCGGCTCCCCGCTGGCGAACGTCAACCAGCTCGAAGCCCAATGCCACAATCCTGGCACGGATATCAGCAATCAGGCCCGCGGCGCTCGATTCCATGACACGCGTCGAAATAAAAAAGCGGGCCGACTACGCCCGCACCGCTTCGAATACATAATATAGCCGGCCGACTCGAACAGGGTCAAGTCACTGGCCGGCCTATATATGCAAGCATTCGGCCGGCCGTAGCAGCACTCGCCCGGTGCGAGTGGAATTGCGCCCCGTCGTGGGCACTGCACCAGCCGCTCACCGTCGCGCGTACTACACCCAGGGAATGTGCTCTCTCGATCAGGACCTCACGCAGATCGAGTGGAGTGGGACCTTCGGCCCGTCTGCCCGTAACGGCCCGGTACACCTCGCCCCCCACCTCGTAGCACGCACCACAGATCCCGACACCACAGTGCATGAGCAAATCGGCTGCCGGCACCCCTGCGATCTGGCACAGGGATTCTATGCCGCGCTCCAACACACCCGCAGCCGCTCCGCGCCAGCCGGCGTGCAACACCGCCACCGCAAGGCTGTTTGGATCCAGCAGATAAACCGGAATACAGTCGGCTACCGTGACTCCCAGAACCAGACCGCTCAAGCGGGTCGCGTGTCCGTCGAGCCCATCGCCGATCAGCACACCGTCGACCGGATGGCGGTAGGTCCCGATATCCGCCCCATGACACTGGTGACTCACCACCAACCCCGAGAAGCCCGGCTGCAGCGACTCTCTGAGAGCCTCCCAGCGACCCAGCACCACATTCATGGGATCGACACTAGACAGCCCGATGTCGAACCCGCCGGCACGGCCGGTTATTCCGGCCACGATGCCATGGTCGGCGCGCCATTGTGCGATCTCGTAGCGCGGCACAGTCGAGGCCGCCACCGGTGATTCCGGCAGCGTTGCGGCCACGGTTCGCGGCGTCACGACCCGCCGCTCGGTACGCGCTCGATCTGCGCACCGAGGGATCGCAGCCGCTCGTCGATGCGCTCGTAGCCCCTGTCGATCTGCCCGATGTTGTATATGACACTTTCACCTTCGGCCGCCAACGCTGCAAGCAGCATTGCCATCCCCGCTCGGATGTCGGGGCTCTGTACCACTCCACCATGAAGGCGGGACGGACCCGAGATGACCACGCGATGGGGATCGCACAACACGAGCCGGGCTCCCAGCCCGACCAGTTTGTCGACGAAGAACAGGCGTGATTCAAACATCTTTTCGAAGATGAGGATCATACCATCACACTGCGTCGCAACGACCACGGCAATTGAGGTGAGATCTGCCGGGAAGGCGGGCCACGGTCCGTCTTCGATCTTGGGAACGTGACCGCCGTAGTCCGGTCTGATGCGCCGTTCCTGGGCCGCATCAACCACCAGGCGGTCGCCGTCGAACCGTGGGCGCACTCCCAGCCGGTCGAAAGTGAGCAGGATGCTGTTGAGGTCTTCCTCCCGCACCCCGGCGATCGCAATCTCTCCATCTGTAACTGCAGCCAGCCCGATGAAACTGCCGATCTCCACATGATCCGGTCCCACCGCCAGTCTGGCTCCACCAAGCTGCGGCACGCCCTCAATGGTCAGCGTGCCAGTTCCCGCTCCTGAGATACTCGCGCCCATAGCCTGGAGAGCTGTCGCCAGATCCTGTACGTGGGGTTCGGCCGCCGCGTTGCGAATCACAGTCCGGCCCCGACTCGAGGCCGCGGCCATCAGCGCGTTCTCGGTCGCAGTGACGCTCGGCTCGTCCAGGAACACGTCTGCACCGGTCAGCTCACGGGCTTCGATCTTGTAGTCCGCCCCCAGGGTCACTTCCGCACCGAGGGATTGCAGCGCCAAGAAATGGGTGTCTAGACGACGGCGCCCAATCACGTCTCCGCCCGGCGGAGGCAGGATCACTTGGCCGAATCTCGCCAGCATGGGGCCGGCCAGGAGTATCGAGGCTCGCAGCTCGGCGCACAGGCCAGGATCGAGTCGCTGGGGACTCACGTCGGACGGATCGATAACGACGCTGTTGGCGTCGGTCCACTCATACCGGGCACCCAGATGGGCCAGCAGTTCCAGTAACCCGTCAACGTCTCTTATCCGTGGAACGTTCACGATTTCACACGGACCGTCGGCCATCAAGCTCGCGGCTACGATCGGAAGGGCTGCGTTCTTGTTTCCCGCCGGAGTGACCGTTCCTTTGAGGCGCACGCCGCCGCTGACGTTGAATCGCTCCGTCATGGTGTCGGAACCATATTACGCACCCACCACCAAAGCAAGCAGCATTTGCTTGACACACTCCGCGGCTCGCGGGATTATTCCCAGCCGATGCCGCTGCATAGCGGCTATCTAACTCGACCCCTCAACCAAGACCAATCGGATGGAACTGCTAGTCTGCGTAGTCAACGAAGAAGGCAAACTCGAAGACATTCTTTCCGGCTTGGCGGAGTTGGGGGTGACGGGCGCAACCATTCTCGACAGCCACGGGATGGCCCGTCATCTGACCCAGGCTCCGGTTTTTGCGGGACTCCAGGACCTGCTGGCGCGTGCACGGCCCCAGAACTCCACCATCTTCTCCGTGATCGAATCAGAAGAGATGCTTCAGGCTGCGATCCACATGATCACGGAAGTCTGCGGCGACATGAGCGTTCCTGGCACGGGCATTCTGTTCACGGTGCCGCTCAATCGGGTTGCCGGGCTGCGTCGGCCCGAGGGTCCCGAATCGAACTGAGCGTCACCCTCGAGCGCCAGCGATCGTGGGCCCTCTCACAACCCAGGCGGCGCGGGCGCATTATCTTTGGGTCAACTGGTGGCGGATCGTCAGCCCGTAACTGACCGCGGGGTCAGGTCCGCTGACTTAATAAGGAGGACCGCGATGGCGTGGGCAGAAACAGTCACAGCACTGTCGACGGCGTTGATCGCCGTCATGCTGGTCATTTGCGGTGTGGGACTATTGTTCTTCTTCGGCGAGCTGCGGCGACTCGCTGCCGAGCTGCGCCGGCTAACGGGGATACTGGATCACGATGCGCGCCCGGCACTGCTGTCGATCAAGTCGATGGTCGAGGACGCCGGGCAGGCGGTGACAGCCGTCAAGAGCGAAGTCGAGGGGTTTGCAGGTACCTCCAAGGGATTGCGGGACCGCGTCGAACGCGCCGCGGATGCGATCGAGGACCGGCTGCTGGATCTGGGCGCGCTCCTGGATGTCGTTCAAGATGAGGTGGAAGGGACCGCCCTGGATATTGCAGCCGCTCTGCGCACAACCCGCCGGGGCGGCAAGTTGTTGCGCAAAGTGCGACGTGCCATAGCTGCCCGGAGGCGCTAGGGAGTGACGCCGGGCCGCTTGGCCGCAGCACTGGGGATCCTGCTGCTTGCGATGGCGCTTGCCCCGGATCCCGCGTACGCCTGGACACCAGGCACGCACATCTTCCTCGGCGAGTCTGTGCTGGCCAACCTGGCGCAGCTGCCCGCGCCAGTGGCCGACTTGCTGCGGGCCTTCCCCTACGACTATCTCTACGGCAACATCGCGGCTGACACTTCGATCGCCAAGAAGTACGCACCGGTGGGACGGCACTGCCATTCGTGGAACGTCGCCCGAGAAATCCACGAGTTCGCAGACACCGAGCCGCTGCAGGCGTTTGGACTAGGCTACGTGTCCCACTTAGCCGCCGATACGATCGCTCATAACTTCTATGTCCCACGCCAGTTGGTCGTCACGTCGCGCACGATCGCATTGGGGCATTCGTACTGGGAGAGCAGACTCGAGACGCATCTCGGCGAGCAGTACGCCAAGACGGCGATGGATATCGTGCGGCGCGATCACGCGAGCTCCGACGCCCATCTGGATCGCATTCTCGCCCCTACGATCTTTTCGGTGCGAACCAGCCGGCGACTGTTCCGCGGAATGGTAGGGGTGACGGAGACCCAGAGCTGGCAGCGCGCGTTTCAGATCCTGGCTGAGAAGAGTCGCTGGGATCTGGGAGACGACGTCGTGGAACGACACATGGCGATCTCGTTCCAGTTCATCATGGAGGTCATGGCGAACCTGGAGAGCATGGCCCGAAAGCTGGACCCTTCGGGCGAGTCATCATTGCAGCTGGCCAAGCGGATGCGTGTCGACGTGATGCGCAGCCGGTTGCCGGGCGACCATCCGACTCTCAGCCGGTTCGCGAACGAGCATTTCGGCCTTCCCAGATACGATCTGGATTTCTGGCACATCTCCGAGTCGACGCGACCGTGGCGGGTTTAGGGTGTGGTTCTGCGGTCGCACCGCGCGCCCGCAGCCTGCGCCATCCCGGTCAAGCGCCGTCCCAATCCCGCTGGAGACCAGCATAGGCAACGAGCAGCTGCTTCACACCCACCATTTCGTCGTCGAAGTCCACCGTGGCCTTGAGGTCGCGCCCGCTGCCAGAGAGTCCGGCGATCGTGCCCGAACCAAACTTCCGATGCCGCACGCGCTCGCCTTTCACGAATCGGGGCGCGTCCTGCGATTCCCATTCCGGCTGTGTCTCCTGGAATACCGTCCAGGGCTTGCGCGACGCCGGGCGGCGGTACAAGTCGCCGCCGAACACGCCGCTGGTTCGACGCTCGCGCAAGACCTCGGGCGGCACGGCTTCGATGAAGCGCGAGGGCAGCCCAGGCATCAGCTGGCCCCCACGCCGGCGTGAGCGCGCCCATGTCAGGTAGGCCCGATCCCGCGCGCGCGTGACGGCGACGTAGGCCAGGCGTCGCTCCTCCTCGGTATCATCCTCCGACTCCAGCGCCCTGCGCAGCGGAAACAGCCCATCTTCCAGACCGGTCACGAAAACGACAGGCCACTCCAACCCCTTGGCGGTGTGCACAGTCATCAGGCTAACGCCTCCAGGGTCACCGGTGGCGTGGTCGTTGGCCGAAGTGAGGGCGGCTCCTGCCAGGAATCGCTCCAGAGGGGATCCGGGCTCGTCCGCGTCCGCCTCCTCGGACCATTCTGCTGTGGCCGCCACCAGTTCGCGCACGTTCTCGAGTCGCTCCATACCCTCGACTCCCTGACTGGCCAGGTGCGATTCGTAGTCGATCTCCTCGATAACCCGCTCCAACACGACTGCGGGCGCAGATTGCGCCACCGCCGTTCGATTGCGCTCGATCAGGCCGGCGAAATCGCAGAATCTCTGTTTGGCCAGCGGTCTCAGGTCGGCTATCCGATCGGCGATCGCAGCCGTCTCTAGCAGGGATTTGGACCATCTGGCTGCGGCCTCTTGGAGTTCCGCCAGACTGGCGATCCCAATGCCGCGCTTGGGCACTTGCACGGCCCGCATGAAGGCTTCGTCATCCGCGGGATTGACCAACAACCGCAGATAGGATACCAGGTCCTTGACCTCGCGCCGCTGGTAGAAGCTTGCGGCTCCCAACACTCGGTAGGGAACACTCACACGTCGCAGCGCTTCCTCCAGCGCGCGCGACTGAGCGTTGGTGCGGTAGAGCACGGCCATGTCGTGAAACGCGTACATGTCAACTGCGCTGCGCTCACGAATCTCGCGGGCCACCCATTCGGCTTCGTCGCGTTCGTCCGCGGCCGCTACGGTTTCGACCGGTTCCCCGCCCTGGCGCGACGTGAACAGAGTCTTGCCGAGTCGTTGGCGGTTCTCCGCAATCACGCCGTTGGCGGCGTCCAAGATCATCTGGGTAGAACGATAGTTCTCTTCCAAACGCACGACTCTGACCGAGGGGAAGTCGGTCTGGAAGTCCAGCATGTTCCTGAGATCTGCACCCCGCCAGCTGTAGATCGACTGATCGTCGTCTCCTACCACGCATACGTTTCCGTGCGCGCCGCTCAGGTGGCGCACCAAGAGGTACTGAGGACGATTGGTGTCCTGAAACTCATCGACCAGTATCGCATCGAACCGCCGTTGGTAGTGCTGCAGCCGGTCGGTGTGTTCGTGAAACAGTGTGAGCGGGTGTAGCAGCAGATCGTCGAAGTCCATCGCGTTGGCTGCCACCAGAGCACGGGTCAGGGCGTGATAGATGTCGGCAGCGACTCGTGTCAGCCGATCGTCCGCGCTGCCGGCCAGTTCCTCCGGTGTGATCAGCCGGTTCTTCGCCATGCTTACGATCGCCTGTATCTGGCGCGGTGGGAATGCTCGAGGTGCATGCCCCGCACGCTCTAGTAAGCGCTTGATCAGCGCGAGTCGATCATCTTCATCGTATATGGTGAACTGAGAGGTGAATCCGACCAGAGGAGCCTCACGCCGCAGCAACCGCGCAGCGATCGAGTGAAACGTTCCGATCCATAGGCCCGACGGATCCCTGCCCAGCAGCTGGGCGACCCTGCCGCGCATCTCGTCCGCAGCTCGATTGGTGAACGTCACCGCAAGCACTCGGCTGGGCGGAACGTTGCGATCCCGGACGAGGTGCGCCACGCGAGAAGTCAGGACCCTGGTCTTGCCCGAACCGGCCCCCGCCAAGACCATGAGCGGCCCGCCCGCGTACTCCACGGCCTCGCGTTGGGCCGCATTCAGCTGCACCTCCAGCATCACGCGGCCGATTCGGCGGTCACCGGCAGGGTGGCAACGAACGTGGCGCCCACTTCCGAGGGCTCCATCTCGAGCCGACCACCGTGCACGTCCTCCACGATGCGCCTGGCCAGGGCCAGTCCAATTCCCCAACCGCCAGCTTTGGTGGAAAAGCCGGGCTCAAACAGATTCGAGCGGATCTCGGGTGGAACGCCGGGTCCGTCATCGGACACCGCCAGCCTGGCACTGTGACCCGTCGCGCTGACCTTGACCGTAATGCTGCCGCCGCGCCCGCTCAGCGCGTCGATTGCGTTGCGTACCAGCGCCTCGAGGGCCCACTCCACCAGCACCGGATCCGCGTGGACCATCGGTCCTGCTTCGGGAGCGTTCACGGTCAGCTCGATGCGATGGGCATGACGCGGCAGCCGGGGCTCGAAGTAGTTGGCGACGCGTTCAACCAGTACTCCGAGCGCGACCTCAGCCTGACGGGCAGGTCTACCGATGCGCTCGAAGCGTTTTGCCACCCGCTCGAGACGCTCCAAATCGTCGGTGAGGTGGCCCGCGATCTGTTGCGCTTGTGGATCGCTACTGTCGGTCAGCCGGTCGATCCAGGCGCTGGCGCTCATCAGGGGCGTCCCCAGCTGATGGGCCGACTCCCGCGCCATGGCTACCCACAGGCGGTCCCGATGGCTCTCAACCGACGTGCGATAGGCCCAAACACCCAGCGTACCAGCCACGATCAGTATCACCAGTTGCAGAACTCCCAGCCACATCAGCCTCGACTCGACGGGGAGATTGCCGTAGTGGACCTGCCAGCCGCCTTGCACCGTCATCGGTGGATTAGCACGGTCCAGCTCGGCTATGTAATCAGTGACCCGGGGATCGCGCTCGAGGTTCTGGAGGAGCTCGGTGGGAATGCTGGCTGCAGCCGTG
>Ga0209536_100016575_pt1 | contig 10471 bp, 5 predicted proteins | sample DeeMarSeWOR28_12_FD_187461 | JGI IMG/M metagenome (GOLD analysis project Ga0209536, IMG submission 187461) | Marine sediment microbial communities from White Oak River estuary, North Carolina - WOR-2-8_12 (SPAdes) (version 2) | ecosystem: Environmental > Aquatic > Marine > Intertidal zone >...
AACTGCACTTTCAGTGGGAACTCAGCCATCGTAGATGGCGGGGGGATGTACAACAACAGCTGCAGCCCAACGGTGACCAACTGCATCCTTTGGGGCAATATCGGCGGCGAGATATCTGACGTCGGCACCTCCATCACGACAATCACCTACAGTGACGTCCAGGGCGGCTGGGGCGGCGCAGGCAACATCAATGCCGATCCGTGTTTTGTCGATGCCGATGCAAACGACTTTCGGCTGTTGTACGATTCGCCGTGTATCGACACCGGTGACAACAGCGCACCCGGCCTGTCGGCAACGGACCTGGCTGGAAATGGACGCGTCTTTGACGGAGACGGCAACGGAAGTACCATCGTCGATATGGGAGCTTATGAGTTTGGCTCGCTGAAGCTTCTGGCCCATTGGAGACTCGATGAGATCAGCGGCCAAACCGCCTACGACAGCATCAGCGACAACCACGGCACGCTTGAGCCGGGCCCGCCTCTTTGGCAGCCTGCCGGCGGCCGGATAGGCGGGGCGCTTGAGTTTGACGGCTTGAATGATTTTGTCTCCATCCCGAATGAATCAAACTTCGATATAACCAATGAGATAACGGTTTCGGGCTGGATAAAGGTCAACGCCTTCGACAGGGACTGGCAGGCCATCGTCACCAAAGGTGACTACGCGTGGCGGATTCAGCGTGACGCTGCGAACAATGCTCTTGAGTTCGCCGTTTCAGGAACTTCAGCCGGTAACGTCCTGGGGAGTGTTAACGTCAACGACGGTCAGTGGCATCACGCTGCCGGAGTATATGACGGAACAATGATTTACCTCTACGTGGATGGCGTAGTGGACAATTCCGTGCCGGCTTTCGGCACGATCAGTACAAATGATTTTCCTGTTATGATTGGCGAAAACGCCGAGCGGCCGGGACGCTTCTGGAACGGACTTTTGGATGATGTGGCTATATTCAGCCGTGCTCTTAACGGAACCGAGATAACCAACCTAAAGAATAGTGGCGGTGCGTCATTTCTTGCTGACCCGAACCTAAAGGCGCTCTGGGAGCTGGATGAGTCGAGCGGGACCACCGCCTCGGACAGTGCCGGCGGCAACCACGGCACGCTTGAGCCGGCACTCACGCCCCCTCTCTGGCAGCCTGACGGCGGCCGGTTAGGCGGAGCGCTGGAGTTTGACGGAGTTGAAGATTTTGTCTCTATCCCGAATGAATCAAGATTCGATATCACCTATCAACTGACTGTTTCGGCCTGGATACAGGTTGCTGCGTTCGACAAGGATTGGCAGGCCATCGTCACAAAAGGTGACGCGGCATGGAGGCTGCACAGATTGCTGGATACTAACAGCGTCACATTCCACTGTAATAATTCTCCGTACTGGGGCGCCGATGGAAATATCGGCGTCGATGACGGCCAGTGGCATCACGTCGCGGGTGTATATGACGGGACACGAGCATACCTGTATGTTGACGGAGTATTGGACAACTCCGAGCCGGCTTTCGGGCTGATCAGTACAAACGATTTTCCGGTTATGATTGGCGAGAATGCCGAGCGGTCGGGACGCTGCTGGAACGGGCTTATCGACGATGTTCGTATCTACACTTCCGCGTTGAGCCCCTCGGAGGTTTATATGCTCTACAGTAATATTTGTTATGTTGATGCCGATGCCACCGGTAAGAATGATGGTTCAAGCTGGACCGATGCCTTCAACCATTTGCAGGATGCTCTGGCGGCGCAAGCCACAATCCCCTGTGAAATCCGTGTGGCCGAGGGAACATATAAACCGGATGCCACAGGCATCAATCCATCCGGCACCGGCGACCGCACCGCAACCTTCCAGCTCATAAACGGTGTTATCCTCAAAGGCGGCTACGCCGGCGCAGGCACACCGGATCCCAATGTTAGAGACTGCGACTTGTACGAGACAATCCTGAGCGGCGATATAAATACGCCAGGTGATGCTAACGACAACAGCAACCACGTGGTTACAAGCAGCGGGTGCGACCTGAACACGGTGCTGGAGGGCTTTACAATCACCGGCGGAAATGCCATAGGTGATGGAAGCGGTTTCCCATATAACCACACATATCTCGGCGGCGGGATGTACAACTTAAACAGCAGCCCGACGGTGAAAGACTGCAACTTCAGCAGAAACTTCGTTGCCGCTGACGGCGGCGGGATGTACAACATGTATAACAGCAGCCCGACGGTGACCAACTGCACCTTTACCGGCAACTCGGCCACAAACTGGTCCGGCGGTGGGATGTACAACAAGAATAACAGCAACCCAACGGTGAACAACTGCACATTCAACGGCAACTCGGCCGAATACGTCGGCGGCGGGATGTGCAACAATGCCAGCAGCCCGCTGGTGACTGACTGCACGTTCAGCGGCAATTCGGCGGCCAACCAGGGCGGCGGGATGTGCAACTGGGAAGGCAGCAGCCCGACCGTGAACAACTGCATGTTCAGCGACAACTCGGCCACGAGTGCCGGTGGTATGTACAACAACGTCAGCAGCCCGACAGTGACAGACTGCACCTTCAGCGGCAACACGGCCAGCAATCACGCCGGTGGTATGTATAACAACAACAGCAGCCCGACGGTGAACAACTGCATTTTCACAGGCAACGCTAGTAGCGCTGGTGGCGGAATGTTCAACGGGGGCGGCAGCCCTGCCGTGACCAACTGTATCTTCAGCGGCAACTCGGCAGGCTACGGCGCCGGGATGTGGAACTACGGAAGCACCCCCACGGTGACCAACTGTACGTTCAGCACCAATGCCGGCAGCATTGGCGGCGGCATGTACAATGAAGCCGGCAGTGATGCCGCGGTGACCAACTGCATCTTCTGGGGCGACACGTTGAATGAGATTATCAACAGCGCCAGCAGTCCCACCGTCACATACAGCAACGTACAGGGCGGCTACGGCGGTACGGGTAACATCGCTGCCGACCCGTGTTTTGTTGACGCTGCAGGAGGTAATTTGCGGCTGAGAACGGGGTCACTGTGTATCGATAAAGGCAGCAATGCAGCCGTACTATCAGGAATAACTACCGACCTTGACGGCCGTCCGAGGATTATTGATGGCGATTGCGACGGTGTCGACGTGGTTGACATGGGCGCTTACGAGCTTTGTCGTATCCATAATGTCACCCGCAATTTGTATTACGGCACCATCCAGGCGGCCATCAATGACGCAAACGATGGTGACCAAATCGAGGTGGCGCCGGGGACGTACAACGAGGCCATAAGATTCTACGGCAAGGCGGTACGGCTTTACAGCAGTGATGGGCCGGAGGTAACCACTATTGACGCAAACGGCCTGTCCTCCAGTGCGGTAAGGTGCATCAACGGTGAGGATGCAAATACGGTACTGGAAGGCTTTACGATCACCGGCGGCAATACGTCATATGGCGGTGGGATGAACAACCGTAACAACAGTAGCCCGACGGTGACCAACTGTACGTTCAGCGGCAATGAGGCCGAACGTGGCGGGGGGATGTACAACGGAGACACCAGCAGCCCGACGGTGACCAACTGTATCTTTAGCGAGAACACAACGACGGGAGATTTCAGTCACGGCGGCGGAATGTGCAACCGGGAAAGCAGCAGCCCGACGGTGACCAACTGTACCTTCACAAACAACTCGTCCGTGCATTGGGGCGGCGGGATGTACAACGACATGTATAGTCACTCAATAGTGACCAACTGTACGTTTATCGGAAACATATCCGACACCGGCGGCGGCGGGATAGGCAACTATCGAAGCAACCCTACGGTGACCAACTGTACATTCAGTGACAACAATTCACCCGACGGCGGCGGGATGTGCAACAACGGCGGCAGCAATCCAACGGTGACCAACTGTATCCTCTGGGGCGATATCGGCAGTGAGATTGTTGACAATTCCAGCACTACTACCGTCACATACAGCGATGTACAGGGCGGCTGGAGCGGCACAGGCAACATTAACGCCAATCCGTTTTTTGTTGGTGCGGCCGCAGGTAATTTGCGGCTGAGCCCTGGGTCACCTTGTATCGATAAAGGCAGCAATGCGGCTGTACTATCAGGAATAACTACCGACCTTGACGGCCGTCCGAGGATTATTGATGGCGATTGCGACGACATCGACGTGGTTGACATGGGCGCCTATGAGTTTGCCCTGACCTACTTCGGCGATTTTGATAATAATTGCAGCGTGAATTTCTTTGACGTTTCTATCTTGGGTCGGGCCTGGATGACACAGCAAGGCGATCCCGACTGGGACGAGGCATGCGACATTAGCTACCCGGCCGACGATTATATCGATTGGAGGGACGCGGCGGTGCTTTGCGAGAACTGGCTGGCGACTCCCTGACAGCTATGGCGTGAGCGGATTTGAGATGATTCATACGGGCCGTGAGGATTAACCTCCCGGCCCTTTTTATTGGAACGGGGTTGACACAGATTTTACGTCCTGCCGGGTCGATTTCATGATTTTGGGCCTTGCCATTTTCCGGATAACAATAAAAATCCGATTTTGTGATAGACTTTTGAGTATATTGTCTTATAATGCCCGTTTCCGGGCTGTTTTGTGTGAGTTTATCTCTTGAGTCAAGGTTGGTTTTGTGGGATAATTGCGGCCCGTTTTAACCGTTGTTAAACAATTGTCCTGTCAATTTTGATTGGAAAATGAGTTTTTGAATGTATAAAAAAGACCGCTCGATACCTTATCTTTAGCAAGGGCATCGGGCTTTTCTTTGGAGGTGTGTTCGAATTATGTCGGTCGACTATAGCTGCCTTTGTGATGATTTTTATCTGGATATGCACGTCAATACCGAGCTTGACCTGCCAACGCAGCGCGATACCGTCCTGAACTTTTTCGAACGGATACAAAAGCAGTTTCCGACGATGTGCTGCTTTTACCGTCGGGAAAACAACGAGTACTGTCTTGAAGAGGACCGCAATAGCGGCCAGTACCGCTGGATTAGCCTTGAGACCGACCGCATTGGGTCCGGGATTGTGAATCCGTCAAAGTTCGAAGACGCTTACAGCCAGGATAGATTGGTGCTGGAACTCGCGCCTTATATGCTGGGCGTGAACCATCTCGATATCGATTCTCTGGACGTAACCTTTGCGATGGATTTTGATTATATCGGCAGTCACGATGAGATTATCGCCGAGGCGCTGTTCGGTTCAACTGCTTTTAGCTGCCTTCTGGACCTTCCATCGGCGAGCCCGGTGAGCTTTTCGCCTGCGGTTGTGGTGGCGCTTTCGGAGGATTGCCGGACACAGGCACGAATCGGGGTGGAGTCAAAAACAAGTATCATAGAGAACGAAAAACAAAAGTATAAGTCGGATGAGGCGATAAGCCTTTTCTTTACGGTCCGGCAATATCCATCGAGTACGAAAAAATTTGACGCTATGACCTCTTTCGAACAACAATGCCGGCTTGCGGAGGAACTGATGGCCGAAAAAATCATCCCTAACTTCGTTCAGCCGTTAACAAGTGTTATCGCCCAAAAACGAATAAAGTAGGTTTATGATAAGGTTTTAATATGGCTATCGAAGCACCTTTAAGCAAATTCAAAAGAAGCGGTCTTATTATCTGGATGGTTGTCTGTATTGCAGTCGGGGCCTATTGTGCTTACGATGGGTACTTCAATGAAAAGTTCAAGGCAAAACACACCAATGAAGACGGTACGCCGGACAGTACCCTTGCATTCAATCGAAAATCACCACCGTTTTTTTTTGGTGGCGGTGTACTTCTGGGGGCATACTGGTTTGCAATCAGAAATAAGAAACTTATCGCCGACGAAAATGAGCTTGTCATAAGCGATAAACAAAGAATCCCTTATGATTCCATCCAAAAAATAGACAAGACCTATTTTAAGTCAAAAGGACGTTTTGTTATCACTTACACAGATAACAACGGAAAAGAAAACCATTACAAAATAAGCGATAGAACCTACGATAACTTAGCACCCATTTTGGACCACCTGGTGGCACAGATCACCTGAAAGAGAACATCTGGTAAGTAACTGCAGTACCTATGGAATAAAATTGCGCAGATTAACATGTTTGAGAAATGAAATTTTTTAAATTTTAAAAAATGGTGGGAAATTGCAGTTTTTTTGGTTTCTTGCTTTGGGGATGTTCGATTTTGGTCTATAAACAGATGTTGATTGGCAGCATGGGTGGTATGGGTAAAAAGGGCAAGAATAAAACGTCGAAAAAGGGGGTAAAAAGTTGCAGAAATTTGCAAAAATTCGACAAAGTTAAGCAAAAGCGCGCACTTCTCTGCAAAAAGTATGCAGAAATTTGACATTTTTGTATTTTAACATTTTGTTAAACTGCGCAGGATAGGAAAGCACTGCGCAGGGTTCGTGGTTCGTCGCGCGTATTGAGTATTGCGTATTGCGTGGAGAGAAACGGAGCATTTCTACCGGAGGCCTTATAAATTATTATTGATTATTTATGATTGATTATTGTAAACGAGGCCGGGACGGACGGCGTTTTTTATATATGATTAAGGATTATTGATAAATGATTAAAAAAGACGTCTGGGTCCCTGTCATATAAATAATTAAATAAGACATCTGGATCCCTGCCCCATGCTTCGCCAAGGCTTCGCAGGGCTTAGGCTACGACTTACAGGGATTCGGCCGGAGTGAGTAAAGAAAAGGGATAAGTGATAAGGAATAAGGGATAAGTGAAAAGAGAAAACATTAAGCATTTCTACCGTAGGCCGCGATTCGCATCGGACGGTATCACGGAGGCCCGTTAGGGCCGGAGTGAGTAAAGAAAATGCGAACCGCAGGCAGAAATGCGGTTAACAGCCATGATTTTATTTCTTGGAGGGAGTTCTCTTTTGCGTCTCTGATGGATGTTACTAGTGTAGGAAATGGGGTAAAATTAACCACAAATCGGGAAAAATTGGCAAAAAATAATCACTATTTGGGCTGAAAATGGCCAAATATGAAGGATTTTGCATTTTTTTACAATTTTACTAAGAAAAAGGTTGACGGAATGGCTCGCCAAGGCGATAATTACAACAGAATTGTTGGCAACAGATATGTTGCCAACGTTATTGTTGGAATTGAAAATTAATAAGAGGGAGTTATGAAATGAAAGACAGACTTAAACAAGCAGTAGGTAACGTTGTTACAGGAGACAGGTTTTGGGACAGGGAGACAGACCTTGAATTACTTACAAACAAGATTAATGAGGGGGCAAACATACTACTGGTTGCGCAAAGAAGGATTGGCAAGACCAGTGTATTGAAGGAACTGCTTGAGCGGTTGAAGGAAAGGTATGCTTGTCTATTTGTTGATCTGCAGAAGGCACAGCGAAGCGAGGAAGCTATTACTGAGCTAAGCAAGGCCATTCATAGTCATAGGACGCTGTGGGACAAGACCAAGGAGGCGTTTGCGAATGTGCTTGAAAGGGTTGAGGAGGTTGACCTTGGTGAAGTGGGTGTAAAGATAAGGTCGGGTCTTACCGGGGGTAACTGGACGGATAAGGGTGACCAGATTTTCAGGATTTTGGCGAACTCGGAAAAACCGGTTGTGATCATGTTAGACGAAGTTCCGATTATGGTGAACTACATCCTAAAGGGTAATGAGTTCAGGATTACACCGGAGCGGAGGGCACGAGCGGATGAGTTTTTATCATGGCTGAGAAAGAACACAATCGAACATCAAGGCAAAATAGGGACTATCATTTCCGGGAGTATTGGATTGGAGCCTATCCTTCGCCAAGCAAAATTGAGCGCTACAATAAATCATTTTATGCCTTTTGAACTTAAGCCGTGGGACGAGAACACAGCAAAGGGTTGTATAAGTGCATTAGCAAATGAGTATGATGTGAGCTTAGAGGCAGGTGTGTCGGAGGAAATGGTGAAATTGTTGGGGTGCTGTATCCCACACCATGTACAAATGTTTTTTTCACGTATCTATGACCGTTGTAAAAGAAAAGGCAAGATGGAGTGTTCTATACAGGATGTGGGGGAAGTGTATGGGAAGGAGATGTTGGGAGTACGGGGACATGCGGAACTTACACATTACGAGGAACGTTTGGAGATGGTACTGGGAAAAGATCTGTTTACGTTGGCTGTCGATATGCTGACCGAAGCCGCAGTGACCGGGTGCTTGACAAAGGAAGCGATCGCAGCTTTGCAGAAAGAATACAAAATGGAGGAGACAAATATTGTTGAAGCACAGAAAGAAGTAATTTGGGTGCTGGAACATGATGGATACATACGACAAACCAAGGAGGGATATATTTTTGTTTCAAAGCTGTTGAAGGACTGGTGGAAGTCTCGACTTGGCAGTGGATTTATTCCGGTTTTGGAGAGAGGAGCATAAGACATGGCGAATAGAATAAAGAAATACAATCCTGCGTTTTTAACGCCGGAGGAACTCGTACGGAGCTTCGCCGTTCGTTATAGAGAGCTTGAACTGATTGTGCAAGTGATACGGGAGAACGTTACAGAATCTAACCAACACGTTATAGTTATAGGGCCGCGTGGGATAGGTAAGACGATGCTGGCTCTGCGAGTAGTAGAAGAGATTAGGGAAAGTGAGGATTTGCGGGGAAAGTGGTATCCGCTGGTTTTTGGGGAAGAGAGTTATCAAGTGAGCACCCCAGGTGAATTTTGGTTAGAAGCGTTGTTTCATCTTGCTCATAAAACAAGGGAGGAAAAATGGAGCAGGACGTTTGAGGAGTTAAGGGAAGAGCGGGACGAGGAAAGATTAAGGGAACGTGCGTTAGCGCAGCTTATGGACTTTGCGGATTCGGAAGGAAAGCGGATTATGTTAGTTGTTGAGAACTTCAATATGCTGCTTGGTGAACAGATAAGTGACAGTGACGCATGGAAACTGCGACATACGCTTCTTCATGAGCCAAGGATTATGCTGTTAGCCACGGCGACGAGCAGGTTCGAGGGAATAGACAATTCAGACAGGGCAATGTTTGAATTGTTCAAGCCGTGTAATCTTGATCCTCTGGATGAGAAGGATTGCGGAAAACTATGGAAATCAATTACAGGAAAAAAGGTGAGGGATGAGCGAGTTCGGCCGTTACATATTCTTACAGGAGGAAATCCGCGCCTGCTTGCAATAATTTCGACCTTCGCAGCTAAGATGTCTTTGAAGGAGCTGATGGACGACCTTATGCAGCTTGTAGACGACAACACAGAGTATTTTAAGAGCCACCTTGATAGCCTGCCGGCAATAGAGCGCAAGGTTTATCTGGGTTTGGCGGAGTTATGGGATCCGGTGCCAGCGCGAAATGTTGCCAAAGCCGCAAGGCTTGGTGTAAGTAAGACCAGCGCGCTGCTGCGAAGGCTAATCGAGCGAGGTATGGTGCTTGAGGCAAATGGGGAGAGACGTACGAAATTGTATCAGGTTTCCGAGCGGATGTATAACATTTACTACCTTATGCGCCGTCGGGGTGCACCATCGCGGCGGGTAAACTGGCTTGTGAGGTTTATGGTTCCTTTCTACGGGCCCAAAGATCTGGTCAGTTTGACACAAAGGATTGCAGAGGAAGCATGTAAGCTGGAACCTGAAGTTCGTATGGATCATTTCTGGGCTTATGAGGGTATTCTGGAGGGTATGGAAAAAGGTTTATTGCGTGACGAGCTGATACATAGCACTCCATGTGATTTTTTCAAGATACCAGACATGCCGACCTCGTTAAAGGGGATTGCTGGTAAGAAAATAGTTACTCTTCTTGACACAGCGGATATTTTGAGTAAGGAAGCTGATAAACTCGAGGAAGCAGAAAAGCTTTACAAAGAAGCAATCGAAATGAATCCGGAGAGTGGGGTAGCATGGGTGAGCTTAGGTGTGTTTCTACAACGACGGCGCGGGTGCTACAAGGATGCTGAGAATGCGTACTGTAAGGCAATTGAGTTGAAGCCTGATTATGCATGGGGCTGGGCTAATTTTGGGAGCCTTCTTCATGAGAATCTTGGAAGATTTGAAGAAGCTGAAAATGCGTACCGAAAGGCTATTGAACTGCAACCCGAGTCCCATTGGGCTTGGGAGCAACTAGGGGACCTTCTGCAGAAGCTTAAACGTGCGGATGAAAGCGAGAAGGCATATCGAAGGGCGATCAAATTAGGGCCTGATTGTTTTGTTGTGCAAGTGTGTCTCGGTGAGCTTCTACATTATAACCTCAATCGCTATCCAGAGGCCGAGCAAGCATACAGGAAGGCAATTAAGTTGAAACCTGATTATGCAAAAGCTTGGAGTAGGCTTGGCCAGCTTCTGCATGAGAAGCTAAAACGATATGATGAAGCTGAGGTATCATATCGCAAAGCTCTTGAATTCGATCCTAAATACGCGTATGCATATAACAATTGGGGAAATGCGTTGGTCAATATTGAAGATTACCATGGAGCGATTTCGAAATATCAAGAAGCTTTAAAGCTAAATCCTCAATATGCCAATGCATACAGGAACATGGGAAATCAACTGGGAAAATTGGATGAT
>Ga0209536_100016576_pt1 | contig 10471 bp, 11 predicted proteins | sample DeeMarSeWOR28_12_FD_187461 | JGI IMG/M metagenome (GOLD analysis project Ga0209536, IMG submission 187461) | Marine sediment microbial communities from White Oak River estuary, North Carolina - WOR-2-8_12 (SPAdes) (version 2) | ecosystem: Environmental > Aquatic > Marine > Intertidal zone >...
ACTTCGTCCCTGCTTGGCCTTGCTCCCGGCGGGGGTTACCTGGCCACGCACATTACTGCGCGCGCCGGTGGTCTTTTACACCACCTTTTCACCCTTACCACCCCTTGCGGGGTAGCGGTTTGTTTCTGTGGCCCTTTCCGGCAGGTTCACGCTTCTCAGCGGTTTCCCCGCCCCGGGTGCTATCCGACGCCGTACTCTTTGGAGTGCGGACTTTCCTCGACCCCGACAACGCAGAGCCGCGATCGCCCGACCGACCTGAGGTGCTTTCATCATAATCCCATCATGCTTGAGCGTCAATCATGAACCTTAATGTAACTGAAAGGTTAAAAGATGCAAATTTTAAGAAAAGACAGTAAAATATACATGCGAGTTACAGCGAAGCAAAGGAGATCGCGTGAGTAAGTGGCCCGGAAAGTACATCATTGGCCTAACAGGCAATATCGCAACCGGCAAAAGTGTCGTGCGCCGTATGCTGGAGCATCTTGGCGCTTATACAATCGATGCGGATGCATTGGCACATCGAGCCATCGCAAAAGACGCGCCGGGATACAAGTCGGTCATTGAAACGTTTGGCAAATGGATTTTGAGTTCAGACGGACAAATTAACCGCTCCAAACTGGGCGGATTGGTGTTTCGCGACTCGGAAGCATTATCCAATCTCGAAAATATTGTTCATCCGCTCGTGGAGCAGGCAATAAATATTTTGGTCCAGCGCGCCAGCCAGAGGGTAGTTGTAATCGAGGCGATTAAGCTGATCGAGAGTCAGCTGCGCAATGCCTGTGACAGCATCTGGGTAACATACGCCCCTGAAGATATTCAAATCGAACGATTGATACGCAAGCGCAGCTTCAGTCGTGACGAGGCGGTTATTCGCATCCATTCACAGGGAGCCCAGAGCGAAAAAATCGAGCGGGCCAGTACCGTAATCCGCAATACCGGCTCATACGAAGAACTGTGGAAACAAGTTACAACTGCCTGGAAGCAGGTTTCGCCGACATCTGATACGATACCGCTAGTTGTAAAAAAGGCTGAAAGCGGTGATTTCGCAGTACAACGTGGACGGCCACGCGACTCGGAAGTAATTGCAGACATCATCACACGCTTGAGTAACGGTAACCAAAAAATGTCAAATTTAGATGTAATGGAAGCGTTTGGCGAGAAGGCCTTCTTGCTCCTGCAATTAAACGACAAAGCTGTTGGCCTGGCTGGCTGGCAGGTGGAAAACCTGGTAGCTCGCACAACAGATTTATATATTGAACCTGCACACATAAGTGCCAAAGCGCTGGAGACATTGATGTCTGAAGTGGAACGCGCTTCACATGATCTACAGTGTGAAGCATCCTTGATCTTTCCACTCCCTGATCTGGCCAGCCAAGAAACTTCCTGGAAGGCTTTGGGTTATGAAAAGCGCACACCCGAAAGTTTAGGTGTGCAAGCCTGGCAAGATGCTGCGGTCGAATCAAAACCACCAGGTTCGGTGTTAATGTTTAAGCAGTTACGCGTTGATCGCGTACTGCGACCGATTTAGTCCACACTGCTGAGGGCGCGAAATTCGCGCAGAGGTAATTTCTGCGCTCTCGGCGCTCTTTGCGGTATTTCTTGTGACTGATTTCCTGAACGACCTACTATTCATTTTTCAGCGTGTAAACTGGTTGAGTGTTGTAGACATTCTACTGGTTACACTGATTTTCTTTATCCTGCTCTACACCCTGCGCGATACGCAGGCTTTGGTTTTGCTGCGGGGTGTGCTTTTTCTAGTGGTATTGTTAGCATTGCTCACCAGTCTGGTAGAATTGCCCGCCTTTTCCTGGCTCATTCAAAGTACGTTACCCGCTCTGCTGCTGGCAATTCCGGTCATTTTTGCGCCCGAAATTCGCCGCGGATTGGAGCGCATCGGACGGGCAGGCACCTTCCTTTCTCCCGGTGGAAAAACAGCCAACCAAGAAACCCTGAATACTATTCATGCTATCGTCAGCGCATCGGCGCGACTTTCTGCCCGCCAACACGGAGCATTAATTGTTTTACAAAGATTAGACAGCCTTGAAGAATATAACGACACTGGTGTTCGTATGAACGCTAAGGTCACCCCGGAAATACTCTTGCAAATCTTCTACCCCAACACCCCGCTGCACGATGGTGCCGCAATTATCGGTAAAAACCGTATGTCAGCTGCATCCTGTGTCATGCCGCTCTCGGCCAGTGGCATCCTTACCCGCTCCCCGGAGCGACAGATGGGCTTGCGTCACCGCGCCGCGCTGGGCATTTCAGAAGTTAGCGATGCGGTGGCAGTGGTGGTCTCGGAAGAGACCGGTTCCATTTCGATTGCCCATTCGGGGCGCATGATCCGTCGGCTTGACACAGAGCGGCTTGAAAACATTCTCATCGCATTCTTCCGCCCCAACGGTGGTCCTCAACAAAGCAAATGGTACCAATATCTCTTTCCCTCCCTGTTTCGCCGCAAGGATGATGAGCAATGATACGCTGGCTGGCCACTAATCTACGTACCTTTCTGTGGGCGCTTGCCATGGGGCTGGCCGTCTGGGTGGCTGCTGTTTCAGCCGCCGACCCCGATGAAGTTCGTCAGTATCCAGACATCATCCCGGTAGAGATCATTGGACAGGATCCCGGGCTTGTCATTACAGGCGAAGTCCCTAAACAGATCGAACTATCACTGCGTGCCCCGAGCTCCGTATGGGAAAGGCTGCTTGCTGATGGAGACAATGTGCAAGCCATCCTGGACTTATCAGGACTCAGCGCCGGGGAACACACACTCAATATTCGAGTACAAATCTCCACACAGCCGGTACGCATAATTTCTGTGACCCCGCCAACTGCCACCGTTACCCTGGAGCCATTCGCGACCCAGTCCTTCCCCATCGACCTGAGTATCATAGGCGAACCTGCGATCGGCTACCAGGCCGGGGACTCGCTCCTGGAGCCCGAAGAAGTTGTCATATCTGGCCCTCAATCGCAGGTTGAACGTGTTGTACAAGTACGCGCTTCCATTAACCTGACAGGGGTGCGCGAGAGCATTGAAGATACTACGACAGTGCAGCCCCTGGATGAGAATAATCAGATCATTGCAGGCTTGGGATTAAATCCTAATGAAGTATCTATTTCGTTACCGGTTATTCAGCAGGGTGGTTATCGAGATCTGGCGGTTAAGGTTGTTGTCAGCGGACAGGTTGCCAGCGGGTATCGCCTGGCAAATATATCCGTATTTCCACCAGTCGTGACCGTCTTCTCCGGCGACCCAACATTGGTCAATTCATTACCAGGTGTTCTCGAAACACAACCGCTCGATCTGGAAGAAGCCAACGATGAACTGACAACGCGATTGGCAATTAACCTGCCAGAAGGAGTATCGCTGGTTGGCGAGCAGACGGTGTTGGTACGGGTCAACGTTTCCCCCATCCAAAGCAGTCTGACGCTTTCTAACAAGTCTATCGAAGTTGTAGGGCTTCCGAATGACTGGTATGCACAGGTTGCACCTGAAATCGTAGATGTGATTCTTTCAGGGCCGTTACCCTTGCTAGAAATTCTTACACCGCAAGAAGTGCGTGTGGTCATCGATGTAACTGACCTCGCCATAGGAACGCATCAACTGATCCCTGATGTGGAGATCCTGATATCAGATATCATTGTTGAATCGATTTTACCGGGAACGGTGGAAGTGGTGCTCAGCACATCTCCTCCGCTCCAAACTCCCGTTCCCACCGCAACTCCATAACGATTAAATTTGGAATAATCACATGCCTAAACCTGTTGTAGCCTTAGTTGGACGTCCCAACGTTGGGAAAAGCACCCTGTTCAATCGTCTGGTTGGTGAACGCCTTGCGATTGTGGATGGCACTCCCGGCACTACTCGTGACCGATTGCTTTCAGAATCTGATTGGAACGGGATTGAGTTTCACGTAATCGACACGGGTGGTATCGACCCGACTCATGGAGGTAAAACACCACTCTCAATCGGGTCTGCCGACTTCATCCAGCAAATCAAGGAACAGGCGCTGATCGCTATCGAGGATGCGGATGCGATTTTGTTCCTGACGGATGGCGAATCTGGTGTGACTACTTCTGATCGCGAAGTGGCTGATATTCTCCGCCGTCATCAGAAAAAAATGCCGGATGGGAACTTCTGGCCACCGATATTTCTGGTTGTCAACAAGTGTGAGAGCGAAGCCCGCCGCCAAAGCGTGGGCGAATTCTACGAGCTGGGAATAGGCGAACCCTACGCAATTTCCGCTTTACACGGGACGAGTACGGGGGACCTGCTGGATGTACTGGTCAATTCGTTTCCGCCTCAGCAGGATGAGGCCGAGGATGAATCGGTCAAGATCGCTATCGTCGGGAAGCCAAATGCAGGCAAGTCCAGTTTGCTGAATAAATTGGCCAGGGCGGAACGAGCTATCGTTAGCCCCATCCCCGGAACAACACGTGACGCGGTGGACACGAACATCCAATTTGAAGGGATAGATGTGACCTTGATCGATACGGCTGGCATCCGACGGCGCGGCAAAATTGATCCGGGTGTAGAAAAATTCAGTGTATTGCGCGCCTTCAAGGCCATTGAACGCGCAGATGTGGCCTTGCTGATGATCGATGCGCAAACGGGAATCACTTCACAGGATGCACATATCGCCGGGTTTATCCTGGATGCGTGGAAGTCTTGTGTGGTACTGGTGAACAAATGGGATACGGTGGAAAAGGATACTTACACAATGGATGCGTATACGAAACACATCCGCCAAGAACTGAATTTTATGGATTATGTTCCATTTTTGTTCATTTCTGCCCTGACCAGCCAGCGCGTGGATAAGGTGCTGCCGCTAGCCTTGCAGGTGCAGGAAGAGCGATTGGTGCGCCTGACCACGTCCAAGCTCAACAAGGTAATCCACCATGCGCAAGATGCGCATCCGGCCCCGTCATTCAAGGGGCGGCAATTGAAAATGTATTACGGAACACAGGTACGCTCCGACCCGCCGACATTTTTGATCTATGTCAATGATCCAAAGCTGGCGCATTTCACATATCGCCGCTATCTGGAGAACCAATTGCGGGCGGAATACAGTTTTCTCGGCACGCCTATTCGGATTGTGATGAAGGGGAAGAAAGATAATTAGCTAGAACAGCTTTGGTTCAATAAAGAGACATCCGAGGGCTACTCGGATGTCTCTTTTTATCGGGTGTAAAGGAGATCAAATTGCTATCCCCGGTCGGAGTGCAGGTCTGATCTGTTATGGCACAGGCGTATCTGTAGCCGTGGGAGTAGCTGTCTCTGTCATGGTGGCTGTCGCCGTAGATGTCACAGTGGGAGTAAACGTCGGCCCGGAGGAACCGGTAACCTTGATATCCACCCACCAGGGTTTATTGGCCTGATACCCTATGCCGAAGAGTGCGCCGCTGGCATTCTTGAACATCCAGTAGCCACGATAGGAACCAGCCGTGTTTGGTGCAGTCAGGCTGACGGTCAGGTCAACGGTCTGCCCAGGCGCGACCGACTTGGGGAAGGTCAGCGCGTCGGGCCCGCCCATCTTTTCGCCGCTGTAAAAGACCAACTGGTAAGAGGTCGTCCAGGAACAAGCGCCGATATTTTTCAGACGCCAGGTCTTGTTGAAGGCTGTGCCCGGGGCAAAGGTGGTGCCATCCGGCACTGTCACGTCAGCGATGAATTGCGCCTTGTCACAGGTTGAAGGCGGGACAGTTGAAGTCGTAGGTGGTTTGGTATTGGTTGGGGTGGGCGTGGGTGGCGTGCCAGTGACAGTCGGCGTGGCTGTAGCCGTCGAACCACCAACCCGTGAAATGATTGGATTACCCCACAAGGCTCGGTCACCGGTTGCAGAGCCATAGGCTGAGATGAACAAGATGAAATTCACGTCATACCCGGCTAACGAATTCAAATTCAGGTTAGCGTTGTACGTTAGACCTTCGTACTTTTCGCGGAAAGTCCAGAAAGTTCTGACTGGTCCGGTGCCGATCTGGTAATCCAGGCGGTATGCCACGTAGCAACTGGTTGCGCCATGTTCGCAGCCAACTGTAGCTTGGAAGCGATCACCATTCTGCACACGGATGGCTGGGTATTTAGCTTGAATATACCCGTTATAGATATTCTGCGGAGCTACAAGCAAGCCAGGATTCTCTTGCACAACGCCGCTCTCGAATTTGGGTTTATCCAGCTTCAAAGCAAAGCCTTTGGCGTCCCCATCGGTACCGGGGAAGGCCAGCGCTCCAGCGCCGCTCGTCCATGCAGCCTCGCCTGCTTTGGCCGTAAAGTCATATCCGATGCTTGCCGAAGCATTGACGTTAATCTCAGCCCAGAAGGCCCTGTTGGCAGTCGAGCCAATGCCAAAAATGACGTTACCAGCATTGCGCAGCTTCCAATAGCTGCGGTAATGACCGGCGCTGCCGGGGGCAGTCATCTGTACAGTCAGATCAACGGTCTGGCCGGGAGCCACATTTGAAGGGAAATTCACCGCGCTTGGCGCGCCCATCTTCTCACCGCTATCAAAGACCAGCGCATAAGATGTGGTCCAGGTGCAGTTGCCGATATTCTTTAACCGCCATGTTTTGGTGAAGGCAGCACCCGGCGTGTAAAACGTTCCGTCTGGCACAGTCACATCGGCGATGAACTGTGCCCAATCACAGGTGGCGGCCTGCGCCGTGCTGGCACCCATGGCCGGGAAAGCTGCAAGCACCAATGCAAGCAATAGAATTGCTGATGCCAGTTTGGAGAGTGATTTCATTTTTGCCTCCTGTAAACCTGTTATTATGGAAAAAAGAGTAAAATGCTTACACGACATAACTAGTATAGCTTAATTTCGCATAAGTTCAATGACTAATTTAGAATTACCTTTCATATAATTATCATAATGGTACGCACTATTTTGCACCTTGATCTGGATGCCTTCTACTGCGCAGTCGAAGAAAACCAGAATCCCGAACTGCGGGGTAAGCCCTTCGCAGTGGGCGGCAAACCATCTGAGCGCGGCGTGGTCTCATCCTGCTCATATGCAGCGCGGGCATTCGGCGTCCGTTCGGCCATGCCTATGTCGCGCGCACTGCGGGTTTGTCCGGGATTGATCATTGTTCCAGGACACCATCGTTTGTACAGCGAAGCCTCCAGGCAGGTGATGGAACGTCTGCGAACGGTGACGCCGCTGGTCGAGCAGATTTCAATCGACGAAGCCTTTCTGGACATCTCCGACTTGAGTGACAAACCAGAACGCATCGCACGCAGACTTCAGGCCGGCATCCGTGACGAATTAGGTTTACCCAGTTCCATCGGAATCGCGCCAAATAAACTGGTATCGAAAATCGCTACTGAAGTCGGGAAGAAGGCTGCCACGAAAGGAAAGCCTCCGTTTGCGCTGACCGTTGTCCCGCCCGGGAAAGAAGCGGAGTTTTTGTCCCTGTTGCCTGCCGATATGCTGTGGGGCGTCGGACCGAAAACATCCGCACGATTGAACGAATTGGGCATCCACACCATCGGTGACATTGCCCGCTGGCCCGATGCGGAACTAGTCCGCCTGTTTGGCGAAAACGGCCGGGAGATGGCGAAGCATGCCAGGGGTCAGGATGGACGCGCAGTGGTGACCGAGCGCGAGATCAAATCCATCAGTCAGGAAGTCACCTTTTCACGCGATGTCCGTGAAGATAAGTCCATAGAGAAAACGCTGACCGATTTATCGGTACAGGTCGGACGCCGCCTGCGCAAAAATGAACTGGCCGGGACAACCGTCAAATTGAAAATCCGCTGGCCTGATTTCACCACTCTGACGCGACAGGTCACACTACCCAACACGACCAACAATGACAATGAGATCGCCGAAACAGCGCTGGGGTTGCTGCGAAAAAATCGTAAATCAGGGCAGGCTGTACGGCTGATCGGCGTGGGGGTCAGCGGACTGGGCGAACCTATGCGCCAGTTGGAGCTATGGGGAACGGACTCCGAAAAGGAGCGCAAGTTGCAAGAAGTTGTAGACGAATTGAGAGAGAAATATGGCGATAAGGCCATCAAGCGAGGAAAATGACATGGTAAAGACAGGATCGATCCAATTGAGCACACGCGGCAACGCGGACGTGAAAGATATCACGGCAGAAATTGCCCGGGTAGTGAGCGCCAGTGAGCTGAAGAACGGAATAGTAACGATTTTTTGTCCATCGGCAACCAGTGCATTAACCACTATCGAGTACGAGAGCGGCTGTGTGAGCGATCTGCGCCGACTGTTCGATGAAATCATTCCACAAAATAGAGAGTACGCGCACAATGCACGCTGGCACGACGGAAATGGACATTCACATGTTCGCGCGGCCCTACTGGGGCCATCCCTAACCATCCCGTTCGTGGAGGGCAGTTTGACTCTGGGCACCTGGCAGCAGATTATCCATGTGGATTTCGATGTGCGGTCGCGTCACCGGGAGTTGGTGTTGCAAATCATCGGAGAATAACGAATGAATTGCTACTACCATCCCAACCAACCGGCTGTAGGTCTGTGTAAACACTGCCAGCGCGGGATATGCACTGAGTGTATCGCCGAGATAGATGACAGCCTGGCCTGCAAAGACCGCCATGAAGGGCAGGTCCGGGCTCTGGATGTGTTAACCGCCCGTAATTTGTTGCAGGCTGAGAGAGTTGGCTCTGTCTATCGCCGAAACGCCATCTTCTATTTTCTGGTTGGAAGCTTATTTGCAGGATTTGGCCTGTTGCAAGTCCGCTGGCTGGGCTGGCAAGGAATATTCTTGCTGGTAATCGGAATATTCTTGTTGTTAGCTGCTACGATGAATTACATGGAAAGCAGGAAATACAAATAAGAGTTTCTGCAACCATCTCTGTGTCCTTTCGTAAGTACTGTTAGAACACTTATGAAAGGAGTACGCAATGAACACTGAATATAAGCAATTGACACGCAGCACTACCGACCGCATGATCGCCGGTGTTTGCGCTGGATTAGGGGAATACCTGAACATCGACCCGACGGTTGTCCGTTTACTGTTTGTGCTGGGTTTCTTCGTAACCGGGCCTGGTATCCTGATCGCTTATCTGATCATGGCGATTATCGTTCCTGAACCCGCGATGGTTCAGTAACAATTGGCGAGACTTGTCAAAGCCCACGACCTGCACTATAATCCCGTCCCGTAAGGGCGCGTAGCTCAGCTGGTTAGAGCGCACGGTTCACATCCGTGAGGTCGTGGGTTCGAGTCCCTCCGCGCCCACAAGAACCGTTTGACGGCTCCGTTGAACGGTTCTTTGCTTCTCTACGCTTTGAACAAAGAGGAAAATTGGATGAAATTGGATTTTAACCTGGCAACTTGGATTATTTACTAAGCTTTCCTAAAGAAATAATTTTTGTTCTCTGAGCCTCTGTTAAATTAATTCTTCGAGAATTAGCGGCTGTGGTATCCTGGTTCTCCACCACAAGGACACTAGCATTGGGGCTAAGGGTGTGAGAATGATAGACACCCTGGCGGATGTTATATAGTTTCAAAGGTTTCATTGAAATCGTCTCAATACTAAAAGTGCCATCTTCATCCGGGGTACCAATAAAAAGAATGCATTGCCCTTCTAAAAGAACAAACACCTCATCAGTTTCCAGATGACACTCCAAGTACTCAATATTTTCTGGACGAAGTGTATCGATGAAGCGCAAGATGGCCACTCGCCAGGTATCATAATCCACCAAAGGCTTATAACCTTCCCCTAAATATTCCCGAACCTGTACCAAGCCTTCATTCATAATCAGTAGTTCACGAAAAGGCTTGAACGTGGTTTACTTGGTTCCGACCAAGGAGACCAATGCCCATGTCCAAGCCCACAAACAAGATTACCCGAACAATTCGTTCTGAGCAAGTGCTAAACGCCTTTATCCAGGTAGTTTGCAAGAACATGCCGCTGGATTTGAAGAAAACGCGTATTACGGCGGATGATATTATTTATGCGCTGGCGTATGCCAATGTTCATCGTCTGAGCATTGAGTCAGCCTGTCAGGAGTTACAAGGAGCGCCGTCGGGTAATCGTCTACGCGAGGTACTTGCAGAGGCTCTGCCAAGCCGAGTAGAAACACAAGGTTTGCTAAATAGGATATTTCGTCAGCAATTGCATCCCAGTTTGTTGAACGGCAAGCGTGACCACAACATAGCCATTGATCTCACCCTGATCCCATATCATCGGCAGCCGTACGAAGACGAGAAGGAGATAGTACGAGGTGCTCCGAAATCCGGCACGACTCATTTTCATGGCTATGCCACCGTTAAATCCACAAGGAAGGCTTGCTCTCTAATAAATCACGGATATCCAATAAAACACCCGTCATTAAATGCAAATACGCAGCAATTAAACGATGACCGTCCATGCCACCAGGCATATCCTCCATTAATTTCCGCAACGTGTCATCACCATGCTTTATCCTGCCTGTATATTCACCCCTGTCCATCGACCTCACCCTCCTGATATAATATTCTAAGTCATGCTTCA
>Ga0209536_100016577_pt1 | contig 10471 bp, 9 predicted proteins | sample DeeMarSeWOR28_12_FD_187461 | JGI IMG/M metagenome (GOLD analysis project Ga0209536, IMG submission 187461) | Marine sediment microbial communities from White Oak River estuary, North Carolina - WOR-2-8_12 (SPAdes) (version 2) | ecosystem: Environmental > Aquatic > Marine > Intertidal zone >...
AAGGGATTTTACCATCAATGCCATGGCATATGATTTGTCATCAAATCGATTAATCGATCCTGTTGGCGCACAACGTGACCTGAAGAACAAAACCATTCGCATGGTTTCAAAAGATATTTTCAAGCAGGATCCGTTAAGGCTGCTCCGGGCGTATCGAATTGCAGCCGAATTTCAATTTGAGATTGAATCACAGACGAACGCTGCAATTCAAAGACATGCTTCGCTTATTCAGCAATCAGCGGGAGAACGGGTTCGAGCAGAATTTTTTAAGATGCTGCAATGCCCCGGCTTCCATCCTTATCTTCGCCAGATGGCGGATAACGGGCTGCTGTTTGCATTTCTGCCTGAACTTGCAGCGCTAAAACAATGCCGCCAAAATCGACATCATCAATTCAACGTGTTTGATCATACCCTGCATGCATTTTTTCATCTGGAAGATTTGCTGGGGCCAAATCAAAAATTGCTGATTGCGGATGGTCAGCCGGCAGCACGCCAAATCGCCGAAACACATATTCCGTTGTTAAAGTTTTCGATACTGCTGCACGATGTCGCAAAGCCGAGCGTTCAAACAATGAATCCTGACGGTAAGCGCCATTTTTACGGTCATGAGCGCCAGAGTGCGCAGATGGCTGAGACGATATGCCGGCGGCTGAAGTGCTCCAATCGGGATACGGATAAAATTCATTTTCTCGTGCGGCATCACGTCCGCCCCCGATCCCTTTTTACCGCACTTCAAGAACAAAAAGCCGGTCCCCGGGCGGTGACCCGATTTTTCATAAAATGCGCAGCGCATTTTCCAGATCTGCTCATCATTGCTGCAGCTGATATGCTGGGCAAAAAAGCGCGCCCCAACCAACGGAGCACCGCGTTTACGGCTTTTTTGAATCAGTTGATGGTTGACTTCGAAAACGATTTCAAACCCAGAACATCAAACCCACGACTGATAACCGGCCACGATTTGACTGCTGAATTCGAACTTGAGCCCTCGCCACTGTATAAAACAATTATAGCCCGGGTGGAAGAAGAACGGTTGTCAAGAAGTGATATGACCCGGCAAGAGGCCGTGGCATTGGTTAGAAGGCTAATTGCGGCAGAAGACAGAAGTCAGAGGTCAGAGGACAGATGACAGATGGCAAAAACTGGAAGATGAAGCTCCCGAGTTGTCTTCTGTTTTCTGACCTCTGTTATCTGTCATCTGTCCTCTGTTACTTTAACTGATCGAGGGCTGCGTATATCTGTTCGCGAATCTGGTCCACCTTGCCGACGCCGTCAATGCGGATATATTTGGGAGCTGCGGATTCGCCGGATTTTTCCCAATCCTGATAATAGCCAATCAGGGGCTCGGTCTGAGCGTGATAAACCTCCAACCGTTTGCGCACGGTTTCTTCTTGGTCATCGTCACGCTGAATCAAGGGCTCGCCGGTTTCATCATCTTTGCCCTCTTCTTTGGGTGGATTGAACACGATATGATAGGTCCGCCCACTCGCCAGGTGAACCCGTCGGCCGCTCATGCGTTTGATGATTTCTTCATCGGGCACATCGATGTCAACCACGGCCTCAATCGGCACACCCGCTTCCTTCATGGCATCTGCCTGGGGAATGGTCCGGGGAAATCCGTCAAATAAAAATCCACTCTCACAATCCGGTTCTTTAATTCGTTCTTTGACAAGGCCAATGATGACATCATCCGGCACGAGCTTACCGGCATCCATGTAAGCTTTGGCCTTAAGCCCCAACTCGGTGCCTTCCTTTAGCGCTGCGCGCAGCATGTCTCCGGTTGAAATCTGTGGGATCTGGTATCTGTCTTTTACGAGATTGGCCTGTGTACCTTTACCCGCACCGGGTCCACCCAATAATATCAAACGCATGTGGTATCCCCCTTCCTTATTTTTGGTGAATTTATCCTAAAACGAGCGTTTCAAATCTCGACAATCGCTCAATTTTGGTTTATAAAATATCGATTTTTGCCGGCAGAGTATGGCGGAAGGATGGCCAAGTGTCAAGATAATATTGGTCGGTGTTAAGGAGCGGGTTGGATGTCAAAAAAGAATTAAATAAATTTTTCTTGAAAATATTAGAATTTTTTCTTGCCAAATGAAATCATAATATATATAAGTAAATGTTTCACACAAAATATTGGAAAATAGACGATTTCAACACGTTACAAATAAAATTGGAAGTTAAAAGGGGGCGAGAAATTTGAAGGATATTGAAGTCAGGGTCATTGACAACGATATTGAAAAAGCCATCCGGATCTTGAAAAAGAAGATTCAAAACGATGGTCTGTTCAAGCGACTCAAGCTAAAAAAAAGTTATGAAAAGCCGAGTGAACACAAACGTCGCAAGATGCGCGAGGCTTTGAGAAGGGAACGGCTGGCCGCTTCCCGCGCTGCCAGATACCACCAAAGATAGGGCCTAACTGAAATAAAAGGAAAACCCGGCAAGAACCGTTTTTTTGTCGGGTTTTTTATATCCATGCCGCCAAAAGAAACCTATAGTAGCTGTTTGAAGACCATGTACGCGCTTAGACGATTTGGGATTATACTCGGGCTGGATACCATCAAAAACATTTTAAGCGCAATTGGAAACCCTCAGAAGGATTTTCGCAGTATCCATATAGCCGGAACAAACGGCAAGGGTTCGGTTGCATCCGCCCTCTCCGCCATTTTACACGAATCCGGTTATCGCGTCGGTCTTTATACCTCACCCCATCTGGTTCGTTTCAATGAAAGAATTTGTATCAACAACCAACAGATCTCAAACGCAGATGTCGTAAAATCCTATCAGGCGGTCAAGCGAGCCCACCACGGGGACCGCAGTCCGACGTTTTTTGAATTTGCCACCGCCATGGCACTTTATGCGTTTAGCAGGCAAAGGGTGGACTGGGCGGTGATCGAGACCGGCATGGGGGGACGTTATGATGCGACCAACATCATAACACCGGCCATTTCGATCATTACCAATGTGTCGATGGAACATCGCGATTATCTGGGCAACACCCTGGCAGAGATTGCCCGAGAAAAAGCCGGTATCATCAAACAGGGGAAACCGGTGGTCACCGCCGTAAAACAAAAACAGGCCCGGTCCGTTGTTCAGGAGGTTACCCGAAAAAAATCCGCCCCGCTGTTCATGGTGGGAAAAGATTTTAGGACCAGACTAAATCAATCCGGATATTTTGACTACTACGGCATCGAAAATAATTGGCACCATTTAAAGACGCCCTTGCTGGGACCCTATCAAGTTCAAAATGCGGCTCTTGCCCTGGCCGCCAGCGAACTGTTAATCAAAGACAAAGCCGCAATTACCCATGAAAGCCTTAAACAGGGCCTGGCAAACACCCGCTGGCCCGGAAGACTGGAAATTGTCTCCAACAAGCCGCTGGTCATTCTCGACGGCGCCCACAACTTAATTGCGGCACGCAACCTTGGCAGATTTTTGTCCGAAAACCTGATCAAACGGCGCATCACCCTGGTCATCGGCATATTGGATGACAAGCCCTATGCATCCATGCTTAAAAGTTTGCTGCCCCGCTGTTCCCGTGCCATTATTACCCGGGCCAAAACCGGTCGGGCCTTAGATCCCCAGCGCCTTTATAAAACGGCCCAAAAAATCATTTCTGATGTATCGATAGTACCCGATGTCGCCGGAGCGGTGAAGATCGCAATCGAGAATTCAGGCCCCGATGACGTTATCTGCATTGCCGGCTCGCTGTATGTCGTCGGTGAAGCCAAAGAAGCCATCGAAAAAGGCCTTCTCGATTCCGTCAAAAATCAAAACCACCGATGACTTAATTGACCTTGACTCCGGGCAGCGGATCAATTAACCTTAGTTATAATCCATATGCGCCCGTAGCTCAGAGGATAGAGCGTCAGCCTCCGGAGCTGAAAGCCGCTGGTTCGAATCCAGCCGGGCGTACCAATCATAATAAAAGGGCGCGCAGCACGCTGTGCGCCCTTTTATTATATAATTTTTTATTTAATAAAAAAAATAATTGTATTTATTAAGTTATATATAAAAATTTAATATTTTTATTAAATTTTTATATAATTCTTACATTATTGATATCTTACTTATACCCGTAAAAATCCCGAAACCATTCCACAAAATGCGCAACACCGACGTCGATCGGTGTTGCGGGTTTAAATCCGACATCTTTCATTAAATCATCCACGTCCGCATAGGTTGCGGCCACATCTCCGGGCTGTATATCCATCAGCTCTTTTTTAGCCTTCTTGCCGAGGACATCTTCGATGACTTCGATAAATTTAGTGAGTTCGACCGGGTTATTATTACCGATGTTATAAATTTTATAAGGCGCTGCAGATGTGCCCGGATCCGGCGCATCACCGCTCCAGTCCGAATTGGCCTGCGGGAGTCTGCCCATCACTCTGACCACGCCTTCAATGATATCGTCGACATAGGTAAAGTCCCGCTGCATTTTGCCATGGTTAAAGACTTTAATCGGTTTATCTTCTAATATGGCCCGCGTGAAAAGAAAAAGCGCCATATCCGGGCGCCCCCACGGCCCATAAACGGTAAAAAACCGCAGCCCGGTACAGGGAAGCTGAAAGAGATGGCTGTAAGTGTGCGCCATGAGCTCATTGGCCTTTTTGGTAGCGGCATAGAGCGATACCGGATGATCCACATTGTGATGCACGGAAAAGGGCATTCGGGTATTGGCGCCGTAAACCGAACTGGATGAGGCGAATACGAGATGTTTTATGGCCTTGTGGCGGCAGCATTCCAGGATATTAATAAAGCCGACCAGGTTGGAATCAACATAGGCATGGGGATTTTCAAGCGAATATCGCACACCGGCCTGGGCAGCCAGATTCACCACCACCTCAAATCCTTGCTGGGCAAATAGGTCTTCAAGCTGACGGCGGTCGCACAGATCAATTTGTAAAAATCTAAAATTGGCTTCTTTTTTAAGATCTTCAAGCCGGGCCTCTTTGAGAGAGACGTCATAATACGGGTTCATATTATCGACGCCCACGACTGGATGACCGTCTGATAGAAGGCGTTTTGCCAGATGATATCCAATAAAACCGGCCGCCCCGGTGACAAGTACTTTTTGGTATTTTAGCTCCATCTATTACTCCATCCTTCAGGTTCAGGGGATCAGCGTTGAAAGGTTCAACGCTTTTTAAATTCGTTTGATTTGTCTTATGGGTTCAATGGGTTGTCTTAAAAAAAATCAATTGAACAAATTAAACCAATCAAACCAATATAACATGTGTGCGGATTCTAATCTGCCTCCGCCGGAACACCTAAAGCCTATATTTTTGACTTTAGCTATTTGTCTTCTGACTTCTGTTTTCTGTTTTCTGACTTCTGACTTCTGAGCTCTGACGTCTGGCCACTGCCTTCTGACCTCTGACTGTTACGATACCATTCAAAGGTCGCTTCAAGTCCCTTTTCAAAAGGAATCTCACATTCAAATCCCAATCGTGCGCCGGCAGATTCGATACTGGCGACGGATTCAACGATATCGCCCGGTCTTTTGGGTGCATATTCAGGCTCAAGGTTTCGGCCGGACAGGGCACAAATTTTCTCCCACAGCTGCTTGATCGCCACCGATTTACCTGAGCCGATATTGATTACCTGACCACCTGCGCCCGGGGTGGTTGCAGCCAGCAAATTCGCTCTGACCACATCTTGAACATAGATAAAGTCTCGACTTTGATTTCCATCGCCGAAAATGACAGCCGGCTCATTCAACAATGCTTTCGTCATAAAAATTGAAATCACACCCGAATACGGGGATGAGGGGTCCTGCCTTGGACCGTAAACATTAAAATAACGGAGAACTGTCGTTTCAAGGCCATGTAAGTCATAAAACATTTGAGCGTAATATTCGGCTGCCAACTTTTGCACCGCATAAGGACTTAGTGGATTCGGCGCCATAGCTTCCAGTTTCGGCAGACGGGGGTCATCGCCATATACCGCACAGGAGCTGGAAAAAACGACACGATGCACCTTTTTTTCCCGGGCGGTCTCAAAAACAGAAAGAGACCCCATTTCATTAATGGCTGCAGATTCAATCGGATCTTCAATCGTCTGGGGAACAGAAACGACAGCCGCCAGATGAAAAATCACCTGGCAGTCTTCCGCTGCAGTATCTAATGCTTTTTGGTTTCGAATATCGTCCTGAAAAAAAGAAAATTTTCCATCAAGGTGTTTCAGGTTCGTAAAATTTCCGGTAGATAAATTATCCAGGACGGCTACCCGGCAGCCTGCAGATATGAGCGCCTCAACCAGATGCGATCCAATAAATCCGGCCCCACCGGTTACCAGTGCACTTTTAAACGGCAGTTTCATAAGCTTCGATGTTATTCCCTCAATATCAAAAAGTTCAATGTCAGTTCCCTTTTGTCATAGGCTCTATTCTACAACGAACCCCGGCCACTGACAACCGGCAAATGTTTTTTTTCAACCCTCAAATTTAGCGTTGGAGATAAAAGCGGAGTTTAACGAGGCGCCAACAAAAATATTGAGCCAAAAGACATTTTTGAGATCGCTTCAAGGTATCAGCCCACAATGCTCAGCCAGATCGTATAGGTTACAGCAGACAACAGCGTGTTTAACGATATGGCGGCGACTGCGAATTCGCTGTCGCCATGCATCTCTTTGGCCATTACATAGGTTACCGTGGCTGTCGGGGACGCCAGCAATATGATTGCGGGAAGATAGGCCTGCGGCATGACATTGAACAGTCGATACAGGATGAAGCCAATCGCGGGCAGCAGGATCAGTTTCAGCAAGCCGCAAGAAAGCACCGCTTTTAATTTCGATTGCACCATTTCAAATGAAAGGGATGCACCAATAATCAATAAGGCCAGGGGAAGCGCCAGGGCGCTTAGAATATCCAGGCAACGGCCCAGTACCAGCGGCACCGGAAGGGCTGTCAATGAAACCAGAATCCCGGCCAGTGCCGACAGGATGATCGGGTTGCCTGCAATTTTTAAGGCCGGCATCCACCTTTTTTTAGAAGCGGAATTATAAGGGGTATTCACCTGCAGGGCAATCACGCCAAGCAGATTTTGCAAGATCAGCAAAAAAGCTGCCAGGATACTGGCCTTCACAAAACCTTCGCGGCCAAGATAATAAAAAGACACCGCCAGGCCGATATAGCCGATATTGCCGTGAAAAGAATCTTGGATAAACGCACCCCGCTGGCTTTGCGGCAGAGGGCCTCGTCTTGCCAGGATCCAGGCAATGCCAAATACGATGCAAACAGACAGCAATGCCAGGATTACGACCCTGGCGTCAAACTGACTGCTTAAGGAAGCCTTGGAAACGGCCCTGAAAACCATCGCCGGTATGGCGAGGTAAAACACCAGTCGATTCGCCGGTGAGACAAATTCAGCCGGGATAAAGCCGAAAACCCTTGCCAGCCATCCAAGAATAATAATCACAAATATGGGAATAATGGTCGTAACAATATTCATCACCGAAAACTCATCAATACACCTGAGCGCTTGACTTTCGCTCAATTCGGGTTATAAAATCTTATTACTCGAAATAATACGATCAAATCCTGAATACAACTTAAATATCAAAAACAATGGAATCACATATTCAAATCAGATTATTTGCCAGCCTTCAAAAATTTATGCCGGCGTCTGCTGACAACTACACCATCGAGGCGGGTATTACCGTTGGCGAATTGCTGCAGCAACTTGGCCTTCCGCACGATATGATCAAACTCATTTTCATTGACAATGTTCAAGCAGAGTTAACTTCAATCCTGAAGGGCGGAGAACGGGTCGGCATTTTCCCGCCGGTTGGAGGCGGATAAGAGAGGAGGACCGGTTCATGAGTCCTATCGGCCGCGGTATAAAGGCAATATCAATTATAGTGTTCTTTGCGATGGCAACCAGTTATTGCGCTTCTAAAAACTTTTTAGTTGTCAACTATCAACTCCCCGCAGAACCGGAGGTCCTCAGAGACGTTCCTGTTGCGCTAGTCTTTAAAGATTCCAGAGAAGATCCGGCCATTGCAACCAAAAGCGCAAAAATGGCCCTCAAAGATTTTTCCGGAAATTTTACGCTTATTGTCACTCAAGAAAATAAGAAAGACCGGTTGGTGGGCGCTTTCGGCCTACATTCACTGATTAAACAAATTTTCAAACATCGGCTTGAAAATGCAGGTATCCAGGTTGCATCAGGAGAGGAAAGCCGCGAAACAGTCGTCGAAATTATTTTAAAAACGTTCAAGCTCGATCTCGTCGAGCGCAAGTGGGTTATCCATATGACCTATCAGGCGAACCTCGTGAGACAGAATCGATTTATTGCCGGCGAGACGATCACCGGAAGTGCGGAAAGATTGCGGGTGGTCGGCAGCAAGGATGCCGAACTGATTGTCGGAGAGCTGATCACCGACGTGGTAAACCGGTTGAATTTGAGCGAGCTTTTTAATTGAAGCCATCCGCAGTGAGGTTTCGGTGAGCCCTTCGGCAGTGAATTCAGGGCCGAACGGCTCGTTGCGTCGCTGCGGGGTTTTCGGAAGCGACGGTGAATTAAACCAGATTCAACAACTTTTCAATTTTCTGACGGCGGCCGCCGGTATCAAAAATGACGTTTTGCAGATCTTTCTCGGTCAGGTTCATTCGATCCAGCACTTCTCCGTAGAAGCGGTAGGCAAGCCCATCCAAACCGGTGCCGAATCCCATCATCATACAAACAATATCCGCCAGATAGACCAGCGCGGTTTCAGGGTTGTTTCTGGAACTTTCGTCGGCCATATGGTGGTTACGAATAATGTAAATGAGTTTATCGCCAAATCGCCATTTTTTCCCGATCTGGGCGCCCAGTTCTTCATGATTCATACCGATAATTTCTTTTTCAGCCTCATTGAAACTGTAGCCTTTTGAATGAACTAAAATATTGATTTTTTCATAGGAAAACGCCACAAACCGGCCCATAATTATTTTTCCGATATCTTTTAAAAGCCCGGCCGTAAATATGAGATGCTTCTGATTTACCAACCCATGGTTTTCAGCCAGAACTTTAGCCACATGCGCCGATAATACGGCATGATGCCAGAGCTCGCCCTCACCGAGTCCGTAACCATCCGGCTCATCTCTAAAGTTTTCGGCAGTTCCGTTGAGCAAAACGAGTTCGACAATTTGATCCAGCCCCAGCAAGGTAATGGCATCACGAACGGATTCGACCTTACGCGACAGTCCGAAATATGCCGAATTGCATATTTTAAGCAAACTGGCCGTAATCGAAGGATCGTGACTAATCAGGTCGGTAATGTCCGACATGGAGCTGTTTTCATCTTCAGCCAGAGCCATAATCTGCGTGGCTACCGGAGGAATCGCTTTGAGTGTGTCAATTCCACTGATGATATCATCAACATTCGTCATACGTGCACTTCTCCCTGGCCTAAGGTTTGAATAATGTTGCATCCGCTGCCAATATCAAGACTCAGCGTTCTTCTGGAGATGCCGCCGATATCTTCATGATCAATGCTCAAATTATGATTCATAAAAAAAGCGGTGACGGCCTCATAATTTTTGAGGCCGATATTAAATTCGGCTCTTTGATCCATTATCTGTGCACCGCCGGCTATCACCACTTTTATATTTTCAGTTTTGGCCCCCATATCCAGAAGCGCTTCCAACAGAGCCGGCAGACCGGTATCAGCAAACATATGCGGATGGCGTTCTGCTTTTTCCGGCAACATCGCTAAAGACTCCGGCAGGACAAAACTTAGCATCCCGCCTGCTTTTGTAACCGGATCATAAATCGATACGACGATTCCTGAACCGATCGAAAAAGCGACCAACGTTTCAGCCGGGTTCCGGCTGATTTTGAGTTCGCAAAAATTGACTGCGGTCATAATCGTCATCGGCTGGATAGAAAGATTCATATCTTGCATTTGATGATCCTGAAAGCTGTTTTCCATATCGGGGTGTAATTTCGACACATTATAGCCTATATCGGTACAAACATCAGAAACTTGAATGAATCAGAGACTGCGGTGTTTTGCCGGGAAAATGATCTTTGATAAGACGCGTTTGTTTCAGGTTCCCGGGTACGCCGGGTTGAAGAATTTTTCATTTTCATTTATGGTTGTAAAATCAAATTTAGGAGAGGAAATGCATATGAAAATAGCAGAACGAATTGAGAGGTTGGGGACCGAAACCGCTTTTGCGGTATCAGCCGAAGCAGCTGCTTTTGCAGCCGAGGGCAACAAGGTGTATCCTTTTCATTTAGGCGATATGAATATTATAACACCGGCTAACGTCAGAAAAGCCGCCATGACGGCCATGGATGAGGGCAAAACCGGCTATTGCCCCAATACCGGGATTCCGCAATTGCGTGAAATTCTGGCGGCTGACGTCAGCGCCTCACGCGAGATTCAGTATTCAATGGAGAATGTGGCCATTCAGCCGGGCGGCAAACCGACCATCGGCAAATTTATCATGGCGTTGATGAACCCGGGCGATGAAGTCCTTTAT
>Ga0209536_100016578_pt1 | contig 10471 bp, 11 predicted proteins | sample DeeMarSeWOR28_12_FD_187461 | JGI IMG/M metagenome (GOLD analysis project Ga0209536, IMG submission 187461) | Marine sediment microbial communities from White Oak River estuary, North Carolina - WOR-2-8_12 (SPAdes) (version 2) | ecosystem: Environmental > Aquatic > Marine > Intertidal zone >...
TTAGGTTATTCTATAAGGCCCCCTGATAATGAGTTTGTAAACAATCAACCTCAGGAACCTTTTAACGCCCCGATAATACCCTACACTTCAATTTCTGCTCTGAATTTTGTAAAAACAAATCGTTTATCGGCTTTTTTTCAATATAGCAAAAGAACACTTTGGAATACAAATAACATTTACTACAACCTAGGTTTCAGGACGCATTACTGGACCCTTAGCGGGGAAGGTTTTCCCAGTAATTCTCAGATCATTTTCAGCCCAAGGGGACAGTTTGCAATTAAACCCTCATGGAAAGCAGACATGCTATTTAGAATTGCTGCCGGAGTATATCAGCAACCACCATTTTATCGGGAACTAAGAGACCAAACGGGTACTATTCAGCCCGATGTAAAAGCACAGAAATCTGTTCACCTTGTACTTGGCAATGAATATAGCTTTGAACTTTGGAACAGACCCTTTAAGTTGTCCAGCGAAGTTTACTATAAGAATTTAACCAATGTAAATCCATATACGCTCGAAGACGTAAGGATTCGTTACGCGGCAGCAAATAATGCAACGGCTTATGCGTACGGATTTGATATGAGGATGAATGGTGCATTTGTTCCGGGAACAGAATCCTGGGTAAGCCTTGGATTTCTAAAGACGGAGGAAAATATTGACAACAGGGGGTATATTTCCAGGCCAACAGATCAAAGGTTTCAATTAGGAATATTATGGCAGGATTATATCCCCACCATACCGAGTTTGAGGATGTACCTAAACCTGGTTTACAATACGGGAGTACCCGGCGGTTCTCCAAGTTATGCGGATCCTTATAATTTTCAGAATAGATTAAGAGATTATAAGCGTGCAGATCTGGGTATTTCCTATATTTTTGTAGGATTAAATAAACAATACCCAAAAAATCATTGGTTACATGGTTTTGAAGAATTAAATGCAGGTTTTGAAATATACAACCTGTTTAACAATCAAAATTCTATTACCAATACATGGGTAAGAGATGTTGACACAAAAATGGAGTTTGCGGTTCCCAATTATATGACATCGCGAGTGTTCAACCTGAAATTAAGTATGCGTTTTTAGAAAATTTAGAATGAAAAAATTCCTTATTGTAACCCTTCTTTCCTTTAGTTCATTAATCAATGCTCAAAAGAACGTATATGAGAGCGATAAATTTGATATCTTAAGTGCGGACCATCAAATGCTGGCTATTATTCCGTTTTTTACGCATCTGGAATTAGAAGAAAAAATTACTGAAGGGGAATCAAAAAAGTTAGAAGAAAAAGAGGGCTATGCCGTACAGGACGCCTTAGAAACCTATTTTGGGCTTGGAAAGAAAAAGAAGAAATTCACAGTTGATTTTCAAAATATTAAAAATACCAATGCCATACTAGCCCAAAAGAACATCACCTATAATAATATAGACACCTATACCATCAAAGAACTCAGTGAACTACTGGAAGTAGATGCCATTATTAGTGGGAATTTGGATATTAACATCTTGCTTTCAAAAGGGATACCTGCAGAGTTTAGCTTTATGGATTATATACTTGGTGATGCTAATTATGGAAGAATCGGCATTAAGATAAGTGATGGAAAAACAGGGAAATTATTGTGGAAATACGAGAATGAAATCAATAAAAAGTCGGGAAGAAATACAGCCGACCTCATTGATAAAATGATGAAAAAGCTAGTACGGAAGTTTCCTTATGACAAGGAAAGACTTAATTTGAAAAAAAATCCTAAGTCTGACTAAAATCTTTCAAAACCTCAATTACATAATCCACCTCTTCTTTGGTGTTAAATTTCGAAAAAGAAAATCGGACAGAAGGCTTTTGCAAATCATCCTCAGACAAAATTTCTGCAAGTACGTGAGAGCCATCATTGGCGCCGGATTGACAGGCGCTTCCCTCAGAACAGGCAATCCCTTTAATATCCATATGAAATAAGAGCATTTGTGATTTCTCTTTGCTAAAAGGAAGACATACATTTACTATGGTATATGTACTCCTTTCCATATTTCCGGAATAGCCGTTAAATTTAACTTCAGGGATAGCTTCTTTGATTTTTTTAATAAAATATTCTTTTATTCCCGATATATATTTTTTCTCCTCTTCCAGATGTTCATAGGCTGCAACGAATGCCTCCCGTAAACCAACAATATTATGAAAGGGTTCTGTGCCGGCCCGATAACCCCGTTCTTGTGAACCACCTAGTATCAAAGGTTCCAAATTGGTGTTTTTCCTTATAAATGCAAACCCAACCCCCTTTGGCCCATGAAATTTATGTGCAGCAGCTACCATGAAATCAATTGGTATGACTTGTACATCCCATGAGAAATGACCAATAGACTGCACTGTATCTGAATGGAGAAGTGCTCCTCCGGCCTTGCATAATTTTGCTATCGCGTGAATATCCAAAATATTCCCTATCTCATTGTTTACGTGCATTAAACTCACTAATTTTTTTGAGTTATCAGCTATCAAAAGCTTTTCCAAATGAAGAAGGTCAATATTGCCATAACTGTCGAGATCCACAAATTTAATCTGTATACCAAACTCCTTAACCAGGGCGTCTGCCGTATGCAAAACGGCATGGTGCTCTATTTTTGAAGTGATAATAGTCTCCACTCCGAGGTCCCTGACTGCACTTCTTAAAATCATATTGTCTGCTTCCGTACCGCCAGACGTAAATATTATTTCAGAGGGGTGCGCGTTTAAATATTTAGCGATTGTTTTACGCGCCTGTTCAATTTCTGTTTTGGCACTTCTTCCAAATCCATGTGCGGAAGATGGATTACCAAAGCAGCTGGCCAAAGCTTCCTGCATTTTGTCAATTACTTCTTCCCTAACCGGAGTAGTAGCGGCGTTATCAAAATAGATCTTTCGCATCTAAAAGCTTTGCATTATGAATCATGTCCAAAAATAATCGAAATAAACTTAAACTCTTCATAAATTGAGCACAATACACTAGGATAATAGCCTTAAATTCATTTACATTTGATCTATGAATCGGGTATTATTAGTTTTTATTTTGGTTATATTCAACTCATGTGATGACGGTGATCTATTAATTGAAACGATAGATTTTAACGATATCAGTATCTCATTCTGCGAATCCACCACCACGGTAAACAGCACATTATTCTTTAAAACCAATACAACAGAAGCCTTAGTTCTTGAATTGCAAAGCGGTCTTCTGAAGAATGAAGTTTCTCCTGAAACTATTGTCAGCACTATTCCCGGGCAATCTCAATTAATATACCGGACTTTCTCTGAAAATGTAGCAAGTAATTATTTTTGTGACGCTGTTCCTCCGGTCATACCTACCGTAAGTGATGAGTTCGAAGCGGAAAGAGGAGAAGTTTTAATTACCACTGTGCAAAGTGAAAATGATTCTACAATTTTTGAGCACAAAATTGAATTAAGCGGTATCTCTTTTGTAAATTCTTCTGGTCAGAGGATAACAGATTTGCGAATTAATGATTTCGGCACAATTACTACTAAAGAGTAAGGAATTATGGATTCTGATAAATATATACTTCAGTAGCACCTAATCCATATTTTTGATAGTCAGCATCATAGTATTTTACATTTTCGTACCGTTTGAATAAATAATTCAATTCTTCCTTAAGAACACCGGCACCAATACCATGAATAAACACTACTTTCTGTATTCTTTTTCGGATGGCAAATTCAAGCTGTCGTTTTGCAGTTTCGAGTTGTATATTAAGCATATCATAATTGCTCATCCCCTTTGAAGAAGGCACAAGCTGATGTATGTGGAGATCCACTTCCATTTTGGCGACATTTCGTTCTTTTGCCGAAACTTTCGCGGTCTTCCGTTTACGTGGCTGTTCCTTGTTTGCCTTTACCTGAGCAGCTTCAAAATTGCTGACTTTTATAGGTTTCATTCCATCTGCATGCATTAATTCAGATGCCATAAATTCCAAATCGAAACCTTCATTCGTTCGGATCGTTACTAAATCTTTGGTAACGGTTATAACTATCCCACCAATATTGTCGTCAATAACCTCAACCCGATCTCCTTCTTTAAATTCTCTCATTATTAATGGTCATTAATTACACCTCTGTTCCTGTCGAGGTTTTCGAAGATTTATAAATTCCAAACATCAGCAAAATTATTCCTATACACATGGCATACTCCTTCCTGATCAATTGGTCTCCCGTAGCTATAATAATTGCACCTGCCAGAATAAACAATAAATAAATGATTCGATTTGTTTTCATTCCTCAAAAATAATAGTATTTTTCAGTTGATTAATCGACCAAAATGAAAATCGCTTCATCTACAGGACTTTTAATAAATGAAGATTATTTGCTGCCATGCCTTAATAAGCAGCTTTTAGGCGTAGAGTGTACCGGATGCGGCATTCAAAGAGCCGCTGTTTTTCTTTTTCATGGCGAATTTGTGGAGGCCTTTAAAATGTACCCCGCAATTTACCCTCTGATTTTATTGACGGCTTTTATGTTATTGGATAATTTTATGAAAATAAAATATGCAAATAAAATCAGTATATTCTTGATTATTACAAGTGTAGCGACAATATTGATCAACTATATTTTAAAATTTTTTTAATCAAACCATTACTTCATGGAACAACAAAAACTACCTAATGTAACTATAGCTATAGTGCTGGCAATTCTTTCCTATCTGTGTTGTTGTTTTGGCGGACTACCAGCAGCTATTCTAGGAGGTATTGCCTATTTTCTGGTTTATAAGGATGAAAATAAGTATAAGGAAAATCCGGAACTATATTCCAATTACAGTCAGCTTAAAACAGCTAAAATTCTGGCGATTATTGCAATAGTCCTGGGGGTTATATGGCTTATTTGGGTTATATATTCAATTTCTTCCATGGGCGGCTGGGAAGCCTATATGGAACAGGTAAATGAAATGAGAGAACAATGGGAGCAATAATTCCCCTGAAAATAAATTAGAATGAATCAACAACCATTACCGGGTGCAAGTAATGCTTTAACAATGGGCATTATTTCTATCATAGGAGCAATTACCTGCTGTGGCCCTTTTGCAATCATATTTAGCATTATAGGTTTAAGCAGTGCCAAAAAAGCAGAGGAACTCTATCAGAATAACCCGGAAAATTATTCGGGATATGAAAGCGTCAGGACGGGCCGGATTTTGTCTTATGTTGGAATGGCCCTGGCATTGATATATCTAATATTCGGAATTCTTTATTTCGGGGTAATAGCCGCTTTTATTACCAGTGGAAATTTTTAGGGAAATATTTCACCGAATTAGGACATACAAATTAAAAAGACCGGCGCAAGGCCGGTCTTTTTAATTTTCCAGGATTTTCTTTGTAGCCCTAATTTGCTATCTCACTCATAAATTTAAGACGGTATAGACGCAATTCTTCATCTTCATATTCACCATCAAATTCTTTCTGCGCCACTTCTATATTGTCTGATTCAGCCTCCAAAAAATAATCATGAATTTCATCCTGTTGTTCCTCATCAAGTATTTCGTCTATCCAATATCCTATATTCAATTTAGTGCCACTAAAAACAATTTGTTCCATTTCCTTTACCAAATCCTGCAATTCAAGTCCTTTTGCAGAGGCAATATCATTCAAAGGCAATTTCCTGTCTACATTCTGAATAATATATAACTTTAGTGCAGAATTAGCCCCGGTGCTCTTTACAACCAGGTCATCCGGACGAATTATTTCATTCTCCTCCACATAGTCTGTAATAAGAGTCAGGAAGGGCTTTCCATATTTTTTTGCCTTGCCCTCACCCACCCCATGGATATTTACTAATTCATCCATGGAAACAGGATATTTTAAAGCCATATCATCAAGAGAAGGATCCTGAAAGATCACAAAAGGAGGTACATCTAACTTTTTGGCTTCACTTTTTCTCAGATCTTTGAGCAGACGCAGCAATTTTTCATCTGCAGCGCCTCCAGAACTTTTGGCTGCTGTAATAATTGCCTGATCATTTTCCTCATTGTAAACATGATCCTTTGTCATCATAAAGGAAACAGGATTTTCAAGAAATGCGGCGCCCGCTTTGGTAACATGCAATATTCCGTATTGCTCAATTTCCTTTCTCAGTAAACCGGCAACCAATACCTGCCTAATCAAGGCCATCCAATAACTTTTATCTTTATCAGATCCAATCCCAAAAAATGGTTTTTCATCGGTCCTGTGGGAAGAAATAAGGGCATTCTTAGACCCCTTAAGTGCAAAAACAATTTCCTTGGCCCTAAACTTTTCCTTAGTGCCCTGAATTACCTTAATAAGTTTTATGACATTTTCTTTCGCTTCTTCCTTTTTCTTAGGATTGCGTGCATTATCATCCATATCCGCACCTTCCCCATTCACCTCATCAAATTCTTCACCAAAGTAATGAAGAATGAATTTTCTTCGTGACATGGACGTTTCAGCATAGGCAACGATTTCCTGAAGAAGGGCGTTTCCAATTTCCTGTTCTGCCACTGGTTTACCCGACATGAATTTCTCTAACTTTTCAACATCTTTATACGAATAAAATGCCAGACAATGACCTTCTCCCCCATCCCTGCCTGCGCGACCGGTTTCCTGATAATAACTTTCAATACTTTTGGGAATGTCATGATGAATAACATAACGTACATCTGGTTTATCTATTCCCATACCAAAAGCAATAGTTGCTATAACCACATCTACTTCTTCCATTAGAAACATGTCCTGATATTTGGAGCGCGTCTTAGCATCAAATCCGGCATGATATGGTACCGCACTAACACCATTAACCTGCAATACCTGTGCCAGTTCTTCAACTCTTTTTCTGCTCAAACAATAAATTATTCCTGACTTCCCAACATTTTTCTTTACAAAACGAATAATATCAGCATCCACATTTTTTGTCTTAGGCCTTATTTCATAAAACAAATTGGGCCTGTTAAAAGAGGCTTTAAAAACCTTTGCATCCGTAATCATAAGGTTTTTAATGATATCCTCCTGTACTTTGGGAGTTGCTGTTGCGGTTAAACCTACTATAGGGATATTATCTCCCAGCCTGTTTATTATAGTCCTTAGATTTCTATATTCCGGCCTGAAATCGTGTCCCCATTCCGAAATACAATGAGCCTCATCAACAGCTACAAATGATAGTGATACGGATTGCAAAAATTCCACGTATTCCGCCTTAGTGAGTGATTCCGGGGCTACGTAGAGCAATTTAGTTGTGCCATCTAAGATATCCTGTTTTACCTCCTTTACCTGGGTCTTAGTTAATGAAGAGTTTAGTACATGGGCAATACCCGGATGTGCTGAAACACCTCTGATGGCATCAACCTGATTTTTCATCAGGGCAATTAATGGCGATACTACTATGGCTGTCCCATCTTTAATCAGGGCAGGGAGTTGATAACAAAGTGATTTTCCACCTCCTGTAGGCATAATTACAAAGGTGTTTTTATTTTGTATAACGTTTCTTATAACATCTTCCTGTAGTCCTTTAAATTTGGAAAAACCAAAATACTTCTTTAGCGCAGCATGTAGTTCAATTTCATTCAAAATCATTGCAATTTTAGTATATCGAGTCTTGTATTATATAAATATTTCGTAATCAAAATGAAGATATGTCTTCTTGTTATTAGGTAGGTAAAATATGGTAAATTATATTGTTTGCAGTTTAGAATCTTCTATAAAATAAGTTTATGTAATTTTGTTTTCTTAAATATAATACATTCTTTTAAAATCTGTTTACTAATTAAGTTAATTTCTGAAACCGTAAACACATAATTTCAAAACCATATTGAACAAACAGAAAGCTATATTGGCAACAGCCATAAAAACCATAACAACTGAAAGTGAAGCAATTGCACATTTGGCTACACTTATAGACGAGGAATTTGAAAGTGCTGTAAACTGCATTTACGAATCATTGGGACGTGTGGTAATTACAGGTATTGGTAAAAGTGCTATTATAGCGTCAAAAATAGTAGCTACCTTAAACTCAACCGGGACACCGGCAATATTCATGCATGCAGCGGATGCCATACATGGCGATCTCGGCACAATACAGAAAGATGATGTAGTTATTTGTATTTCAAAAAGCGGAAATACACCTGAAATAAAAATGCTGGTACCACTAATTAAAATCGGTAATAATAAGTTAATAGGCATGTGCGGGAATCCAGATTCATTTCTGGCTGAAAATGCAGATTTTACATTGAATACTTTTGTCAAAAAAGAAGCTTGTCCAAATAACCTGGCACCAACAACCAGCACTACAGCTCAACTTGTAATGGGTGATGCATTAGCTATCTGTCTTTTAGAATTGAGAGGATTCAGCAGTCAGGATTTTGCCAAATATCATCCAGGGGGCACTCTTGGCAAAAAATTATATCTGAGAGTTTCAGATATTACCGGCAAAAATTTAAAACCCATGGTTGGTGCTGATGCAGATGTTAAGCAGGTAATAATTGAAATTTCTGAAAAAATGTTGGGGGTTACAGCTGTAGTGAACAAAAACAAACTGGTTGGAATTGTCACAGATGGTGATATTCGGAGGATGCTAAACAAATATGAAAACATAAATGGCCTTAAGGCCAAAGATATAATGACAACCAATCCAAAGACTATTGGTGCAGACGTCCTCGCCATAAAAGCTTTAAAAGAAATGCGGGCCAACAGCGTTTCACAATTGCTCGCTGTTGACGGAGAAGAATATGTAGGTGTTGTTCATTTGCACAATTTAATTAATGAAGGAATACTTTAATGGCTAAAGCAACCGGCGACCCTAATGAAATGTCCTTTTTGGACCATCTGGAAGAACTGAGATGGCATCTTATCCGATCAACTATCGCAGTCGTTCTTATTGGTATTGTGGCCTTTTTAATGAAAGACTTTATTTTTGATACCGTAATTTTTGGCCCAAAAAAACCAGATTTCCCCACTTATGGTGTTTTCTGTAAGCTTTCCAGAATTCTTGGTTTTAGTGAAGCTTTCTGTGTGACGGAACCTATATTTACGGTACAAAGCAGGCAAATGGCAGAGCAGTTTTCTGCCCATATCTGGACATCTATCTGGGCCGGGTTTATTATTGGCTTTCCATATATTCTTTATGAAATGTGGAAATTTGTCAGCCCCGGATTATATGATAAAGAACGCAATAATTCCCGCGGTTTTATATTCATTGCTTCTTCCCTTTTCTTTCTTGGTGTATTATTTGGCTATTACGTGGTAGCCCCTCTTTCAATTAATTTTTTAGGTGGTTATTCTGTCAGTGATGAAATTGTCCGGGAGATAGATCTAAGCTCTTATATTTCCACCGTGAGAGCTGCTGTTATCGCATGCGGTATAATATTTGAACTTCCAATAATTATATTTTTTCTAACCAAAGTTGGATTGGTAACTCCTGAAATACTTAAAAAATATCGAAAAATAGCTCTCGTTATTGTACTAATACTCTCTGCTGTTATCACTCCTCCGGATGTTGCCAGCCAGATTATAGTGGCTGTACCTGTTCTTATTCTTTACCAGATCAGCATCTATATTTCAAAAATTGTACTTAGAAGAGAAGCCAAAAAAGCAACTAAAAATGTCAAATCCCGTTGAGGAGTTTAACGCCTACCGTTCCAAAATGAACGGGAAACTGTTAGCCGATAATAACAAAATAATAAAGAGAATCTTCAATCTTGATACAAACGCATATAGCGAAGGTGTTCTGGATGTAAAAACAAAAGAATTGTTGGGGCTTGTAGCTTCTTCGGTTCTTCGGTGTGATGATTGTGTTAAGTACCACTTGCAAAATTGCTTTAACTGCGGCGCAACGAAAGAAGAAGTAATGGAAACCTTAAGTATTGCTACTTTAGTTGGGGGCACAATAGTTATTCCTCATTTGCGGAGAGCCTACGAATATTGGGAACAACTTGAGCTTCAGGAAGGTTAAAAAAAGTATAATTACATGCAGCCGAAGGCAGAATGCCTTAGATTTGAAGGATAATTCTTCTGAATGAAATTAAGAGCAGATAACATAATGAAAGCCTACAGGGGGCGCAAGGTGGTAAAGGGTATTTCACTGGAAGTAGACCAGGGAGAAATAGTTGGATTACTGGGTCCTAATGGGGCCGGAAAGACTACGTGCTTCTACATGATTGTAGGCCTTATTAAGCCCAATGGGGGACAAATCTTTCTGGATAATACCGAGATTACAAATTTCCCTATGTATAAAAGGGCCCAAAACGGAATTGGCTATCTGGCTCAGGAGGCTTCGGTATTTCGTAAATTAAGTATTGAAGACAATATCTTAAGTGTTTTGCAACTTACCAAACTGAGCAAAAAAGAGCAACACATGAAAATGGAGTCGCTGATAGAAGAGTTCGGATTGGGTCACATTAGAAAGAATCGAGGCGATTTGTTATCGGGTGGTGAGCGTCGAAGAACTGAAATAGCAAGAGCCCTGGCCACCGACCCTAAATTTATACTTTTAGATGA
>Ga0209536_100016581_pt1 | contig 10471 bp, 12 predicted proteins | sample DeeMarSeWOR28_12_FD_187461 | JGI IMG/M metagenome (GOLD analysis project Ga0209536, IMG submission 187461) | Marine sediment microbial communities from White Oak River estuary, North Carolina - WOR-2-8_12 (SPAdes) (version 2) | ecosystem: Environmental > Aquatic > Marine > Intertidal zone >...
CTGTATATAAGCCGCCGCCGAACCTGCAAATGTTGATGTTTTTTTACCGGATTTTTTAAAAAATTTTACGCCTTCTACATAAGCAGAAACCGCTGATTTTGCCAACTGTGGAAACTACCTGTTTTTCACATTTTTTTTACAAGACACGCGTTTTTGAGAGGTTTATGAGGGTATTTTCTGAAAAATGACTATCCCCAAAACCGGCGGTTCCGTGAGAAAAAAAGTGAGATTGATGAATATTTCGTGGTATTGTACGAGGTTAATCAGCGCAAAAGAAAAGGGCTGCAAGCTGATGCTCACAGCCCCTCGATCCACTCTCCCGTTTTAACAGGCTATCTTGGCCCGGCCAAACTCAACTGAAAATCTCTTCTTTACTTCGGGTCCTCTCCTCATCGTGTCGTTTACGCCATTCCTCTAAATACCTTGCCGCTGCATCTCTACCACCCAGTCCGAAAGCCAGGGCAAGGGCAAGGCAAACGCCGCCAAGAACGATATTGAACGTGGTCGTTACAAGAAGCGTTGCTATGCCAAGCTCCCTCAGCGAAATCGTGCCGGCAAAGATTATGATGGCCCACCGGCTTACTGCCGCGTACATCTCTGGTCTGGGCAGGTTCGCATTGCCGGCCGCGGTATGAACGATCCCCGAAACAAAGTTCGCAAGGAACATGCCGACGACAAGAACGAAAAGGGCCGAAATCACACTCGGAATGAAAGCAAACAGGCTCTCAAGAACGTTCGATGCCTGAGGAAGACCAAGTGCATTGACCACCATGACCAGAACCATGATAATGGCCAGCCAATACACCAGTCCGCTCATCACATCGATGGCGGAAGTCTTCAAGCCGCCTTTACCCAGAATCTCCGTTATCCCCGCCTTATCAGCCAGCTTGTCGAAGTGTATCGCCTGCAGCCCGCGACTGACTACCCGCCTGAGGGCTTTGGCCAGGGCCCAGCCAACGGTCAGGATAATCAATGCCCCAACCAATGTAGGCAGATAACCCACTATTTTGGTCAGCATTTCACTGACCGGCGTCACGATAAGACTGTTCCAATCTAACATTTTTTGTGCCTCCCTATTAAATTATTATTGTCCGATACTTATTTTAACTGACCTTCAATATTCGGCTGTTTTAATACCCGGCCTTAAGCCATTTCCTTAATGCCAAAAATAAAGCCAAAAAAGCCGATTTTCTATGCAGGGTGAATTGTTTTCGGACCAAAAAATCTGCTTTAACGCCCATTTCGCGCAAAGATTACCGAATTAACACTTTTCAATGGATATGTGACAGATGACTATTTGAGGTAATATTGGTATGTCATGGCTTTGCCGTTTCTTAACAGCTCCACTTCCATAATCGGTAGCTTCCTTGCCTTTCTAAAAATCTTGGAAGCTACTTTTTTGCTACTTAATAGTTGTCCGTTAACTAAGCAAATTACGTCTCCGCTCTTAAGGAGAAGGTCTTTTGCCACCAGTATTTTTTCAAGCCCGGTTATTTGAAGACCCTCTATCTGGCCGTTGATATTGTGATAAGGCTTAATTACGGCTTTCCTCAATACCGTTTCTATATTTTTGACCTTGGTACCTATCCTTTTCAGGACGAACTCGGCTGGCAGCTCCACTTCCTCCGTATCGCTCGCTTCTTCGACGTTCTTGCCAAATGGTATCTCTTCCGTATTACCAATACCACTGGCGTATTGCTCAACTTTAATTGTCGTTGTTTCCTGCTCTTGCTGTAAATTTGACGCCGATCCGTTATCCTCGATTTTCTTGTTCTCCGCAACACACCCTGCTATTATCATATCGCACAGTGTATCTAAATCGTATGCGTTCACTCCCGGATAGTCTGAATGACCCGCCGAATCCGTCACGCTGCCGAATACATCGCCGAGCAATTTCAACTCGGGAAAATTCTCTTTTGACTGCATCATGCCGGTAGTATCGTCATGCAAGTACCCCTCGGCCAAAACTTCCGGAATATTCGGCATCACAGGCATAGTGTCCAATCTGTTGTTCAACCCCCATGTAGGTGTAACAACACTCTCAATATGCCCTTTAATTAAGCCTGTTCCAACTATTATAACCAATACAACACAAACAGGGGCCAACCGTTTTGTAAACCGGGCCGAACGAATACGCATTTTATTAATCCCTCTGGACACTCAGAATATGCTTTAATCACAACCCTACAATTAAAGTATAAGATAAAGACAGAAGATTGCAAAATATCACGAAAAACCGCGAAATATGGCACATCTGGTGGGCTTACTTATTGGTTCAATTCTCAAAGATTCTGGGACTTCTGACGCCTTTGATAGTAGCTTTGATTTTACCGGTCCCCCTCGTGAAAAATCTTAAGATTTACGGTGTTTTGGAGACACCTCACCACTGCTGTAAATAGCAACCCCTTCGTTGGTATTGTGCCTTTACACCTCACCGGACTCTTCTTTTCACCTGCGGGCTTTCAGATGCCTGTCGAAGAAAGCGGCTGCCATCTCGAAAAGTCCTTCTGAACCCATTTCACCACCGCCCAGACCGTGCCCTGCCCCCCTGAAAAATCGGCTTTTGCGCCTTCAAATGCCTGTCAAAAAACTCGTCGATCATCCTGTTGATTTCGGGACCGCCAAAACCATGCCCTGCACCTTTAACAACATGCAGCTTCGTTTCAACGCCGGTCTTTTTCAATGCCTCATCCAAAATATTGCTATGCCTCATGGGAACAAGGTCGTCTTTGTCGCCGTGCATAATCAGGAAGGGACTGTCATCGCCGGTGACGTGATTGACCGGATTGGCCGACTCAGCCAATTCCTTATTTTCGGCAATCGGTCCGCCCAGCAGCCTGTCGACTACTGTCGTTGTATAATTGTAGTGGCGATTGGCCTTATCCCTGTAAAAATCAAACAAATCGGTCGGCCCGAAGAAATCACACACAGCCTGAACTCTGCTGGATTGCTCAAGGTTGCCTCCGACTGTCCCTTCCAGCTCTTTATTGCCTCCTGTTGTCCCCAAAAGCGCAACCAGGTGCCCACCCGCAGAGGCCCCCCATACACCAACTCGCTTTGGGTCGATGTGATATTTCTTCGCATTGGCACGCAGCCAGCGAACCGCCGCCTTGCAATCGCGTATCTGCGCCGGGAACGGCGCGTGTTGACTCAGCCGGTAGTTGATGCTCGAAACAACGTAGCCGCTTTTTACCATCCGAAGAGCCGGGCACCAGTCCTTGCTCCCCGCGGTCCACGCCCCGCCATGAACACATACTATCAAAGGCAGGGCATTCTCGGCATTTTTATCCCGGAACACATCCAGCTTAAGCTCACGCTCACCGACCTTTGCATAAACCAAATCCTTCGCGCTCACTATTTCAACCGCCCTGGATACTTGGCCCGCGCTCCCTGTATGCTTTGCTATAAACGCAAAGCTCTCAAGCCCTGCTTTTTCAATCAGGCACCCGAGGTTATGCCCGCAGGAAGTCTGCACGTAGTCAACGTCGATATTTAGATTCTCAAGATGTTGACGATAATTCTCGTTAAATTCACGCAGGGAGCCGACAACCATTCTAAAAGCCACCTTGTCCCGGATAGAGTCCGCTTTAGCTTTCGCGTTGTACCACGGCGAATACTTATCGAAATATTCCTTATCATTTTCGAATATGCCTTTGGAAATCCTGCCCCGTCGAGATGTCAGCGTCTTCCAGTTATGCACGGCCCCATCGTAGTTCACACAAACGCTGAAAACATCGGGATACTTGCTTGCATATGCAACCGCGCCGTATCCGCCCATCGACATCCCCTGTATCACCCGGCTCTGGCGCTTGGCAATAGTCCGGTACTTAGAATCAATGTGCGGTATCAACTCGCGGATCACGTTTGTCTCGGCCGGCTTGGCCCCGTCCTTACTGTCCGCCCACATCGTGTCCCTGTGCCCGTTCGGGAACACTATAATCATCGGCCCGACCACCCCGGCTGCCATCGCCTTTTCCAAACCCCGCACAACCACCTGATTGCCCGATCTTTCACTGCCCCCCAGTCCGTGCAAATGATAAATAACCGGGTATCGCTTATCGCCGCTGTTGTAGCCGTCGGGCAGATAAATATTATATCTAATGGTCTTTTTCGTAACAGGCCCCATGAAGCTCTGCGAGCTGATACCCTCCGGCGGCGTTTCCACCCCGGCAACTGCCCCAAAACTCCCCTGACAAATAAACAAACTTAAAAAGACAATCCCTGCCGCAATAAGCAAAATGTGTTTCTGTTTCAATCTCATCTTTACAATCCTCTCAACAAATCACAATTTAGGATTTAACCGGAACTCCAAATATGACACAGCACCTCCCCGAATCACTGTGCCACCAAGCCTGTTAACCGGTAGAATATCAGGTCCGTCTTGAAAAGTCAAAACCCAAAACAAAAGCCCGACAACTTCTAACTGTCGGCAGGAGTCAGGACAATTACAGCAAGAACCGGCATATGGTCACTCGCATCTACCTCCGTCACCCGCGCACCGGTACAATCAAGTCCCTTACTAAGCATAATATGGTCATATCGATTCTTTAATTTTATACCCGAAGAAATCTTCCATTCCCAGGTCTTGGTGTAAGTATCATAGACAGAAAGCGCATCAACAAATCCTTCATCTATAAGCCATCGGATCGCCCTGCCACTCTCATCCTCGTTAAAGTCTCCAGCAATAACCAAGGGCTTTGCAGAATCCGTTTTCGCAACAAATTCTTCAACCTCCTTCAGATGAATATTGGGCGTTCTGTAAAGAGCTGATATGCTCACTGAACCCTCGTTCGAAAGAGGAGGCTTAAGATGAACATTCAAAAACTGCAACAAACCAATTGGCGTCCGAACTTCTGCCAAAAGCGAAGGAAACCAGCCCGACTTCGGCTCGATCAATTCCACCTTCTCAAATTTATATTTTGACATTATCGCGACACCGCCCGCCCCGCCTCTTTCTTCAAAAACACTATGCCGATATCGTCCCCCTAACCGCTCCTTCAAAAAAACCTCCCAATAACGATGCGTCTCCTGCAAACAAACAACATCCGCATCAACCGCGCTAAGAAAATCCGCAACATTTCCCGGCTTAACAAATCCCCAGTTCACATTGTAACTGACAACTCTAATATGTGGAACGCCGGGAGAAAAATCCGTTTTGGGTAGAGATGCGCATCCGCAGGCAAGAACAATTATTAACAAAATTAAAATGTGCCTGTTTCTCACTATCATCAAGACCAAATAATACACAAATTACAGAAAACGTCAAAGCCCAGAACATAAGGCTGACTGCTTTTTACTGCCAGCCTGCTTAATACTAAATGCCCACGCCTAACGTCTAATCCGCCTATTCTCTACCAAAGGATTTATATTCGAACGAAGCACAAGCCGCTTGGCATCGCATCAACGGCCCCCATTAAATCGCCCATTTGAGAGTAAGTTTCTTACGTGATTGTGCGCATTCCTTCAGGTAGAGGTTTATCAGAGTTTGATACGGAATTCCCGTCTCCTGAGCCAATCCTTTGAAATACTTAATCACATCAATTCCCAACCGAAGAGTAACCTGCTTCTTCAGCTTTTTGGCATAAGGATTCTTTGCTGATTTGGAAAAGTCATATTGTTTTCTCATAAGAATCTCCCATATTGCTTCTGTTCTTGTTTGTCCGCTTTGCGTGCGGATAAAATACGAATAACTCTTTCTTTTCCGCGATAACAATGACACACTACCAAAAGTCTAAGTTTGCTGCTAAGACCAAGTAGAACAAATCTGTCTTCTTTCACTGAGTGAGCCGGATCATGTATTAATCTTGCGTTTTCATCGAAAAATACTGTCGAAGCTTCTTCAAAAGGGACTCTGTGTTTTTTAATATTCTGTTTTGCCTTGCGACCATCCCAGCTAAACCGTATTTCTTTCATAATTATATTATATTGCTAATAGCATTATCGATCAAGCCGATAGATAAAATAATTTAAAAATCCCCTGCAGACCAAAATCCCAAAATTTCCGCCGGCCTGTAATTACCAAAATCCCCCAATTCGATCCTAAAAACTACGAACCACGAACTTTGAACTGCCAATTTTTTGCACTTTCCGCGTTAAGTTTAGGGACAAATTGTGAGGAAAATTGTAGATTGTTAGACAAAACGGCCGCCTCGGGCGATCTTTATGGATGAATAGGCACGAATTGATAATAGGGCATAATCTTGAATGAGAATCCCTTGTCAGCTTCAATTCACCAACCGAAGACGGTCAATCTTATTCTCGGTTTCTCATCTATGGGCAAATTTACAAATCCTGATATCTGCCGTGCTGTTGATAGTACCGCATCAAGATCGGGACTGCTGCCGGGAATCGAGACATTTTTCCTGCCGAGTAATTGAATGCAATAGATTGTCGTCGGCCCAGAATATTCACCACTTCTACTCCCTGTTGTTATACCTATCTCATTGAAATCCTCGATGGGGATAAGCTGCACCTTCTTCCAGAAAAACGCCCTTATTGCCCGTTCAACCAGTACTCGTTCTTTATCTATCCTCACAATCTTTCTGAAAGTAAAAGCTGCGATTGAGATGATGATAAAGACAACCCCCAGTACCCCCAGAAACAACGGCGCACCCTGGTCGGAAAACGTCAGGTACAGCACCAGGTTAAAGACCCCTATGAACCCGGTGATTAAGCCCGCGGCTATACAAATCAGTTTGTTCGATCTAAATTCCATAAAAATCGCTCCCATTTCTTTCTCAGAAATATGACTATATCATATCGACATATTTACCAGCCGCCTTAAATTCTCCCAACCACAATTGCGCAAACAAAAAGGCCGATAGTCTTTCAACTCTCGGCCTCTAATTACCAAAATCCACCAATTAAACACCAAATAAAAATCCGCTTGCTGGGCCTCCACAATTTTACATTTGCCACTTCAAACTTTAAATTCTCTCAGTGCCTGCACACAAGCTTGTATTTCTCCGGATGTTCAATTATACCGAACGAGAGGTCCACATCAAGGCTCGGCCAGTACAAATGTTTATCGTGCCACAGCTCCACTTCACTGATTTGCTCAACATTTGCTTTTTTGAACCAGGGAAAATGCTCAAACGGCAAAAAGTATTCCTTGCCTTTGTAATATATCCAGAAGCCATGCTCTGAAATATTGGTGATTTCAGGCCTCGAAGTGTTTTTTCCACGCTTTAACGATTTCACTTTTATGTTCCTCTACTATTCTCTGCAGCCGGCCCAGTTGCCGCTTTGAAAAACCCGTATAGGTTACCAGTGCCACTATAGGCTCTACCCAGAATTTCGCCTCGCCATCCGGCGAAACAACATGGATATGAATCCTTTCTTCTTCTCTTGAAAAGAAGTAAAACCTGTAATTTCCAACGCGAAAAATGGTAGGGCTCATAAAGAAAGTATAAAGAGATCACATTACATTGTCAACAAAACATTTTACACAAGATCTAAAATTCCCCAATTCAATACCTAAAACCACGAACTATGAACTGCCCCGAGTTTGCGCAAAATATCATCCAATGCTCAAAATGAAACTCCCGGTGCACTGATCAACACATCTTTATTCTTTTGGGTTATCGGTTATATCGATATTTGAGATAGGTGTCCCATCGGGCAGGTCCTTTACTTTCCGGTGGATCTGGCCAAGAATCGAAAAATGAACGGATATGTCAGTGGGCTCAAAATTCCCCGGTTCGTATTCACCTCCCAAAACAGGCGGCTTTTTAAAACTAAAACACTGGTTTGGCCCGGTGCTGATACCTGTGGCTAATATATCGCCCACAAGTTGCGGCACAAACCATGCCTCGATATTCTCGCTTGACTTAAGCTGGGCCTGGAAGTCATCTGATGATGTTGCGACCTTCGTATAGCTTCCCTCTTCGACGTTCAGCCAGTGAACCGACCCGTCGGATTCCTGAACAAAAGCATCGCCGAGCGACGTGATAAGAATCGGCTTGCCGGCCTCACCTATCAACCACCTCCAGTCACTTAGCAAATCGTCACTACCCTGTTCGAATTTAACGGTAAGCTCATTCCATGCAATTTTAATATCTTATTCCTTTGCTGTTTCTTAAATGCACTGTTCATTGTCGCTGCAAGATGCTATTGTAATAATGGCACGTAGTCAACATAAATCTGCATACTCTTCTTCCCAGTTGATCCAACCCAAACCAAAAGGCCGACAGTCTGTCAACTCTCGGCCTGTAATTACCAAAATCCACCAATTCCGTTCTAAAAACTCTGACTATCCGGTGGTCTTTAAAGGTGAGCCGATGGGACCCAGTTTTTGTTCCACCCGACGGCGAATGACCACAGGCACAGCCGGTGCTCTGCCGCGCAAAAACACGTCCCGAAGCTTGAGCAGTTCATTATGCAGTGACTCGCTTATAGGCTTCTTGATTGTCCGTACCATAACATCGATCAAATCGACATCTGCATCTTTCAGATCATCCAGACCGAGTTCTTCGTTTACCTGATTCGCAAATTCGACATCAGCATTGTTCCTTTGAATACTCATCCTTAACAGCTCTTGCCTGGCCGTATTTGACCTCTCAACGGCCAAAAGAGCGGCGGTTGCCTTCTGCATCCCTTCCTCGAGATTGGGAACCAGTTCGGCCAGTCGCCCCGCCGCCGCATTTGAGGACTCATCGTCGTTAACGCTCTCGAGTGCCTCTGCAATATCCAGGCTGATTTTGCCAAGGTCCTTGTCGGCTAAAAGGAACGCACGTGTCTGCTTCGAAATTGCCAATCGGCTTTGTTTCGGTTCAATAGCAGGTGGATTGTTTTCAACTTGCCCATCTGCTTCAGGAGACGATGAAGGTGCCGGCTCATCACTTCCGCAGCCGGCAATGAAACAGATAAAAATTGAAAATAAAAATATAATGACAAAGTGCTTCATCTTTTTCACCTTTCTAATACTACATTCAAAGAGGGCTGTTTGACAACACTGGCGCCGCAGACAGATAAGCTTTATGTATCCTGCATAATATGCGCAACTGAACATGGTTAGTCAACAGAAATCTCAAATCGAATTTCTTATCTTTACCCGTGATGGAATATTGAAACCATCCTTCCCAATTCAGCAATAAAACTACGAACTAAGCACTATGAACTAACAAATTATTGCGAAAAAGGAAAGCCCCGACCGGTCTCCCAATCGGGGCTTATAAATCCTGCCTGCCCTCCGTAGCTTTATGCGAAGGAGGGGCGATACCTACTCTCGCCCAAAAATGACACTTTGATCTACTTGGCATGATATCGAATAAACCATGTAAGGTCATCATAGTATTCTTCGGTCTGTCCGCTATAGTGCGGGAAATCAAAAGGATATAAAGTTTTGCCTTTAAGAAGAAGATACGTCGGTAGCAAATTGTTGTTAACTCGTCTCCGGAGGCTATCATTTGGATCCCAGGCGACTGGGACAGTTACTTGATTTTTATTGAGGTATTCTCGCAAAACTTTTTGTCTCTCATCGACCGAAACAAGCAGCAACTGGAGCGGAACATCGGATAAATCTTCATTCAGCAATTTTTCGACCCTGGCTCGGCCTCTCACACATGGCCGGCACCAGGTCGCCATCACCTGAATAAGATACGCCTTTTTTGACCCTCCTTTGACCACGGGCGGCTCGCCTTGGCTCATAGGATAATTAAAATTGGTAATCTCCCATGGCAAAGCCGGAGGAATCCTTAGGCCTATCCACCGTCCGGTCTTAGGGTCCTTTGAAGCACGACTAATTCTCTGAAAACTCCGGATTACTTTACCGGTGTCATTATCAAAAACTGTTACAAATTTCTTGTATGGCTTGTTTGGATCCACCGGCTGCGAGTAGACCCAATGCCATCCTGCGGTTCTCCATCTTGCCCTTTGAAGCGGAAGACCGATAAGATCACGAACTTGCTCGCAAGTCATATCGCCTTTAATCTCTTGAAACTTAACAGCAGAAAAATACGAGGTTGTATAGTAGTTACCTACCAAAAATCCAAGCCGTCTAAAGTTAGCGAGGACAAGTACTCCAATAATAGCGCAAATAATGACCAAACTTAATAGAGCCACCTTTTTCTTCATGGTAATAGTCCTTGATCCCACAAGATTAAGACCGCAGGAGTGCCCCAACACATCATGGCGCTAAGGCAATATTGACAAGCTTACTCAAGGCCCTTTTATACGTCAAGCTTTTCAACTCAAAAGCTGAAACCTCTTTTCGTTTTCTATAGATATTTGCCCGGATTGCCACGCCCCCTCAAATCAAAAGACCGAGCAGAATTAACACTCGGCCAATACTTCCCAAAGTCCCCCAATTCAACACTCAAAACTACGAACTACGAACTATGAACTATTGCGCAAAAGGAAAGCCCCGCCCTGTCCCCAGGACGGGGCTCATAAATCCTGGCGATACCTACTCTCGCCCGTAAGGACTACCATCGGCCGGACGGGCTTAGCTTCTGTGTTCGGAATGGGAACA